>Ga0307380_10002812_pt1 | contig 24353 bp, 24 predicted proteins | sample UN3MG_FD_202239 | JGI IMG/M metagenome (GOLD analysis project Ga0307380, IMG submission 202239) | Soil microbial communities from Risofladan, Vaasa, Finland - UN-3 | ecosystem: Environmental > Terrestrial > Soil > Coastal area > Acid sulfate soil | place: Finland: Risofladan, Vaasa | collected... | reverse complement strand
CCGGCGCTGCTCACGCTGCCCATCGCCGAATATGCGCCGAACGCCGTCAAGAAGACCGTGGTCGGCGCGGGCCACGCCGATAAGGGGCAGATCCGCGCCATGGTCTCGCGCCTCCTGCCCCGGGCCGCGTTCGACAGCACCGATGCCGCCGACGCGCTCGCCATCGCCATCACCCACGCGCATTGCCGGGGCTACCGTCAATTGGAGGCGGCACTCATTGCGGGCGCCGGGGGGCGACGATGATCGGCAAGCTCACCGGACGCGTCGAGGAGATCGGGCACGGGGCGGTGATTGTCGACGTGAACGGGGTGGGCTACGAGGTGACCGTCGGCGCCCGCACCCTTTCCAGGCTGCCGCCCATCGGCGATACGGTCAGTCTCTCTATCGACACCCATATGCGCGACGATTCGATCAGGCTTTACGGCTTCGCCACCGAGCATGAGCGCGCCTGGTTCCGCGCCCTGCAGACGGTGCAAGGCGTCGGCGCCAAGGTGGCGCTCGCCGTCCTCGGCACGCTCGAATTGGACGACCTCGCCAATGCCGTGGCACTTCAGGATAAAAGCCCCGTGGGGCGCGCGCCCGGTGTCGGTCCAAAGGTCGCCGCGCGCATCGTGGCCGAGCTCAAGGATAGGATGCCGACGCTCGCACCTGCCATCAGGCCTGGCGGCGGGATCGCCACCGTGGCGGTGCTCCCTGATGCGGCGCATGCCCGAGACGCGGTCTCGGCCCTCACCAATCTCGGTTACGCCCATGCTCAGGCCGCCGCGGCCATCTCGCTCGCCGTGGGCAAGGTCGGGCGCGACGCCCGCGCCGAGGAGCTGATCCGCTTGGGGCTGAAGGAATTGGCGCAATGACGGAGCGAACGCTCGCGGCGGTTAAGACCGGCGAGGACCAGGCGGAGACCTCGCTCCGGCCGCAAGTCCTGAGCGAGTTCATCGGCCAGCCGCGCGTCCGCGCCAATCTGAAAGTGTTCATCGATGCCGCGCGCGGACGCCGCGAAGCGCTCGACCATGTGCTGTTCGCCGGTCCCCCCGGCCTCGGCAAGACCACGCTCGCCCAGATCGTGGCGCGCGAGCTGGGCGTGAATTTCCGCGCCACCTCCGGACCGGTGATCGCCAAAGCCGGCGACCTCGCGGCACTCCTCACCAATCTCGAGGACCGCGACGTGCTGTTCATCGACGAGATCCACCGGCTCAACCCCGCGGTCGAGGAGATTCTCTACCCGGCCATGGAGGATTTTCAGCTCGATCTGATCATCGGCGAGGGGCCATCGGCGCGGTCGGTCCGCATCGATCTCGCCCGCTTCACCCTGGTCGGGGCGACGACGCGCACCGGCCTGCTCACCACGCCGCTGAGGGAGCGCTTCGGCATTCCGATCAGGCTCGAATTCTACGACGTGGCCGAGCTGGAGGAGATCGTGCGGCGTGGTGCGAGGCTGCTTGGCCTGCCCCTCACGCCCGAGGGCGCGCATGAGATCGCAAGGCGGGCGCGCGGCACGCCGCGGGTGGCGGGGCGGCTGCTTCGCCGCGTGCGCGACTTCGCCTCGGTCGAGGGCGTCGCCGCACCCGTCGACGCCAAGCTCGCCGATGGTGCGCTGGCGCAACTCGAAGTCGATGCGCGCGGGCTCGATGCGCTCGATCATCGCTATCTGCGCTGCATCGCGTTGAACTATGGCGGCGGCCCGGTCGGCATCGAGACGATCGCGGCGGCGCTGTCGGAGCCGCGCGACGCCATCGAGGAGATCATCGAGCCCTATCTGCTGCAGCAGGGCTTCATCGCCCGCACGCCGCGCGGCCGGATGCTCACTCAGGGCGCCTTCGCCCATCTCGATTTGCCCATGCCGGCGCAAGCCAGTGCGACCCAGTTCCCGCTCTTCAACGGTAGTGAAGAGGCATGAGCAGCAACTGGCCGGACCTCGCCGGGCGGACCGAGGGCGAGACGCATGTGCTGCCTGTCCGCATCTATTTCGAGGACACCGACTTCGCCGGCTACGTCTATCACGCTAATTTCCTGAAATTCTGCGAGCGCGGCCGTTCCGATTTCATCCGCCTGCTCGGCATTCACCATCAGAGCCTCGCCAACCCGGAAGCGGGCGAGCCCGCGGTCTTCGTCGTGCGCCATATCGAGATCGACTATTTGAAGCCCGGCCGCCTCGACGATGTGCTCGAAGTGGTCACGCGCTGCGCCAGCATCGGCGGCGCGTCGCTGGTGCTGTCGCAAGAGGTCCGGCGCGGCGAAACCGTGCTCGTCCGCGCCAAAGTCACGGTGGTGTTGGTCTCGCCCTCGGGCAAGCCGCAGCGAATTGGCAACCTCATCCGGGGCGCGCTTGAACGGTTCGTTAACCAACGCGCGCAAGGGTAGGCGGGAATAGCCGGGTTTTGCAGGCCGAAGGCACGGGCGCTGCTGCGGGCCATAGGGTTAATAAGCCCAAGTTTAGTCGCATTCGCTCGCCTAAGGTCGGCGCCGCAAGAGGCGGGGTTCTCTCCGGCGATGAATTGTAACTCGCGGGCCTTGGGTCCGCGGGCAGCCGTCGTCTCGAACAGGCGATAAGCCCGAGAGAGACGCCCTTGAGCTCACGCCACGAGGCCGTCATGACTCCGCCGGATGTAGCCGTCGATCTCTCGATCTGGGAGCTGTTCAGGAACGCTCACCTCGTCGTCAAGATCGTAATTATCGGGCTCCTCGCCGCGTCGGTGTGGTGCTGGGCCATCATCCTCGAGAAATTCTTCCTGTTCGCGCGGACCCGCAGGGAGACCGACAAATTCGAGCAGGTGTTCTGGTCGGGACAATCGCTGGTGGAGCTTTACCAGGCGCTCAATCAGCGTCGAAACACATCGATGGCGGCGCTGTTCGTCGCCGGCATGCGCGAATGGCTGCGCAGCAGCGAGACGTCGAAGCCGAGCGCAGGCACCCAGCTCAGGGTGCAGAAGGTGATGGACGTGGCCATCTCGCGCGAGGTCGAACGTCTGGAGCGGCGCCTCACCTTCCTCGCGACGGTGGGCTCGACCGCGCCTTTTGTCGGCTTGTTCGGCACGGTGTGGGGCATCATGACCAGCTTCCAGGCCATCGCCGTGAGCAAGAACACCAATCTCGCGGTGGTGGCGCCGGGTATCGCGGAGGCCCTGTTCGCCACCGCGCTGGGGCTGCTCGCCGCCATCCCCGCCGTGATTTTCTACAACAAGTTCAATAGCGAAGTCGCACGCCACGCGGGACGGCTGGAGGGCTTCGCCGACGAATTCGCGGCCATTCTGTCGCGGCAGCTCGACAAGACCTTGTGAGGATCTGTCCCGATGGGCGCAGGACTCCAGACCAATTCGGGTGACGGCGGACGCCGCCGGCGGCGCGCGGCGCGGCCGATGGCCGAGATCAATGTGACGCCGATGGTCGACGTCATGCTCGTGCTGTTGATCATCTTCATGGTGACGGCGCCGCTGCTCACCGTCGGCGTGCCGATCGAGCTGCCGAAATCGGAAGCCCAGCAGCTCGAGGGCGACAAGGAGCCGCTGACCATCAGCGTCGATCCGGATGGCAAGATTTTCTTGCAAGAGACCGAGCTTCAGCTCGACGAAATTGTGCCCAAACTTACCGCTATCTCTAAGAGCGGGTACGAGGAGCGCATCTTTGTGCGCGGCGACCGCCGGGTGGATTACGGCGTCGTCATGAGGGTCATGGGGACCATCAGCGCCGCAGGGTTTCGCCGCATCGCGCTCGTCTCGGATCTCGAAGAGAAGCCGCAATAGGGAAGCCTCGCGTTGCGCAAGAGCGCCTTCATCTCCATCGCGCTGCACCTCGCCATTCTGCTCTGGGCCGTGGCGATCTTCCCGGCTGGCCAGGCCCTCGATGCGCCCATGATCCAGGACGTGCCGATCGATATCATCTCGCCGTCCGAGTTCACCAAGATCAAGGCCGGCATGGTCGATGCCAAGGACGAGGCGCCGCTGGCGCCGAAGCCAGAGGCGCCGAAGCCGAAGGCCGTCGCCGCGAAGGAGCCGCCGAAGCCGGTCGAGAAGCAAGCCGCGGTGCCGCCACCGCCGGCGCGGGAAGAGAAAGCTCCGCCGGAGCCGGCACCGAAGCCCGACAAGGTCGAGAAGCCGAAGGAGCCGGAGCCGAAGAAGGAAGCGGAGCCGAAAAAGGAGCCGTTGCCGAAAAAGGCCGAGACCAAGCCGGACAAACCCAAGCCCAAGCCGAAGCCCGCGCCCAAGGCGGAGAAGAAGCGCGATTTCAATACCGACCGGCTGGCGGCGCTGCTGAACAAGATCCCGGATGCGGCGAGCCAGCCCAGCGCCAACGATGCCGCGGAGGACACCCCGCAGAAGCCGGTGCGGGGACAGTCGAGCGGCACCGAAGTGTCGATGTCCGTCAACGAGATCGACGCTCTCAGGGCCAAGATCGCGCAATGCTGGAACCCGCCTCCGGGCGGTCTCGGCGCCGATGCGATCATCGTAAAGCTCAGGCTGCAACTGAACCAGGATGGCAGCCTGATCGGCTATCCCAGTGTCGCCAATTCCAGCGGCTCGCCCTTCTTCCAGGCGGCGGCGGACAGCGCGGTCCGCGCCGTCTATCAGTGCCAGCCTTATGCGTTGTCAGGCGACAAATACGATCTCTGGCGCGACATGATTCTCAATTTTGACCCACGACAGATGTATGGCAGCGGCTAAGCGCAGGGCGATTCGGAACCAATGTCCAATTTCATGACCTCAACCACGACGAGACGACAGAGCCCGCGTTTGCATGGCGTGCGGCACGCGGCCGCCATGCTACTCCTCGGCGTCCTGATTGGTGTCGCGGCCGGTGCGGGCCCAGCGCAAGCCGTGGTTGAGCTCAACATTACGCAGGGCAATATCCAGCCGCTGCCGATCGCCATTCCCGATTTTGCCAGCGACGGGTCGATCGACGCCAACGCCGCGCGCGAGATTTCCGACGTGGTCTCGAACGATCTCCGATCGTCGGGCCTGTTCGTGCCCATCGATCCGGCGGCCTTCATCGAGCGCGGGCTGGATCTCGCCCGCGCCCCCCGTTTCGAGGATTGGCGCCCGATCAACGCTCAAGCCTTGGTCGTCGGCCGAATCAGCGAGGGTGGCGGCAGGTTGAAGGCGGAGTTCCGGCTGTGGGATGTGCTGTCGGGGAAGCAGCTCGCGGGCGAGCAGTTCTTCACCCGGCCGAAGGACGCGCGCCGCATCGGCCACATCATCGCCGACGTGATCTATGAGCGGATCACGGGCGAGAAGGGCTATTTCGACACCCGCGTCGTATTCGTCGACGAATCAGGACCCAAGAACAAGCGGGTCAAGCGCCTGGCCATGATGGATCAGGATGGTCACAACGTGCGGTTGCTGACCACCGGTCAGGACCTGGTCTTGACCCCGCGTTTCAGCCCTTCGACGCAAGAAATTACCTACATGTCCTTCGAAGGCAACAACCCCAAGGTCTATCTCCTCAACATCGAGACCGGACAGAAGGAGGTCGTGGGCGCCTTTCCGGGCATGACTTTCGCGCCGCGATTCTCCCCTGATGGCCAGAAAATCGTGATGAGCCTGGAGCAGGGCGGCACCACCAATATCTTCGCCATGGATTTGCGCAGCCGCCGCACGGTGCAACTCACCAACAGCCAGGCGATCGACACCTCGCCCTGTTATTCGCCCGATGGGCGTCAAATTGTGTTCGAAAGCGACCGGGACGGCTCGCAGCAGATCTATGTGATGAACGCCAATGGCTCGAATCAGCACCGCATCAGCTCGGGCAGGGGCAGCTATTCGACCCCGGTCTGGTCGCCGCGCGGCGATCTGATCGCCTTCACCAAGCGCGCCGGCGGGGAGTTCCTGATCGGCGTGATGAAGCCGGACGGCTCGGGCGAGCGGATTTTGACCGAGGGCTTCCACAATGAGGGGCCCACTTGGGCGCCGAACGGCCGCGTCCTGATGTTCTTCCGGGAATCGCCCGGGGCAGCGGGCGGTCCGCGCCTCTTCACCATCGATCTGACGGGCTATAATGAGCGCCAAATTGCGACCCCTGCTTTCGGTTCCGACCCGGCCTGGTCGCCCCTGATCAACTAGCGTCGCGCGAGGGGACGGACGCGCGTGAAAACCGACCCCAATCTGGCGCGTCGTCCCAGTCTAAAACTCCGCTTATGCTTATGTTAACGCTAATTGATCAGGCTTTGTCCGCCTCGTAGCCTGACGCTGGCTGGAGGCTGAGATTCGGCGTGGCATTTTGGCATCAATGGCCGACAAAACAGTCGCGAACAGTAGTCCGTTCTTGATCTAAAAGCCCCGCCCCGGTACATCCGAAATTGGCACTTGCCGTTTAACCAAAGGAGAGAAGACCATGCAGGGTTTGAAGGGCGTTATCGTCGTCGCCACGATCGTGGCTGCCGCCGTTGCGCTAGGCGGTTGCTTCCACCACCAAAAGCAGGTTGTCCACGAGCCCCTGAAGCTCGGCTCAGCCGACACCGTGGTCGAGCAGGTTGTTCGCGCCTAAACGCGCGAAGAACACGATATTTCCTGGGCGGAGGGGGATCTTTCCGCGATTGGATTCGGATGCCGGGACGCCGATGCATCATGCGGCGGCGTTTCTGGCATCCTTTTCATTTCCAGCCTGAAAATCTGTCTCAAAAACGCTCGTTTCTTATGTTGGCTCCACGCAGGCCAAGCTGCTGACACGCTCAGCACATAGGGGTTCGTTAAGGGTTTCGACCTAACGATCTCTAAAAGGCGGCTAGTGGGAGTAACCAATATGGGGTCGAGTAGGGTTAACCGTGCCTGCAGGTTGGCCGGCATTCTTGCCGTTGCCCTGATCCTTGCGGCGTGCGCGAAGCATCAGCAACCCAAGGAATACGGGGTTGGAGGCGAAGGCCCGATTACGCCAGGCACGTCCAGGGATTTTGCCGTCAATGTCGGCGACGTGGTTCGCTTCCAGGTGGACAGCTCGACCGTGACCGGCGAAGCGCAGGGCATCCTGCGCAACCAGGCCGTTTGGCTTAACCAATACCCGCAATATACGATTACCATCGAAGGCCACGCCGACGAGCGTGGCACGCGCGAATACAACATCGCGCTCGGTGCCCGCCGGGCGACGGCGGTGAGGAATTATTTGGCGCAGCTCGGGGTGAGTGCGGCCCGCATTCGCACCATCTCCTACGGCAAGGAGCGGCCGATCGCGGTTTGCGACGACATCTCCTGCTGGTCGCAGAATCGCCGCGCCCAGACGGTGCTGAATAGCGGGGCGGTGGCGGCTTATTAGTCCTGTTGGTCCTGACGGTCCTTCCTGCTTCGGAGGGGCTGGCCCGGCTTGGCGAGACGCAAAGTCTCGGATGCTTCGCGCGAGGCCAAACACAGTTTGGCCTCAAACGCCGCAACAAATGTGCCCTGTTGCGAGGCACATTGACGGCTATATCCGCAACACCGGTCGCGAAGCTTCTGACAAGGCTAACCCCGTGAAAACTTCGGCTTTGACACAGCGCAGACGATCGCGCTTGGCGAGCGCATTGGCGGGAGCGCTGCTTCTTGCCGCCAGCGCGTCGCCCCTATCGGCCCAGCAAGACCCACAGGCGGTGCCACAGCAGGCGCCCGCGCCGGCCGGCGACCGGGTCGGGCGGCTGGAGCAGAATATGGCCGATCTCCAGGCGATGGTGGCGGCGCTTGAATCGCTGGTGCGAACGCAGCCGAGTGCGGTCTTGCCGCAGGAGAGCATGGCCCCGAGCGCCCAGAGCTTCGACAACGCGACCGGAGTCATGGCCCGCGTCGACGCCCTCGAGACTCGGATCGGCGCGCTGACGAGCCAGCTTGAACTGCTGACGCAACAGCTCGGGCAAATCGAGGCGAGGCAGTCAGGCGGGAACGCGCCTCAACCCTTGGCGCCACCGCCCCAGGGCGGCGACCCGCTCGAGCCACTACCCGAGCTACCGGGCCGCCAGGGACTCGCCCCGGAGGACCCGGCCGGGACCCTTCTCGCCGACGCCGGAGGAATGGCCGGATTTGGCACCGGCACGCCCCCGCAATCCGACGAGGCCGGAGCGGGCCCGATGCCGCTTGCGGTGCCCGATCAATCGCAGCGGCTCGCCGCGCTGCCGCCTGGGCTCGATGCGCCAGCCCTCTATAGTCAGGGCTATGGCGATCTCCTGCGCCGGGACTATGCCGCAGCCGAAGCCGCGTTCCAGGATCTCGTGCAACGCTTCCCCGCCGACCCGCTCGCGGGGAAGGCGCAATATTGGCTGGGCGAGAGCTACTATGTGCGGGGGCAATTCAAGAATGCCGCCGACGCTTTCCTCAAGGGCTACACCCGATACGGGTCGGGGGATAAGGCGCCGGACAGCCTGCTCAAACTCGGCATGGCGCTGGCCGCGCTCGGTCAGAAGGATGCGGCTTGCGACACCTTCGATGAATTCGGCGCCAAGTTTCCGGCCGTCGACCCGGTCTTGCGCGAGGAGGCAAGGAGCGAGCGCCGCAAGGTCCGCTGCTGATGTCCGGCCCGCTCGCTTCACCTGAAGCGCGGGCCGCGTTTGCCTGCCTTGCCCGCTATCGCCGGATCGCGCTTGCCGTCTCGGGTGGCCCCGACAGCCTGGCCCTCACCCATCTGGTTGCGCGCTGGCGCGCCGAGGGCGGCGTCAAGCCGGACGTGACCGTGCTCACGGTCGACCATCGGCTCCGCCCAGGTTCGCGCGAGGAAGCGGTGTTTACCGGCCGCGTGGCATCCGATCTCGGTCTCTCCCATGCCATTCTAACCTGGTCTCCTCCACTGGCGCCGATTGCCGGCCTGCAAGCGAAGGCGCGAAGCGCTCGCTACGATCTGATGGCGTCCTATTGCCACGCGCATGAGATCGAGGCGCTGGTCACCGCGCATCATCTCGACGATCAGGCCGAAACCTTCCTCATGCGGCTCAAGCGCGGCAGTGGGCTCGATGGCCTTGCCGCCATCCCCGCGGAGAGCGCCTGGGCCGGGATCGTCGTCCTGCGCCCCTTGCTCGATAAGCCCAAGGCCCGGCTTGCCGCCACCTTGATCGAGGCGGGGCTGGACTGGGTCGAGGACCCGAGCAACCGCGACCCGCGCTTCGAGCGGGCGCGGGTGCGGGGGAGCCGGGATGCCTTGACCAAGCTAGGACTGACGGCGGAGGCGCTGGCGCGGTCGGCGCAGCGGCTGCGACGGGCCCGCTCCGCGCTGGACCAGGCCGCGACCGATTTTATCGATCAGCATGGCGTCATGAGCGAAGCCGGCTTTTGCCTGATCGCGCAGGAGGCGCTAATCGCCGCGCCGGCGGAGATCGCGCTCCGCGCTCTGGCCCGTGCGGTCACGGCCGTGGGGGGACGGGCGAAGCCCATCCGCCTGGCCAAGCTCGAGGCGCTGCTCGCGGCCTTGAACGAGATCCCCGGCAAGACCCACACCCTTGGCGGCTGCCGCCTTCAGCCCGTGCGCGGCAAGCTCGGCGTGTTCCGCGAGACGCGCGGGCCCGGTCTGCCGTCGCTGCGTCTCGCTCCCGGCGAGCGGGCGCTGTGGGACAACCGTTTCAGGGTCGAGCTGGGGCAGGGCGAGGCCAAGCCCGTCACCGTTGGGGCGCTCGGAGAGACCGCTTGGCGCGATCTTTCCGCCTCGTCGCCCTGGCTATCGGCGCTTCCGCGCTTCGCCGGCGCCACGCTTCCCGCCTGCTGGCGCGGGGATGAGAGGATCCTCCTGCCGCGGCTTGGGGGCGGCTCCTCGGCGGATGGCGCCGAGGGAGTTTGCTTCAGCGCGAGCTTCGTCGGTCAGGCCTGGCCTCGCGCGCGGTCGCGACCGGATGCCGCGCGTTGAGGAAGCGTCCACCTCTTTGCCTTAGGTTGCCTTGGAAAAAGGGGCTGAGACCCCTATGTTAGCAAGGCTTAGTGTCAGTGAGATTCCCGCAGGTCGGGGCGAGAGGCCAGTGATCCGGCGTCGGCCCAAGCGGGGGCGAGGGCGGCTCAGTCAGGATCGTACATGAACTCGAATTTCCGTAACTTTGCCATCTGGGTGTTTATCGGCCTGTTGCTGGTCGCCCTGTTCAATCTGTTTCAGGGCCCGGGCATTCATGTCCGCGGCAATGAGGTCAGCTTTTCGCAGCTCTTGAGCGAGGTCGAGGGCGGCAACGTCCAGGATGTGACCATCGCCGGCAATCAGATCACCGGCCATTTCAACGACGGCCGCGGCTTCCAGACCTATGCCCCGAACGACCCCGGCCTGGTCGACAAGCTGCATGAGAAGAACGTGAAGATCACGGCCAAGCCGTCCGAGGACGACGTGCCGTCGCTGCTCGGCGTGCTCGTGTCCTGGTTCCCGATGCTGCTGCTCATCGGCGTGTGGATTTTCTTCATGCGCCAGATGCAATCCGGCGGCGGCAGGGCCATGGGCTTCGGCAAGTCCAAGGCGAAGCTTCTGACCGAGCGGCATGGGCGCGTCACCTTCGATGACGTGGCCGGTGTCGACGAGGCCAAGGAGGATTTGGAGGAGATCGTCGAGTTCCTCCGCGATCCGCAGAAATTCCAGCGGCTTGGCGGGCGCATTCCGCGCGGCGCGCTTCTGGTCGGTCCTCCCGGTACCGGCAAGACGCTGCTTGCCCGCGCCATCGCCGGCGAGGCCAATGTCCCGTTCTTCACCATCTCCGGCTCCGACTTCGTCGAGATGTTCGTCGGCGTTGGTGCTAGCCGCGTGCGCGACATGTTCGAGCAGGCGAAGAAGAACGCGCCTTGCATCATCTTCATCGACGAGATCGACGCCGTCGGCCGCCATCGTGGCGCAGGCCTTGGCGGCGGCAATGACGAGCGCGAGCAGACCCTCAATCAGCTCCTGGTGGAGATGGACGGCTTCGAGGCCAATGAAGGTGTCATCCTGATCGCGGCCACGAACCGTCCCGATGTGCTCGATCCGGCGCTGCTCAGGCCCGGCCGCTTCGACCGCCAGGTCGTGGTGCCGCGCCCCGACATCATCGGCCGCGAGAAGATCCTGAAGGTGCATGTGCGCAAGGTTCCGCTCGCGCCTGACGTCGATCTGCGCGTCATCGCCCGCGGCACGCCCGGCTTCTCCGGCGCCGACCTCGCCAATCTCGTCAACGAGGCGGCCCTGCTCGCCGCGCGCCGCTCCAAGCGGCTCGTGACCCAGGTCGAGTTCGAGGACGCCAAGGACAAGGTGATGATGGGCGCCGAGCGCCGCTCCATGGTGATGACCGAGGAGGAGAAGACGCTGACCGCCTATCACGAGGGGGGCCATGCGCTGGTCGCCTTGCATCAGGCGGCCTCCGATCCGGTGCACAAGGCCACCATCATTCCGCGTGGACGTGCGCTCGGCATGGTCATGCGGCTGCCCGAGCGCGACCTGCTCTCGTATACGCGCGCCAAGCTCAAGGCCGACATCGCCGTCGCCATGGGCGGGCGCGTAGCCGAGGAGATCGTGTTTGGCTACGACAAGGTGACGTCGGGCGCGTCATCGGACATCAAGATGGCGACGATGCTCGCGCGCGCCATGGTCACGCAATACGGCATGTCGGACAAGCTCGGTCCGCTCGCTTATGGCGACAATGAGGAGGAAGTATTTCTCGGTCACTCCATCGCGCGGACACAGAATCTCTCCGACGAGACCCAGACCATCGTGGACGAAGAGATCCATCGCATCGTCGATGAGGGGCATGAGCAGGCGCGCAAGGTCATCTCCGAGAATATCGACGACCTGCACACCGTGGCGCGGGGGCTGCTCGAATATGAGACGCTGTCGGGCGAAGAGATCAAGGGTCTGATCAAGGGCGTACCGCCGGTGCGCGAGTTCGTCCCCGACGTGACGACACGGCCGGCGTCGGCATCCGCGGTTCCGTCCGCGGGACGCGGCAAGAAGCCGTCGCCCGAGCCTGATACTGGCGGCATGGAGCCCCAGCCTCAGACTTGAGTTCCTTATAGGTCTGCCGTTTCCTCAAACCTTGTCATGCCCGGCCTTGCGCCGGGCATCGACGTTTTTGGTTCAACGGTGGCTCCGTCCAGGAGAGACCAGTGTCGGCGATGTCACATGACCGGCACGGCGTGCTAAACGCGTAGCGCATGACAAAGCTCTATCTCAGACCGCTCGGCTTTCTGCATGGGGACATTGCCGCCGCAGCCACGGCGCAAGGCTTGGCCCTGCCTCTGGCCGGGGGCGCGATCGCCTTCACCTCGGCCGAGCTGATCGAGGGGCGCCCCGGCCGCACCAAGCGGCGGCTGCTTGCGGCGTCCGATCTTGCCGGCTCGCGCGATGCCGATCTCGGCGCCTTGCTGCAACGGGTAACGGCGCCGCGCGCTCCCTTCGCCGGCCTCGGCTTCGGCCGCCCGCTGCTGATGGGCATCGTCAACGTCACGCCCGATTCATTCTCCGACGGCGGGCTCTACGACACCACCGAAGGCGCCATGGTCCAGGCGGCAGAGCTGGCCGCCGCCGGCGCCGACATCGTCGATGTGGGGGGCGAATCCACCCGTCCAGGCTCCGACGCGGTGGGCGAGGCGGATGAACTCGGCCGGGTGCTTCCCGTGCTCGAAGGGCTGGCGGGCCTCCATGCCGCCATCTCCATCGACACGCGTAAGGCCAAGGTGGCCCAGGCGGCGGCCAAGACTGGCGTCAAGATTTTCAACGACGTGTCGGCGCTGACCCATGACCGGGACAGTCTCGCCGTGGTGGCCGAGACGGGCCTCTCTGTCGTGCTCATGCACGCCAAGGGCGAGCCCAAGACCATGCAGGACGACCCCCGCTATGACGACGTGGCGCTCGAAGTGTTCGATTATCTGGCGGGACGCATCGCCGTGGCCGAGGAGGCGGGCATCGACCGTGCGCGCATCGCCGCCGATCCTGGGATCGGCTTCGGCAAGACCTTGGCGCATAATCTGGCCCTCCTCGCCAATATCAGCCTCCTGCACGGGCTTGGGGTGCCGCTCCTGGTCGGCGCCTCGCGCAAGCGCTTCATCGGCGGGGTGAGCGGCGGCGAGACGCCGCAATCGCGCGATCCTGGCTCCTACGCCGCGGCGATTGCCGGAGCGGCGCAAGGGGCCCAGATATTCCGCGTCCACGACGTCGCCGGCACGCGGCAGGCGCTTGCCGTGTGGCGCGCGGGGATGACGGGCGGCGGCGCCTGAGCCGCGAGGTGCTGCCAGAAAAGGTAAATCATTGATTTACCAATCGGAATAGATGTAACTTTTGCTTACACTTTGTGAACTGAGCTCGGCTAGAGCAGGAGCATAATTCCATGTCACGCCGACCTCATCGCACGCAAAAGGCGGCCGGCGCCTTTGGGGGACTAGGGGAACCGCCCATGGCTCGCAAATTCTTTGGCACGGATGGTATCCGTGGCAGCGCCAACTCATCGCCGATGACGTCCGAGGTCGCGCTCCGCGTGGGCATGGCCGCAGGCAATCTATTCACCAACGGCACCCACCGCCATCGCGTGGTGATCGGCAAGGACACAAGGCTCTCCGGCTATATGATCGAATCGGCGCTGGTGTCGGGCTTCACCGCCGTGGGCATGGATGTATTCCTGCTCGGGCCGATGCCGACCCCGGCGGTCGCCATGCTGACGCGCTCGCTTCGGGCCGATCTTGGCGTGATGATCTCCGCCTCGCACAATCCCTTCGCCGATAACGGCATCAAGCTGTTTGGCCCGGACGGCTACAAGCTGTCCGACGAAACGGAGACGCAGGTCGAGGAGCTGATGGTGGGCAACGCCGCAGAGCAACTCGCCGCGCCCGACAATATCGGCCGGGCGACGCGTATCGACAGCGCGCGTGAGCGCTATATCGAGTTCGCCAAGCGCACGCTGACCAAGAATCTCAGATTTGACGGCATCAGGGTGGTGATCGATTGCGCCAATGGCGCCGGCTATAAGGTGGCGCCCGAAGCGCTATGGGAGCTCGGGGCCGAGGTGATCAAGCTCGGCGTCGATCCCGACGGCTTCAACATCAACAAGGATTGCGGCTCGACCGCGCCGGAGGACCTCATCCGCAAGGTCGGCGAGGTTCGCGCCGATATTGGCATCGCGCTCGACGGTGACGCCGACCGCGTGGTCATCGTCGATGAGAAAGGCAATATCATCGACGGCGATCAGCTGATGGCAGTGATCGCCGAATTCTGGCTTAGGCGCGGGCGGCTTGCCGGCGGCGGTATCGTCGCCACGGTGATGTCGAATCTCGGGCTGGAGCGGTTCCTGTGCGATCTCGGGCTCGGCCTCCAGCGGACGCCGGTCGGCGACCGCTACGTGGTCGAGTATATGCGCCAGCACGGCTACAATGTCGGCGGTGAGCAATCGGGGCATATTGTCCTTTCCGACTTCTCGACCACTGGCGACGGCCTCGTCACCGCCTTGCAGATTCTCGCCGTGGTGTCGCAAAGCGGCAAGCCGGTGAGCGAGGTCTGCAACCGGTTCGAGCCGCTGCCGCAGATCCTCAAAAATGTCCGCTACAAGAACTGCGGAACACAGCCGCTCGACAATATCGCCGTGCGCAAGGCCATCGACAGCGGCAAGTCCAAGCTCGGCAAGACCGGCCGCCTCGTCATCCGTCCCTCCGGCACCGAGCCCGTGATCCGGGTGATGGCGGAAGGCGACGATGTGAAGCTCGTCGACACGGTGGTCTCCGACATCGTTCACGCGCTCACCGACGCCGCGGCCTAGCACTCCAAGCCTCAAACTAAGGAGCCGTCACGCCCGGCCTCGTGCCGGGCATCCGCTTTTTTTGCGAGATGCAAAGACGCGGACGGCCGGACAGACCCGGGCCATGACGAGGCCGAGAACTGGGGCTCCTCATTTTCGGTGCTTGACGCGTGCAGGCCGCTGACCCTATGGCCGAGCCATTCGCGCGTCAGCACGCCGTTTGGAAGATAGCCCGCATGACCATACCGAAGCCGAATCTACGCCCCGCCAATCCGCGCTTCTCGTCCGGTCCCTGCACCAAGCATCCTGGCTGGTCGCTGGACGGACTTGCCGGCGCGCTGCTCGGCCGCAACCATCGCGGCAAGGACACCAAGGCAAGGATCGAGCTGGCGCTGCTCAAGACGCGCGAGCTGCTCAAGCTGCCACCGGATTATCGTGTCGGCATCGTGCCGGCCTCAGACACCGGCGCGGTCGAGCTGGCGCTGTGGTCGCTGCTCGGTCCGCGTGGCGTCGACGTTCTCGCCTGGGACGCCTTCAGCCAGGACTGGGTCACCGACGTCACCGAGCAGCTCAAACTCGACGACGTCAGGGCCATGATCGCCCCGCACGGCGAATTGCCCGATCTCACCCAGGTCGATTTCGACCGCGACGTGGTGTTCGCCTGGAACGGCACCACTGCCGGGGTGCGCGTGCCCGATGCGAATTGGATCGCGCCCGATCGAAGCGGTCTCACCATCTGCGACGCGACCTCCGCCGTGTTCGCGCAACGGATCGATTGGACCAGGCTCGATGTCGCCACCTATTCCTGGCAAAAGGTGCTTGGGGGCGAGGCGCAGCACGGCATGCTGATCCTGTCCCCGCGCGCGATCGAGCGGCTCGAGACCTATACGCCGCCTTGGCCGCTGCCGAAGCTGTTCCGCCTCACCCGACACGGCAAAATGATGGAGGATCTGTTCGAGGGTTCGACCATCAACACGCCGTCGATGCTCTGCCTTGAGGATTATCTCGACGCGCTTGGTTTCGTCAAAAGCGTTGGCGGTGTGGACGGCACCATCGCCCGCTCCGACGCCAACGCTCAAGTGATCGCCGATTGGGTCGCGCGCACGCCTTGGGTCGATTTCGTCGCGGGCGTACCCGAAACGCGCTCCAACACGTCGGTTTGCCTGAAGGTGGTCGATCCTGACGTGCTCAAGCTGCCGGCGCCGTTGCGTGACGACTGTCCACGGCGCATGGCGGCGCTGCTCGACGCGGAAGATGTCGCCAAGGACATCGCCTCCTATCGCGATGCGCCGGCTGGCTTGCGCATCTGGACCGGCGCCACGGTCGAGCGCGGCGACGTCGAGGCGCTGATGCCCTGGCTCGACTGGGCCTTTGCCGAGGTGAAGCGGTCGCTCGCCAAGGCGGCCTAGATGGTCTTGGGTCTCAGTCGTGTCATGCGCGGCTTGTAGGCCCTAGAGTATTGGCGCCACTCACGGGACAGCCGCATGAGCACCTTGGGAACCTCACTCCTCCTCGCGACGCTGGCTGGGGCGACCATTCCGCTCGGCGCCATCATCGCGCAGTTCGAGCGCATTCATCCGCGCTGGCTTGAAGCTGAGTTTCGCCACAGCGTGATTGCCTTTGGCGGTGGCGTGCTGCTGGCGGCGGTGTCGCTTGTTCTCGTACCCGACGGCATCCGCGCCTTGACCTGGCCGTGGATCTGCCTCGCCTTCGGCGGCGGCGGATTTGTCTTCTTCCTGCTCGACCGGGCGATCGCAAAACGCGGTGGCGCGGCGGCGCAATTGCTGGCCATGCTGCTCGACTTCGTGCCGGAGGCCATGGCGGTCGGTGCGGCGCTGGCGAGCGGCATGGAGACCGGTCTCCTGCTCGCGGTGCTGATCGCGCTGCAGAACCTGCCGGAGGGCTTCAACGCCTATCGCGAGATCATGGCGCGTGGGCTGCATTCGCGGGGCATGGTGTTCGCCCTGTTCGGCGCGTGCGTCCTGCTCGGCCCCATCGCAGCCTATGTCGGGCACGCTTTCCTGGCCTCGGCCCCGACGCTCTTGGGCGGCGTGATGCTGTTCGCGGCAGGCGGCATCATCTATCTGACCTTCGAGGATATCGCGCCGCAGGCCGTGTTGCGGCAGCATTGGGCGCCGCCGCTCGCAGCGGTCGCCGGGTTTCTCCTGGGCATCCTCAGCCGCGTCGCGCTGGTGCCATGAGGCACCGTCCGGGTTGCATGAATCGTTAGCCGTGGAGATTTCTGGGAAAGGAGAACCCTCCCGCGCGGGGGAGGGTTCAGTCAGCGCAGGCTCAAATTCTATTCGGGCCAGACATAGGCGATGACCTTACCGCGGGCATATTTGCTGAAGCCGACCTTGCGGGCGCCATCGCGGCCGGAATTGTTGCCGGAGACGAGGGTCACATGGCTGCCGCTCACCTCCTTCACGATACCGACGTGATGCTTCATCACCGCGAGTGCGCCGACCTGGGGGCCTGGGAGCTTCCGGCCCGCGTGAAGGCAGGAAATGGCGGTGTTGCCGCCGCAGCCCTTCTTGCCGCTTCGCGCCAGCCACATGTTCACCGACTTGGCGCACCATAGCCGCTTCCACCCGGTCGGATTGGTGCCGACGTCCTTGATCGCGTGATGAAGCCAAGGCGAACCCGCGTGACGCATGGCGCCGGTGAGGGCGCCGACACCCGACGGGTCCATCTTTGTTGGCTGGGCGCTTGCACCCGCGCCCATGAGACAAACCGCGGTCGCGGCGAGGAAAATTGCTCGCATCGTTTTACTCCTGATATTTTTTTGGGAGGTCAGTTTTGCGTGGATACAGACATGCCCGGTCAATCCGGCCTCAATGAGATTAATCGGGGCAACAATGGGATCAATCGAGGCAGGGTTTGCGACCTTTCGCCCCAGCTTCGCCGATCATGAACCTGAACCCGTTATTTGGCGCATGACTAGAATGATCGTCAAAGCCGGTGTGGTATACGCAATACAGCTCTCATTGAGCTTGGCACGGCTAGTTTTTTAGCGGTTGTTGTTTCCAGCTCGATGCGGGCTCGCTCCCGGCTTCGAACCAAGGGAACTCAGTTCGAGGGTGACCGCGCCAGCCCACGCGCTATAACGAAACACGGCCCTGCATCCACGCGGGGCCGTTTCTGTGTCTCGATCCAGGTTTGAGAGGATTTCTCCGTGGCCAATGTCGTGGTCGTCGGCTCCCAATGGGGTGACGAGGGCAAGGGCAAGATCGTCGATTGGCTGTCCGAGCGCGCCGATATCGTGGTGCGCTTCCAGGGCGGCCACAATGCCGGCCACACGCTCGTGGTCGACGGCACCACCTACAAGCTGTCGCTGCTGCCCTCCGGTGTCGTGCGCAAGGGCAAGCTGGCGGTGATCGGCAATGGCGTCGTGGTCGACCCCTGGGCGCTCGCGGACGAGATCGCCAAGATCGAGGCGCAAGGGGTCTCGATTTCGCGCGACAATCTCCGCATCGCCGACAACGCGACCTTGATCCTGCCGCTGCACCGGGAACTCGACGCGTTGCGTGAGACGCTAGCGGGAGACGGCAAGATTGGGACCACCAAGCGTGGCATCGGCCCCGCTTATGAGGACAAGGTTGGCCGCCGCGCGATCCGCGTCCTGGATTTGCAGGATCTGAAGAGCCTGAAGCCGAAGATCGAGCGCATCCTCAGCCATCACAATCCGCTTCGCCGGGGCTTGGGCGAGCCCGAGATCGGCGCCGATGCGCTGTGCGCGGAGCTCAGGGCGATTGCGCCGAAGGTTCTTCCCTATGTCGACACGGTCTGGGCCTTGCTCGACCGCGAACGGCGCGAGGGCAAGCGCATCCTGTTCGAAGGCGCGCAAGGGGCGCTACTCGACATCGACCACGGCACCTATCCCTTCGTCACCTCGTCCAACACCGTGGCGGCGCAGGCCGCGACCGGATCGGGGGTGGGTCCGGGCGCGATCAATTATGTGCTCGGCATCACCAAGGCCTACACCACGCGCGTGGGCGAGGGGCCTTTCCCCACCGAGCTCAAGGACGAGATCGGGCGCCTGCTCGGCGAACGCGGGGTCGAGTTCGGCACGGTGACGGGCCGCCCGCGCCGTTGCGGCTGGTTCGATGCCTGCCTCGTGCGCCAGACGCGGAAGGTCGGCGGCATCAACGGTATCGCGCTGACCAAGCTCGACGTGCTCGACCAGCTGCCCGAGCTCAAGATCTGCGTCGGCTACAGGCTCGACGGGCGCGAGATCGACCATCTGCCGGCGGCGCAAGGCCAGCAGGCCAGGGTCGAGCCGATCTACGAGACCATGGAGGGTTGGACCGAATCGACGCGCGGCGCCAGGAGTTGGGCCGAGCTTCCGGCCCAATGCATCAAATATGTGCGGCGGCTGGAGGAACTGATCGAGGCGCCGGTGGCGCTGCTCTCGACCAGTCCGAAGCGCGAGGACACCATCCTGGTGCACGATCCCTTCGTCGATTGAGGGCGGGGCTATGGCAGATCAATTTCCCTGGAAATTGGCGTGGATCACCGGCGCGTCAGGCGCGATCTGTGGCGAGCTGGCCAAGCGGCTGGCGGCGGCGGGCGTCATGGTGGCGGCGACGGCGCGGCCGAGCGAGAAGCTCGATGCGCTTGCCGCCTCAAGCAGCAAGATCGAAGCCTTCCCGGCCGATGTGCTCGAGGCTGAAGCGCTCAAGTCCACAGCGGCGAAGATCGAGAGCGAGCTTGGGGCCATCGATCTCGCTTTGTTCGGGGCCGGCATGTATGTGCCCTTCGACATCCGCGCCATCGATCTCGACGGCTTTCACCGGACCATGGCGCTGAATGTCGATGGCGTGATCAACGGCATCGCTGCGGTGCTGCCGACGATGCTTGCGCGCAAGAGCGGCCACATCGCCCTGATGGGCTCGCTGTTCGGCTATTCCGGCTGGCCCGGCAATGGCGCCTATGGTGCGAGCAAGGCGGCGATCATCAATCTGGCCGAGAGCCTCAAGCTCGAATTGGAGGGGACCGGCGTCGCCCTCACCCTCATCAATCCCGGGTTTGTCGACACGCCGCTCAACGCCTCCTACGACCCGAAGAAGAAGCTCTATGTCATGAGCAAGGAGCGCTGCGCGCGGAAGATCCTGGAGCGGCTCGGAGGCAAGCCCTACGAGATCGCCTTCCCGCCGCAGGTCGGAGGCTTCCTGAAGACAATCAGGTCGCTGCCGCGTGGCCTGTCCTTCCCCCTGATTCGATGGTTCACCAGCCGCATGGGGCAATCATGAAGCCCATGTTGGAGATGTCCCGGGCTCAAGCGTCGGCCAACAGCTCGCGGAAATGACTGTCGAGCAGGCGGTTCTCGGGATCGGCCTGGCGGCGATATTCGGCGAATAGCTTCAGCCGCTCGCGGAAGGCCTTGCGCACCATCTCCGGCGTCAGGAACGGCGTCTGGTTGAACAGGGGCGTGCCGCCGCGCGCGCTACAGAAACCGTTATAGGCGTGGAGAAAATCCTCCCACTCCTTGCCGCCGGTGGAGGCGGGGTCGATGGACAGCGTCGCGCCGTCCCAGCAATAAGACAGCAGCGCCTCGCGATCCTGGACGATAGAGTAGCCGACCGAAGGCAGGTCGCAGCGGAATCCCGTCTTGGCGGCATAGGCGTCGACGAAGTCGCAATATTCGACCAGGATGTCGAAATAGTTCCTCTCCGGAAACGCCCACATGCTGAACAGATATTTGAACGGTCCCGGATCGCGCGGATAGTTGATGATCTGCGCATGCGGCCAGGTCGCGTCGCTGCGGACGACGCGAACCAGCCCCTGGCGCAGGATGAAGAAATGGAGCCTGTCGGCGAGATCGCGCAGTCTCGGATTGGCGGTGCGCGCCCTGATCCACAGCGTAATAGCGGGGCCGTATTTGCGCCAGAAGCGGTTGCGGTAGCTCCAGCGCCGGCGCGATGTCGGCTTCACCGCCGGATTGTCCTTGCGGAGCTCGACCAGCACGCGGCGGACATAGGGAAAGACGTAGAACATCACCGCATAGCCTTGCGCCTTGTACACCGGGAAGCGCTTGCGGAATTCAGGCAGGCCCATGGAATGGTGGCGGACGCTGAGAGCGGTCGTCGGCCGCGCCTTGATCGTCACCTCGAACACGATGCCGAGCAGCCCGTAGCTCGAGCGCATCACCTGCATTTCTTCGGGGTTGTCGCGCTCGTTGATCGCCCTGACCGCGCCGGTCGGGGTAACGTAGCGCATCTCGCTCACATAGGAGCTGATTTGCCCATAGCCGCCGGGGAAGGAGCTGTCCTTGGTCGCCGCGGTCGCCATGGCGCCAAGGGTGACATTGCCGATCTCGGTGGTGACATGGAATTGCAGCCCCCGCTCCTTCAGCGCGTTGGACACGACGATGTAGGTGGCGCCGGCCTCGACCGTCACGCTGTCCTCGCCGAATCTCAAGATGCGGTTCATGGTCTTCATGTCGACCATGGTGCCGCCGTCGTCGCCATTCATGCGCGCGGTGGAGTGCATCGAGCCGGCCGGGCGCACGGGCGAGGGGAAGCGCACCACGCTCGTCACGATCTCGACGATGTCCTCGACACTCTCCGGCGTGACCAGAACCTTGGGCCGATAGGTCCAGGTGCCGTCCCAGCTCTTGATCGTGGCGTCGTGCTTGATGTCCATTCAACCCCCCGGGCGCGGCGCGGGCCCCGCCAGACCATAATGCAAAGCGCCGCCAAAAACAGTGGGCGGATGAGCTATGGGCGAATCCATAGGGGGCGATGAACTTTGTCCTGGGTTTGACACAGATCAAAGAGGATTTGGCTTGTGGCTGAGAGTCGGATAGGGGCGGGGTGCCGGGTGGTCAAGACTTGGCCCCGGCCAAAAATTGTGTGCTATCCAGACCCTGGCTTGTGACGGCCGGAACATGGAGGAGAGTTGACGCGCTATTGCATCATCGGCGCCGGCGCCTGCGGGCTTCCCGTGGCCAAGGCTTTCGCCGAGCGCGGCATTCCGTTCGACTGCTTCGAGGCGCTCGCCGATGTCGGGGGCATCTGGAATCCCGAGAACCCGCACGCCGTCTATGGCTCGACCTATCTCAACTCGTCGAAGAAGCTGTCGAAATATCCGGACTACGATTTTCCGGAGGAGTGGCCGCATTATCTGAGCCGGGCGCAGGCGCACGACTATCTCCGTTCCTATGCGCGCGAATTCGGCCTCTATGACCGCATCAGTTTCAACGCCAAGGTGGTCTCGGCCGAACGGATCGACGGGCGCTGGCGTATTCAGATCGAAGGCGAGAAGGGTCCGCGCCGCTATGATGGGCTGATCGTCGCCAACGGTCATCATTGGGAGGCGAACTGGCCGAGCTATCCCGGGCGCTTCGACGGCGAGATTCTCCACTCGCACGACGTCAAGTCGAGGGAGCAGCTCAAAGGCAAGCGCGTGCTCGTGGTCGGCGCCGGCAACTCCGCCGTCGATATTCTTGACGACGCCGCCCATGATGGCGGTCGCGCCGTGCATTCGATGCGGCGGAGCTATTTCTTCTTTCCGAAGCTCGTGTTCGGCAAGCCAACCGACACTTTCATCGATCTGACCAGCCGCTGGCCGCTGCCGCGCTCGCTGATGCGCAAGCTCTATCGCCTAGGCTTGCGCATCCAGATCGGCTCGCATCGCCGCTACGATCTGCCCGCGCCGGACCACGATCTGTTCGAGGCGCATCCGACCTCCTGCACGCTCTATCTCGATCACATCGTGCATGGGCGCATCGTGGCCAAGCCTGGCGTCGAGAGCTGGAACGGCAACATCGTGCGCTTCGTCGACGATAGCGAAGAGGAGATCGACCTGATCGTCTACGCCACCGGCTTCAGGCCGAGCTTCCCCTTCATGGATCGGAGCCTCATTCTCGACGAAGACGGACGCTCCAAGCTCTTCATCCATACCTTCCACCGCGAGCTCGACGATCTGTTCGTGGCCGGGCTGTTCGAGCCGGCCGAAGGCGGGGTGTGGCAGCTCGCCGATTATCAGGCGCGGCTGATGGCGAGCTTCATCGTGGCGCAGGCATCGGATCAGCCTCGCGCCGACTGGTTCCGCCGGCTGAAGGCGAGCGCCAGCCCGGATATTGGCCACGGCATCCCCTATAAGGACACGCCCTGGCACAAATTCGAGATCCATCACTATCGCTTCCGCAAATATATGGAGCGCTTGCTCAGGAAATTCGGCGCCGCGGCGACGCGAAAGGAAGCGGCGCCCGCGGCCGAGGACAAAGACCGGCCGGCCAAGCTCAAGCTCGCCTCCTGAAGTCACGGCGGCTCAGCGGAAGATCCACCAATTCCAGCTGCCGTCATTGGGGCAGTCGCCGAACCCGCATTCCATGAACACGAGCACGGTCTCCGACGCCGCCACCACGAGCAGAATGCCGACGCCGATGCCAGCGAGGCGGGTGAGCCAGTGCGGCTCCGGCTTGGGCTCGTCGAACTGACCGCGGAACAGAAGCACGATGCCGGTCGCCAGAATCACCGTGGCGAAGATGACGACGCCCCAGACATAGAGATTGAGGCCCATGATAGTCTCGCCGAAGGCCGGGTTGGCGGTCGCCGCCAGCGTCGGCTGTCCCGTCTTGGTGTCGAAGAAGGGGTTGATGTGGAGCAGCGTCTGCCGCACCGAGACTCCGAGCCCGAACATGGCGGCGACGAGACAGACGCCATAGTGCCGAGGGTTGGGCCCCAGCACCAAATTCATCGCCGCGCCGAAGGCGACGGCAAACATGGCGAGGCGCTGGAGGAGGCACAGCGTGCAGGGAAGCTCGCGATAGGAAAATTGATAGACATAGGCGCCGAGCAGAACGCCGATCAGCGCCATCATGCCGGCGAAATTGAGCAGGCGTGCGAGCTCCGGCGAAAGCGTCGGCCCCCTCATAGCCGGATCCCCAAGGCTTGCGAGAAATCGACGTCGCCGGTGAAGATGACGATACCGAGGGCGAGGGCCGCCAGCACCACCGCCCATCCCCATGAGGCTTGGCGCCACCACAGGAAGAACGCGCTCAATGCGATCAGCCCGAAAGTCAGGGTCATCATCGCAGCCGGCCTCCCTGGCGCCCAGCCTGACGCATCGTTACCGCCACCCCGGATTTACCGGCGGGAATGGCAATGTCAACCGCGATGCACCATCGACCCGCGCCCCGCCGCGGGCGGTCATTGCGGCGTCATGGCCTCTTCTTCCCGCAGCCAGCGCCGCTAGACTGGCGGACAAGGCGGCAAAAGCCCGCGTCAAAACTAGGAGGAAATGGCATGCGTCAGGGCAAGCTCTTGCTCGTTGCTACGGCCGCGGTGCTGTTCGGCACGGGCCAGGCCTTCGCGGTCGAAGTGAACAAGAAGATCGAGCCGCCGGGAGTCCCCGCCGCGGTCTGGGAAATCGCCGGAGATTTCTGCGCCATCAAGACTTGGCATCCGGTGGTCGCCGATTGCGTGGAGAGCAAGGAGGGCGACGTTGTCTTTCGCACCCTCACGCTCAAGGATGGCGGCACGATCAAGGAGAAGCTCGTCGATTCCGACGACACGAGCTACAGCTACGAGATCGTCGAGGGCCCGCTTCCGGTCAAGAATTACACCGCCAAGCTCTGGGTCGAGGACAGCGAGCGGGCGAATCGGACCGTGGTCCATTGGGACGCCGAATTCGACGCCAATGGCGCCAGCGATGACGAGGCCAAGAAGACGATCGGCGATATTTTCGCGGCCGGCCTCAAGGGCATCAAGAAAATCGCGGTGGAGCAGAGTCCCGACCAGGAGTGACGCCT
>Ga0307380_10002811_pt1 | contig 24378 bp, 19 predicted proteins | sample UN3MG_FD_202239 | JGI IMG/M metagenome (GOLD analysis project Ga0307380, IMG submission 202239) | Soil microbial communities from Risofladan, Vaasa, Finland - UN-3 | ecosystem: Environmental > Terrestrial > Soil > Coastal area > Acid sulfate soil | place: Finland: Risofladan, Vaasa | collected... | reverse complement strand
ATCCCAACGAGAAACGGTCATACCCCATGACAGGCTCGTGCTTCCGAAAGCGGGGCGTTGGCTCCCTGGTCGGGCTGATGATACGGCCTGTGGGAGGAGAACGGGGCCGGGGTCACGAAGCTGACCCGTTGGGGTGGGTGGGCGATTGCGTTCGCCTATCTCGGCTGCGCGTCCGGCAGGCGGCGGGCTTGCGCGGCGCAGCCTTGGCGGAGGCGGGGGGAGTGACAGCCATGAAAGCGAGAATTGCCTTCTGGGCGGGGGTCAGCCGCGCCCCATTTTTCACCGCCGCGGCGCTGCCGGTGGGCCTGGGCGCCGCCGCCGCGTGGTGGCATTCGGGGCAGTTCCACGGCGGGCTGTTCGCGCTGACGGCGATCGGCGCGGTGCTCCTCCACGCCGGCGCCAACATCACCAACGACTACTACGATCACCTCACCGGCGCCGACGAGCTCAACGTCAACTACTTCACCCCCCTCTACGGCGGCAGCCGCATGATCCAGCAGGGGCTGATGACCCCGCGCGCGACCATCATCGCCGGCATGACCTGCCTGGGCGCGGGCGCGGCCATCGGCATCGCGCTGACGGTGCTGCGCGGGTGGCCGATCCTGGCGCTGGGGGCGGCGGGCTCGATCATGGCGTTCTTCTACACCGCGCCGCCGGTCAAGCTGAGCTACCGCGGCTGGGGCGAGCCAGCGGTGGCGCTCAGCTTCGGCGCGCTGATGGTGGCGGGGGCGGAATACGTCCAGGTGCGGCACATCACGGCGGTGGGCCTGGCGGCGTCGGTGCCGGTGTCGCTGCTGATATTGCAGGTGTTGTTCGTCAACCAATTCCCCGACGCGCCGTCCGACGGTCAGGCGGGGAAACGCAACTGGGTGGTGCGGCTGGGGACGCGCCGCGCGCGTTATGGGGTGTCGCTGATCTATGCCGCCACCTACGCCAGCATCTTGGCGGCGATCGCCTTCGGCCTGGCGCCGGGATGGTGCCTGATCGCTCTGCTCACGGCGCCCCTGGCTGCCGGCGCTTCGATGGTCAACCTGCAGTACCACGACCAGCCCAAGCGCCTGCCTCCCGCCAGCGGGCTCACCATCGCCACCCACGCCCTGACCACGCTGCTGCTCGCCATCGGCTACCTTCTGGGGGCGGCGCGGTAGGCGCTCGGGCGGCTGCATGGCAACCGGCCGCACAGGAAGCCCATCGCCGTCGGTCGAACACCGCCGCGACCGGCGGACCCGATCCAAGGAGAGAATCAAGATGACCAAAGTGCAGCGCAACGCCGCCACCGAGCTCTACCCCGTGCCCGCGGTCGTCGTGTCGTGCGTGGACGCGCAGGGGAGGCCGAACCTGATCACCCTGGCCTGGGTGGGCACGGTCTGCTCCGAGCCGCCGATGCTGAGCATCGCGGTGCGGCCGGGGCGTTACTCGCACGCGCTGATCAAGGAGGCCCAGGAGTTCGTCGTCAACCTCCCGCGGGCGGACCAGGTACAAGCGGTTGACGTGTGCGGCACCGTGTCGGGGCGCGATGGGGACAAGTTCGCGGCCGCCGGACTCACCCCCGAGCCGGCGGCACACGTCAAGGCGCCGCTGGTGAAGGAGTTCCCCGTCAACCTCGAATGCAGGGTGCGCCAGACGCTGAGCCTGGGGTCGCACGACCTGTTCCTGGGCGAGATCGTGTGCGTCCACGCCGATGAGGAAGTGCTGGACAAGGCGGGCGGGTTGGCGCTGGAGAGGCTCAAGCCGCTGGCGTACGTCAATGGCGCGTACTGCGCCGTGGGCGGCATCGTCGGCGCGTATGGGTTCTCGCGCAAGTAGCACGCGCCCGGCGACCGCCTCCGCCGGGCCTAAGCGGTTCCCACCTCCGGGGCCGCCTTGTGCACGCGCAGGTTCTTGATGATGACTTCACGCCCGCGCTCGACGGTGATGTCGGACGAGTCGCAGGCCGGGCACCTGACCGCGGGCACGAAGATGTGAAACTCGGGATCGGTGGGCAGCTCCACCCCGCCCGCGTAGCCGCACGCGCCGCACTTGATATGGGTGGGAGTAGCGGCCACCCTGACGTCGGCGCCGTCGGCGACGGTGTCGCGGAAAAGCTGGCGCAGCCAGAACCCCACCTGGTCGGGGTTGAACAGGCTCAGCTCTCCGATCTCGATGTCAACCTCGATCACCTGGTCCACCGCGTGCGCGGCGGCGGCCTTGAGCACGGTCCGTCGGATCTGGGCGGCTAGCGATAGCTCGTGCATGGCTCACGGGCACGGCGTGTTTGCCCGCCGGGGGCGGGCCGCGCCCCTACAGGCCGAGGGCGGCGGCGACCTGCTCCACCCCCTCCCCGCCCAGGGCGTCGGTGAAGATGACCGCGAGCGCGGGGTTGGCGGCGAGCGCGTCGCGCCGCAGTTGCTCGAGGTCGGCGTTCACGACCTCGGCCAGGTCGCACTTGTTGATGACCGCCGCCTGCGCCTCGGCGAAGATGTGCGGGTGCTTGCGCAGCGTGTACGGCCCCTCGGTGACGGAGACCACCACCATTCGCCCGTGCGCGCCCAAGGGGAACTCGGCGGGGCAGATCAGGTTGCCCACGTTTTCGATGAAGACGAGGTCGAGGTCGTGCGCGAGCAGCTCCTCCAGCCCCTTGGCCACGAGGTTGGCGTCGAGGTGGCACTCCCGGCCGGTGTTGATCTGCACCACCGCGCGCGCGCCGCTGCGCGCCAGGCGATCGGCGTCAATGGTCGTCGTCAGGTCGCCCGCCAGCACCCCCACCCGGTGGCCGCGCAGATGCTCGACCAGGCGCCCGATGAGCGTAGTCTTACCGGAGCCGATGGCGCCCATGACGTCGAAGGCGCGCACGCCGCGCTCGTCCAGGCGGCGGCGGTTGGCCGCCGCCAGCTCGCGGTTCTGCTCCAGCAGGTGCTCCTCCAGCTCGATATCGAAAGTCTCGCCGTCGCCGGGCGTGATGATCTTCAACCGGCACCTCCCTCCGGCGCCCACTGGTGGGCGCGCTGCTTTCTTAGCTTCCATCGCCGGGGGCGCGCTTCCTTGTCGCTCATGCGGTGCGCAGCCGCGGCGGCGCTGCTCCCGGGCTCACGCCTCGCCCAGGAGCAGCTGCGGCACGGCCGAGAGATCAGGGACGGTGTAGTCGGGGGTCGGGAGGTCCGGCTGCGGGCTCTCATCGGCGCGGTTGACCCACACCGTGACCAGGCCCGCCTGGTGAGCGGGCGCGACATCGCCGGCCAGGGAGTCGCCGACGTGCGCCGCCTGGGCGGGCTCACACCCCGCCTCGCGCACTGCATGCAGAAAGAGCTGGGGGTCGCGCTTGGAGTAGCCGACCTCCCCCTCGATGATGACCGCTGACACCAGTTGGCGCAAGCCGAGCAGCGTCAGTTCCTCCTTGACGATGCCGGCGCGCCCCTCGGCGACGACGCCCACGCGCACCCGCTCGCGCAGCGCGTGCAGCGTCGGCAGCGCATCCGGCAGCAACTGGAGCGCGCGCATGCGCGCCAGCTCGTAGTGGCAGGCCACCGCCTGCGCGAGGATAGGGTTGACGACGCCGCAGTTCTCCAGCGCGCGCTCCCACAGGCGATGCGCGGCCTCCACCTCGCCCTCTCGCAGCCGGCTGGCGCTCCAGCGGTCGGCCTCCTCTTCCGCGTGTTGCAGCTCGCGCAGGTAGGCCTCGCGCAGGCCGCCGGCGGTGACGGCGTCGGTGTGGTTGACCGTGTACTCGCACGCGCTGTCGAGGGCCGCCGCCGCCGCCGCCGCGTAATCGCACAGGGTATCACTGAGATCGAAGAAGATGACTTTGATCATCGCTCGCCTCCGGTCGCCCCCCGACGTGCCGCGGCGCTGCCTGCGGTGTCCTCAGTGCTGCATCTCCTGCAGCCGCCGCAGGTCGCGTTCCATCGCCGCCAGCTCCTGTCCGTAGGCGGCCCAATCGCCGCCGTGCAGGCGCGATTGCGCCGTGTTATAGTGCTGGAGCGCGGACTCGATGAGTTCCCGCTGCGCCTTCGACACCGCCGGCCGCGGGGCGGGCGCCTCCGGCGCCCCCGCCGCAGTGGGCGTCGGCGGCCGCGGCGCGGCGCCTTCCGCCGGTATCGCCACTGCCCCTCCCAGGGCGGCCTCGAGCGCCTCCTCCAGGGTCGGGCGCATGACGACGATGGCGTCGCCCTCGACCTGGCCGACGGCGACGATCACCCGCTTGAGTTCCGGCACTCCGCCGTTCTGGGCGCTCAGGAACAGGGGCTCGACATAGAGCAGTGACTCGCCGATCGGGATGACCAGCAGGTTGCCGCGGATGACGTCGGAGCCGCGTCCGCGCCACAGGGTGAGGGCGGCGCTGATCTCGGTATCCTGCTCGATGCGGTTGTCCACCAGGCTGGGGCCGAAGATGGTCTCCTCGCGGGAGAAGCGAAAGACCACGAGCTCGCCGTAGTGGGGTGCGTCAGCGCGGGCGCACAGCCAGGCGATCATGTTGGGCTTGCGCGCCGGCGTGTAGGGGCGCATGAGGATGAACTCAGTGTTGTCCTCATCGGGCAAACGGGTGACGATGTAGTAGGGCGGGATGAGGGAATCGCCGCCGCCCGCACCCGTCTCAGTCGCGGTGCCCTTCTGCTCCGACTCGTGTGCGATCTCCCACTTGTCCTCCTTGGTGTAGAAGACGTGGGGGTCGGTAATGTGGTAGGTCTGGTACATTTGGGACTGCAGCAGGAACAGCCCCTCCGGCCAGCGCAGGTGGCGGCGCAGGTCGCGCGGCATGTCCGCCAGCGGGCGGAAAGCCCCCGGGAAGGCGGCGGCGTAGGTGCGGATGATGGGATCCCGCGGGTCCGAGACATAGAAGGAGACGGTGCCGTCGTAGGCGTCGGTGACGACTTTCACCGAGTTGCGGATATAATTGATCGGCACCCCGCCGGGGGCGGGCTCGGAATAGGGGTAGCGGGAGCTGATGGTGTAGGCATCGTGGATCCAAACGAACCGGCCGTCGTCGCCGATCACGAGGTAGGGGTCGTTGTCGTATTCCAGGAACGGCGCGATGCGGCGGGCGCGTTGCTTGACCTCGCGATTGATGAGGAGCTTGCTCCGGGCGCCGACCGTGCCGGAGACGAGGATGTTGATCTGGCCGTAGCGCAGGGCGGCGGCGGTGCGCGCCATGCTGCCCGCAAGCGCAATGCCCGCCTTCCCCGTGTATTTGGTGGTAATGGTGCGGGGGGAGGCGGGATCGGGGTAATCCACCTCTTCGGCGGTGGTGTTGACGATGCTGTAGTCAAGGTCGCCTTCGCTGAAGTAGAGCTGCGGCCGACGCACCTGGATCTCCGGCACCTCCGACAGCATCGGCAGGTCGCGCACCAGCATCGTCGGCAGCCCCTCCGGGCTCACCCGGTTGACCGGTGACAGCACCGCCCCGTAGCCGTGGGTGTAGGACAGGTGCAGGTTCTGCCACGTCTGCTCCGGCACCTCGGAGGGCACCAACTCGCGCGCCGACAGCATCACCTGACGGTAGTCCCCGTTCATGATGTAGCGGTCTATGTCAACGTCCCGGAACTCATAGTAGGGGCGCAGCCCCTGCAGCTTCTGGTAAGTCTGCAGTAGCGGCTTCCAGTCCCACAGCCGGATGTTCTGCACTACCCCCGGCGCCGCCGCCAACTCCTGCGCGCTCAGGCGCTGTAATTGCCCCACGTCGCGCACCTGGATGCGGTCGAGCCCGTAGGCGCGGCGCGTGAACTCGATGGTGTGGGCGATGTAAGGGCGCTCCTTGCCGAACTCGTTGGGCTGCACCTGGAAGCGCTGAATCGCCGCCGGGTAGATGACGTTGATCAGCAGCGACGAGGTGACGAGCAGGCCGATGGCGCCGAGCGGCAGCCACAGCCCCCGGAAATAGATGTTGGCGATCACCGCCGCCGCGCACGCCACCGCGATCCAGGTCAGGATGTGGAGGGCGGGAAGCTGCGCGTGGAAGTCGGTGTAGCTGACGCCGAAGGTCACCCCCCGCGGCGAGTAGAGCAAGTTCCACGCGTCGAACTGGTAGCCCACCGCCTTGGCCAGCAGGATGAGGCCGATGATGATTGACAGGTGGCCCTTGACATGGGGCGCGAACGCCGGCACCCCGCCCAGCACCCGGATCGCCTTGTCCAGGTAGTGCACCGCGGCGGCGACGATCAGCACCGCGAACAGCGTCAGGTAGAGCCACTGCCAGACGTACTGCAGGAAGGGCAGCTTGAAGACGTAGAAGCTGACGTCGTTGCTGAAGATGGGGTCGGCGAGGTTGAAGGGGACGCCGTGCCGATACCACAGGAACTTCTCCCACTGCTGCGCGGCGCCCGCGCCCACCCCGTAGGCGACGACGGCCACGAACGCGCCCAGCGCCAGCAGCAGGTAGCGGCTGACGTAGTGCTCGAACAGCTCCGCCGCCTGGCGCCGGAAGCGGCTCTCCGCCTCGTACCATGCGGTGGCCGGGGCCAGGCGCCGCGCCAGCCATGCGTTGGCCATCACCAGCACGAAGAAGGCGACCCCGAAGATCAGCCCCAGGTTGAGCTTGGTCAGCAGGATGCCCCAGAACACCTGCCGGTACTTGACCTCCCCGAACCACAGCCAGTCCAGGTAGAGGTTGGGCAGCAAGGACGAGAAGACCCACAGCGCGACCAGCGCGCCGCCGATCACGGCCCAGATGGTGAACCGGCGTTTCACGTAGCTTACCTCCTGCGTCGGGCGCCGAAGCCTACCGTGTGCGCTGCGATCGGCCCCATTGCCTGGTGGTTTCTGCAGCAGCGGTCAACAGTCCTGCCTTGCGCGCCGTGCAGGGACCGGTGCAGCGAGCCGCCGCGATCGCCCGGTGGTTGTATGCAAACGCGCACACGGCTGCGAGTTCCGAACACCGCGGGCCGCATGCAAGATAGTAACGTCGGCCAAAGTCATGGAATATGGTCTCGGCCTCGGCGAACGCCGGTGCGAGTGCTCGCCGACGCAGACGAGATATCCCCAGTCACCGGGCCGCGCGCCGCCGTCACCAGCGGCCGGCGCCGATCCATGAGCCGCCAGGGGGTGGAGGTGCCCAAGCGATGCGCGCACTAAGTCACATCGCAGCAGCATGCGCCCTGGTGGGCGCGCTCATCGCGCTGGCGGCGGCGCCGTGCCGCGCCGACTCGGAAGCGGCTGCCGCCGTCGAGCCGGCAGCGCAGGAGCCACCGGCGGCCGAGGTAGCCCAGGCGCCGGAGCTGCTGCTGTTCCAGGACATCCCGGTGGTGGTGACCGCCTCGCGCATGGAGGAGCGCGTCACCGACGCCCCGGCGAGCGTCACCGTCATCACCCGCGAGCAGATACTGAACTCCGGCGCCATCAGCATCCCCGATATCCTGCGCATGGCGCCGGGGGTGGAGGTGATGCAAACCACCGGCGGGAGCTGGGAGGTCGGCATTCGCGGCTTCGATCAGCCGGTCGCGAACAAGGTCTTGGTGCTGGTGGACGGGCGCACGGTCTATAACGACTTCTACGCCAACGTCAACTGGTATGGACTGCCGGTGGTGCTGGAGGACATCGAGCGCATCGAGATCATCCGCGGGCCCCTGTCATCGCTATGGGGCGCCAACGCGACTGTGGGCGTGATTAACATCATCACCCGCTCGCCGGCGGAGGCACAGGGCGCCACCGCAACTGCCGACTACGGAACCCGCGGCGCGTTGCGCGCCAACGCGATCTATGGCTGGAAGAGCGCGAACGAACGCTCGCACTATAAGGTCATTATCGCGCACGAGCAGGAGGGGCAGTGGCCCGCCAGCTCGGAAGCCGTGCGCCAGGGCGAGGTCGCCGATCGCGATTCGGGTACGGTGACCAAGGTCAGCGCGGCGGCGGATTGGGGTGCCCGCTGGCGACTGTCCATGGGCAGGAACGACGGCGCTGTTGCGCTCATCAGCCCCTACTCGATGGGGCAAATGCTTTGGGACGAGTCAACTGGCTTCGCCTCCTTGTCTTACCAGGGCGACAACCTGAGCATGCGCGCCTACTGGAACGGGGCGCGTTTCCAGGTTACCCGGTTTGGCTTCGCACCGTGCGTCATCTACACCGATCTCTACGATCTCGAAGCGCTCAAGTCCGATGTGATCGGCCGTCACCGCGCGCTGTGGGGCGCCAGCTATCGCGCCACGCAACTTGGGCAAGCGGGCGGGTTGCTGTTCGACGGCCCGCACCATCAGCGTCTTCCCGCCGCTTACCTTCAGGATGATTACCAGGCGTCAGAGAGGACCCGGCTGGTGCTGAACGCGCGCTGGGACGACCATCCGCTCGCTGGCGCGCGGCTCTCCGGTCGGGCGACGGTGATGCATTCCTTCACCCCGGAACACACGCTGCGGTTCTCGGCCGCCACGGCGTTTCGCAGCCCCAACTTCGTCGAATCGTACTTCGCAATGTTCGTCGAGTTGCCATCGCTGCCGCCCACGGGCATGTGGGGCAACACAGATCTGAACTGCGAGGGGATTACTGCCTATGACCTCGAGTACCGCACGCGCTTGTCGCCCAGGACTACCGGCAGCATTTGTCTTTACTACAGTCGGCTTGACAACGTCATCTTGGCGTCGCCCATCCTGGTTTTCCCGCCGCAATCGAGATTTGAGAACGTGGGTCAGGCGCGTTCGGCGGGGGTGGAGATGGAGGTGCGGCATGCGCTCTCGCCTGCGCTGTCGGCATTCGCCAACTACACCTATCAGTCCCTGTCCGGCGACCAGGCCGTCCGCGACGATCTCGTCGATCTCACGCCGCGCCACAAGGCCAATCTGGGTTTCAACCTGTCCGACCCCGAGCGCGGCCTCACCGGCAGCCTGCTGGCAGCCTACCGCGACCAGGTCGCTGGCGGCGCAGGACCCTACGTTCTGGTCAACGGCTACCTGGGGAAACGGTTTGGGGATGTCGAGTGGGGTGTCTCGTTCTTCAATCTGGCCAACGTCCAACACCAGGAGTACGGCCAAGGCGACATCATCGGCCGCCGCATCATGGGCAGCGTCAGGCGGGAGTTCTGAGCGGGGCCCGGGGTGCGAAGTCCGTGGTTCGCGCGGACGGCGAATCCACGCCGGAGTCGGTGCCTATGACCGCCCCGGCGTTTCCGTTGCCGGCCCGGCAAGGGGCAGGCGAATGATGAAGGTCGCACCCTTGCCCGTCTCCGAATGGGCCTCGATGGTGCCGCCGTGGGCCTCTACGATCTGCTTGCAGATGGCGAGGCCGAGCCCGGTGCCGTAGCTCTTGCCGTGACTGGCGAACGGCCGGAACAGCTTCCCCTCCATCTCCGCGGGGATGCCGGGGCCGGTGTCGGAGCAGCGGATCTCGGCGTATCCTCGCTCACAGCGACTGGAGACGGCGCAGACGCCGCCGGCGCCCATGGCGTCGCGGGCGTTGGCGGCGAGGTTGAAGATGACGCGGTTCATGCGCCCGGGGTCAATGCGCACGGGGTGGGGGCAGTCGAGGCGGAAGCTGATGCCGACGCCGGACTCGCGGAAGTCGCGCTCGAGCTGAGGGCGCAGCCCCGCCAGGTAGTCATCCACGCTCATCACGCGCAGCTCCAGCTGGGCCTGTTCGCCGCGGGCGAATTCGAGCAGGTCGCGCGCCATGTCGGCGATGCGCTGCACCGACTCGACGAGCATGGCGGCGAACTCCTCGCGCTGCTCGGGGGGCAAATCGTGCTCGGCCAGCAGCGGCACCGAGCCGCGGATGGCGGTGAGGGTGTTCTGGATGTCGTGGGCGATGCCGCTCGCCATGCGCCCGATGAGGGCCAGGCGCTCCTGGTCGCGCGCGCGCGCGAGTTGCTCCGCCATCTGGTTGAAGTCGCCGGCGAGCTGCTCCAGCTCGTCGCCGCTGCGCACGCGCAGGCGGTAAGAGAAGTCCCCGTCGCCGATCCTGCGCACCCCGTCCTGCAACTGGCGAATGGGGCGGATGAAGCCGCGCGCCGCCAGCATCGCCGATACCAGCGCGACCACCGCCGCGACGCCCAGCCACAGCAGCAGAATGAACAGGCTGCGGCTCTCCAGGCGCGCGGCGTCGGCCTCCATGCTGTTCACCACGCGTTGCAGTTCGGTCACCGGCGAGGCGACCACCAGCAGACCAACTACCGCGCCGTTGAGGTCGCGCAGCGCGCCCGCGGCGGCGTCGAGGTTGACGCCGGTGGATGCGAGCCCCGCGGTCCAACGCTGCTTGCCCTGGCGCAAGATGGGAGCGGTGAAAGGCTCGGCCAGCGCCTGCCCGATGACCTCCTCGCGCGCGGCGGGCAGATCCCCGGCGATCACCACCCCGCCCAGGCATACCACCATCCAGCGCCCGGTTTCACGGCGATAGGCGCGCGCGAGCTCGGGGTCGCGATTGAGGACGCGGGCGGCGATGGCGGCGCCGCGGACCGTCCCCCGCCGGTCCGGCACCGGCACCACCGCGACCATCGCCAGGCCGCGCTGCTCGCGCCCGGCGCCGGTCGCGAGCGGGATCGCCGCCTGGTCGCTAAGACGGCTGCCGGCGGCGGTGAGGCCGGGAACGGCGGCGCCGGGCGTCACCTTCTCCACGCGCAGGGCGGAGGGGGCGAGGACGGCCATGCCATGCTTGGGGATCCCGCCGAGCGCGGCCGCCACCAGCGGGCGCAGGTTGGTGACCTGGGCTCCGGTCCCGCGCTCTCGATTCCACAGCACGCTGTCACCGTACGCCGCCGGGCCGGTGGCGCGAGCGACGGTGCTGCCCCGGCGATCCACGACCGTGATCATGCTCGCGCCAGAGGGGGCCAAGGCGGACCTCAGGCGGGCGCCGGCCTCGGGGTAGCGCCCCTGGGCGATAAGCTCCCCCACCTCGCCCTGGGCGACGGCGGCGGCGACCGCTTGCTGCAGGCGCTCGGTGTGCTGCGCCATCAGCGTCCTCAGGTTGGAGAGGTCGCGGTTGATGGCGAGCGCATTCTGGGTGGTGACGTAGTCGAGGGTGGCCGCCGCCTGCCGCTCGAAGGTGCGACGCATAAGACTGGTGGTGACGAGCGAAAGCACCGCCATCGGCGGCGCCAACGCCAGCACCATGATGACCGCCAACTTCGCCCGAATCGTCCACATCCGCGTTCCGGCGCGTGGCGCACTATCGGTGGTCCGCAGCGCGAGCACAGTACCAGCCTTGACCCCAAGTTAGGTCTGATTCGACCTCTTGCTCGCGCCCCCCTTTCCGGCGCGCGGGCAGCGGCTAGGCCCTTGGCCGCCGTGGCGGTCGCTTGCGACCTAGCCACAAGATAACTGGTTCGCCTGGGGCCTGGGGCACGCAAGAAAAGGTTTACCTAACGGGGGAAAATGCTAAATACTGGTATGCCTATGTGGAATACTAATCCACACAGAGCTGGAGGTCCAACCAAGGTGCGATGCGCAAACTGCGGCGCCCGGATAGTCGAGCTTCCTCGCTATCTGGAGCGCTCGGTGAAGATAAAGTGCCATAACTGTTTCGGGGCCGCTCCCCAGGACTCGTCGCCGGGCATTGACGAGTTGCTGAACCGCGGTTACCGGCGCGACCTGCAGCGCCTGGGCGAGGCCACGGAAGGCGCCTGATAAGCAGGGCGTAGGGACGGGGGAGGCTGCGGAGCCGGCGGGAGGCTGCGCCGCGTGCCGGATGGCGACCTATCCCGGCGCCGGGGACGGGGTCAGCGCGCCCAGCAGTTCCGAGACCTCGACGCCCGCGAGCGCGGGGTCGAGCACCTCCACGATCTCCAGCCGCGGCACTCCGGAGCGGGGGTCGCGCTGCCCCAGGTCAACCTCGCCGGGCATGAGGCTGCGGCGCAGGCCGTCCTCGATGATGACGTGGACCAGGGGGCGGGCTGCGTCTGCGGGGTTGGGGCGCGCTACGATCGCCAGCGCCCCGCTGCTCAGGCGCACCAGGGTGCCCGCCGGATACTTCCCCAGCATCTCCGTGAAGCGCCCCAGCAGGCGCGGCTCGAACTGCTCCCGCTCGGACTCCTGCATCATCTCCAGCGCCCGCTCCGGCGTCAGCGGGGGGCGGTAGGGGCGCTCGGTGGTGAGCGCGTCGAACACATCGGCGATGGCGACCATGAGGCTGTAGAGGTGCAGGGGCACAGCGTGCCGTGCCCCTGCGCGCCGCTCCGCGATCTGCGGGTAACCGGTGCCGTCGCAGCACAGGTGGTGCTCGAAGGCCACCACCGGCGCTACCGCCGGTGCTCGCTCCTGGCCGAAGAGGATGAGGGCACCGTCAATCGGGTGACGCGCGATCGTCTTGAACTCATCCGGGGTGAGCTTGTCGGGCTTGCGCAGGATCTCCAGCGGCACGAACACCTTCCCCACGTCATGCAGCAGGGCCGAGACCCCAAGCTCGCGCAGACGCTCGGGGCCGAGGCCGATGGCGCGCCCCAATCCCAGGCACAGGATGCAGATGTGCAGGGCATGGGTGAAGGTGTATTCGTCATAGTTCTTGACCGACACCAGCCCCAGCATCGCTGATTGCTCGCGCAGGATGCCGTCCACCAGCCGATCCACCGCGCACTCCGCCCCCTCGACGTTGAGGGGCCGGCCGATCCGCGCGCGCCGCACCGCGCTGCGCATGACGTCGAGCGCGCCGGCATAGGTCTCACGCACCGGCGACAGCGACTGCTCCCGGCGCGCCCCCTGCGTCAGCGTCTGCAGGGTGTCCACCGCGATATGCGTCACCCCGCGCCGCCCGAGCACGGCGGACGCTCCCCCCTGCTCTCGCACCTCCTGGGGGTCGGCCGCCAGCAGTCTGATCAGCTCCCCCGTTTCGCTCGCCTTGACCCCCGGCACGAAGGCGATGCTCTCGATCTCTCGGTTGTGGCACGCGCCCACGAAGCTGCCGACCGAACTGGTCGCGTCGAACAACGGCCGATCATCAACCACGACTTCGCCGTTGATGAACTTGATCAGGCATTCCCCGTGGGCGACGACGCGCTCCACTGCGCGCGCCGCCGCCGCCATCATCTCCGCCACCATCGGATGCTCTGGCGGGTAGAAGGTGATGTTCCTCATCGCGCGGGTGAGGGCGCTCACCAGCTCCTGGATGAGCGTGCGCATGGTGGGCGCGGCGGCGGTCATGGTCTGGGCATCAGCCATGGCGGTCTCCGTCGGCGGTGGCAGGCCCGGTTGCCGCGCACTCGGCGCGGCGCGCGTTCGCCGCCGCCCCCGGCGTCGCGCAGTCGGCGAGGGCCTGCTGCGCCTCGGGGCCGGGGATCTGGGCGAGCGCGGCCGCCGCCAGGGCGCAGAGCTCCTCGACGCGCTCGCGAAACAGCAAGCCGTGCTTGCGCATGATCTCCGTCAGCGCCGGCACCGCTTCCGGACACCCGATGCGGCCCAGCGCCCGCACCGCCGCTTTGCGTACCTCGAATCTGCGCCCGTGGAGCTGCCCCTTGAGCGCGACCAGCGCCAAAGCGTGAACCGCCCCCCTCGCCCCGATCTCGCCGAGACTCTCCGCCGCTTGCGCCTGCACTCCGGGATCGTCGTCGTACAGCGCCCGGATCAGGATCTGCTCGGCGGCCAGCCCGGGCACCCGCCTCAACCACTCCGCCACGCGCAGTCGAACCAGAGGCTGGCGGTGTCCGAGCCCCGCCGCCAGGTGGCTGATGAAGCGCTCGTGGCGACCCTCGATCATGGCGCCGGCGGCGGACATGACCTGGTCGGGCGGCGCCTGTGCCAGCAGGTGGCGCACGTGCGCGGCCCCTCGCTCGCCGGCGTCGGCTAGCAGGCGCAGCGCCAGCGAGCGCAGCTTCGGATCCTCCGCTCTCTGCGCCTCCTCCAGCAGGACCTCGGCGCACTCATTGCCCATCTTGGCGGCGATCTCCAACAGCTCGGGGCGGCGCTCCGCAGTCACCTCGGCCAGCGTCTCGCGCAGGCCTTGCGCCACCTGCTCGGTCGCCAGCCGCTGCAGGGCGCTGACGGCGATGGGCGCGCGGGTAGGCTTGCCTTCGTCCACCTCGCGCGCCAGGGCGGACACCACCTCCATCACCGCGCCCCGGTCGCCGGCCGCGGCGCGCTCAACGGCGCACGCTTCCAGATGTCCGGCGAGATCGAGGTAGCGCGCGGCGTCGTGCTCGTAAGGCAGCATCGTCAGCAGCACGCGGACGCGCGATGCCGCGACCGCGTCCGCGTCGAGGGTGCGCAGCAGCTCCGGCCAGTCGTCCACGGTGCCGCCGGCGGGCAGGGACCCGGCATCGAAGTCGCCCAAGCGCCCGACCGCGCCGCCCACGCGCATCGCCGTGTCGGCGGCGATCTGGTCGAGCAGCAGGCCGACCACGTTGCGGAAGCTGTCCTGGCTCATGCCGCGCGCCATCAGCCGCTGGCGCAGCAGGGGCTCCACCGCCAGCAGCTTGCGCTCATCGGTCAGGGTGCGCCGGAGGATGCGCTCGAGCGAAGCCGACGGTTCGCCCACTACCGCGGCGGGGCGCGCGAGGATGAGGTCGGCGATCTCGTCCGGGGAGCGGTCGGCGATGATGGCGGCGAGCAGGTCGGGGCCGCGGCTGCCGGCCTGGCGCGGCGCGCGGAAGATGCGGGCTTGCAGCGCCGGATCGAGCTTGGCGAAACGCTCGCCAACGGCCTCGCGCCATTGCCTGCGTTCCCGGGGCTGGCATTCCACCATCGCCTCCCCGCTCGCCTGCACCAGCCATGCCAAGCCGACCGCGACGTAGTCGTCCAGCGCCACTTCCCCCAGGGCGGCGATCTCCGCCTGCAGCGGAATCTCGTCCACCTCCGCGGCGCCGGGCGCCACCGGCACCGGGAACGGCATCGGCAGGCCGCGTTCGCAGGCCGATCCCGCCTGGGCGATGTGCAGGCGCTCGCCCGCCAGCTCCAGGCAGGCGCCGACCAGCCCCTCCACCGTGCTGTGGACATTGACCTGCGCCCCGGCGAACGCCGACAGCCACTGCGCCTGCGAGGTCGGCACGAAACGCGTGTAATCAACCTCGGCGATCTCCAGGTGCTGGCAGCCCGCCTCCTGCAGGGCGCGGCGGGCGCCGCCGCGTTCGGCCAGATCGGGGGCGCTCGTGCCCAGCACCCCGATCAGCACGGCGATCTCGTCCCACGTCAGCGCGGGATGTATGGTCAGGGCGGCTACCTGTCGCGCGTGCAGGGCCTGGTGAAGCTGGCGCAGAGAAGCGTGGTCAGGCAACTGCTGCCCCTCCGCGAGCAGGCCCGACTCGACCACCGTCAGGGTGAAGTGGGATCGCTCGGAGATCAGCGCGAGGAACGCCTCGGCGGCGGTATCGCATGCCTGCTTCGCCACCGGGTGCTCCGGCCCGTAGAGGGACCACTGGTGCGCGGCGCGCACAAGTTCATCCAGTGCGCGCACGACCAGGTCGCTGTGCGCCGCGTTGTCGGCGGGTTCCGGTTGCAACGTCGTCGCGTTTCTCGCCGCGGATTGGGTTTGGTGGCGATTCCTTGGGCTTATTCCACAGCGCCAGTACGATATGAGATTGCCCCCGCCCCCTCGGCCTGCGGATTATCGCTTGCTCTCTTACCGGAAGGGGACAGTTCCTTCCCGCCCAAGCCCTAGCCGCTGCCCTGGGCCGCGGGGAACTGTCCCCTCGCACCGAAAGGAGGCCGCGGCTCCGGGGCCGAAACCATGACTCCGGAGTCCGCCATGGAAACACAGCGGTTGGCAGCATTGCTGCGCGAGGACTTCGAGCGCGCCTTCGCGACCCCGCCGGCGCGGCTGTTCCGGGCGCCCGGCCGGGTCAACCTCATTGGCGAGCACACCGACTACAACGACGGCTTCGTGCTGCCCACCGCCATCGAGCGCGAGGTGCTGCTGGCCGCCGCGCCGGCAGCGGATGCGACCCTGCAGGTATCCTCGGCCGATTACGGCCGCCGGGCTTCCTTCGACTTGCGGCAGCTCGAGCCCAGCGCAGACGAAGCGTGGGCGAACTACGTCGCGGGCGTGGCGTGGGCGCTGCGGGAGGCGGGGCACGACCTCGGCGGCGCGCGCATCGCCGTGCGCAGCACCGTGCCGTCCGGGGCCGGCCTTAGCTCTTCGGCCGCGCTCGAACTGGCGACCGCAATCGCGCTGACCTCCCTCTTTCACCTACGGATTGAGCGCCCGCTTCTGGCTCGCCTGTGCCAGCGCGCCGAGAACGAGTTCGTGGGCATGCCCTGCGGCATCATGGACCAGTTCATCGCCGCCCTCGGGCGCGCCGGGCACGCGCTGCTGCTCGATTGCCGCTCCCTGGAGTTCGAACAGGTGCCGGTGCGCGGCGCCGAAGTGGTGGTCATTGACTCCGGCGTGCGGCGCCAGCTGGTGGATTCGGCCTATGGCGAGCGCCGCCGCCAGTGCGAGGAAGCGGCGGCCAAGCTGGCGCAGGCGGGCCGCGGCATTCGCGCCCTGCGCGATGTGACGCTCGCCGACCTCAAGCACCACGCATACCGCTTGTCGCCGGTGGAGCTGCGTCGCGTCCGCCACGTGGTGAGCGAGAACGAACGCACCCTGCAGGCCGCGCAGGCGCTCGAGGACGAGAACCTGGAGGCGTTCGGGCGCCTGATGGTGGCCTCCCATCACAGCCTGCGCGATGACTACGAGGTGAGCTGCCCGGAGCTGGACCTGCTGGTTGAACTGGCGCTGGCGACGCCCGGGGTGTACGGCTCGCGCCTCACCGGCGCGGGGTTCGGGGGGTGCACGGTGACGCTTGCGCGGACCGAGTCGGTGGCGCTGATGCGGGAGGAATTGGTGCCGCGCTATCACCAGCAAACGGGAAACGAGCCGATGCTATTCGCCACCGCCCCCGCCGCGGGCGCGAGCGAAGTCATCGTCCAGCGGCGCCTGGCCCGCGGCCGCGACTGGGGAGAAGAGTGAAACTGAGCTTCATGACGTTCGCGTGTCCGCAGTGGACGCTGGCGCAGATCATCCGGGGGGCGAAGGATCACGCCTGCGACGGCTTCGAGCCGCGGGTGACGGCGGATCATGCCCACGGCATCGAGCTGAGCGCGTCGCCGGAGGAGCGCCGCCGGGCGGGGCAGATGGTGCGCGACGCGGGGCTGGCGGTGAGCTGCGTGGCGACGTCGTGCCGCTTCGCCGCCACCGACCGGGCGCAGCGCACGGACAACGTGGAGTCGCTGCGGCGCCACCTGGAGCTGGCGCGCGACGTCGGGGCGACACGCCTGCGCGTATTCGGCGGCGCGCGGCCGGAGGGGCTCAACCTCGAGAGCGCCATCGCGATCGTCGCGCAGGACCTGCTGGCGGCGGCCGACTTCGCCGCCCAGTGCGGCGTCATCATGTGCCTGGAGACCCACGATGACTTCAGCCGCGGCAGCAGCGTCGGGCGCGTGCTGCGAGCGGCCGACCACGACCACATCAGGGCCAACTGGGACGTCATGCACCCCTACCGCGCCGGCGAGGACCTGGCGGAGACGCTGCGCTGGCTGGACCGCAAGATTGCGCACGTGCACTTCCATGACAGCGCCGATGACGGCAAGGCGCTCGTCCCCGGCGACGGATGGCTGCCCATCGCCGAGTATGTGCGGGCGCTGGCGCGACTGCATTTCGACGGGTACGTGTCCGCGGAAATCTGGAATGACGCGGGCAGCCCGGAAACCATCCTCAGGCGCTACGCCGAGCAGATGCGGCGCTACGAGCGCCTGGCCGTAGGAAGCGAGTAGGCGCTCGGGCCTGACGCGGGGCGACAACGGACCCGCCGCAAACTGCGGACCTCGCCGCGGTCACAGGTCCAGCCGGCGGCCGGCGCGGCGCGCAGCATCCGTCTCCGCCGCTATCTCCCGCATGTTGGCCGCGGCGTCGTACGAGAGGCGCCGCTCCTCCTCCATCGCCTCGAAGTGAGGGCATTCCGGCGTACAGCCCTCCGCGGTCTCGACGTCAATCTTCGTCACGCGGCAGGCGAGATGATAGGCATCGAGGGTCGAGCGATCGCGATGCTCGGTCAACTCAATGCCGATGTCGAGATGAACGCACGGATGGGCGGCGCGGATGGTCGCCACCCGGCATTCCTGGCACGTGCGGTTGAAGGTCTCGCTCGTGGCGCGCTCCCCTCGTCTGGTGGCGGCGTCGCAGTAGAGCCGCCCCAGCTCGACGCGGCGATGCTCGCACAGCGGTACGTCGGCCATTTGCTCTCTCCTGGTTGCCAGCTGCCTGGTCAACGGTGCGATGGGACAAGCGCGGTATTCCCCCACGCTCTTTCATCCAGCCGGTATTGATCACCTGCTATCGCAAGTATACCCCATGCGCGCCCTTGATTGCCAGCGCCCCGGCCGCTACGGGTGTGAACCCGGAGCGTTGGTGTGAGCAAGCCCAGGTGGCACACCCGCCATCGGGTGTGTGGGCGCCGCGTCGGCGGCGCCTATTCACAGGCGAGGGCGCCTGTGCCATATCCACGGTTTCACGTCGTCTGGCCGGGAGTATTGAGGCCACAAGCGGTCAGAATGGGGCCGATGACAGACGTGACTCCCGCCACTGAGCGATTGCGCCATAGCCTTGAGGCGGCAGGAGGGCGGCTCATACCCAACGAAGACCGGAAGTCATGAGTCAAGACCCCCCGGAGACTCTTGAGTTGGTAACTCCTGCGCATGTTACATCTCAATAAGCCTGGGCGGACCAGTGCCGTGTCAACTTTGATCTGAGTAGCAGATGAAGCCGCCGACACACGCCGACTGACGCCGACTTGTAGGGGCAAGGCATGCCTTGCTCCTACGGGCTGCTTTCGGCGGTCGAGGCATTCCGCTTCCTTCATCGGCGTTGGTCCGCGTTCATTGGCGGTTTCCCGGAGAGCGACCAACACGGTTTGGGCGATCAGTCAAGACGTGATTGACGCAGGCACTAGACTGCGGCCAGCGCCACTCCCGGCATGAGCGCCTCGACGTCGGCGCGCGCGGGGCTGGCGGCATCCCACACGGCGGCGTTGGCGGCCCCGGCGGCAAGAGCGAGGCGCAGGGTGCGCTCGGGGTCCCACCCCCACAGGATCCCGCAGGCGAACCCCGCCACCACGCAGTCCCCCGATCCCACCGGATTGACTTCCTCGATCAGCGGCGGCCGCGCTCGCCAACGCCGCCCCGCCCAGTCAATCAGCGCGCCTGATTGGCCCATGGTCACCACCACCAACTCGATGCCCGCCTGCCGATACCATGCCACCGCCTGCCAGCGGGCCTCGTCATCCGCCAGCGGGCGCCCCAGCAGGCCCTCGCTCTCGATCACATTGGGCTTGACCATGAACGGAATCGCGCGCACGCCCCGGCGCAAGGCCTCGCCGCGGCTGTCGAGGATGGTGCACAGGCCGCGCTCGCGGGCGAGCCGGATCATGCGGGCATAGGCGTCGTCGAGTATGGGATGCGGGGCGCTGCCGCCGAAGCACACGATGCGCGTCCCCGCCAGCGCGTCGGCATAACGCGCCATCAGCTCCTCGGCCTCGGCGGGGGTGATCTCGGGGCTGGGCTCGACGTAGGCGGTGGCGCGCTTGCGGTCGCGTTCACGGACGGTGACGATATTGCGCGTGGGCGCCTGGGTGCGCACGACGATGGGCTCGATGCCGTCGCGGTCTCGAATCAGTCGCTCGACGAGACGGCCCGATTCCCCGCCGAGCATGACCAGCGATCTCACGGGCGCCCCCAGGTGTTTGGCCATGCGTGCCACATTGGTGGCCTTGCCGCCGGCGACGTCGTGGGCCGCGGCCGCGTGGTTGAAGGCGCCGAGGGCGAGGGTGTCGAGGGCGATTGTCTTGTCCACGCACGGATTGAGCGTAACCGTCAAGATCATGACGAGCCCCGATGATGCCATTCGCAGGAAGGCGGATGACTCCTTCGACCACGCTCAGGGCAAGTCCTCGCCGGCGTCGGCCCGCACCGGTTGATGCTCTCCCCGGCAAGGGGCCGGGGGCGACCCGTTTCAAGCGAAATCATTCCCCGTAGTAGATTTCCGGAGCAAGCGCTTGTGGGTCTTTACAAATGGCATAGAATCTGCTACATTTCGCGCGGTGGCCTGGAAGCCACCGTAGTGAGGGCAGTTGAATGCAGGCAGAGTTAGTCAGCCAGGCTGGCTTCCGGCTTGTGGTTCAAGCTGTCGGAAAGGAGGCCAGCGATGGCCACGGGTAAGGTCAAGTGGTTCAATGATGCCAAGGGTTACGGCTTCGTTGAAACGGCTGACGGCGATGTCTTCGTCCACCACAGCGCGATCGAAGCCGACGGCTTCCGCTCCCTACAAGAGGGGCAGGAAGTCGAGATCGAGATCGGCCAGGGGGAGAAGGGCCTGAAGGCGCTCAAGGTACGCCCGCTCTAATCGTCCATCGTCACGCTGGCGCGAGGCAAAGCCCCGGGGCACTGCGCCGGGGCTTTGCGCCGTCAGCGATTCCCAAGTTGCAGGGGGCAGCCGCTGATTGCCCGCGAGGTGCTCAGCTCCGCTGTGGGCCGGGTGCACCGCCCAGGGCACAGGCTCTTAGCCTGTGCCGCATCGTCCACCGCCTCTCGCGCAGGGCACGAAATCCACGCCAACGCCGCAGTCGTGCGCCGTGTTTGGCGCGCCGTCATTCGCGGGCGTCCGGCGAATTCCAACGCACCGGGCTCAGGGGGTAAGTCGCACTTCGACGCTCCAGTCGGTGATGTCGAGCGCCGGCAGGCTCGCGTCGCCCGCGCCCTCGGGGACGACGGCGTCGGCGTTGGTGTAAACCCCGCTCACCTCCAGCGGGAGGATCAGGTAGCTGTTGGCGGTGGGGCCGAGGCCGTCGTAGTTGAGCTCGATGAACTGGGCATCGGGGGGCAGCAGGCGGTCGGCGGTGATGATGTTCAGTTCGAGGTGGGCGGCGGTGGTGGTGACCTGGTCGAGGTCAATGATGACGGCGATGGTCAGTTCGTCCTGGGTGATCCCCGCCTGGTAGGGCGGGCCGGTGAAGGCCAGGTCGCGGTACTGGAAGAAGGCGCCCTGGTGGTACTGCACGTAGAAAGCGGGCGGCACCGCGGCGTCGGAGATGATGAGCGGCACCCCGGTCGCGGGGATGGGGGCGGAGGGGTTGGCGACGATGGGCACGGGGCCGTCGTTGGGGTTGCCGTTGGTGTCAATGGCGATGAAGTAATGGTAGGCGGGGTTGACCGGCGACGCCAGGGTGAAGCGGACGATGAGCTGACGGCTGGGCACGGGGGCGCCGCTGACGGTGGACGGCATGCGGGCGCAGCCGACGCCGAGCACGCACGGCAGCAGGCAAACGAAAGCAAGCAGGCGTCTCATGGCAGGCGGTGCCATTATACCGGCCAGGCGCTCCGCTGCCAAGCCCGCGGGTGCAGGCGCCGGGGCGTCGCGAGGCGAAACCTTCATCCGCGGACGCCCACCCATGCGCACTACCGCACAGATGGCCCTGTGCCTTGCCTCCGGGCTGCTGCTGGCCTTGGCCCATCCTCGCGCCGGCCTGTGGCCGTTGGCGTGGGTCGCGCTGGTGCCGTGGCTGACCGTGGCCTTCACGGCGAGTCGGCCGGTGGCGGTCATCGGCAGCTTGCTCGCCGGCTTCTCGTTCTTTGGCGCCCTGATGTACTGGATCGCCATCTTCGGCTACCTGCCGTGGGCGCTGCTGGCCCTGATCGAGGGGCTCGCGTTCCCCCTGACGGCGGTGGTCGCGCGCATCGCCGCGCCGCGCTCGCCGTGGCGGGTGCCGGCGGTGGGGATCGCCTGGGTGACGTGGGAATTCGCGCGCGGCCAGGGGCGGTTCGGCATGCCGTGGGGCCAAGTCGGCCACTCCCAGGCGCCGTTCTCGGCGCTGGCGCAGCTCGCCGCCTTCGGCGGCGTGCCCGCGATATCGTTTGTCGTGGTGGTCGTCAATGCGGCGCTGGCCCACGTCATCGCGGCGAGGCGCGCGGGCGGTCGCCGGTTGGCGCCCCTGGCGGGTGCGATTGCGCTCACGGCGGCCGCGGTCGCCCTGGGCCTGGTCCATGCCCGCGAGGCGGCGGTGCCGACGGCTCCCGATGCGCGCCCTCCGCTGCGCGTCGCGCTCGCCCAGGCGAGCGTCAAGACCTGGCTGACGGTGGAGGCGTTGAACTCCCCGCTGACGGTCGAGGAGCAGCGCTCCGAGCTGGCCGCCTACGCCCGGTTGACCCGTCAGGCGGCCGCGCGCGGGGCGACCGTCATCGTCTGGCCCGAGAGCGCGGTGCCGGGGTATCTGCAATACGAGAGTGCGCTGCGGCAGGCCGTGACTGCCCTCGCGCGGGAGCTGCGGGTCTGGCTGGTAGTGGGCGGGCCGAGCTACGAGCTGACGAGGGAGCGCGCGCGACCGCTCCAGTACAACTCGGCGTTCGCGGTATCACCCCGCGGCGAGATCGCCGGCCGCTATGACAAGGTGCACCTGGTGCCCTTCGGCGAGTACGTCCCGGGGCGCGACTGGCTGCCCCTGCTGCGCTACTACCGCGTGCGCGACTACGACATCGCCCCCGGCGCGAGCCATCACCTGCTGGGGGCCGGCGGGTTCGCCTTCGCGCCCATGATCTGCTTCGAGTCGGTCTTTCCCGACATCGCGCGGCGCGAGGCGCGGATGGGGGCGGATGCGCTCATCATCATCACCAATGACGCCTGGTTCCTGCGCACGGCGGCGGCGGCGCAGCACCTGCAGATCGGCAGGTTCCGCGCCATCGAGCAGGGGCTGCCGGTCGTGCGCGCCGCCTCCACGGGGGTATCGGCGTTCATCGCCCCGTCCGGGCGCGTGACGGGGTCGCTGGGCTTGATGAAGCGCGGCCTCCTGGTGTCGCAGATACGTGCGCGCCGGGCGGACACCGTTTACCGGAGAATCGGTCCCGCGTTCTCCGTCTCCTGCGCGGCGGCGGCCGCGCTGTGGGTGGCGGCGGCGCTGGTGATTCGCCTCGCCCGCCGGCGGCGCGGGAGGGGGCCATGGCGCGGATGACGAGATGCCCGAACTGCGGCGCCGACAACAGCGTGCGCCGGGAGACGTGCTGTGCCTGTGGCGCGCCGCTGGCTGCCAAGGCGTCGCCGTCCGGCGCGGCAAGCGCCCCCGGCGACCGCTTCGCGGCGGTGATCAGGGAGCGCTCGGGCCTGCCCCAGGCGCAGCCGGTTGCCGCGGGTCGGGCGCCGTCAGCCCTCACGGAGTCGCCACTGCCGCCCTCTTACGCCACCGGCGGGCAGGTGCGCCGCGCGATGCAATTCTTCCGCCAGCTCCACGCCTTGGTGAACTCGGGCATGCCGCTGGGGCAGTCGTTGATGGGCCTGGGGCGGCGGGTACACCCGAGCGCGCGGGCGGCGGTGCGCGCCCTCGCCCAGCACGTGACAGGGGGTGGTAAGCTCAGCGATGCCATGGGCGGCCATCCGCATCTATTCCTGGCCTACCAGGCGGGGCTGGTGCGGGCGGGGGAGCTGGGGGGGGCGCTGCCGGAGGCGCTGGATCAGATCGCCGCCGACTGCGAATCCGAGTTCCGGCTGCGCAAGGCGGTGGGCCTCGCCCTGCTGCCGGTGTGGGCGCTGACGGTGGTGGCGCTGGCGGTCGCGCCCGTGGCGCAAATGCTGGGCGGCGCGGAGCCCCGCGCGTGGACGCTGGCGCAGATCTGGGCGGGTTACCGCCACGGCCTGCTGACGGTGTCGCTGCCCATCGCGCTCGGCCTGGGGGGCGGGTGGGGGCTGTGGATCGCCTCCGCCAGCAGGCGTTCTCTGGCGGCGGTGCGACACCGCCTATCCCTGTCGCTGCCGCTCGTCGGCGGCGCCCACCGTCGCGCAGGGATGGCGCGCTTCCTGGGCTCCCTGTCCCTGCTGCTCAACGCCGGCGTTCCCATCACCGACGCTTACCGTACCGCGGCAGAGGCAACCGGAAACCTCGTCCTCTCGCGCGACCTGCTGCGCGATGCCGGTAATCTCGACCTCGGCCGCGGCCTGGTGGACGTCCTCGCCCGCCAGCGCGTGCTATCGCGCGAGACGACGGACCAGCTCGCCATCGGCGAGGCGGCGGGCAAGCTGCCGGCGATGCTCGGCCATATCGCCGGTGACTATCGGCGGCAAGTCGAGCGCTCCGCGAAGTACCTGCCGCACATGCTGCAGTTGTTGGCCTACGCGGTGGTCGGATCGCTGGTGGTGCTGCTGTGGTACACCCTCGCGAACGTCTATTTCAATCTGCGATTCTACGAGCCCCTGAAACAGCTCTTCGACGTGCCGTAGCTTGCGCCGGGGTGCCGCACCCGCGCGGGCAAGGGTAATCGCCGCTGCACCGGGGAAAAGCGCGGGGGCGAGATCGCTCTCGCCCCCGTAGGGTGCAGCATCAACGCTCGGAGCATGGTTTCGCAGGTTGGAAATGGCTAGGCCCGCAGGGCCGCCATCCCGGCTCCGACCGTGTCGGGGCTTAGGGACCTTCGCCACCGGGAGCACGAATAATCCGGGCTAATCGTCCTTGTCGGCCTGGTCCTTGGCCTTGAACCAGCCGCCGCCCTGCTTCCCCTGCTTGCCGCCCTGCTTGGATTGGGGCTGCTTGGACTTCCCGGCGGACTGCTT
>Ga0307380_10002810_pt1 | contig 24378 bp, 16 predicted proteins | sample UN3MG_FD_202239 | JGI IMG/M metagenome (GOLD analysis project Ga0307380, IMG submission 202239) | Soil microbial communities from Risofladan, Vaasa, Finland - UN-3 | ecosystem: Environmental > Terrestrial > Soil > Coastal area > Acid sulfate soil | place: Finland: Risofladan, Vaasa | collected... | reverse complement strand
GGAAAGGCAAACGATGTCATTCCCGCGCAAGCGGGAATCCAGGTTTTTAAGCCGATTTTCTGGACCCCCGCTTTCGCGGGGGTGACAAAAAGAGAGTGTTGTCGATTTAAGTGAACGGTATTGAGGCTAATAGCAATAAACGCTAAAATCGTATCAGCAGATAAATTGCCAGCCGGGGCTGACTGCTTTTTCACCCTATCCGCTCCATCCCTTTCATATACGGCCTCAAGGATTCCGGGACAGTGACAGAGCCGTCCGGGTTCTGGCAGGTCTCAAGCAGGGCGATCACTGTGCGCGGCAGGGCGATCCCGCTGCCGTTCAAGGTGTGCACATACTCCGGTTTCGCTCCCTGTTCCCTGCGGAATCTGATCCCGGCCCGCCGGGCCTGGAAGCTCTCGAAATTGCTGCAGGAGCTCACCTCCAGATATTTGCCCACTCCCGGCGCCCAGACCTCGATATCATAGCACTTGGCCGCGGCAAAACTCAGGTCCGCAGTACAGAGCTCCAGCACCCGGTAGTGGAGCCCCAGAGCCTGGAGCACATCCTCTGCATCCGCCAGCAGGGATTCCAGCTCGGCATAGCTTGTCTCCGGCGCTACGAACTTGACCATTTCCACCTTGTCGAACTGGTGCACGCGGATCAGTCCCCGGGTATCCTTGCCGTAGCTTCCGGCTTCGCGCCTGAAGCAGGGAGTGTACGCAGTGAGGTAGATCGGGAGCCGGCTGCCGTCTATTATCTCCTCACGGAAAAGATTGGTCACCGGCACCTCGGCCGTGGGGATAAGAAACAGATCGTCCATTTCCACCAGATACATGTCCTCTTCCATTTTGGGAAGCTGACCCGTGCCCACCATGCAGTCGCGGTTTACGATAAAGGGCGGCGAGACCTCTGTGTAGCCGTGCCGGGTGAGATGCATTTCGAGCATAAAAGAAATCAGCGCCCGCTCAAGAAGCGCCCCCACGCCGGTAAAAAGCATGAAACCGCTCCCTGAGATTTTCGAGGCCCGCTTGCCATCCAGTATCCCCAATTGTTCCCCGATCTCCCAGTGGGGACGGGGTTCGTAGGCGAATTCCCTCGGTTTCCCCCAGCGCTTGATCTCCTTGTTGTCAGCCTCGCTTTTTCCAACCGGCACGCTCTCGTGCGGCAGATTCGGGACACCGAGCAGCCGGGATTGGATTTCAGCTTCACATTCCTGGGTCCTGGTATCCAGCTCCTTGATCCGTGCGGAGATCTCTTTCATCCTGGCGATCAGCGAGGGCTCCAGCTTGCCTTGGGACCTGGCCCGGGCGGTCTCCTGGTTTGCCTGGTTCCGCTCGGCTTTGAGTTTTTCGCTTTCGGCAAGCAGGTCCCGGCGCTTCTCATCCAAGGCAAGAAGCTGATCGATATCGAATGCCGCATTCTTTTTGGCGATCCCCTCAGCCACAACCTGGGGATTCTGGCGAATGAATTTCAAGTCCAGCATTAAGTTTTAAACTCCTTTTCCGGTTGGGCAGCTCAAGCTGTTTGAGGAACTTCCTGCTCCAGGCGGCTTTTTGCTATCTCAGAACCGAGCAGCCTTTGGAAAACTTTTTCGAGCTTTTGCGCCTGTTTCCTGCGTGAGAAATTTTTAATTACGTAGCGCCTGCCGTTTGCCCCGCAGCGGCGGCAAAGCTCGGGGTTTTCATAGAGGGTGATAATAGCATCGCTCAAGTCGTAGAAGTCTTCGGGATGCACGTAGATACCGGCTTCGGCCTCCTCGAAAATGCGCTTCGCCTCCCCGTTGACCGACAGAATAATCGGTTTGCCGCAGGCCATAAAGTCGAACATCTTCGAGGGGATAAAGGTATCGAAAATCATATCGTTTTTGAGTGAGACCAGCAGCACATCTGAAATGTTGAGATAAGGGGTGATGTTGGTTATCGGCACTTGCGGATGGAAAAAAGTATTTTTCAGCTTAAGCTCCTGGGCCAGCTCGATAAGATTGTTTTTTACCGGCCCGTCCCCGATAAAAAGAAGCGCGATGTCTTCATACTGACGGAGCAGCTTGGCCGCATGAATTATCGACCAGAGGCCCTGGGCGATACCCAGGGTCCCGGCGAAAGTGACAATGAACTTGCCCTCCAGGCCCAGGCTCGCCTTTAGTTCCAGGTCCGGCGGCATAGGTTTGAAAAGGTCCTCCACCGTACCGTTGGGGATGTAATGTATCTTGCTCCTCTCCCCGCCCTTGCGATTGATAAAATCGCAGAAGCCGCGGGTAACTGCAACGATCGAGTCGGCGTTCTTGTAAAGGATCCGCTCTATTTTCTCGGCCAGACGAACGATACGCTTGTTCGAAAGCTCCCCCAGCGCGGTCGCCGCAGCGGGCCAGAGGTCCCGCACATCCAGCACGAACTTGCCCCTCCTGAATATGGAGAGCAAGTATCCCGACACCCCCACAAAAAGAGGGGGGCTGGTGGCGAAAATAATATTGTATTTGCCCTTGAAATACATGCCGGCGAAAAAGCTCATTACCATATAAGACAGATAGAACAGAATCCGGTTGAGAAAGTTCTTTTTCTGCCTGGCCCAGACCCAGACCCGGATGATCCGGATCCCGTCGAGCTCCTCCAGAATAAAAAGCCGGCCCTGGTACTGCTCGTGGATAATCCCGATCGGGTGATTGGGCACCTCCGTGATCACGGTCACCCTGTGGCCGTGATCGATCAGATTTTTGGCGAATTCGTAAATGCGGGTCTGGGTAGCGCCCACCTCAGGATAAAAGTACTGGGTGAGCATCAGGATTTTCATGGACCTGTTTTTTTTCATAGTTTCCCTGTGTCAAAAAGGAATTGTTCCCTTGGACTGTAAAAAAACATAATCCGGGCCGACAGGCTTGTCAATTACAAAGATTATCAATCCCTGAGCCGGGAGATGCCGCAGTTTTGGGAGCAACGATCCGTTATCTCTATCTCCGAAACAGCCGACAGCTCGCGCTCTGAAACCGCTTTAGCGTCTTCCTGTGCCAAGGTCCGATTGCTGTATTTGACATTTCTTTTGAATTGCAGGATAATAATGAATATATTACTTACCTGCAAATATCCCTTTTGCCGCCTGAGTATCCTGAGGTCTTTCTCATGCCCGAAGTTCAAAACTTTTCTGCCGGAACCCGCCAGAGCCTGGTCCTGGCTTTCGCCTTGGTCCTCGGCACGGCCTTGAGCTTTGCTTTCGGCCTTCTTCCCCTTAAGCTGGCCGGTGGAGCGCTTATCGGTATTGTCTTAGCGGCTCTGGCACTCAGGCATCCGGTATGGGGTCTGGCATCTTTATGCGCAATCCTGACTATCGAGGGCATTGCCGCCAGCCAGTTGGGAATGACCGAGATCCGTCTGTTTGGAGCAGCGGTTTTTGGATTGTGGCTTGTCCATCTGGTTGCCTATGGTAAGCCTTTGCGCATAAACAGAACTTTTACAGCCTCGATTCTTTTTCTTATCTGGGCCGGGGTCTCTTTTCTCTGGGCCGAGGATCCCCGGACGGCAGGGCCTTATTACGCCACTCTGGCGCAGCTTGTCCTTCTTTATCTCCTGACAGTCAATGTGGTCGAAAGCGAAAAGGATTTCCGGCTGGTCCTGGCGGCCCTGCTTCTGGGCGCAGTAGCTACGAGCTTCATGTCGGTCAGCCTGTTCGTGACCAACCTGTTCGAGAGGGCCCGGACTTTCGAGGCCCAGAATGCGAATCAGTATGCCTCAGTGGTAGGCCTGGCATTGATCGGGGGAGTCTACCTTGTCTGGCGGCTCAAGAACCGGGCCCTGCGGGTCGGAATCTTTTTGATGACCTGTTACCTGGCTTTCCCACTGATCCTTGCGCAGAGCCGCACCGCCTGGCTTTCGGTAACCGCCGCCATGGTGGTATTCCTGTGGCATACCAAGAGACGGCTGCGCAACCTGATTATCGTAACAGTCGCCCTGGCTGGGATAATTTTTACTACCTTCGCCACCGGGCTGGTTAATATCACTGTAGTCGAACGGGCGAGCGAGCTTGTCGGAATGGGCCGGAAGACCTCGGACCGGATCGATATCTGGCGGGTGGCCGCTCGCGTGATCTACGATCATCCGGTAGCCGGGGCCGGTTTCATGCAGTTCCCGGTGGTTTACAACCGCTACCGCAGCGGCACTCACGGTATTCGCAAGGACATGGATCCAAGGCGGGATGCCCACAATGTCTATTTGGGAGTGGCTGCGGATCTCGGTATTGCGGGCCTGGCTTTGATGCTTTTAATTTTCTGGAGGGCCTGGCGGGAGGAAGACCTGCCAAAAGCGGCAGCGCCCTGGATCAGCAAGGCATTTCTGGTTTATCTCATGGTTTTTTCCCTGGGCGGCAGCGTTTACAGGGACAAGTTTTTCTGGATCGCCCTGGCCCTGGCTGTAAAAGTGCGCTCGCTGGCCGCTGACAGTCTCTCCCGGAGGCAGGAGGTGCAATGAGCCGCCATGTGGGACTGGTTATCGGCCAGCTGGGCTATGGCGGGGCGGAAAGGCAGCTGACCTTTCTGGCCAGAGGGCTCAGAGAGAGAGGCGAACATGTGTCCGTATTCTGCCTTTCTCAGGAGCTCGAGCCTTATGGCGAAGAGATAAGGCAGGGCGGCATCCCGCTTTTCGCGCTGCCCAGACGCGGTCACCGGGAACTCGAGCGGGTCTTTCGGCTGGCCCGGCTCCTGCGCCGGGAAAAACCGGACATCCTGCACAGCTTTTTAGAAACAGGGAATATCTACTCCTTTCTGGCCCGTCCCCTGGCTGGAAACCCGGCTTTTATTCCTTCAGTGCGCAGCATCCTCCCCTACCCGGGCGGCGCCTTGAAGAGAAACCTGCACGGCCGGTCATTGAAGGCCGCGGATCTGGTGCTCGCCAACTGCCAGGCCTCAGCCGAAGCTTTCGCCCGCATCCACAGCCTGAGGCCCGAATGCTTCCGGATCATCCACAACGGAGTGCCTGAGTTCCCAGCATTCGATAAAGCAGCGCGCGAAAAAGCGCGACAGCGTTTCAAGATTCCCAAGGGCCATAGAGTGATCGGCACTGTGGGCAAAGACGCGCCCCGGAAAAATATCCCCGCCTATATCAAGCTGGCTGGAAAACTCTACTCGAAGCTCGGGGACATTTGCGCGCTGGCCGCTGGAAGGGGCCTGGATGAATCTTACCCGGCAAGGCACGATCTCAGAAGAACGGCTGTCTGCCAGGCGATCTTCCTGGGACTGGTGAAAGATATTGCCACCTTTTATGCAGCGCTGGATATTTTTGTGCTGACTTCGCTGAGCGAAGGCCTGCCAAACGGAGTGCTGGAAGCTATGGCGGCAGGGCTGCCGGTGGTGGCTTACGATGTTGGCGGGGTTGCGGAACTGGTGGAGGACCAAGCTACAGGCATCCTGGTGCCTCAGGATGATGAAGAGGCGCTTTATGAAGCGGTATATTCCCTTCTCGGGGACAGGGACCTTGCCCGCAAGCTGGGGGAGGCGGGGAAGCGGAGGGCCTCCGAGAGATTCACTGTAGATAGAATGGTCGGGGAGATCCTGGCGCTCTATGAGGAGATACGTGAAAAGCAGCGTTAACTTTTGTTATTTTTGTTTTTGCCTCAAAAGGAGTAGGGCATGGATCTTGGTTTAAAAGATAAAGTGGCCGTTGTTTGCGGAGCGAGCCGGGGCCTGGGTTATGCCTCTGCCTGGGAGCTGGCGAACGAGGGGGCCAGGGTGGTCATTTGCGCGCGGGAGCCCCGGGCTCTCCTGGAGGCAGCACAGCGCATAGCCAGGGAAACCGGCTCAGCGGTCAAAGCCGTGCCGGCGGATGTTTCGCAGCCTGATGCAGGGAGAAAAGTCGTGGGTCAGGCCCTCGAGAGTTTCGGCGCTTTGAACATTCTGGTCAACAATGCCGGCGGGCCGCCGCCAGGGCTGTTCGAAGTCCACGACGACCAGGCGTGGCTGCGCGCATTCGAGCTTAATCTGATGAGCGCAGTCCGTTTCATCCGCACCGCCATCGAGCCAATGCGCGCTTCAGGCGGCGGGAAAATTGTCAATATCACCTCCCTGGCGGTCAAACAGCCGATAGACGGGCTTATCCTTTCCAATTCAGTACGGGCCGGAGTGGTAGGCCTGGCCAAGACACTCTCCAATGAGCTGGCTAAGGACAGGATCCTGGTCAACAATGTCTGTCCCGGCTTTATCGAGACCGACCGCTCGGTGAGCCTGTTGAAAAACCGGGCAGCGAAAGAGGGCAAAACCTATGAGGAAATACTCGAGGCGCTCAACGCCGGGATACCCTTAGGGAGGATGGGAGAGCCGCGGGAGCTGGCGGCCCTGGTGGCATTTCTCTGCTCAGAGCGGGCAAGCTACATTACCGGGGCCACGATCCAGGTGGATGGAGGGATGCTGCGGGCCCTGATGTAAAGGAAGGGCCGGATTTATCAAACAGCCTGCCAACGGTTGCGCTGAGGTGCAAATCACTTGTCAGCAAAGAGGTCATTATGGGAGCTTTCCAGTGTTCTTTCAGGGAATCCGCTTTTTGTTCAGCCAGATCGGTTGTCCTTGTTTTTCTGCTATGGCATGCTGGATCAGTCTTTTCGCCCGCCTGGGCCGCCGGCGCGGATGTAATCCGGGTTGACCAGAATCCCACCCGCTGGACAATCTCCACCCTGCATTCAACTTATCAGGTCATCCTGACAGAGGACAATAATCTCGCGCCGGGATATTTCGGACCGCTCTCCGGAGCTCGCCTGTTCGAGGCTCCGGAATATAAAAATACAGAAAGCGGGACAGTGCTAAGGGAAATTCCCTACCGGGGCGGCTTTGTGGAGCTAACCCCGGCGCTGGAGGTTATTTTCCCTGACAGGACCCGCGAGCTGGAACTTCAGTATACCGGACATGAGACCGGCGAGCTGGACGGGTACCCTTACATCCGGTTCGAGATGAAAGATACGCATTACGCTTTCCAGGTCTCTGAATATATCCGGGTGATCCCGGAGCTCGATATAATCGAGAAATGGATGGTTTTGAAGAATACCGGGCCTGAGAGCGTACTGGTGGAGCGCGCTTACTCAGGCTCTGTTCTGCTGCCTCCCGACTCGTATGATTTGCTGCACCTCAGCGGCGAATGGGGGCGGGAGTTTTTCCCCCGCCGCACCCGGCTGACCTCAGGACAGAAATCCCTTTTTATCCGCGGCATGAAAAGCCAGCAGCACCCGCCTTTCTTTATGCTGCGCCCGGCCGGAGACTGTGAGGAAAACTACGGGCCGGTTTGGTTCGGATCAGTCGCCTGGAGCGGAAACTGGCGAATCGACTGCGAGGTGAACCGGGGCGAGCGGACCCAGGTCTCAGGCGGCATCAATTTCTGGGATACGCACTGGGTCCTGGAAGGACGCTCCGAATTCAGGACGCCGGAAATGATATTCGGGGTCAGCACGGATGGTCCGGGCGGGGCAAGCCGCCGCCTTCACCGCTATCTCCTGGACCATGTGATGCCCAGGCCATTCAGCAGGCAGGTGAGCAAGATACTGTACAATAGCTGGTATGCCACGACATTCAATGTGAATGAAAAGGACCAGGTCGCCCTGGCCCGGATCGCCAAAGATATCGGGGTCGAATTGTTTGTCATGGACGACGGGTGGTTCAAAGGGCGGAACGATGACCGCGCGGGCCTCGGAGACTGGACCCCGGATCCGGTCAAGTTCCCCAAGGGCCTCGGTCCCCTGATCAAAGAAATCAACGCCCTGGGAATGGATTTCGGGATCTGGGTGGAGCCGGAGATGGTCAATCCGAACAGCGACCTGTTTCGAGCCCACCCTGACTGGGCCCTCCATACTCCCAACCGGACAGCTCACCAGGGGCGCCATCAACTGGTCCTCAATTTCGCCCGCGAGGAGGTGAAGCAGTTCACATTGGAGTGGCTGGACAAATTACTCTCGGAAAACAATATCAAATTTATCAAATGGGACATGAACCGTCATGTCTCGGAAGCCGGATGGCCCGAGGTCGACCCTTTAAAGCAGCGGGAGCTCAGGATCCGCTATGCAGAGAACCTCGATGAAATCTTCCGCACCCTGCGCCAGAGACATCCTGAGGTGGTTTTCGAAAGCTGTTCCTCGGGCGGCGGAAGGGTAAACCAGGGTATTCTCGGTCTGGTTGACCAGGTCTGGACAAGCGATAATACCGACCCGGGAGACCGCCTGCAGATCCAGTACGGGTTTTCTTACGCTTTCCCGGCCAAAGCCATGGTAAACTGGGTCACAGATGACGAATGGCACAGGAAGACGACATCTCTCAAATTTCGCTTCCATGTGGCAATGGCTGGTAACCTGGGCGTGGGCAGCGATCTTCACCAGTGGACCGCAGAGGATAAACGAACCGCCTCGGAGCTGATCCGCCTTTATAAGTCTGTCCGGCATATCGTGCAACTGGGCGACCAGTACCGCCTGAGAGACCCGTTCGCAGAAAACCGGATGGCTGTCCAATTTGTCACCCGGGATAAAGAGGAGAGCGTGGTCTTTGCCTTCCAGACCCTGGAAACATTGCCCGGGGCGGCAAAAGGCTCCTCTGACCGGCTGATCCTGCACGGGCTGGACCCTGAGGGGACATATCTCGTGCATGGAGACATCCAAAATGAGGAAATAGTTGGGGCCGTGCTGCTAGCGAGCGGGATTTCGGTCCCTCTTTCGGGCAATTATTCAAGCAAAGTGGTTCTGCTGCGGAAAAAGGAATAATAAAACGAGACATCAATCCCTCTCGTTCCGATATATTTTGAAAGGAAAATAAAGAATAAGCTTATTTATAAGGCCGTGGCGGGCCTGTTGTGAGTTGATAAGGGGATGTTGAAGGGTCAGCGACGAGGGAGGGGGCCGGCACCCTTTTTGCCAAAACACCACAGGCTGGCAAACCAAACAAGGAGTTACGCAAAAAGAGTGCCGGCCCCCTGCGGCCTCAAGACCCCCCGAATAATAAGGATCAAATGATAACAGCATGAGATACCCCCTTGTCTTAATGCAGCACAATCTTATTTCAATTACTCATTCCGCCGGGAATATCGCTTTTCTTAACCCTCAAGATGTATCTGAATATCTGATTTTGGGAGACCTCCATGAAATTGACTATCGGGCTTTGTGTCGCTCTTCTTGCTTTATCAAACTGCGGGCCGGCCAGGGAAAAAATGGAGGGCCCGGCCGCAGCAAATAGTCATGTTATTTACAGTCCTGATAAAAGGATGAAGTTCGAGGCCCGGAAAAAAGACAATGACATCTACCTGACATTATCGCGGATTGATCAGAAGGCCGATTCAGTTTCCTGGAAGTTTTCGGAAATTTGCGCTGTTTCAACCAGCAAACCGTGGAACCTCGAGTCCCAGAGCTTTTTATCCGTTTCTTTGGCCGGCAGTTTAGACTCAGTCCTGCTGACAGGCAGAACCGGCTGTTTCGAGACAGAGCTCGCGTTTTCCTTTCAGGGCGATCTGTTGCGGCTGAGTTCGCAGTGGTTGTGTGTCTCTCCTGTGCCGCTTGAAAACACCTCCGTGGCTTTGGTCCTCGAGCTGAGCCACGATCCGGCCACTGAACGGGTAACCATGCCTCACATCCTTTACAACGATAATCAATCGGCAGACCCAGCCCGGCTGGTCCCCCATTTCGGAAAAGACCCGGGGGCCTGCCTGCTCTGTGAGGAGACGCGTTTTCCAATACCATGCGTGAATGTCGAGTGGCTCAAGGACAGTATTCCTTTATTTGTTTCCCTCCACTCCATTCCGGAAAGCGATTCCCTAGACTGGAGCCTGGGCTGCATCCGGCTCGAAAGGGGCCTCCGGGTGATCTGTGCTTCGGGAATCCTGGCCTTGAATGGGAAGAAAGATGAAACTTACGGCGGTCAGTGCAAGTCGGTTCCTTTTGAGAGTGGCTACCATTATTTAAAAAAGGGAGACCGCCTCGAGAAAACATGTTTCATCGAGTTCGGTGAAGCAGAGCGTATCGGGTGGGGCTTCAGGAATATCGTATCCTCCGGGTATGAAATCCATCGCCCGGAGGCTTCCGCGGTGCTCCATCTTGACCGGGTGATCGAGCTGAAAGCGAATGCCCTGGACAGCCGGTGGCGCTCGGATGCGAAATCTTGCGGTTTTCTTTGTGTGGTTCCCGGCAGCCCGGGAAATGTCTTCAAGCGCCCGCCGTATTTCCTTTTCGGCTGGACAGGACAGAATCTCAAACTCGCCTGGTGCAGTGCAAAATTAGGTCTCGAGCAGGGTAACCCGGAGCTTGTCGACAGATGCCGCAAGATTGTCGATTTTTATATAAAAAGCAGCAAAACGAAGACAAAGGGGCTCAGATATAACCATTATTTTCTCGACACTGGCTCCTGGCAGGGGGAAGAGGATGGAACTATCTCGAGCCGCGCCTACGGTGAAACAATATTCAATTTAGGCAAGATTATTCAGCTCTTCCGCTCGTCAAATATCCCTGTTCCTCAGGCCTGGACCGCCTCTCTGTGCGAGGCGGCTGATTTCTTTTTAGCCAGATCATCGTTAATCAGTGAAGGTATTTTCCCGGTTTTCTGGCTCCAGGAGGGAAAACCGGAATCCGGTTTTCCCTCAGCAGCAGGGATACCGTGTATGCTCGGGGTTCTGAAAGCCTATAAAGCTACCGGGAGTAAGCGCTATCTTGACGGCGCAGTATCACTTTTAGAAAAGTATTGGCAGATAAACGGCGACAGGTTTGACCGGCCATTCTCGAGATCGACCCTCGATGCGCGGTGTGAAGACAAGGAGGCCGGGATTTACTTTTTCCTGGCAGCCTATGAGCTTTATAAGCTTACCGGAGATACACAGTTCAAGAAATGGGCGGAAGTCTCAGCGGACTGGATCCTTACATTCGTCTATTTCTGGCATACCGGATTCAGGCCTGGCACGGTCTGCGCAAACGAGAAGTTTATCACTACCGGATGGCCGGGCGTAAGCGTGCAGAATCACCACCTGGATGTTTTTTTCCCGGCATACGAGCTTTACGATTTCGGCCGGCGTGTGGCCAATACCCGCTACGAGCATCTGGGGAGAATGGTGTTCGATGCCTGGAGCTACGGTATCTGCCGCGAGCCGGGAGACTGGGAGCACGATGTTCCCGGGGAGCAGGGCGAACAGTTTTACCAGACAAACTACGGCCGCACTCCCGCTGACTGGCGCGGCGGCTATCACCGCTGGAACCCCGCCTGGATCATCGGCATGGTTCTGCAAAACGCGCTAATGTTCAGGGATGAGTGACCGCGCTAAATGCAGCAGGCACGGTCTCCAGAGGTCAAACAGCTCAAGAAGATACCGCAAAAAGAGTTTTACATCATGACACAAGACCGGCCCGGAATATTACTTATCGAGCCTCCCTTTTACAGGCTGTTCAAGGATACATATTCCCTTGACAGGTACCCGATCTCTTTAGGCTACCTGGCAGGAACAATCAGGAAAGAGACAACCTGGAATGTAACTGCCTTCAACGCTGATTTCACCATTCCAAGCGAACTGATGAAGGTCAGCTACATGGCAGGCGCGGGCTTTGAGAACTATTTAAATAACCTGCGCGATATATCAGGACCGGTCTGGGGAGAAATTAAATCGACTATTCGGGAGTATCGGCCCACAGTTGTGGGGATTTCCGCCAAATCGCAGAACTTTGCCTCAGCCTGCCTGGTGGCCAGGCTCGCCAAAGAAACGGACAGGCGAATAATAGTGGTCGCGGGCGGCCCCCACCCTTGCATGGTAGGCCCTGAGGTATTGAGCTGTCCGGATATCGACCTGGCAGTCAAAGGCGAAGGCGAAAGAACCATTGTCGAATTGCTCAGGGCAATCGAGGCCGGAAAGGGATTCGATGACATCCCGGGTGTTATCTATCGAAAAGACGGCCAGATTGTTGAAAACCCGCCGCGGGAATTCATCAAAGACCTGGATTCTCTTCCCTTTCCTCATGAAACAGCCCATGAAGCGCTGAAAGACTGCGACCGGTATCCGCAGGCGGCGTTCCAGTATATTTTCGCCACCCGGGGATGTCCTTATGACTGTTTTTTTTGCGGCTCCCGTAAAATTTGGAGTCAGAGGGTGCGGTTCCGCTCTTCTGAAAATGTGGTCAGGGAAATAAAAGGCCTGCAGAAGACGGGCTTGAGAGCGGTCTATTTCAGCGATGACACTTTCGGGGTGAAGAAGGAATATATAAACGCGCTGTGCAATGCACTGATCAGGGACTGCCCGGGTCTCAAATGGAGCTGCGAGATCCATGCAGGGCTGGTGGATGAGCGGACTGTTGCCCTGATGAGGAAGGCGGGCTGCTATTCGATCCGGATCGGTATCGAATCCGGCAATAATGAAATTTTAAAAAAAATGAGGAAGCACCTGACTATCGAACGAGCCCTTGCCGCCTGCAAGATTATCAAGAAACACGGTATCGAGCTGCATGCCTACTTTATAGTCGGCTTCCCTCAGGAAACTGAAGATACGCTGAATGATACCGTGGCGGCGATGAAAAAAATCAGGTGTGATTCAGTAGTCTACAGCATATTCACCCCTTATCCGGGTACAGAGGCGTTCGAATTCTGCAGGGAACACGGGCTGATTGATGAGAGCTATGATATCTCCCTGCACAATCACCAGAGTCCGGCCAACTGTTTCTGCCTGAACATATCTCCCGGGAGATTCAGGACCCTGGTTTCCCGGATAGAGAAAACTGTCGATAGAACGAACAAGCTGAAAAGAATAAAGCGCATCTTTTCCCGCCACACGCTCTGGAGAATAAGGGAGCTGGGACCCGGTAAAAGCCTCCGGAAAGGTTTCAAAATATTTCTCGGCAAATGATTCTGGCAAGCCGTTCCCGGATTACATACCGATCGAAAACATTTTTTCCAGGTCGTGTTTTGAATAGACCTTGAAAGCGATCAGGGTCTCCGATGTCGTGATCCCTTTGACCTTGAGCAGGTGACCGGTAACTATATCCGCAAGCTGCTCATTGTCCCTGGCCCGGATAATAGCAGCCAGATCGAACCTTCCGCCCACTGAATACACCTCCGAGATGCCCTCTATCCCGTTGATTTCTTCCGCAATTGTGTTGATCTTATCGCGCTCGACTGTCAATAAAACAATTCCGGTGACCATGGTGAGCCTCCTTTTAAATCAATAATCGATATCCGTATTTATTAACTCTCCAATACTGCTGCTGTCATTCAACCTGGATTTGCCGGAGACAGCCTTTGGCCCGCGGCGGAGCATTTCCGCATTGGTCTGCGCCAAAGTTCCCTGAATTAATTGATAAACAGTGGAACACGCGTTGTCAATTGTTCAAATTCTGCCCGGAATTACAGACCGGAAAAATGAACGCTGTCCTTTTTGATCTCAAAGAGCTGATAAATTCGAGAGCTTTTAAAAAATCCCAGGTAAAAGGATAAATTTTACCTGTAGGGGCGGGTTTGAAACCCGCCCCTACAATAACCCATTGATTTATATAGCGTTATAAAAAGCAAGCAATGTTCTTAGCCGCCATTATTCATAAAAAAATTTTCCGTTCCCGTTTTTGTAGTGGCGGCCCCCTGTGGCCGCCCGATTTACATCAAGGAAATCCCAAATAATGGGCAGGCACAGAGGCCTGCCCCTACAGGTTTTGGTTCGTTTTGTGAATAATCCCGGTTAGGGGAAAATGATAAAACTTTTTTAAGGTATAAATTCTTAAAATCGAATTTTTAAGCAGCAATCCGCAGGATGAAAAGATTCAGGAAAAGAATCTCAACTATAATAGCCGTATTTTTCGACCAGTTCGTGGATAAACTCCATGGTTTCAGGCCGCGTGGTGGGGGCGGTCGAGCAGGCTGTGGAAAGTATGTAGCCCGGCTTGTGGCTCATGCCCACAGCCAGGCAGCGCCTGACTTCGCGCTCGATCTGGTCCCTGTCTCCGGGGGTGAGCAGGTTCACCGAATCGAGATTTCCTTTGATCCAGGCTGAGCCGGCGAGCCTGACGGCGGCATCCTTCAGCTCCACATTGCCCAGGGGCGGCGGATCAAGGCACTCGATCCCGTCATACCCGCTCTCCAGCGCCAGCTCGAGCCTGTCATCCAGCGCCCCGCAGGTATGAAGGTAAACCGGCACCTCCGGGGCTTGCTCCTTGAGGGCTGAGACAAGGCGGCTCTCGAACGGGATGACAAAGCGCCGGTAGGCCTCTGGGCTGATAAACGACTGGCCCACATAAGGGGAGCTCACCTTGACCGCATCCGGCGTGACCATTTGCCTGAGCGCGCCCCTTCCGCGGGCGATCTGCAGCTCGAGGGCTTTCTCCAGCACGGCCAGCACTTTTTCCGGGTGGGTCAGGGTCATGACCATTGCCTCGCTCAAGCCGAAAAGCTCTACCAGGTGGTCGAACGGGCTCTGCACCTCCCAGTGGATCGAATGGTCGCGGACAAATTCCGGGTCGAATGCCCCGAGCACATCGTACCAGTCCCTAGAGACCTGGGGGTAGGCCAGCTCATCCGGCTGGAAAGTCTCCGGGTAGAGCCTGCCGGGGGTCCGGGCCGCAGTCCAGTCAAAAGAGGTCTCGCCATCGGCTCTGAAAAAATCGGTCGAGCCGTCAGCGTAAGTGACCACATCGCGGGTCTCGTCGCGGCCAATGTGTTTCAAGGAGCGCCAGGTGCGGTATGAAGGATAAATGTTGATTAAAACCCCATCCATGCCGTATCTTTTACAGAGGGACATCTCGACCTCGGCGAAACGGTCGGGGTCGAGCCAGATGCCGCACCAGTCGGTCATCGGCACGGCGCGGTAGAAATGGGCCACCGCAAGCTGGCACATATAGGGGACCCGGTCGGGCTGGCGGCCGGTCATCGCGGCCTTGACTCGTTCTTTTCCGGTCATCTGTTTCACACAGTTTTATGTTAGTCCAGCGAGGTTTGGCAACTTGATAAATTAGTCGCCCTTCCCGCCGAAGTCAACTTCCGGCCTGGAGAACCATCCAGCCTGGCAGTGAATACATTATTGTTGATCAATACAATTTTTAGGAGGTTATATGAAACGCCTTTCCGCTGCTCTGGCACTGTCGGTTCTGGTTTCTCTTTTCACCCTGGCCCAGGTGCAGGCCCAGGTCTGCTCCCCCTGGGTGCTCGGCAAGGGCCAGCCTGATACCAGGTATCTCAACAAACTAGTCCGGACGCTTTACGAGCAGTCCGGCGCGGCGACCGACCGCGAGAAAGCCGAAACGATCTGGCGCTACCTTCTCACTGACGGCAGGTTTGTCGAGCCGGGGATGTTCTATCATATCGCCGGCTGGGCCTATGAGGAGCCCCTGGGCGAGGTGCTCGACCCCTCGAAGCTCCTTAACAGCTACGGGTTCGGCCTCTGCTACCAGGTGGCGCCGCTGCTCGAGGCCCTTTTCGAGGCCGGGGGGTTCCCGGACTCAAGAGTCTGGTTTCTCACCGGCCACACGGTGACCGAGGTCTTTTTCGACGGCAAATACAATATGCTCGACTCGGACATGCTGGGATATACGACCCTGGGCCAGGGAGACCCCAAAAAGTCCCCCATAGCCTCGGTGCGCGAGCTCGAGGATGACCGGAATATCATCCTGGGCAAGATGCTCGCCCCGGACAAGGCGGACTCCGCCAGGGTGGTCTATCCCTGGTACCCGGCAGATGTGCGCGCAGAAGCCATGGGCGGCTATGCGGAGCTTTTCACGAGCCGGAAAGACAACTGGCTGTTCCCTTACAAGCGCTACCCGGGCGGGCACTCCATGGATTTCATGCTGCGCCAAGGAGAGCGCCTGGTCCGCTTTTTCAAGCCGGAAAGTGAGCGGCTCTATTACCTGCCATACAAGAATGTCGGCAAAACTTTCCAGGAGTTCCCGGTCGAGCATTCCCGCTATGATATCCGCACCGACGATGGTCCCAAGAGCCAGAAAGATTACCGCCGCTGGTCAACCGGCAGAATCGAATACACCCCGCCGCTCTGGGAAAAAAGCGCTTACTATCCGGTTTCCGCTCCCGGGTTCAATAATAACCTGAGCCTCCCCAGCGGGCCCAATGAGCCGCTCAGGAGAGAGAACGCTGCACTGCCCGGAGCGGCTGTTTTCGAGATGCCGAGCCCTTATGTGCTGATCGATGCCCGGATTTCCCTTTACGCGGAGCTGACCACAGCAGCCAACAGGCTGGCAATCGAGACCTCGACTGATTGGGGGCGAAGCTGGCAGCCTGCCGGCACGATCAACGGGCCTTTTACCGGACCCTGGGAAGTCGGGTCCCGGGTGCTCGCCACGAGCGAGCACGGATCTCTGACCGCAGTGAGCGGCGCCTATGGCTACCTCGTGCGCCTGACACTCAGCGGGCCGGCCGGGACTGATGGAGGGGCAAAGGCCAGGGATCTAAAACTCACGAGCCTGATCCAGTTAAACCCGCGCACTCTCCCCGCACTGGTCACCGGAGACAACGAGCTTCTTTACAGCCCAGGCCAAAAGCGTAAAAAATACGCTGTACCCGTGGCGCTTGACCGCATCCAGGAGTTCGCCCGGAGAATCGAGGGGCTAGAGTGCCTGTTCGAGGCTGACAACATTCTTCTCAAGCCCCGGAGCCAGGCCCGGGGAGAGGCGATTTTCGCCCTGACAGCGCCGGACAGCGCGAAACTCGCTGGATTCCAGGCCGGCGGCAGGTTTCTGGTGCTCGACCGGCTGGCTCCGGAAAAACTCACCGCCGAGTTGAGGAAAACAGCGCACAATAGCCGCAGTCCCGCTAAAGCCCGGGGTTCGATCGCCTGGGCCCTATCCCCGGACGGGCCTTATATGACTCTCTGGGAGTACGACCCGGGCATGAGCTGGCTCGATGGGAAGCCTGAGACCCGTCTTTTGCGCTGGCCCGAGGTCGACCGCCTGGTGAGCGAACTTCCCGCGGATACTAAAACAGTTTACCTGCGCTACCGCTTGGAGGACATGGCGCTCGACGATATAAGGCTTGCCTTTTTCACCACAGGTCCCGCGAGTTTCTCCAGGCTCGAGATCACCCACGAGTGGATCCTGGACAATGTGCGCAAATCCCAGACAATCGAGATCGGAGAGCCGGGCAAAGAGAAAAGCTACCAGATAAACACAGGCCGGCGGGGAACTGTGGAAAACCTGGCCCTTATCCTGTCCTGCCCGGTCGAGCGGTAGACAAATTTGGCATGTATTGACAACATGGGCAATTTGTAAAAAGGGTGTCGACCAGCTTCTGCAAGGCTCAAGAGAAGCAAACCGGATTTGTTTTATTGAACAATCAGAATTAAGCCTAATACTGTTCACTTAAAGCGACAACACTCTCTTTTTGTCACCCCCGCGAAAGCGGGGGTCCAGAAAATCGGCTTAAAAACCTGGTTTCCCGCTTGCGCGGGAATGACATCGTTTGCCTTTCCCGCCTAAAGTGAACAACATTGGAATTAAGCCGGGAAAGGTTTCCGGGGATAACCCGGGGGGAAACGCATCTTGGATCGGGGATCAAGGGGAAAGCCGAAGCCTTAAATGTAAATAACCTCCGCAGCGTCCTGAGCCAGGCGCAGGATAGTAGCCATCCCCACTATTTCATCGACCTTGCTGGCGGTCTCCTCGAGCTCGAGTCCCAGGTACTGCACCGAGGCACTGCAGGCTAAAAGCCGCACCATTCCGGTTTCCCGGGCCATCGAGAGCATCTCGGACGGCAGAGGGTTGTTGGCTGACCTAACGCGGCGCTCTGTCTCTCTTTGCGCCTCCGGGTCCAGAGCGGAAAACCTGAGCTCATCCATTTTGCCCCGCGCTACGGCCCTGAGGGCCCAGAAAAACAGCGCAATCACCACCGGATGGCCATTCGCCGCAGAGGTGAGCGCTATGGAAGACATCTGGTACAGCCGGTCAAAGCCATCCGAGTGAGCAAATATTACCAGGGGCTTCTTTTTTTGTGTGGGCCGGTCTTGAGACATTCAGCCTTCTTCTGAAGAAAAAGAACAGTATCAGTCAATTAAAAGAAGATTTATCCGTTAAAAGCGCATCAGGGCCTTGATTTGCAGCGCGCCTCGTAAGTTTGTATTTCTTCTTGCAGGTGAGGCCGATTTAACCGCTGAAAGATAAGAACCGGCTTTCCGCACTCACGTCCTTGACATCGTGACCGCACTGTGTCCGAAAACATCGACTTTTACATAACCCTGGATTCTTTAAAAGAGAGAGATTGCTGCCACCGGTCCGGTAGGCGGTCCGGATCAAAAGTCCTGAGGCCGTGTATCTGGCAATCCCTTCCCCGGCGCCTTTATACCTCTTCATATTGAATGACTTGCACCGGGCAGCTTTCCACGGCGTTGATAATACCCTCCTCGTGCTCTGAAAGGTTTATCTCTTCCTTTATTACCGCGCTTTCATCGCCCAGTTCAAAAACCTCAGGGCATTCATCTTCGCACATTCCACAGATTGTGCAGCCTTCCTCGATCCACACTCGAGTAATAGCCATCTCGTATCTCCTTCTGTTGATTTAAGTGGATTTTGAAAGCAAGTGTCCTGGATCTTAAAATGAAAGCATATAATAAAATATTTTTCGACAGGAGCAAGAATTTATTCCCTTGCCTGCGCTGCCTGTCTCAGGGTTTGTTCAAGGTTTCTGAAAGCCCGGGCAGGGTCTTGCGCGCGGGCGACGGCAGTGATTCCGGCGCAACCGTAGGCTCCCGCCCTCACGACCGAAGCACAATTCTCAAGGGTTATGCCGGCGATACCATAAACCGGGATCTTCACACTGCCTGCAATCCCGGCGAGACCCTCAAGCCCGATAAACCGGGTATCGCTTTTCGAGCCGGTGGGAAAGACAGCCCCGGCCCCGATGTAATCGGCCCCTGCTTCCTGGGCTGAGAGCGCTGTCTGGGGATCGCGGGCTGTGGCGCCGATAATAAACCCCTCGGGGGCTATTTCCCGCACCGCTCCTACAGGCAGATCGAACTCTCCCAGATGCACGCCGCCTGCCCGGACAGCCAGGGCGATATCGAAACGGTCGTTTATTATCACACAGGAGCGGCGGCCCACTCGAGCGACAACCGCTTTGGAAAAGGAAAAGAATTCCGCCGAGGTTGCCCCTTTGGCCCTCACCTGAAGCATGTCGCAGCCTGCCTCGACAAGCTGTGCAGCGAGTCCGCCTGCATCATGCCCACTTTCCTGACAGTCGATAATCGGGTAAAATCTGGCCAATTCCCCCTCCGGGGCCTTTGTAAATGCAATGCTCATATAAACGTCAGGATAAAACTTTCAGTATGTTTATAAAAGGAGAATAATAAATCAAGAGAAAAGTTAACAGAACACGTCAAAAATCCTCACAGGCTATTGACAGAGCCTTTTTGAGACACTAAATTTATATTGCCCTGTAATATATGTTCCTAAAACAGAGAGAGCAGGAATTTTTGTTTGGAAGAAAAAAAATATTGACAGAAAGAGCAATTGTGCATATTTTTTAGATTCTCGACTTTAAGTCGAAACTGTTCTTTGACAATAATAGTGTGATGTGCCATGCTAAACCGCGCCAGAAGCCGGGTCTCTTAGAGAGATCTATGTAGTGAAGAGTAACTTCGGAAGAATATAAATTCTAACGGAGAGTTTGATCCTGGCTCAGGACGAACGCTGGCGGCGTGCTTCATACATGCAAGTCGTACGAGAAAGCTTCTTTCGGGAAGTGAGTAAAGTGGCGAACGGGTGCGTAACACGTGGGTAATCTGCCTTGAAGTCTGGGATAACCTTCCCAACGGAGGGCTAATACCGGATGTGTTCACTTCCTGGCATCTGGGAGTGAATAAAGATGGCGTGATGAGCGCTGTCGCTTTGAGATGAGCCCGCGGCCTATTAGTTAGTTGGTAGGGTAATGGCCTACCAAGGCTATGATGGGTAGCCGGCCTGAGAGGGTGTCCGGCCACATTGGGACTGAGATACGGCCCAGACTCCTACGGGAGGCAGCAGTAGGGAATTTTGCGCAATGGGCGAAAGCCTGACGCAGCAACGCCGCGTGAGCGATGAAGGCCTTCGGGTCGTAAAGCTCTGTCAGATGGGAAGAAACCTAACCGATTGATAAGATCAGTTGGCTGACTGTACCATCAGAGGAAGCTCCGGCTAACTCCGTGCCAGCAGCCGCGGTAATACGGAGGGAGCAAGCGTTGTTCGGAATTACTGGGCGTAAAGGGCGCGTAGGCGGCACAGTAAGTCAGGTGTGAAAACCGCCGGCTCAACCGGTGGATTGCATCTGGGACTGCTGTGCTTGAGGTCAGTAGAGGGGAGCGGAATTCCCAGTGTAGCGGTGGAATGCGTAGATATTGGGAAGAACACCAGTGGCGAAGGCGGCTCTCTGGACTGACTCTGACGCTGATGTGCGAAAGCTAGGGGAGCAAACAGGATTAGATACCCTGGTAGTCCTAGCCGTAAACGATGGGTACTAGGTGTTGGGTGTTTCCATGCACTCGGTGCCGCAGCTAACGCATTAAGTACCCCGCCTGGGGAGTACGGCCGCAAGGTTGAAACTCAAAGGAATTGACGGGGGCCCGCACAAGCGGTGGAGCATGTGGTTCAATTCGAAGCAACGCGAAGAACCTTACCTGGGCTTGACATATAGATAAAAGGCCTGGAAACAGGCCCCTCCTTCGGGATGTCTATACAGGTGCTGCATGGCTGTCGTCAGCTCGTGTCGTGAGATGTTGGGTTAAGTCCCGCAACGAGCGCAACCCTTGCCCCTTGTTGCCAGCGGGTAATGCCGGGGACTCTAGGGGGACTGCCGGCGATAAGCTGGAGGAAGGTGGGGACGACGTCAAGTCATCATGGCCCTTACGTCCAGGGCTACACACGTGCTACAATGGCCAGTACAGCGGGTTGCGAAGTCGCAAGGCAGAGCTAATCCCTAAAATCTGGTCTAAGTTCGGATTGGAGTCTGCAACTCGACTCCATGAAGTTGGAATCGCTAGTAATCGCGGATCAGCTACGCCGCGGTGAATACGTTCCCGGGCCTTGTACACACCGCCCGTCACGCCATGGAAGCTGAGGGTACCCGAAGTCGCTGTCCTAACCCGCAAGGGAGGGAGGTGCCGAAGGTAAACCCAGTGACTGGGGCGAAGTCGTAACAAGGTAGCCGTAGGGGAACCTGCGGCTGGATCACCTCCTTTCTATGGAGTAAGACGCGCACGGCAGCTGCATGATTCAAACCCCTGGCAGAAGGAAAACTGCCGGTCGGGCAGGCAGCTTCGGAAAAGCGTTTTACATGGACGGTTTCGGCGAGCATGGCCTCACACTATTATCTCTTTAAATAAAAACTTTTCCATCACTTTTTTCCCCACTAGGGCAGCTGCTTAAAAGGCGCAGCGAATGAATCTCTATGTTCGAGCGCCTTTTTTGTGGCCTAGGGCCTATAGCTCAGGTGGTTAGAGCGCACGCCTGATAAGCGTGAGGTCGGTAGTTCGAATCTACCTAGGCCCACCATTGGAAAAAAAATTGCCGAAAACGGGCAATTCTTAACGAAAAAAAAGAGCAGTCATTTTACAGCGGAAGTAAAAAGAGTGGGCAGCTCAAGAGCAGCTCCCACCAGTTTACTAGGGGATATAGCTCAATTGGGAGAGCGCCGGCTTTGCAAGCCGGAGGTTACCGGTTCGATCCCGGTTATCTCCACCAGATTAGCCAAATCAGGCCGAATATTCGGCATCCGATCTTTGAAAATTGAGGGTAAAGCCAAGGAACGAGTCCTAGGTGACCGAGGTTACAGGTCAAGTTACTAAGGGCGCACGGTGGATGCCTTGGCGTCAGCAGGCGATGAAGGGCGTGACAAGCTGCGATAAGCTTCGGGAAGGTGCAAATAACCCTTGATCCGGAGATACCCGAATGGGGCAACCCAGCCGTCGTAATGGACGGTTATCATGCTCGTGAATACATAGCGGGCGTGAGGCGAACGGGGAGAACTGAAACATCTTAGTAATCCCAGGAAAAGAAAGCAACCGCGATTCTCCTAGTAGTGGTGAGCGAACGGGGAAGAGCCTAAACCGGCAGTGTGCAAAAGTCTGGACACGTTGCACTGCCGGGGTAGTGGGCAGTCATGTTCCGGAGGTCCAGCTCTGGACCGGAGTTACAAAAGTCAACGTTAGCCGAATTGTTCTGGAAAGTCGAACCACAGAAGGTGAAAGTCCTGTAGGTGAAAACGTCTGACTCTTCGGATGGCTCGCCCGAGTACGGCGGGACACGGGAAATCCCGTCGGAACCCAGGAGGACCACCTCCTAAGGCTAAATACTAGCTGACGACCGATAGTGAACTAGTACCGTGAGGGAAAGGTGAAAAGTACTCCAGGCGGAGAGTGAAATAGTACCTGAAACCATGCGCCTACAAGCTGTGGGAGGGAGAGGCCATCTGGCTTTCATTAGCTGGATACGCCGCCTGACCGCGTGCCTTTTGCATAATGAACCGGCGAGTTACTTCAGTGCTGCAAGGTTAAGTCCTTCCGGGACGAAGCCGTAGCGAAAGCGAGTCTGAACAGGGCGATCAAGTAGTGCTGAGTAGACCCGAAACCGAGTGATCTACCCATGGTCAGGATGAAGTGGCGGTAACACGCCATGGAGGTCCGAACTAATGTATGTTGAAAAATGCTTGGATGAACTGTGGGTAGGGGTGAAAGGCCAATCAAACTCGGAGATAGCTGGTTCTCCCCGAAATATATTTAGGTATAGCCTCGGAGCATTGAGTAACGGAGGTAGAGCACTGGATGGGCTAGGGATCTTCACAGGTTACCGAACCCAACCAAACTCCGAATGCCGTTTACTTGTACTCCGGGAGTCAGTCGCAGGGGGATAAGCTCCTGCGGCGAGAGGGAAACACCCCAGACCATCAGCTAAGGTCCCCAAATCCAGGCTAAGTGAGAAAGGATGTGAAATCGCCCAGACAACTGGGATGTTGGCTTAGAAGCAGCCATTCATTAAAAGAGTGCGTAATAGCTCACCAGTCAAGTGGTTTTGCGCCGATAATTGCCGGGACTAAGCCTGGTACCGAAGCTATGGATGCAGTCCTTAAAAGACTGCGTGGTAGGGGAGCGTTCCATACTGGTCGAAGGTGCATCGTGAGGTGTGCTGGACGGTATGGAAGCGACTATGCCGGTATGAGTAGCGATAAATCCGGTGAGAAACCGGGTCACCGAAAGCCTAAGGTTTCCTGAGGAAGGTTAATCCGCTCAGGGTTAGTCGGATCCTAAGTCGAGGTCGAAAGACGTAGACGATGGAAAACAGGTTAATATCCCTGTACCGGCCGCAGAGTGTCTGAGCTATGGGGTGACGCAGGAGTGAAAGGTCAGCCTGTTTATGGTATGCAGGTCCAAGTCGGTAGGAGGACGGTTTAGGCAAATCCGGACCGTCATTAACTCCGAGAGGCGATGGGGAAACGAGCCTTCGGGCAAGCCAACTGATCCTAATCATACTGCCAAGAAAAACCTCTATGTTAGCTCTGTGGTCGACCGTACCGTAAACCGACACAGGTAGGCGGGGTGAGTATCCTAAGGTGCTCGAGATAACTCTGGTTAAGGAACTCGGCAAATTAACCCCGTAACTTCGGGATAAGGGGTGCCCTTGCCGGTGAATTGGTTTTCCTAGTGAGCTGGTGAGGGCCGCAGAGAAATGGCCCAAGCGACTGTTTACTAAAAACACAGGTCTCTGCTAAGTCGTTAAGACGAAGTATAGGGACTGACGCCTGCCCGGTGCCGGAAGGTTAAGGGGAAGGGTCATCCTTCGGGAGAAGCTCTGAACCGAAGCCCCGGTAAACGGCGGCCGTAACTATAACGGTCCTAAGGTAGCGAAATTCCTTGTCGGGTAAGTTCCGACCTGCACGAATGGCGTAACGATTTGGGCACTGTCTCAACCAGGGACTCGGCGAAATTGAAGTATCGGTGAAGATACCGATTACCCGCGGCTGGACAAAAAGACCCCGTGAACCTTTACTATAACCTGATATTGGATTTTGGTCTGTCTCGTGTAGCATAGGTGGGAGGCTTTGAAGCGGAGGCGCTAGCTTTCGTGGAGCCAACAGTGAAATACCACCCTTGGTATATCGGAACTCTAATCTGCGACCGTTATCCGGTCGGGAAACAGTGTCAGGCGGGTAGTTTGACTGGGGCGGTCGCCTCCTAAAATGTAACGGAGGCTTCCAAAGGTTCCCTCAGCGCGGTCGGTAATCGCGCGAAGAGTATAAAGGCATAAGGGAGCCTGACTGCGAGACGGACACGTCGAGCAGACGCGAAAGCGGGGCTTAGTGATCCGGCGGTTGTGTGTGGAAACGCCGTCGCTCAAAGGATAAAAGGTACTCCGGGGATAACAGGCTTATCTCCCCCGAGAGTTCACATCGACGGGGAGGTTTGGCACCTCGATGTCGGCTCATCGCATCCTGGGGCTGGAGAAGGTCCCAAGGGTTTGGCTGTTCGCCAATTAAAG
>Ga0307380_10002808_pt1 | contig 24381 bp, 19 predicted proteins | sample UN3MG_FD_202239 | JGI IMG/M metagenome (GOLD analysis project Ga0307380, IMG submission 202239) | Soil microbial communities from Risofladan, Vaasa, Finland - UN-3 | ecosystem: Environmental > Terrestrial > Soil > Coastal area > Acid sulfate soil | place: Finland: Risofladan, Vaasa | collected... | reverse complement strand
ATCCCGGCGAGGAGCGAAACGTCGCGGGCCTGGCGGAAGTTAATAAGGTTGAGGCTGATTTGCACAAGCAGTTGTGGAGTGACGGCGAGTCGTGGGAGAGCCTCTTCGACCGGCGGAATGCCGACCTCGAACGTGCGAATCGGGGCTTGCTGCACTATGAGGGCGTCACTCCGAACCAGTATGCCCTCCCCGACGGCACGGTTGTTGATGCGGAGACCGAACTCTATTCCGAGTATCTGAAGGAGTCATGATGGAAGAGTGGCTGCGGACAAATCCTGACTTGTTGGTTTACATACCGGAAAAGCCCGGCGGACCGGATCACACCAATCAGCACTTCAACGTCGCCGCCACCCCGGGCGGGGCATCCCTCGCGACCTGGACCACCGGCACTCGGGAGAGCGCTCCTGACCAGCGAGTAGTCCTCAGCCGCTCGACCGATCGAGGGAAGAACTGGTCGGCGCCCGAGGTGCTCGACGGTCCGAAGCCTGACGATCCTCCCGGCACGGGCCTCGCGAGCTGGCAGTTCCTGATTGTCGGCCCTCAGCGGCTGTGGTGCTTCTATAACAAGAATATCGGCATTGACGACGCCCGGACCGCCGACACGGGGGTCCTCCGAGGCCGTTACTCGGATGACGATGGGATCACCTGGAGCAAAACGTTCGACTATCCCATCGCCGCCAATGCCATCAGCCACCCTGACCCCAAGATCCCGCCGACGTGGATCGTCTACCAGAACCCGAGCATCACCCCCGAGGGGCATGTGCTGGCGGGCTTCACTCGCTGGGCGAGCAACGCCGTTGATCCCGGCATCGGCATGTTCGAGCGGGCATCCGAGATCTGCTTTCTTCGATTCGAGAACATTCTCACCGAAATGGATCCCGAGAAGCTGATCGTCACCACCTGGCCGAAGTCGCCGCGCGGACTCTCGGTCCCGAATCCGTTCCGAACAGGCATAAACACCGCCCAGGAGCCGACCGTCCAGGCGTTCTCCGACGGGCGCCTGATCGTCCTGATGCGGACTCTGCGAGGACGAATCTGCTATGCCCTCTCGGGGGATGACGGCCGAACCTGGGATGAGCCCAGGCCCTTAAGGTACGCGCCCGGTGGCAAGCCGCTCCTCCATCCTATGGCCCCCTGTCCGCTGTATAAGCTCAAGGACGGCCGATATTTACTTGTCTTCTATAACAACGACGGATCGGGGCACGGCGGTCGAGGCCCGACGGACAGCATCAACGTCCGAAACCCCGCCTACATCACGATCGGACGAGAGGTCGCCGACAGGGACCATCCCATCCGGTTCGGCCCGCCAAAGCTCTTCGCCTCGACGGACTGGACTCCGATCTCGGGGACGGACACCGGTACGCAAGTTGCGACTTACTGCAGCCTGGTGGAGGATGGGGGCGAGCGTATCTTATTCTATCCCGACCGCAAGCATTTCCTCCTCGGCAGGTATCTCACCGATGAATGGCTTGCAGATTGTGATCCCGGAGGCTGATATGCAATTCCCGACGGTTCAGGAGCTTTTCGATCTCACGGGGCAGGTGGCGCTAGTTACAGGCGGAGCGCGTAATCTGGGCTATGACATGGCGCTCGCATTAGCGGAGGCAGGGGCGGATGTCGCCATCACATCCCGCAAGATAGAGTCGGCCCGTGAATCCGCCGCCAAGATCGCCAAAGCCACTGGCCGCAGAGTGCTGCCCCTGTGTCTGGATGTCCGCGAAGAAGACCGGGTCGAGGCCGCGATTGACGCATGCCTGTCCGAGTTCGGGGGCATTGACATCCTGGTCAACAACGCCGGCAACGTCGTCAGCACGCCGGATAACGCCCCACTGGAGAGGCGCAAGCTGGAGGACTGGGAGTTTACCATTGATGTCAACCTGACCGGCACATTCCTTTGCAGCAAGCACGTAGTCGCCAAAGCCATGATGCCGCAGAAACAGGGAGTGATCATCAACATCGGCTCCATCGCCGGCATGATCGGCAAGGATCGCCGGGTCTACAAGGGCACTCCAATGGGCGGTGTCACAATGGACTACTCGGCGGCCAAGGGGGGAGTGATCAACCTTACCCGCGACATGGCATGCTACCTCGCTCCGCACAACATACGTGTGAATTGCATCAGCCCCGGAGGTTTTTGGCGCAATCAGCCCGAAGATTTCGTTAAGGCATTCAGCGAAACCATCCCGATGGGCCGAATGGGTCAGGATGGCAAGGAGCTTAAGGGCGCGGTTGTCTTCTTTGCCTCCGAGGCGTCCAGCTACTGCACGGGGCAGAATCTCGCGATTGACGGCGGCCTGACCGCCTGGTAGGTGACATTGATGAAAGGTCCGCGGCCAAATCTGCTTATCCTTTGCCCCGACCAACTCCGCGCCGACTGCCCTTCCTGCTACGGCCACCGGACGATCGGAACGGCACATAGATCGTCTGGCAGCCGATGGAGTGAGGCTCTGACATGAACGATTGGGTTAAAACCGCCAACCCCACGGACGACTGGAAACGAAGCAACCCCGACGTAGTTATCTATCTGCCCCAGGGCGGCGACCTCAATGATGGCGACAACGAGCATTTCCTCGTATTCGAGGCCCCCAAGAGCGATGAACTCCTGGCAACGTGGAACCAGAGTACCGTCGAAGCTCACGGAGACAATCACGTGGTTCTGGCTCGCAGCAGCGACGGCATCAACTGGTCGGAACCGCAGTGGATCGCCGGAACGCACAGCGGCACGGACGAACCTCAGGCGAGCTGGCAGTTCCCCGTGGTGACCCAGAGTGGCCGCATCTACTGCTTCTTCACGAAGGCTGCGCAGGGCGTGCCGGGCGGACTGTCAGGCATAATGGGTGGCGTGTATTCGGATGATGACGGCGTGACGTGGACCGGCGGCGGCGAGATCAGGGTTCCGCCGGCGTTCGGAAAACCGTCGGACCCATCGTTTGAGACTGGCGGGTTCATCGTCTGGCAGATTCCCATAAGGGACAGCAATGGCCGAGGCATTGCCGGGTATACCCTGTGGGACAAGGAGAACCAGATCGGCTCACTCCATTTCATGCGCTTTGAGAACATTGATGATGACCCCGAGATTGCGGACATTCGGGTTTCATGGCTGTCAAACGGCAGGAAAGGGATCATGCTATCCAGGTACGTGATCCCCCAGGGATGCGAGGAACCCGCCCTTGCGCTTCTCCCGGACAGGCGATTGTTCGTGACGATGCGCACTCTGACCGGCTACATCTGGTATTCAGTTTCTGATGACGACGGTGAGACATGGCGCGACCCGGAGCCGATGCGGTATATGGATGACGGCGAACCGATCAAGCATCCCCGGGCGCCGTGTCCCATCTACCGTCTGGAAGACGGCAGGTACATGCTCCTTTTCTTCAACAACGACTACTACGCGCGCAACGAACTCTACGGCGACGAGCTGCCGGAGAAGCACCCCGATATAAAGACGGGCCCGGTGTGGTCATACAGGCGTCCGGCGTTCATTGCGGTCGGCGAGTGTCACCCGAACGCACATCAGCCGATCTGGTTCAGCAAGCCGAAGCAGATCCTCGACACTGATGGGATCCCGGTCGGCCCTAAGGGTACATGTGAGATTGCCACCTACACCTCGCTGACTCACCACAAAGGCAGGCGGACCCTCTGGTATCCCGACCGCAAGTACTACCTCCTGGGGAAGCATGTCACAGACGAGATGCTTGCGGACATGAAGGTTGAGGCCTAAGATGCGCGTTTTGTTCATCATTATCATGGCGCTCGCATCACTTCCCGGCGTCGGGATGTCGAACACCTCGGTTGACCAGACTGCGTCCCGACGCTGGCACGAATGGCTCAAGAGCCGAACGCAATACCCCATAGCGGTCTGGGCGTATTTTGGCAAGTATGAGGGGTCGAAGGAGGAATACCAGACCTACGCCGACGCCAACCTGACCTTCGTGTCTGTTCCGATTTCCCAATATCAGAACGCCGTCTCGGCGGGCCTAGACGTACTCATCGGCGGCTGGGAGAAGCTGCATCTGAGCCCGAACCTTCTGGGGGAGCGAATCGAGTTCAGCAGCAATTCGAAAGGACGCGTGATCGGCTATCAACTGATGGATGAGCCCGAGCCGGATTCTTTCGATGCCCTCTCCAAGGCTGTGAAAACGATCTACGAATCGGACAGGTCCGGCGCAATCCCCATCATTGACATGCTGCCGAACTGGGCCTGGGAAAGGAACTCGCGCCGAACCGAGCGGTACGGCTATCACTACGATGACTTCATAGACACCTTCGTTCGAAAGGTTCACCCGCCAGTCCTGCTGAACTGCCACTATGCGCCTCTGGCGGACGGCTCCGACCGTCCGGAATACTACTCCAATCTAGAGACGTTCCGCGATCACGCACTGCGCAACGACATTGGCCTCATGGCGTTCGTGCTCGCCACCGAGATCACGAAGCAGTATCGCAGGCCCAGCGATTCGGACCTCCGGTGGCAGGTCTACTCGGCGCTGGCCTACGGAGCTCAGGGCATTTGGTACTGGAACTGGCGCATCAAGCCGGATACCAAGTACGGGTTCACTGAGGGACTGGTACTTCACGATACCGGCGAGCCGGCGAATGGCTACCACCTCGTCAGGGCGATCAACGCGGAGGTACAGGCCATCGGCGGAGTGCTGATGAGGCTGCAGTCACGGCACGTCTTCCACACGGGCGATTCCATCCCTCCGGCCACGATGCGGTTCCCAACCGAGGGGGATTCCGGCTCGTCAGCCGTGAGTCGGTTCGTCGGCGATCAGTTCATCGTCGGCGAGTTCCGCAATCAGGACGACGCCAGAGACGAAGACGCTTACGTCATGATCGTCAACAAGAAGCACGGCATGAACAAGGCTTCCACCGACCCCGATCTGGCGGCGACGGCCGTCTTCAAGCCATGCAGACCGTTCAAGTACGTCTATGGGTACAACCGGCGGGACGGGCGCTTGTGCCTGCTCAAGAGTGACGAAGGCGGGCACTACTCGGTCACACTCGGCGGCGGTCAGGGGATGCTGCTTCGCTTCTCCAAGCGCGGATGATCCTCACTGCAGCTCGTCAAGAGCATTCAAAAGTGCTCCCCAGGCGGAGTGAAGTCTCATCGGTTCCTTTTCATAGCGCACCGTGTCCCTGGCTACCATCTTCATGATCCGGTCAGCCTTGGCTTTGTCCTTCGCCGCCAGCATGGAGAGCAGGGTGTGGTCCTGCATGCCGTCTCTGAATGCCACCATCCGCATCGAGCCCCGAAGGCCGTCCGGGCCGGGATAGAACATCCAGTTGTCTCCCGGCGGATGCCCGGGATCCTGCGACCCGTTTGGCAGCGGACCGACCGAGGTCTTGTAGGGATCAGCGCCCCGATACATGTTGGCTGCCCAGTAAAGGTATCCGTCCGCATTCATCAGATAGCATAGCCAGGGGTACAGACGTGAGTTGCTCAGGCGCTCGTCCAGATGCCGATTCGGGTAGGGAGGATACGGGCTGCAGCAGTGATAGAGCCAGCTCTCCTGCCCGCGTGATTTCCTCTCGGCGACGAGTCGCTGCGCATGAGGGTAGATCATGTAGATATCGAAGACGTGCATATCCACGAGCGGCGAGTACTCGGGATTGGTCCTGACTGCGTCAATGGAGCGGACACCCGGCATGTGCTTCCTCAGGAGTGCTGACAGAGCCTTGTATTTCTCGAAGTCCTTGGGCTCGTCGTAGAGGTGCTGGATGTAGTCGTCCACCCACCCTTTCTGCTGGAGGTGCTGGTAAAAGCTGTCGAAGAAGATCGGGATGAACTCCATCCAGGCCTTCTGCTGCTCAGCCCCGCCGAAAAGCCAATCGGTCTTGCCTGAGGCTTCGTCAACGACGGATATCCCCCGGCCGCCCGGCAGTGTGAGGATTTGCTGGCCGGCCATCCTCTTGAAGCCCAGCTTGAGGAATGTCTCCATCCACCGATCGAACTTATCAAAATCGAAGCCATACGATCCGTCTTTCCGCCGGGTGGTTTGAATCAACGGATGCTCATAGTTGATTAGAGGCGTCCACAACGTATCCTGTCCATACTCCCTCAGCGTGCGCCCGGAATTCTCCAGCAGTCGCCAATGCTCTTCGCTCCACCATTCGGGCGGCTTCCCGCTGGCGAGGTCCTTCGGGTCGGGAGAGAGCCAGCAATGGGTGCTGAGCGCCGGCTCGTTGGGGAGAATGGTCTTCCCAACACGGAAGGAGAACTGATGCCCACAGAGCATGCCTTCGGTTCTCAACTCCAGGTTGCCATAGTAGATCCCTGGTTCGGCCTCGGGCGAGACATCCACTTCCACCAAAATGCCCTTATAGGTCAAGGGCTTCCCGCCAAGCTCTATGCTATCCGCTTCCTTGAGCACTTCGGCGACGCGGAAAGGGGCCTCGCGGACGAACTCTTCCATCCAGACCGGCGGCGGCTTGGTCTTGACAGAGGTTCTCATCCCGCCGTTGTTGTTCGCCTCGACAGGGACGTCAACCAACTGGTAAGTCTTGACTTTCGCGGCCAATTGACCGTCGGCATTCTTCAAAGGGCTGACCGACATCGAGTAATTCGTCTTGGATTCGCTCCGCGCCATGGCCGCGAACTGGAAGGCGACCTTCCCTCCCTTGGGAACGCTCATCGGCGATGGGCCGCTCGCGGGCATGTACGGCGGGCGGTCGGGATAGACGCGCTCGAGGTTGTCTACCTGCATGAGGTTTATCGGCTGACTCCAATAGTCGTTCTCGAGTTTCCGCAGCCTGTCCGCCCGAGCCTGCCGGCTCTTTGCCTGATCGGCAGCGACCTTCTCAATGAACTTCGATCCTAGATCCGCTCGCCTGATCTTCTCCAACTGCCGCCAGTCCAGGGGGCAGGCGTAAATTCGGACGTTATCTATGCTTCCCTTGAGCGGCTCCTTGCCGTCAGGGGTGGAAGCGCCAACGACGAGTTGGCTGCCTGTACCCGCGCTCAATCGCCCTTCGCCGAGGACGCCGCTCGCATCCTCCTTGACCGGGTATTTGTCATGCCCGCAATAGATCGTGTAGTTTCCTTCGGGCTTCGTGCCGTCGTAGGACACCGCGAAGAAGACCCACCGGTCATGGGGATAGAAATCGGCCAGCCAGGTGCTCCCGACCCGAATAGGTTTCTGGTCGTCCCTGACTATCTCCAGCATGAGCCTGAAGCGATACCTGCCGTCGGTGACCACTCGTAATCGGCCGGGGCAGTTGATGATGCACTGGGTCGTGCTGTCTTCGTCGAGCACGTTCATCTTTCGCCTCATCCAGCCGGTGACGGTGAATGCCTGCGCTCCGTCAAGAGCTTTGGGAGTGTCCGCGACGACCGGCGGCGACTTCACAAGATCCAGGCACCTAGTCCCGGCGATGCCTGCCCACTGAGTAAAAGAACCCTTCTCGAAATCGAGCAAGAGGACGGGGTCCGGCAGTTTGGCGGCTTCCTCACACATCCCAACGGTCGCGAGCAGCAGACAACTCACAATGATCAGTGTCTTCATCCTTCTCTCACCCAACGCTAAGTATACCATACCGCAGGAGGTTTTCGGGACAGCCAAACGGAAGATTTGATTGAGTCCTGCGGAGCAAGTCAATCCAGGAGGCCAAGCTTTGGGCAGGCTAAACCTGCTAATCCTATGCCCGGATCAGCTTCGGGCCGACTATCTCTCGTGCTACGGCCACCCGACCGTCGGAACGGTCAACATAGATCGGCTGGCGGCCGAGGGCCTGAGGCTTAACAGGGCCTACTGTGCCGCCCCCCTTTGCGGCCCAAGCAGGATCAGTTTCGTCACCTCGACCCGCCTCTCGGAGCATGGGCATCGGACCTACGGTTCGACGATCGACTACGCCGTTCCGAACCTCGTCGGCTCGCTCAAGGAGGCGGGCTACCGCACGGGGATGTTCGGCAAGAACCATTGCTTCAATCAGGACCAGCTTCCTCAGATTTGGGACGAACTGGATGAGATATGCCTTGGAAACTACGACGATCACCCGAAGTACAAGCGCTCCTTCGATGCATTCGAGCTTGAGGCTGATCACCCATATAACATCACCGGCCGTCTTGCCGACGAGGCCATAGACTTTGTCCGCCGGCAGACTGGGCCGTTCCTCACGTGGGTCAACTGGCAGGACCCCCATCCGGCGTTCACTTGCCCGGAGCCTTACTTCTCAATGTTCGACCGCGAACGAATCGAGCTTCCGCCGAGGTATCGTGAAGGCGGCGGAACAAACAAGCCCCTTCGCCTAAAGAACTGGCAAGTCAATGGCCAGGCCCTCGACGCGGCCGACGACGAGATCCGCGACGCGAAGGCGGCCTACATGGGGCAGATTCGCTACGTGGATGACTCGGTCGGCCGCATCTTGGCCGCCCTCCAGGAAACCAGTCATGATAAGGATACGCTCGTCGTATTCCTCTCGGATCACGGCGAGTTCCTGGGAGACCAGGGCGCATGGCACAAGATTGGCGTGTTCTACGACTGCCTCACCCGCATCCCGCTGATCATCCGCCATCCCGACGGACTATATCGCGGCGTATTCGACGGACTCGTCGAGGAAGTTGACCTCGCTCCCACGATCCTCGAGGCGCTGGGGATCGAGAGACCGGCGTCATTCGTGGGGGAGAGCCTGCATCAAAAGCTGGTTGACGGCAATATGGAGCATGGTCGGCCAACCGCCCTCATCGAAGCCGGCGTCCAAGCCCCCACCTGGCCAAAGCCCTTCGGCCCTCAAAAGGCTCCATTCCGCCCCAATGATTTCGGCCCTGGCGCGGCGATTACCGACGGCCATTACAAGCTTTCGGTCTACCATGATGGTACCTGCGAGTTGTACGATCTCCAGGCTGACCCCGGCGAGTTGGACAATCGCTTCGACGATCCGCCGCTCGCAGAGGTCCGGAATCGCCTGACTCTCGAGCTTTGCAGGCGTCTGATGGGAGTCGGCGTTCGAGATGTAGGATTATCATGGTCTGAGGAGTATGATGACCCGCGACAGGCTCCTCTGGAAATAGCAGCCAGACGCCCGAATCCCAGGTTTCCCTCCCCACCTGAGGGGGAGGGCCAGGGAGGGGGTGCCTGATGGCGCACGACATCCTCGTCCTTATGACCGATCAGCATCGGGCCGACTGGATCGGCGCTTACGGGGCGGGTCACGTCCGCACGCCGAACCTCGACCGCCTTGCCTCCGAGGGCGCGCTGTTCACCCGATGCTACACGACTTCGCCGGTCTGCATGCCTGCCCGAGTCTCCTTCTTGACCGGCATGTTCCCGCACAACTTCGGCATGTGGGACAACTACGGCCGCCTACACGACACTCAGGAATCCGCCCTCCACGCACTGAAGGCCGCCGGTTACCGCACGAGCCATGTCGGCAAGAGCCATCTCTCGCCCCATGGCGGCAAGGACCTCCGCGAGGAAGAGCCTTACATGCACGCCCTGGGCTGGGATGATGTCTTGGAGACCACCGGCCCGCTCTCCACTCGAACAACCCGCTCCCTCCTCACCGACTGGATGCAGGAAAGGGGCATTTACGATCTTTTCATCGAGGACTACCGCAAGCGCGGGGAGGTTGGCCTAAACAAGGCTCTCTGGCCCTCGCCGCTCCCCGACGGCATGCACGCCGACGACTTCATCACCGAGACCGCTCTCGGGTATGTCGAGCAGTCGGACAAGTCCCAGCCCCTGTACCTTTTCGTCGGGCTGGGCGGCCCTCACAATCCCTGGGATCCGCCCGCGGGCTTTGATCACTACCGCCCGGAGGATATGCCGACTCCCTTGCCTCGCGACCCCGCCCCCGAATGGCTCACTGGCCCGGCCCTCGATCACCATAATCGGATGATGGGCGCCAGCAAGGACATCACTTGCGAGCAGTGGGCGCGCGCCCGTTCCCTCTACTCGGCGCGGGTCGAGCACCTGGATATGTGCATGGGCAAGCTCCTGGATGCCTGGTACGCCGCCCGCGGCCGGGACACCTGGATCATCTTTTGGAGCGATCATGGCGAGATGCTGGGCGACAAGGGGCGGGCCCATAAATGCGTCTACTACGAGCCGGTTGTCCGAGTCCCCGCGATCATTCGCCCACCGTCCCCTCGGCCCGTCGTCAGCGACAGTCTGGTCACCTTGCCGGATCTGACCGCCAGCATTCTTGATGCTGTGGGCGCTGAACCGAGCCCCAATACGTTCGGCCGATCTCTTCTGCCTATATTCGAAGGAGAGCCGGTCGGCTCCCGAGGAGATTTGGTAATCAGCGAAGTCCTGGATAAGACCATGGTCTTCGACGGCCGATGGAAGCTGGTGATCAACGCTCGGGGCGAGGTCCTCAAGCTCTTCGACGCGGCGAATGATCCCACGGAATCCGTCAACCTTGCTGGCCGCTTGGACATGACTAAGACCGTCGAGTATCTGAAGGGCGAACTCCTGAATTTCCTTCTCCGAACCGCCGACCGCCAGTTCCGCGAGGTCAACGGATGAACTCCGTCGAGCGAGTCCATGCCACATTGAGGCTCGAGCAGCCGGACCGCGTCCCCGTCGCTGAGTTTATCATCGACGAGAAGGTTGCCCGCGCCATCATGCGCGACATGCAGGATATCTATGATTTCATGGATCGAATCGGCCTGGATGCGGTCGGCTGTGGGGCGCTCTTCCGCAGGGATTACCGGGATGACGGCACTTTCGCTGACGAGTGGGGCGTGACCTACAAGCCCAGCGTCGAGGCGGTCGCTCATCCGCTGACCGGACCGATCAAGACCCTCGCCGACGCCCGCCAATATGTCCCTCCCGATCCGGATGCTCCCTGGCGCTTGGGCAATCTGCCTGAGATCGTTCGCCGATACAAGGGCCGCCGCGCGATCTGCTTCCATCATCGAGCGGCGTTCATGTGGTCGGCTTACCTCATGGGCCTGGACAACTTGCTCGCCTCGTTCCTCGATCAGCCCGATCTCGCCAACTTCCTCATGGACAAGGTCCTCGATGCGAACATGACCATCGTCCGGAATGCCATCCGTGCGGGCGCGGAAGTCATCATCCTGGGCGATGACTATGCCCACAACACGGGCACGCTCATGAGCCCGGCGCTCTTTCGCGAGTTCATCCGTCCCCGTCTCACGCGCATACTCCACATGATCAAGAATGAGGGCGCTTTCTGCATCAAGCACTCGGACGGGAATATCTACTCCATCCTGGAGGACATCGTCAGCACCGGCTGCGACGGCATCAACCCCATCGAGCCTGTGGCGGGCATGGACCTGGCGACCGTCAAGGCGTTGGTAGGGGACCGGGTCTGCATCACGGGAAACATTGACTGCGCCCACCTGCTCCCTCACGGCACGCCCGAGGAGGTCGAAGCGGCGGTGATTCAGGCCATCCACGACGCCGGCAAGGGCGGGGGCTACATCCTCACGAGTTCCAACAGTATTCATAGTTCAGTGACTCCTGCCAATTATGTTGCCATGATCGAGGCAGCGCACCGCCATGGAGTGTACAATGAAGCGATCTGAAATCAACAAAGCAATCCAAACCGCGGGGGAGTTTTTCGAGCGGATGGGGTTCAGACTGCCTGAGTATGCCTTTTGGCAGGCGGAGAAGTGGCTCCAAGCCGGGCCGGAGTTCGATGAGATCCGCGACTGCATGCTCGGCTGGGACGTGACCGACTTCGGCAGCGGCGATTTCAATCACATCGGGCGAACGCTCTTCACCCTGCGCAACGGCAGGCACAATGACAACCGCTACCCCAAGGTCTATGCCGAGAAGGTCATCTTCAACCCCGAAGGCCAGCGCGCGCCTCTCCACTTCCACCAGTCGAAGATGGAGGACATCATCAATCGAGGCGGCGGAAACATTCTTGTTCAGGTCTGGCAGGCGGGGGCGGATAACAGACCATCGAACGATTCGTTCTCTCTGGCAATCAGCGGCGTCCGAAGGAGGGTCGGCCCGGGCGACACCATCCGCATCGGGCCGGGGGAGAGCATCTGCTTGCCGCCGAAGACGTTCCACCAGTTCTGGGGCGAGGAGGGGACCGGTCCTTCGATCAGCGGTGAGGTGTCGAGCGTCTGCGACGACCGCACCGACAACTACTTTCTGGAGAGGCACGAGCGCTTCCCTGCCATCGAGGAGGACGAGCCCCCGCGCCGCCTCCTCTGCAGCGAGTACCCAAGGAGCGGCTACAATGGACGTCCCGACCTACCTCAAAGGATATGAGGCCCAGTATGCGACCGACCCCCGAGCGGCAGCCATTGCGTGGTTTCGCGATGCGAAGTATGGCCTGTTCCTCCACTACGGCCTCTACTCGCTCCTCGCCCGGCATGAGTGGGTTCAATACCTTGAGAAGATTCCGGTCGCCGAGTATGAGAAGCTGATAGATGACTTCACCGCCGAGGGGTTCGATGCGGACTACATCGCCGACTTCGCCCTTGACTGCGGAATGAAGCACATCAACATCACCACCCGGCATCATGAGTCGTTCTGCCTGTGGGACACTAAGCAGACTCCCTTCAACAGCGTGAATTCCCCTGCCCATCGAGACCTGATCCAAGACCTGGCGGAAGCCTGCCGGAAGCGAGGGCTAGGCCTGTTTTTCTACTACTCCCACGGGCGAGACTGGAAGCATCCTCATGGCCCGAACAACGACGAATGGGGCGGAAGCCCTCGCCCGCATTATGATCCTCCCGATCCGGCCTACGCTTATGGCAAGGAGCACAACCTGCAGATCTACGTTGACTTCATGTCCGCCCAGATCAGGGAGCTGCTGACGAACTACGGCCCGGTCGCAGGCATCTGGCTCGATGGCCTTGCGATTCCCAGATCAGGCGATCACACGGAGTTCAGGGTGGTTGAACTCTATGACATGATCCGAAGCCTCCAGCCTCAGACCCTCATCTCCTACAAGGAGGGCCTCCTGGGGACAGAGGACTTCCGTGCCCCGGAGTACAAGGCTACCGAAGCGACCGATAAGCCCATCGAGATCTGCACGACGATCTACCCGGGGAAGGTTTGGGGATATGCCGCTCATTTGGCCGGGCAGCATAAGTCGGCGGACGAGGTTTGGGATATCCTCCGCAATGCCCGCGAGCGAGGGTGCAATCTGCTCCTGAACACCGGTCCTCGTCCCGACGGTAGCATTGACCCCGAGGATGAAGCCATCCTCCGGGCCGTCGGCGCCCGCCTCCGCCAAGAGGGCTTTCCAGGCGAACAAACATTACTCCCACGGAAACGCAGGCGCGGTGACGTGCGTGAGCGCGCTGATGAGGACCCAGATCACCGCCATCCCGAATTCCCCCAGAATCATCCCGATGAACCAGGGCTTCGCTCGGGTGTAGAGCCTCATGCCGCCATAACGCAGGATCAGCCCCTTGATGATCCACGTGAGCAGGCACGAGAACCAGAAGACGCTCACTGCCCATCATACGCAAAGCGCGTACCCCAGCGGATGGAACGGCCACCAGTAGAACATCGTCCGCATGTATGACAGGAATATCGTGAACAGCACCCCGACTCCGAAGAACACCGGCGCATCCCAGGTTGCCTTCGTCGAGCCGAGCATCTGGGCCTGATACTCCTTGAACGGCGCAACGTTCAGCCCGTCGTAGACCGCCGGGTACAACGTGATTCCACCGCGAGTGTAAGGTATCCACAGTTGGATCACCCCCGCCAACACCATCGCCGCCAAGAACGCTCCTACGCACTTTGGAACTCTGGCGTATGAGATCGTCTCGGATGTGGATAACGGCAAGATAACTGCCACCATCCAGATACCGAATCGCAGTCCGGCCAAGAACGTCATTCTGCGATTTCGCCACCCCCAGGCGAAGTCAATAAGGGGCGTGACGGTCAACGGCCGGCCGTGGAAGAGATTCAACCCGGACAAAGAGGTCATCGAGCTCAAGGAATCGACTGGGAAGGCGGTCGTTGTCGCCCGTTACGGACCTTGAACTGGAGACTCTTGCCAAGCGACCGATGGATTGCTGGCTACCCGGACAAGAGAACACGCAGGAAACTCTGTCTGTATGGGAAGAAGGTCAAGCTCGACTTCCACTGGGCGGACAACATCCAGAGGCCCGATGATATCATCGAGTTCTCGGTCAGCGGCGATAGTGCCCCGGACAGGCGGTTCAACTACCACTTCGAACAGAAGTAACCCGAGACGCGAACACATATCGGCCCGATCCCGTCTCGAAGACCGCCCGGCCGGCCTCCGTCCGCAGGAATTCCACGCCAACAGCGCCTTTTGCGAGCCTGCCGCTCTCCAGGATTCTTTCGGGGTCATCGGCAGGCACATAGACTGTGGCCGTCGTATTTGCCGGGACCTCGATCCGCCACTCAAACGATCCCTTCTCCATGTTCCAGTCGCTCACGATCTTGCCGTACATGGACTTATGGTACGCCTTAGCGGACGTCAGGTCCCCCGTAACTCGGGGGCGCATGATTGTATGCTTGAAGCCTGGGCAAGCCTCGTCCGGCGCTATGCCGGCAACATACTCGTGCAACCAGGTGCAGAGATCCCCGATCTGCATCACGTGGTTGCCTGAATTCATCAATGGGTCACCATGATCGCCGTTCCACAGCTCCCAGACGGTAGTCGCGCCTTGCTCCACCATGTAACCCCAACTCGGGTAGCTCGTTTGTACGGCCAGCTTGTAGGCGATATCAGGCCTTCCGTTGTCCGAGAGCACTCGCATGAGCCACTGGGAGCCAATCATGCCCGTGCCGATGTGACAATCGCTCTTGGCCAGTATGTTCTCGACCAGGTTGGCGAAGACCCGATCTCTCTCATCGTCTGGAACCAGGCCGTACGCCAGTGGGAGGACGCTCGATGTTTGAGTGCCGTTGTCGTAGACGTCGGTCATGGAATTGAAGAACTTGGCGTTGAACGCGACCCTCACGTGGTCGGCCAGATCGTTATACCTGGTGGCGTCATCGTTCCTGCCCAGGAGCACAGCGTAACGGGCAATCAGACACAGATCATAGTAGAAATAGGCTGTGGAGACCAGTTCCGGGTCGGTCACCCGGTTTGGATCAGCCGACAATATCATCTCCAGCGATTCAGGCGGCACGCACCAATCCCCGTATGTATCCCTGGGCAGCGTGAAGTCGATTAGATTCGCGCTCGTCTTCTCGACCCACCTTCTCATGCTGGCATAATGGGTCTCGAGTATCCGCAAGTCGCCGTACTCATGGTAGAGATGCCCGGGAATGACGAACGCCGCGGTAGGAAACGTGATGCTGTTTGTATAGAAAGGCCAAAACGCTGGCGCGATATCAGGAAGGCTGCCGTCCGCAAGCTGAGAGTCCTCCATGTCCATGATCCACTTCGTATAAAGCGCGGCGGCGTTGAAGATGTACATCTCGCCCTTCGATACCTGTGCCCTGTCTCCAAACCACCCCTGACGCTCGTCTCTCTGCGGACAGTCCGTGGGAATGCTTCGGTAGTTCCCTCTCACGCCCCAGTAGATGTTGTGGTAGATTCGGTTCAGGAGCGGGTTTGAGCATGAGAACTCACCTGTTCTCTCCAATGCATCGTGTATGACTACTCCTTCGAGCGAGGAGAGATCAGGCGTGCCTGGGAACCCTGTTATCTCGACGTATCTGAAGCCGTGATACGTGAACCTGGGTTCATAGACCTCGACTCCGCCGCCTCGCAGGGCGTATGCGTCGGTGACCTTGGCCGATCGCATATTGTCCAGGTAGAGCGTGCCGTCGGGTCTGAGCTTCTCGGCATGCTTCATATAAACCTTGGTTCCCATTGGTCCCTCGACCCTCAGGCGGCACCAACCAACCAGATTCTGCCCCATGTCGAAGACATAGACCCCGCCCCTGGGATTGGTGATCCCTACCGGCCGCAGCTTATCCATCACCCGGATCGGCTCGGCCATCTCTGAACTCAGGACGCCCATCGGCGCATCGACTATATCGGCGGCCTGCCAGTTTGAGTCCTGGAATCCTGGCATGCTCCAGCCGTTCAGTTCCTTCCTGGCGTCGTAGATCTCGCCATCGTACTCGCTGTTCGCGCGGATAGGGCCCTTGTCGGTGAGCTTCCATGACTCATCGCTCAGGATGGTCGCAACTGAGCCATCGTCATACTCGATCTCCAACTGTAAGAGGAGCTTTGGGTAACCATAGTTGATTGTGTTCGTTGGTGCGCTATGACGCGGCGCGAAATAGCGTCCGTTGCCGAGAATTACCCCGACTGCATTGACGCCGGCCTGGAGGCTCTCCGTAACGTCGTATGTGACGTAGAGAGCACGCTTGCCGTAGTCGGTAAGGCCCGGTGAAAGAACGTGATCGCCGATCTTGCTGCCGTTGATATATAACTCGGAGAGCCCAAGTCCGCACATGTAGGCGGTGGCACGCCTTATCGCCCCAGCCACTTTGAACTCTCGGCGAAGCATGCGCGCGGGCAGTCGCCGATAGTCGTTTCCCGGGATTGTGGCAAACGGAGGTGTTCCGTTCCTGCCAAGCTCTTCGGCGCTCAGCCAGCCGGAGTCGTCGAATCCTGGCTCCTCCCACCCACTGGTTTCGCGTGCGCAGACTCTCCAACTCGCGTTGGAGGTAATCATCAGCGACTCGCCGGATTCAAACTCGGCAGTCACCGCGCAGATGAGCCCGGAGGGACGATCGGTCTCGTCACTCACTGACGCCGCCACCGCAATGGTATTCGCCCCATGTTTCAGATACCTCTCCACATCGATCTCGGAAACCGGGGCGAAGATCGTCCGTGCCCATTCCGCGACCTGCTCGCCGTTGACTGAGATCGCAAACTTGCCGTGCGTGCCGATTGTCAGCCGGGCACCGCTTATCTCGTTCGCATTGGTTAAGTCTACAGTTCGGCGGAAGTACCGTATCTTGCCGTCCATCTCTGCAGTCCGTGAGGATTCGTCGGGGAACCAAATCCACCGTGCATCGGCCAAACAGTCGGGATTCTCGCCACCATCGAGGCCGACCCACCTGGCTTTCCAGTCCGATCCATCGAGAAGGCCCATCGTCCATGAGGCGGGAGTGCTCCACTTCGAAGGGTTTCCATGATTGTCCCAGACTCGGACCTTCCAGAAGCACGTGCGGCGGGATGTCAAGGGGGCGCCCGCGTACACGACGTGGGTAGATTGGTCGGACTCAATCTTGCCGCTGTCCCAGAGATCGCCTTTGTCGTGTGCGAGAGCATCTTCGCTTCCTGATACCAGTATCTGATAGGCGGTTTGAACCGCACCGCGTTCGGCTGATTCGAGCACCCAGCTCAGGCGAGGGTTCGTCACATCAATGCCTTGCGGGTTGACTAGGTATTCACACTTCAGGTCTCGCACGCCGATCACTGTAGACACCCCCGTAACGATTTCATCAAGAAACAGCGCATACCTTGCGGTGGCAGAACGAGACCGCATCTGTGTCAGTGCCGGCCGCTTTCGATATGCGTGGTTCAAGCTTCGACATGCTAACCTGTCTCCCCTTCGTGCATGCACTGTCCAACTTCCTGCGCGCTCAGACGACGGACATCATATCGGCATTGGAGAGCACATTAGACGAGCCTGCCTAACCGAGCAGAGCTGAAAGCCGGGTTGCCCACCAAGGCCTAAACGACGAAATTCGAGCTCAAAAGACCCAGACTAGAGCCGTTTCCTGTGTTATGTTCCCCGCCCATCCCACGACAGGTAAGGTACCCGTTTATACCCTTGATAGGTCAAACTGCCAATGCAGATTCCGTCTCCAGGTCTTACGCTTAGCTCGGGTAACACCCAGGGACCCTTGGGCTGAGTGTCGAGCCCACTTTCGAATCCTAAGGATGCAAAGGGGCCCGTGCCGATCTGCCAGGCTGATCAGCCATTCTCCCTGTTCGACCGAAGCAGCCATTTCTTAATCGCCGGTTTTCGGTATCCCACACCACTGAGTTCCCTCAGCTATCCTCGTCTCACGACTCCACGAGTGTAACCGGTTGCATCAGGCAATCGCCAGGCATTAAAGTTCTTAACAAGGGCATTGACATTCATATCGGACCGTGCTAGCATGAAACCGGTTGCATAGCCATGATAAGGGAGACTGCCACATTAGCTGACGTTGCACGCCTGGCAGGGGTGTCGAAATCCACGGCATCCCGAATACTCTCGGCTGCCAAGGGTAAAACGATTCCTTATTCGCCAGCGACTCAGAAGGGGGTCCGGGACGCGGCGAATCTTCTGGGCTACCGGCCGAGCAAACTGGCGAGAGGATTGACCGGTTCGAGGACCGGGATGATTGGCCTGGTGATCCCCACTTTGGAAGATAGCTTCTTTACAGCTGCCACAACCATCATCGAAGGGGAACTGGCGAAGAAGGGATTCAATGTCATCCTTTCGAATACCGGCGGCGACTCGGGCCTGGAGCGTGCGAAGGTCGAGGACCTCCTCGGCTGGCCGGTGGACGGGCTGGTCATCGTGCCGGTTCAGCAGACCGGCGATGCCGGCCTTTTCTGGGAGCTCTGGCAGCGGAATGTCCCTTTCATACTAATTGACCGCACGTTTGCCGATACCCCGTTCTACAGTGTCACAACCGATGATCATGCGGGTGCAGTCATGGCCGTCGAGCACCTTCTCTCGCTGGGTAGAAAGCGCATCGCCTGCGTCAGTGCACGGCTGGCAGTTTCCACTAACAGAGCAAGGTTCTCGGGATACAAGGACGCCCTGATCCGCAACGAAGTCCTCCCGGATGCGGAGCTCGCCGCCGAAGTCTCGCCAACTAGAGCGGGAGGGCGTGGGGCGATGGCGTATTTCATGGAAGCTGGGGATCTGCCCGATGCTGTCTTCTGCTTTAGCGACCTCATGGCAATCGGTGCGATGGAGGTGTGCCTTGAGCACGGGATCCGAATTCCTGAGGATCTGGCGCTGATTGGTTATGCTGACCTGGACTATTCCGGCCTTCTAAGAGTGCCATTGACCAGCGTCCGCCAGCCTCGAGATCTGATCGGACTAACCGCCGCCGAGATGCTTCTGGCGCGATTGGATGGCAAAGCACCGCAGACATCGGAGGTCAAGCTTCCGGTTGAACTCATTATTCGAGAATCGGCATGAATAGTCGAGAGCGAGTGCTGGCAGCGATCAACCACCAAACGCCCGACCGCGTCCCGGCGGATATCTGGGCCGAGGCGGAGGTCTGGGATCGGCTGATTCGCGACCTCGGCGTCAACTCGGCGGAGGAGGTTCGACGGCGGCTGGGCATTGATATCCGGTATGTCTCGCCAATCTACCCGCCTGATGTCGAGCAAGACGGCATCCGGCAGAACATGTGGGGCGAGCGATGGGCAAAGGCGAACACGCCGTGGGGCGAGAACTGGGAGCACATTGACGGCGCGCTCGCCGGCGTATCGAGCCTGGCGGAGATCGAGGCCTTTCCCTGGCCGACCTGCGACCAAGTTGATCACTCCACGCTCGCAGAGCAGTGTGATCAGTATGACGGGTATGCCATCGCATTCGGCAACGCCGACGTCTTCGAGCGGCCTGCGCTCGTTCGAGGGCTGGAGAACATGCTCTGCGACACGGCCCTCCATCCTGAGTGGGTCGAGTATCTGACGAAGGTCTTCCTCGATTTTTTTATCGAGGATTTCAAGAGGAGCATGGAGGCGACCGGCGGCCGAATTGACATCTATTACGCCATGACCGATCTGGGCACCCAATCAGGGCTTCTGCAAAGCATGGATACCTTCCGGCGGTTCATCGCCCCCTCCATCCGCACGCTCGCCGACCTGGTGCGCAGTCATGGGGTGAAGTTCATGTTTCATAGCTGTGGGGCGGTTCGTCAGGCGATCCCAAGCTTGATCGAGTTGGGAGTGGACATTCTTAACCCAATTCAGCCCGCAGCGGAAGGAATGGACCCTCAAGGGCTGAAACAGGACTTTGGCAATGATCTCTGCTTCCACGGAGGGATTGACATTCAGTACCTGCTGCCGCTCGAATCCGCCGATGCCGTTCGGCAGGAGGTCCGGCGCCGGGTTGGCATCCTCGGCGACGGAGGAGGGTACATCCTCGCGCCGTCGCACAACTTGCAGCAGGACATACCGACCGAGAACATACTGGCGATGTATGACCTATCGCTGAGATAGAAAGGAAATCATATTGATTCAGACATCCATGGGCAAGAAACTCAGAATGCGCCGGGTCTTTCGCGATGGGAAGGTCCTGGTGCTGCCATTCGACCATCCGATCTACTACGGCCCTCAGCCCGGCAATGAGGACCCGGCCAAACTCGTCGTCCTTGCGCGGGATCATGGGGCGACCTCGATCTTGATCACCGCCGGTGCGCTTCGTCAGGCGGTTGACGAAGTGGGTGATCTGGGCATCATTATGCGCATTGACACCACCATCAGCCGGATGGGCGGCCCTGACGATGTGATGCACTATCTCCTAAGCGTGGAGGAGGCTGCCTGTCTCGGCGCGGACATGGTGGTCATCAATTGCTACATCGGCGTCGGCGATCCCGAATTGGAGTCCAGGCTGCTGACTAAGATGGCTGACACTTCGCGGGAGTGCGAGCGCATTGGGATGCCGATGTGCGTCGAGATCATCCCCCGAGCCCACACGCCTTCTACCTCGGAGGAGCTTGCCGTCGCCATGCGCCTCGGGCTGGAATACGGCTGCGATATGGTCAAGACCGTCTACAACGGCGATCCCGAAGGATACGCGAAGGCAATCGCCTCGTGCCACCTGCCGGTCATTATGGCGGGCGGGCCGAAGGCAGACGATGAGCTCGCCATCTTCCGCCAACTCAAGGAAGCCATGACCCACGGCGCGTGCGGAGCGGCGATCGGCCGCCGAGTATGGGGAAGCGATCGGCCCGGCCCGACTCTCGATGCGATCAGGGCAATTGTCATGGATGGCGTCTCGATCGAGGAAGCGATCAAGATCTACTCGCAATGAAGACACTCGACATATCGGTTGTGGGGCTATCGTGCGTGGACTGCATAGCCATCGGGCCTAAAGGTCGGTGGGGGGTTCAGAATCCCGTCGGCGGCATTCGGATCAGCGCCGGAGGTTTGGGCAATGCCCTCGTCGCACTCTCGGGGCTGGGCCTCGAGGTAGGCGTCTCCACGCGAGTCGGGGCGGATATGTACGGCGACTTTCTGCGCGAGCAGTGGCAGGAACTCGACACAAGCGGCGTAAGGATTGCCACCGACCACTCCACGGGATTCGCTTTCGTCTTGAATCATGGGAACGAACGCACGCCGTTTTACTCGGCGGGGGCAAATTCGGCGTTCTGCCTGTCGGATATCCCGACGCGGTTTATTGAAGAGAGCCGATGCATGCTCATATTCTTCGCAGGCGCGCTGCCGTCACTCGATGGGGGCCCCATGCTTGAACTGGTGAAACGCTGCCACGCCGCCGGGACGACCGTCATCCTCGATGCGAGCGACAGCATCTCGGCGGACTACCGTCCTATCCCGTCCTATCTGCCCAATGCGAACCTGGTCGTGAACCAGGAGGAAGGCCGACGAATCACCGGCAAGGAATCGGCCTGTGAGATTCTGGAATCCCTGGCTCATCCTGGCAGCTTCACTGCCGTCACTCGTCTGGACGGCGTGTCACTCCTAACACCGAACGGCGAATACCTGGATGTTCCCTCGCCATTTCACGGGCGACCCGTTCGTGACGTCGTCGGGGCAGGGGACGCGTTCCGCGCAGGGCTGGCGGCGTACATTGCCCTCAATCCTAGACCCGATTATCGCGAGGCATGCCTTTGGGCGTCGGCTGCCTCATATCTCTATCTCAGCCGAAGCACGGACACCGGTCCGTTCAGCCTGGACGATTTGAAGGAGGCAGCACATGGCTTACCCAATCCACTATGACCCCTCGACCGCCCCGAAGCTTGGGCTGGTGATGAACTCGATCGGCGTCTTCAGCACGCCGGGTAAAGAGCTTGGCGAGAAGCGGCTCAGGAAGCTATTCGACGACCTTAAGCAGGAGGGCGCGATCCACCAGGACTCGGTCCTCAAGGAGCGAATCTGCGGCCCGCACGAGGCCATGGCGGTCGCGGAGGAGTTCGCTCGGGGCATGGTTGACGTAATCATGATCTTCAACAGCGCCTTCCCGAACGGCCATGTCTTCCCGACGATTGCCCTCCACCCGCAGTTGAGCCGCCTTCCTCTGATCCTCGGCTCGGAGCCCGAGCCGGACGTCGGCGACCGCGAGTGGACGACCAACGCCTGGTGCGGCGTCATCATGAACAACTACGTCGCCAGGCAGCTAGGGAGAACTATCCGTCCGCTCGCGGGCAATCCCGAGACCGAGAGCTACCATGACGAGCTTACGATGCTCCTGAACTCCTACCGCGCGGTCGCCATGCTGCGGCGCGACTTCCTCGGGCGGTTCGGCGACGCGCCGGGCGGCTTTCACTCGGCGACCATGGACCAACCGGCTTTCCTCCGAACCTTCGGCACGCGCCTGGATACGGTGGATATGCTCGGCGTCATGAGCACCTACGAGACCGGTCGAGCCGAGGGTTACTGCGGCGAGGCAGTATTCACCGATGCGGATGTCGAGGCGACGATGAATGAGATGAAGACCGGCCGTCCCTGCCTGATTTCGGACGAGAAGCTCCGCAAGGGCGCGAGGCTCTACCATGCGTTCAAGGCCCAGATCGAGGCCAACGGGTATACCTCCATCGCGGTGAAGTGCTGGCCGGAGATCCTCCATCCGGACATTGATATCACGCCCTGCTTCCCGATGACATGGCTGCTGACCAAGGGCATCGTGACGGCGGCGTCCTGCGAGGCGGACGGTCCGACGGCAGTAATGCAGACGCTCGGTACTCTATTATCCGGCAAGCCTGCCGCCTGCCTCGATTTCGTCAACTACACGGGCGGATGCGAGTGCGTCGAACTGGGCCACTGTGGAGTCGGGATCGCCGGTCTGATGGGCGAGGGCGAGGCAATCGCTGAGAAATCGCCCGACAGACAGGGTGGGGACCTAAATGCTCCCGCGCTCATCGGCCAATTCCAATATGGACCTAAGACCGGGATTGCCATCGCTCCGAAAGATGGGGGCTTCAAGGTGCTTGCGTTCACCGGCGAGAATACGCCCGAATCGGCAAAGAAGAAGCTCTACAGCGCAGCCGACGTCATCGTAAAGGAGTATCGCGCGCTGGGCAAGTTGATTCTTGAGCATGGATTCCCGCACCATCTCGCGGTGGCAATGAGCGATGTCTCCCGCGAAATCGCCGAAGTCTGCGCGTTCCATGGCATCGAGTATTTCAACCCCAAGGAGCAATCGCAGTGACACCTCGCGAGCGAGTGCAAGCAGTCTTGAACCGGCAGGTTCCCGATCGCCTCCCAAGGGAACTGAAGCTGACTTCGCCTCTTCTGGAGGAGTTCAAGGCTCGCACGGGCAGCGACGACCCCGCCGAATACTTCGATCTCGAAGTCAGGGACGTCTTTTTCAGCCGGCCCACCGAGATGCCGGACTTCAGCCGCTACTATCCCGAAGGCGTGCCGCCGCTTCTGAATCCGGCGGGCTGGGAAGTCGGCGAGTGGGGCGTCGGCCAGGTACCGGGCTCGCAGCTTCACTTCATCCACATCGAGCATCCGATGAAGAACCTTACCGACGTCTCGGAGCTTGAGGACTACCCGTTCCCCGATCTCACGCGCCCCGAGCGGCATGCCCACCTGGAGGCGGAGGTTCAGGCCCTTCACGATCGGGGGCTCTTTGTCATCGGGTTCATGGAGTGGACCATCTTCGAGATTGCCTGGCACATGCGGGGTATGGACAACCTCTTCTCCGACCTGGTGTTCAACCAGCCGTTCGCCGAGTACTTGCTGGAAAAGATCACCAAGACGCGCTGCTTCCAGGCCAAGCGTCATGCTGAGGCGGGCGTTGACCTGATCAAGATCGGCGATGATGTTGGCACTCAGCGCTCGATGCTTATGAGCCCGGCAACCTACCGCGAGTGGTTCAAGCCGAGGCACGCACGAGTGATCGAGGCCGCTGGAAAGGTCAGGCCCGACATCCCCATCTGCTATCACAGCGACGGCAACTGCTGGGACGTCATCCCCGACCTGATCGAGATCGGGGTCACGGTGCTGAATCCCGTCCAGCCGGAGTGCATGGACACCGCCATGGTCAAGAGAGAGTTCGGCCGCGACCTGCGCTTCTGGGGAGGCGTCGGCACTCAGACGACCATGCCGTTCAGTTCCCCGAACGAGGTCTATGAGACCGTCCAGCGAACGATTGATGTCCTTGGGCCGACCGGGTACTTCCCGTGCCCCACACACGTTCTGGAACCCGAAGTGCCGTGGGAAAACATATTGGCCTATCTCAGGGCCGTCGAGGAGTATAACTGCAATGCGTAACTTTGCACTACATGTGATGATCGCTGCATTTCTTTGTATAGGACAGGAGGGCATTGGCATGGAGCAAACAGCCGCTCCCCAGATCAAGAT
>Ga0307380_10002807_pt1 | contig 24384 bp, 14 predicted proteins | sample UN3MG_FD_202239 | JGI IMG/M metagenome (GOLD analysis project Ga0307380, IMG submission 202239) | Soil microbial communities from Risofladan, Vaasa, Finland - UN-3 | ecosystem: Environmental > Terrestrial > Soil > Coastal area > Acid sulfate soil | place: Finland: Risofladan, Vaasa | collected... | reverse complement strand
CGACGACGCTGAGGTATTCGGCCGGAGAGATTATGTCCTCCCATGGCAATTCTTTGACATTGCGGTAAAGCTCCTCGGGCGAATAGCACTTGAACTTCTTCAGTAAGAACAGAACATTGTACGCCGTACGCAAATGCAGATTGAGCCGCATCGCGTCATACAAATCGCCCTGAAGCTCAAGACCCGTTTTGTGATAGTCGCCGCCCTGATAGCCTAAAGCTTCGACCTCTTGCCGGACATAATCAACCAGCCCCGCAGAGCAGGTGATGAGAATTGTGCTTTTCTGTTTCGGATCCACTTATACTACTCTTTACATTCACTTGTTATGACGATTGTATCAACCATATTTATAATTCACCGCATCCGTACATGCCTCATATACTGTTTAACCGTAGATTTGTCAACTTTTAGCTTGAGCCCATACTCTTGTTTTACGATTATTGACACAACCGAAATTTGACGGCCGAGGCACACTTTGTTTCATAAATCGTAAAACCGAATCCCGGCGAGGTCCTCGTTCGACTAACACCCACCCATTTTGCCCTTGCTTTTCCCAGCAGTTCCGACAATAATCATACAAACTGAAAAGGTGCCGCAAAGGTATTCCCCGCCGGGGAGTATTTTAATCGGTTCCCATTTTTCCAATTCGGGAACCATAAGAAAGCAAGGTTTAAAAATGATGCGAGTTAAGAAGAAACAAATGTTTCAGAGCATACTGCTAACATCGGCGATAATTACCTGTCTGTTGCTTGCAGGTTGCAAAAAAGATGAACCCGTCGACCACTCGATTCAGGGATATGCCTATGCAAGTAAAGGCCAATACGACCAGGCTATCGCGGAATTTACCAAAGCCGTAAATACAAATCCGATGTCCGCCGAATTATACTACAATCGGGGACTTGCCTATTATCACAAAGCCGAATTCGACCGGGCTATCGAAGACTGCAGCAAGGCACTTGAGATAAACGCGGGATACGCCGAAGCCTACAATAATCGGGGCAATGCCTATGCTAATAAAGGTCAATATGACCGGGCCATATCCGACTTCGGCAAGGCTCTTGAGATTAATCCGGCGTTTGCCGAAGCCCACTACAATTGCGGAGTTACCTACGACCATAAGGCTGAATACGATTCGGCTATTTCCGAGTACACTAAAGCGATTGAGATAAACCGAATTTATGCCGATGCCTATTGCAACCGGGGGCTTGCCTATGGCAAGAAAGGACAGTACGACCAGGCTGTCGCCGACTTCGACAAGTCCATCGAGCTAAACCCGCAATCGGCCGAAGCTTACTACAATCGTACAGTTGCCTACTGCGGCCTGAAAGAATATGACAAAGCATGGCAGGATGTTCATAAAGCACAAAGCCTGGGATTCCCGGTCCCGGCGGGATTTCTCCAAATACTTCGTAAGGATTCCGGAAGAGAAAAATGAATTGTTATTGCCAGGTTATTCCTTGCGGATTCTCATGTGCTTAAAATGAGAATCATGCAGTGATGCCTTTTTTGTTCACCTCAAATTATTGAAAGTATTACGAGGGAACACAAAAGGAGATTTATTTTATGGCAAGCAGAAAAAAGCAGATTAAGGAACAGATAGCCAAAACTCAAAATCCTGTCATACGAATGCAGTTACAGGAGCTTTTGAACAAAAAGGGTCAACAACATAAAAAAGGAATCAAGAGAATCGATGATGCCCTGGACTCCGTATTACGCCGGGTGATTAATAAGCTGCCGGCTTCGGCCCCACGCGTGTTTATGCTTGTATTAGTCACTATTATCCTGTTCATAATATTTATGATTTTAGAGTGCAGAGCATAAGTCGCCCTGCCACCCTGCCATTCCTCGAAAAATCTATCTTGTGCCGGCCTGAATAAATCGAGGCCTATACCGAATAAATCGATATAGGCCCCGAGGTGATACAAATCCGTAGCTTCAACTGCTACATAGAATCCAGCTTATGGTTGCGGCTCTGGTTCCGGAGCGGGTCGATACAGCCGGATGTCATCGAAGAACATCTTACCCGAACCGCCGGGGATCGTCATATTACCCTGGGTTCCAAGGCCAATCGCTATCCTGTCAACGTTGGTCAGAGTTATGCCCTGATCGGCAAAAGCCTGAAGCGGGATGACCCACTCGGTCCAGGTGTCGATCTGTGCCGCGTTCGCATCATCGTTTACCACAATCGCAGAATTTCCGGTACTGTTGGAAACCGCCACGTAAAGCGGCTCGGCAGCGTTGCTTGTAATGCCGATATCCTGGTGCGCCCACTGCCCGGTGACATTACCGGTAGTCGTGACGTTTGAGATTACGGACTGGCATGTCAAAGCGACATCGTGGCTCGTTAAGGCCAAACCGATATAGACATTCGCGCCCATCGCAATGGTCTGCGGTGTTCCCAGCGTCACCCATGTAGTGCCGTTAGTGGAACTGGACGCGGTGAAGGTGCCGGATATGGTGCGATCTATCTTCACCCAGTACGGAGCGGCTTCAGCGCTTGTCGTCGAGTTATCACTTGTGGTGACATCGCCCGTGGCTGGACGTCGCTGGAACGCGACACCCTGAGTAGGCGTCACAATCATCATCGCGTGTGCTGAATCGGGATCAAGCGTCTCGCGAATCATCACACCGCCCTTGGCCCAGTCATTGGTGTTATCGATGCTCTGTACCTTTGCGACTATCGAGCCGGCACCGCTTAGCATCTTATAAGCGAAGTGGAACTCGTCCGCGTTACTTTCGATATCCCAGCCGGAGGCGGTCATCGTATAGGTGCCGACCGGGGCCTCGACGAAACTGCCGGTGGATCCCGGATAGCCTCTGAACCACAGCGATAAATTCGCAACGCCTTCCTCGGTCCAGTCACGCGGGGCTGTCAACTTCAGCTCGGTCTCCGAATATTTTGAGTAACCCTGCTTGTTGTTGTCGTATGAAAGCGGCATCGACTGAAGGCCGCCGTGTATGATGGTTTCCTCGGTATAGGAAGCAGTGTTTTCGTCGCCAACTGCCGCTCCTGTGCCGTTACCGGCGAAGAAGTCCACAGTACCGGGCGTGCCGTAGCCAAGCCCATCATGCCATGCGTACCATATCTGGTTGGCGCCGGCATCATAGTCCTCGAAGTCGTCAACGACAAGGAAGTCACCCGTCGTAAAGCTCCAGAGGTTGCCTGCCCACGGGCTGTCAGGGCTGAGGTTATTGACTTCATCTACACGCCAGAAGTAGCTCGTCGCCCAGGCAAGTTTACCCGGATCGTAGATCTCGTCGCCGAGTGCCTTGACGCCCTTGTACTCGGGCGAGGCCGTAGTGGCGTTCCTGACGGCGTCCGCGTCCATACCGAAGTACACCTCGTGAGAAGCGGCGAAATCACCAGCGCCCCAACTTAAAATCGGTGTCATTTTTGTGCCGGTTGCTCCATTGTACGGGCTTGGACTGCTGGCCTTAATTGGCGGCGCCAATGCCGCCTGCGGAACAAACTGCTTCGGCGTAGACGGGCTCGACCAGCGCAGCTCTGCTACCGCACCACCGGTGTTCTCATAATATTCCATGATAAGGCTGTACGTATTGCCGGCTACCAGGTCTATCGTCCCGCGGTACTCGGTCGCGCTCTGATCGACCCAGGCATTAACAAGCTGTTGACCGTTTACCCATAGACGTACACCATCATCGGCCCTTGCATAAAATGTATAGGTTTCGGTAATTGCCGCCTCGACTTCGCCGGTCCATCTGGCTGAGAAGCTATCATCACCGACAGTTGCATCCGGCCCGCCCGGATCGCCCCAGTTAAAGTCGATCTGAGTATCTGTGCGGGTCAGCACAAAATTGTCAAAGTTCATGCCCCTGTAGTAATCGCCTCGAATGCCGCCGCCGACCTTTGCGGTCGTAAAGCTCCAGACCTCGCCTGTGTGCGTAGCCGGGGGTTCGAACTCATCGACCCGCCAGTAGTATGTTTTCTCTATTTCAAGAGGGCCTGGTGTGTAGGTCGTAGAGCCTGTTTGAGTACCATCAACGCCGTCATTAACATCATCGAAATTGTCGCTGAAGTAGACGGTATGAAATGCCGCACCGAAACCGGACGTCCAGGTCAGAACCAGGTTTTCTGCGTCAATAAATTTGCCACCGTCACTGGGAACCGGGTCATAGGCCTTCTTGGGAGGAACCCAGAAGCTCCAGACCTTGCCTTTCCACGGACTGGCTGCGTTGGCATCATTGACCTCATCGATTCGCCAATAGTAGGTCGTGCCATTGACAAGACCGTCCGGATAGGCATATCCGGCAAAGCCGGCAACAAAAAACATGCCTGTTTGATTAACTCGGAACGTATCGCCGGTACCATCATTCACATCGTCAAAATTATCGCCCATATAAACATCGTGAGAGACGGCAAAATCGCTCGGGGTCCAGGAAAGAGTTATCCACGTTTCCGTATGCATAGCACCATCAGGCGGTCCTGGGTTATAGGCCACGGTTATACCGCCAACGATTCCCGCAAGGCCAATGTTCATTATCTCTTCAATATCTTCAAGCGCAAGAATGGCATTAAAATAGCCCACCTCGTCAATGCTTCCAATAAAGGGTTCACCGCCAGAGCCGGCGTCAGATCTAGCGCCAATCACAAACGCTCTACTCTCATCAAGCAAAATACCTATTCCCGATGTGGTATTAGCTAATGCGCCGTCATGATAGAGTTGCATCGTATCTCCGTCATAGGTGGCAACGAGGTGATGCCATTCACCGGTAGTGGTACTGGCTGTGATACCAGTCCAACCGGTGTTATTGTACGTTTCAAAAAGGATGGTCTCTTGGGCGTCGTACATCATAACGCCCCAATTAACTGAGCCGGGACTGCCGCTGGCTCCATGGGAACCCCTTGAAATCATATGGTTCCATCCTTGAGTGCTTGGGATATTGCACCAAAATGATACGGAGAAAACGTTGACATTCAGAGCTTCATCATTGCCGCAATCAACGTAAGTCGATGACCCATCGAACTCCAGGGCATTGCCGAAATTACCAGCAACCCAGTTAGGTGCGCCCATGAGCGTGCCATCATTGCCATTTATAGAGGCATCCTTAGCGATATCACCATTTCCCTCGTCAAGGAGCCACACACCAAGAATGGTTTCAGAATCAATTTCGGCATAGCTTTGTCCTGCAAACATCAAACTAACGATAATAAAACTAATGCAAATTATGGTTAAGCGTTTCATTTTTTTTCCTCCTAATTTTGACTGAAAAACTGATAGGAAATTTCGCTCCGGCCACACACTGAAGCGATTGGCAATGTTTTCTCTTATTTTTAGATTAAACATCTTGCTTGAAAATGGTTTCTTGACCTAATGCTACCTCCTTCCTTAAACGGCCAATATGGGCACTTATTTAACTAAAATCTGAAATAAACTGTAGAAATTCCCCCCCCCTTACACAAGATGAAAAATCTAAAGATTTCCATTTATCCTGTTTATAACAGATTTACCCCCTTTATGTCAATAAAAATCCTAATATTATTGGGCTATCCAAGGCCATATTCCGCTTGACAAAACAGTCGGCGTGTAATATTGATCCTTATAAAACACAGCGCCAAATGAAAGGATTCTTCCAAATACGAACCTGCTGCCGATACTGTCCTGGATTTTATGTTTGCCGGACGGCTCTATCAATCAAACTTGGAGGCTTTTTTCGATATGATTAGACATTATGACGGGATTTCATGCAAAATAGTGGAAAACGGGAGAATTTCAATTCTCAAGCAATATTCAATACTTGTTATTTGCCTGATACTTGCAGTCGGCGGTGGAGGCTTTATCGACGCATCTTCCGCACAGGTTAACGGGCCTGCCGGGGATGAAGAAGCTGTTTGTAAGACCATTGAGATATTTCCTCTTGTGAGTCAGCACGTTCACGGCTCTACCATCGTCGAGCTGCCAAACGGCGACCTGCTGGCAGCATGGTTTCAAGGCTCCGGCGAAAGATGGGCGGATGACGTCGCGATCATTGGAGCCAGACTCAAGGCCGGCGAAGAAACATGGAGCAAGACCTTCGTAATGGCAGATGTGCCCGGCTTTCCGGATATCAATCCGATTCTGTTCATCGATTCTCAGGACCGGCTCTGGCTGATGTGGTACACGGTGATAGCAAACCAGTGGGAAACTTCGCTGCCCAAATACCGTATCAGCAAAAACTATATGTTGCCGGACGGGCCGCCCGAATGGTCATGGCAGGATGTTTTGCATGTCAAGCCCGGCGATCCGGCCGAACGCGGCATTCAGCCCGGCGACAGATTCGTTAAATCGGTTGAAAGACAAATCAAGGAATATACAGAATATATTTCTAAGAGCAACAGTATCTCAGCACTGTTAACGCGCGGATTAGCGGACAGATGGAAGGCGGAGTTGCTTGCCAAGGCGCGCGGCGAGGATATGACGCGGAAAGGCCGGCTCGTCGATTCTTCGGGCCAATCAACCGAACAGCAGCTTGGTTATCCGTATTTCAGACGCATGGGCTGGCAGACCAAAAACAAAGCTGTGATTGTCGATGAGAACCGCATAATCGTCCCCTTTTACTCCGATGGATTCAGCTTTTCATTAATGGCCATAACTGATGACGGCGGCAATAACTGGCAGTTCAGCGAGCCGCTTGTGGCACCGGGAAATATCCAGCCAAGCATTGCGAAAAAAGCCGATGGGACATTGGTCGCCTACATGCGAGACAACGGACCTCCGCCCCAGCGTCTTCACATGAGCACGTCCGCAGACAAAGGTTTGACGTGGAGCCCGGTAAGGGATTCCGAATTGCCCAACCCCGGCTCGGGAGCCGATGTTGCCACTATGAGTAACGGTCACTGGGCTCTCGCGTATAACGATACGGAAGACGGCAGGCACAGCCTGGCGATTTCGATTTCAACCGACGAAGGCAAAAGCTGGGAATATACCCGACACCTTGAGCTGGACACGCGAGTCAGAAATACAGCGACCAGCAGTGCCTATCCGTCCATTATCCAGGGCCGCGGCGATATCCTGCACGTGGTTTACAGCTACCACCACAATGACCGAAGGGATGCCCCGAATAAGACGATCAAATACGCGAGGTTCAATGAAGCGTGGGTCAGACAAGGCGATGCTTCGAAAAGCAAATGATTCATTCTTACAGACACGCGTAGACTGTATCGAAACAAGTCACATCCGCCGACGAATCATTCATGCCTAAGGGCCACGATCGGATCCACTTTGGCGGCATGGACCGCGGGATATAATCCGAAGAGAATTCCGATGCTCATGCTGATCAGAAGCGGCAACAGGATTCCTTTCAAGGTCATCATGGTGACCATCCCGGAAAAGTACGTGATTAAGAACGGAATAAGCGTCCCCATACCCAGACCGATTAAACCGCCCATGGTCGAGAGAACCACGGTCTCGATAAGAAACTGAATGACAATTTGCCTGCGCTTGGCGCCAATGGCACGCCTGATTCCTATCTCACGTGTACGTTCCGTTACCGAAGCCAGCATAATATTCATAATTCCGATTCCGCCGACCAGCAAGCTGATTCCGGCGATGGATCCGAGCACGATATTGAACCTTCGCTTCATGGCCTCGGCCTGCTTTAGCAAGGCCAGAGGAACGCTCACGACATAGTCTTTTTTCTTATGAAACTTCTCCAGCATTCTCTCGATGCCGCCCGCGATGGCCTCCACCTTCTTCGGGTCATCCACCTGGATAATCATCTGATGCAGCTCGACTCTTTCGCGTTCCTCTCCACTTGAAGTGCGTTTGGTAAAGATGTCGCCGAAGTATCGTCGTGCTACCTCGATGGAAACGTAGGCGTCCACGTCTTGATCAGGAATCTGAATGTTTCCGGCCTGGCCGCTTTCACTCTTGACGATACCGATGACCTCAAAGTTGTCGCCGCCAATGCGGATCGTCTGGCCAATGGTGCTCTCTGTAGCCAGTATCTTGCGAGCGCCGAATTCGGTCAGTACCGCCACAGGGGCTTGCTTCTCCTCATCGGACTTCAGAAGGACCCGCCCGGCAAGAACCTGGCGGGGCACAAGCTCGAACCATTCGGGCGTCGTCCCCACAACGCGCAGCTCCATGGCCCTATCATAAAGACGTGAGTCCCTTCGTATCAGCTTTATCGGCGCCGTTCGCTGGATATCTTCGAAACTCTGAGCCACCCTGCGATGATCTTCGTACGTCAGCCCATACATGCTCATGCGCGAACGAGTTGTGCTTGTGGCTTCTTCTTCGGCGGATTTCATTGACGAGATAATGATATTGTTGCTTCCGAGCCTGCGAATCTGTTCGAGAGCTTCCTTACTGGCGCCTTCACCGACAGAGAGCATGGCCACAACACTGCCCACGCCAAAAACGACGCCCAACATGGTCAGAAACGAGCGAAGCTTGTGGAGCAGCAGATTCTCGATACCGAGCCATATATTTCGTGCGATTCGAGTTTGCCACATTTTGAACTCCCATCGATTCTGTCGATCAGGCCATCCAGCATGTGCAGCCTGAGATGGGCATGCTCTGCGATGGCCGGTTCATGCGTAACGATAATGATCGTTTTACCGGATTTATTCAATTTTATCAGGAGTTCCAAAATCTGTTCCCCCGTTGTCGAATCCAGATTCCCGGTTGGTTCGTCTGCAAAGATGACTTGTGGATCGTTCGCCAGGGCTCTGGCAATCGCGACTCTCTGCATTTGGCCGCCGGAAAGCTCCGTAGGCCTATGACCGATTCTATCTTTTAGCCCGACCTGCTCTGCGAGTTCCTTTGCTCGTGCCGCACTTTCTCTTGCATCCCACCCCAGATAATAAAGTGGAAGCTCGATATTTCTTTGGACGGTCAGTTGAGGTATCAGGTTGAAACTCTGAAATATGAAACCAAGGTACCTGAGCCGAAACTCGCTGAGCGAATCATCGTCGAGTCGGCTGACATCTTTACCGTCAAGAAAATATGAGCCGGAAGTCAAGCGATCGAGACAACCGAGGATATTCATCATGGTGCTTTTGCCCGAACCGCTCGGTCCCATGATCGCCCAGAAGCTCCCCTTGTTGAACGTAATGTCCACCCCGGCGAGCGCATTGACCTGCTCTGTCCCCATCTGGTAGATCTTACGTGCATTCACGAGCTTGACAATTTCCTTGTTGTTGTTGGACGGAGCTTGTTTAGCCATTTACTGATTCCTTTCCGCTCCCCGAGGTCTCTGGCCGCCTGTTCCCTGGCCCTGGCCGCCTGCCCCCCGCCTCTGGCCTCGTTGCTGCCGCATCGCGTCCCGTTCCTCCTGCGACATGTTCTCGAAGCGCTGTTTCATATTCTCCATTTCTTTCTGACGCTCTTCGGGTGACATATTTTCCATGCGACTGCGCATCTGTTCCATCTGATCTGACGAGGAACCAGCAGAACCTCCCGGTTGTCCCGAACTATCGCCTTCCAGTCCGGCGGACTGCCCTCGTGATTGCTGTGACGGACGCAAAGTATCACCGTTGCCGTTAGCCTCTTCAAGTTTTTGATTTACCCTGTCCCTCATAGTGTTGGAACCGTCAAGGGCATCGGACGTCGCGTCTCCCTCCATGCTTGGTGAACCGGGTTCAACGGTCCCAGCGTTCAGCGGAGGCGTCATCCAGATGACCTCACCCTCGTTGAGGCCGCTGATAATTCTAATTACGTTGTTATCATCCAGGCCAACCTCTACCTGCCGCTCCTCGACTAAGTCGCCCTTGACAACAAAGACGGTAGGTTTTCCTCCAACCCGCAACACCGCCTGTACCGGTACATACACCGCATCCTGATACTGGGCAACGATAATCTCAGCCTTGCAGCTCATTCCCGTACGCAGCAAGCTGTCGTTGTCTTCCATGTTTATATCTGCGGGATAAACCTTCAGGTCCGGATTCGCCCACATCATTCGGGCATCCGGCAAGGGTGCGATAAGACCCACCCGGCCGAGGAATCTCTTGCCCGATAGCGCATCAACCGTAATAACGGCAGGAAGCCCCACCTGGACTTTCCTAAGACTCGTTTCGTGAATACTCACCTGAGCTTTCATCGATTGGGTAGTTGGCAGATTTATCAAGTCCTGCCGCTCCTGGACCTCAACACCGATATCCATCGGCTCTCGACGGTCAAAGCCGTGTCCCCCGCCGGAACTCGTTGCATAGACCACCATCCCGTCCATCGGGGCTATTATCGTCGTTTTGGCGAGCTGATCTTCGGTCTTCGTCATCTTCTCTTTTTGACGCTTGTAATCAAGCTCCATGGACTCAAGATCGGCCTTAGCCTTGATCACGTCGGCTGAGGCCTTGCGTTTTGTGCGCTCCAGAGCCATCTCGGCCTGATTGACGTCACTGGTCAACTGGTCGATTTGGCGTTCATATGTAAAGTTTTTCAGTATAACAAGGTTGTTGTTAGCCACATCCCGCTCAAGCGTTTTCCGCTTGACCGATAGTTTGTCCGCAAGGTACTCAGTCTCCGAGAGGTATTTCTCCTCATAGAGCCTCTTTGACCAGTCATTCACATCCTCAGAACGTTTCAGGTCCTCTTCGGCCAGACGGATTTTAGCCGTCATCTCATTGACGTCTCTTGGGTAAAGCCCGTCCAAATACTGCTGCAAATCCTGCTGGGCGAATTTGAGTGCAAGCTCAGTCTTGTCGACGTCGCTCCTGGCCTGGTTCTCAGTAACGGCAAGGCTTTCCGTTGCCCCGACAAAAGCGGCCTCGGCCCGCTTAACCGCGATATCCTGGTCAATTATTCGGTCTTTAAGGGTGCTGGCGTCCAGCTCGACCAGCACGTCTCCTGTCTTAACAAGGCTGCCGTCCGGAACGAGACGTACGATGGATGTTCTTCCCTCGATTTCGCTCCTCAGAGTGATCTGGTCCCTCGGCAGGATGGTGCCGGACTCTAACACGCTGATGGTCAGAGGACCCTTTTTGACAATGAAGGTGGCAAGGTGGCTCATTGGATCTTCTTTGCCTCGAACCACTTTGAGCCAGATAAAGATAAGGACAACCGAAGCGAGCGCCACAATGATGCCAACGGTCCAGAAAGATCTCATTCCACTACGATCATTTGTTGCATTATTTGACATTACTGATAACCTCCGGCGAGAATTCCCGCCACATACCCTGTTCGTTTACTTTTAGCAAGCCCAGATCTCGCTGCAGTTCCAGTTCCGTCATGCGATAATCTACGACGGCCCGAGTCAGGGAGTTCTGAGCCGCAAGAAGTGAGTCCTGTGACTCCAGCAAATTACGTATCTCTGTTCTGCCAGCTTCGAGGAAGATTGTATTGCTTCGGACCCGCTTTTCAGCAACCACAACCGACTGAGCCTGAATCTTAAGACTCTCCCGAGACTCAAGAAGGGTCCTTAATTCACTTCGAATTGACAATTTGATTTGATCTTCAAGCGATTGCACACTTCTTGTAGCCTGCTCCAGACTAAGCAGGCTGTTACGATATTGATTCCGCTCGCTGGTTCTTTCAGCCGGCAAATCAAGCGTAAGCAGGGCACTATAGTCGCCCCTGTCGAAAATCAGGTTACCGTCTTCATCGGTATCCTGAACGCTCCCCCTCCCACCCAGAGTCAATCCGGCCCTGAGGGAATCGGCCCTGACCACAACCTGTCTCTGGGCGTCATAGACTTCGCCGATAGCCGCCTGCAAATCCAGCCGGTTCTCCAGAGCCAGCTTCACCGCCAGAGACTCGTCGATTTCCAGCGGTCCGGCGTCTTTGTAGCTGGCCGGGATTAACTCTATAGGAGCGTCCGCCGGTGGAGCTGTTTCTGAAATCCCCTGCTGGGATGTTGTTCTCATCTCTTCAAGAATCTCCGAGGCACGGCCCCGCAATTGCACCAGGTCGTTCGGATCAAGTACTATTCTCGCATCCGTCGGAAGACCTATAGTATTCTTGAACGAATCGAGGCTGCTCTTGAGCTGCTCCTGGGCGGAAATCCAGCTATTACGAGCCCCTAATTCCCGCTGGATCGCCTGGTCAACTTCGATTTCACGGATTCGACCGGCGTCGGCCCGCCTTCGCGACCAGCGAGACGATGCGACCGAACTGCGATAGTTATCCTCCGCGTTGGATACGCCGTCCATCTGGCGCAACACGTTGAAATATCCCCTGGCAACGCCAACAGAGAAAGTTCTCTTGTAGCGTTCGAAATCCCAAAGCTGGTAAATCACTTCTCGCTCGGCCTGAGTCAGAGGCTCGCTGGCAATATGCACACCCGAACCCCTCATCAAGGGGATAGATACCGAAGCATCTGCACTCAGCCCCATGGACGATGCACCGCCCTGAGTCAACAGATTCATCAGGTTGAGCCCTATCGATGTGCTCATATCGATTCCGTTTTTCAGGGTACGACTCACCCCCCCTGCCACACCACTATCCAAATTGGTAGCCGTGGTATCCGTTCTAAGCGTGCTGTCCGCGCCGGCATCGAATATATTTTCGAAGTTGTGACGTGTCAGATCGAGGGCCAATGCCGTCCGAAAGACATTTTCTTTGCGAGACTGATATTCCAGGCTATTGCGGGCGCCCACCTGAAGTGCCCGTACCAGCGACAACTTGACCGGCTTGTTGGGTTCGATCGCCAAATCTTTCGAGCTGCCGGTTGATTTGGCCTGTTGATAGTCCGGATCGGGCCAGTGTTCGACAGGCTTGAGCTGGTCCGTGCCGAGTGAAGCCTCGGATGAAACAGCTAAATTCTGCTGCTCCAGCAGACGACGGCGAAGAATATCGCTGGGCCTCTCAATGCTGAATGGTTCGGTTTCTCCAAGTGCCTCTTTTTGCTTAGCTGTGATAATCTCAGCAGCAACTTTATCGGCCTCGCTGCGATGCTCAACCGGGGATCGACAGCCCAAAGGAACAAGAATCAACGAAACTAACAGCAACTTTATTAAATAACACTTACCATGGCATGTTCTTAGCCCGTCTGAGTTCTTTCTAACTTCTTGCCACATAAGCACCTCTATATAAACCACCGTCCTATATATACCTTGAGGAACACCTGATCCTGCCGTACAGTTGTTATTGCTTAAATCCAGGCCTATGATATTGAAATTCCCAAGACAAAACTGCATCAATCAGTTTATTTCAGGAATATGCTGCCCAATATTTACGCAGAAATCCACATATAACAATGTTTAAGACGGGCTTTATTTGGATTTTATTGCAAAAAAAGGATTTTCTTCGCAGTTAAATTCAAAATGCAAAATAAAATTGTTTTTTTACGCCGTGTCTGTTAGAGTCAATCACTCAAATGGGTGCTGTATTCGATAGTTTCAGACCACGCTTCGGATTGTCTGACGCTCTGAAGTCATCTGATTGAGGATGATGGGTCTTTAACCTTTCCAGTGAGGTGCTTATGAGTAGAATACCAGTATTGATGACAGTTCTCGGCTTGTTTTTGGCAATTTCAACTCTTGGCTCGGATTGGCCCCAATGGCGAGGTCCTGGCCGGGACGGCATCTGGCCTGAAAAGGGCATTGTCCAGAAATTCGAGGCTCCAAGGCTAAATATCCGGTGGCGCGCCAAAATCGCTAACGGCTATAGCGGGCCAACTGTCGCCGGCGGCAGGGTTTACGTTACCGACCGCGTAACGACTCCGACTCAGATCGAGCGTGTTCACTGCTTTGATGCCATGACCGGCAACAAAATCTGGTCTCACGAATATGAATGTAAATACGAGAAAATCGAGCACAAGAACGGCCCCCGTGCTTCGGTTATTATCGATGAGAATCGTGCCTATTCGCTCGGCACGATGGGTCATTTCTATTGCTTCGACGCCGTAACGGGAGACGTCTTCTGGAGCAAGGATCTCAATGCCGAGTACGCCATCAAAATGCCCCTATGGGGAATTTCAGCTTGTCCCATTGTCGAAAATGATCTGGTCATAGCACACATCGGCGGCAATGACAACGCCAGCATCGTCGCCTTCGACAAAGCCACCGGAAAGGAAAAATGGCGGGCCCTGAACGATACAGTCTCATATTCGGCACCTATCGTCATCGACCAGGCCGGCAAACGCGTTCTGGTCTGCTGGACCGTCGAGAGAGTCGTCGGCCTTGACCCACAAAGCGGAAAGCTCTACTGGCAGCACCCATTTACCCCGGACCGCCTCAGCCAGAACATCGCCAGCCCAGTCTTCAGTAACAACTACCTTTTCGTCAGCAGCTTTTTTGACGGCTCGCTCCTGCTGAAAGTCAACCCCAACAAGCTCGCCGTCGAAAAAGTATGGCAGCGCAAGGGTCCCAATGAAAAAAATACCGACAGCCTCCATTGCTGCATATCCACTCCCATCCTTGAGGGCGAGTACATTTACGGTCTGGACAGTTACGGCGAACTTCGCTGCCTTGACCTGCAAACCGGCGACCGCATCTGGGAGAGTCTTGAAGTCGTCCCCAAAGAACGCTGGGCCAACGTCCACATGGTACGGCAGGAAGACAAAGTCTGGATGTTCAACGAACGCGGCGAACTAATCATCAGCAAATTATCACCCCGCGGTTATCAGGAAATCAGCCACACCAAGCTTATCGAGCCTACAGAAGGCCAGCTTGGCCAACGCGGCGGCGTCTGCTGGTCTCACCCGGCATTTGCCTACAAGCACGTTTTCGTCAGAAACGACCAAGAACTCATCTGCGCCGACCTCTCGGCGAAAGAATAGATGCCGATGCCGGCAAGCTAAACCTATACGAGATAAGAAACATTTGCCGGCAGCGTTCAGTTTCGCCGATTTCCTATCCTGATTACGACTTGCTCGCCTCCGCTGTTCCGCCATAGGCACCGATATTAATAACATCGCCGTTGGGAGACGGCTCAAGATTTACCGGAGTGCTATCACCGGCGTCAATACAGGGGCTTGTCACCTTATCGCGAATCCAGCTTTGGCTTTTCGGGTCCCAGCGGCCCGTCCTGGATGTCAAATGATAATCGCCGTTATCCGGATCCGCGAAATGCGGGTCGGCATCAATATTGCCTTTGCCCAGCAATGGGCCTCTGCCGGAATCCCCCTGGACGTTGCTGTAACTGACATTGACTATTGACTTGTCGTCAATTAATATTTCGTCGCCGCCATTCCAGAAGATGCAGTTTGTCACTTGAAAAACGCTTGGAGATTGCGAACCGCCATCGTCCGGATTGCAGGCCAGGGCGCTACCGTTCCCGGCCGAATTCGCACTAAACGTGCAATTGGTCAGTATTGTATTGCCGCTGTTCGAGTTGCGTATCGCCCCGCCGAACGTCGCCGCCGAGTTTTCGACAAATAAGCAATTGGCCAGAGCCGGGCTGCCGGACATGTTATTGCGTATCGCCCCCCCACCGCCTTGAGAGACAGAGTTTCGAATAAACTCACAGTACGTCACCACAGGCTCGGCGTATCGTCCCAAATTGTACATCGCTCCGCCGTTGTAGCTGGCCGTGTTGGCGCTGAACATGCAATCGCTTATGACCGGCTTGCACTCGGGTTGCTGTCCACTGTTGTAAATCCCGCCGCCTCCGTCCGCGGAGTTGGCGATGAATGTGCAGTTTGTCAGTGTTGGGCTGCTCTCAGTGTAAATCCCGCCGCCCAGGGACGCTGAGTTCTCGCGGAACGTGCAGTTGGTCACCGTCGGCCTGGCGTAGTCCCCGCAATACATGCCGCCGCCCAGCTCATGATAGCCGCCGGTAATGGTCAGGCCGTCCAAAACCGACATAGGCGTCTCGTACCGATGGAACTCGAATCCCCGATGGGGACTCTCGGCGGTTCCTTCGCAGTTTATGATTACAAGGTTCGGATCGTTCGGATCCTCGCTACGGACGGTAATCGCCTTGCCTTTGAAATCCAGATCCCGGTTACCTTCGCCGGTATAGGTTCCGGGCATAATAACCACCGTGTCTCCCGAGAAAGCGGCGTCGATCGCTTCCTGTATAGCGTCAAACGGATGTATAGCCGAGCCGTCCTCATCGGGATCGGAGACAGCCGGATCGTCGGGACCTGGGTCACCGAGAGCATAATCATCCACATAAATAATGTCAGGCAAGGGAGGATTTAGCACACTCTCGGCATAAAAATCAACGCCCCAGCGGTTGCCCACCATGGTCGAGTCGTTATCCGAACGTAGTGTCCTAACCGTCTGGCTTGAGAATACGTAACCATCCGCCGTCGGCCATATCGTATAATTCGTATTCGATTTCAGTCTCTCAAGAGCATATATACCTTTGTCATCGGTCCCTACGATAAGAGGGCTGCGCCCTCCCGGCTCGGCGGAGACTATAGCGTTAACAATCGGCCTGCCGTCGCGATCCAGAACGCGCCCGCTGACAATCTCACCCGTGCCCGAGGTCGAAATGTTGTAGATGCATCCGAAAACAGCCGTGTATTTGTAGTTCGCCGCATCAATGTCCGGCAGGTTATACCAAAGATCATCGGCGCCGTACCAGCCCATATTCAGGTGGTGGTATATAGTCGAAGTTTCATACCCGTATCCATCACAAACGACGGCATGCCCACCATTCGGATCAAAAGGATCTGAAATCGCAAGGATAACAGGAGCTTTCGCATCGAGATTCGGATTGATCATCTCTTCCAGAGTCTCATGGATATTCCGATCGGAATCATATCCCAGGACCGCATTGTCGTATTGGAAAATGCTAACCATCGCATCCCTCGCATCGGGCATCAAAGCGCCCGATCCTCCGGATTCATAATACGTTTCGACAGCAACGCCGGCATCATAGCAAAGGGCGCCGATGGCCTGACGCTGGACCTCGGTAAGGCTGCCGCAATTGGCCTCGGGCCTCAGCGGCATATCGCTCCAGCTATACGGCCCGCCGAGACCGTCGCCGCCACGGCTGGATGCGTTTTGCCCCCTTTCTCCGCTGACATGGATCGCAAACTCATGCTCCCCAATCGATTCGGTCGGATACTCGTAGTAACGCATAACCTGGGCCATTGCCGTCGCGACACAACCGCAGGGATAATTACTGGGGGCGTAATAGTTGTATAAATTATCGCCGCAGGCTTGGGTCTGGCCCCATTGGCTTTGCAGCAGCGGCAGAACCCGAATATCGCCGAGGTTTATCAGGCTCATCAGGCCGAATCCACCTTCGGAATCCTCCGCAAGGTCGATAAAACGCTGCCACTTGCCCTGGGGGCTGCCGGCTGCCTGCGTCTCAACCGTCGTCAGGAGATAGAACGTATTTCGAACCGCTTCGAGACGCCCGCTAAGATCGCCGGTAACCAAAGCCACCAGCGGACTCTCAAACGATAAGTCGTAAGTTCCTTCAGCGGCAAAACCTATAATCGGCTCAATCCGGTTGTCCGCCGAGACTATCACATACCCCGACGGCTCCAAATTAACAATGTAATAAGCCGGCCTATCGTCCTGACCGGTAAAGGTCTCGATATCCCTGACCCGCCGGCCGAGAGTCGCACCGAGCGGCTGAGGACTTTCCTTGAGCCAGCCGGAAACGACCATTTCGGCCTCATATTCCGTTTTCTGCCGGGCGGATAGACTGCTGCAGAGCAGTAAAATCGCCAAAACGGCTATAAAAACAATGCTGTTAAATTTCATATAGTCTAATTCTCAAGAAATAGTCGATTTCGGCGGCGATCCTGATGCGCGGGCAAATCGCCTCTGCTGGAAATGCTTTACCTCAACCATACTGAATAGCGCACCCTTTCACTGCATTGCTTTCCATAAAAACCGGAAAACTATTGTTATTATACATTTTAACGCCCTAAATTCAAGGAAATAATAGGCCTTTCCTCACTCATTCGTCTTATTTAGGATTTAGTGCTTAGTGTTTCGGATTTCCGGCCGAAGGCCGGCGATTGGCTTTGAATTGGCTTTGTTTTTAGCCACCCGAAACTGCCATAAATCTCCATAAGCCATTCTTGTTACTAACTTAATACAAATCTAACCCTCCGGCAAATTGGCTTTGTTTTTTCAACCCCAGAATAAATCTGGGGGCTAACTAAGATTGGGTTTGTTTGGCTTTGTTTTTAGCCGTCTGAAGCTTTCTTAAAGATCTATAAATCATTGCTATTATTGACTTAACGTCATTTTCTCCTTTCAAAAATTGGCTTTGTTTTTTCAAATTGACTCTCAGCCACGAAGCAACTAAGCCAGGAAGATGAATAAGTAATAAGGCAAAAGGTCAAAGTAAAAACAAAATTTTATATTCTCAATTCTCCATTATTGATACTCCATACGATATACCATATACTACATACGATATACGATTTTGTTTTATATTATACTAAATTATATGCAAAAATCAAGTGAAATATGAAAAAATCTCCGTTACTCCTCACTTCTTCCCTCCGAATTCTGCATGGCCGATGTGGTTGGAAGAGCGAAGGGTTTGCCGGGAACATGAACTTTACCCATCTTTGAAAACGACAAGAGCACAATGGAGAATCAATCATGCAGCTTAACGGAGCTTCATTTCTTTAGAAGCGATTCATTTCAATGGTATGCTGGACGAGTCTCCTGACTTTCTTTTCTTTAATAAATCCTCTATCTCCTTCTTATGCTCTGGATTCACTCGAAAGTCCTCGTCGAAGTACCATAAGCCCGGAACGAGCTCTATGTTTCCATGCTTTAAACCATCAGGATGTGCACGTACTCCATACATCACTGTGGGTGACATTATTAGATCAACACATCCATTCTTCTCAATGTACACCTGAAATGGCTTAAGATCCAGAATTGGTTGTGGGAATAGCTGTGTCTCCGGATCAGGATTACCCATGAATCTGTAAAAGCGATACTGATCGATCTTGAGCTCTCCTGCAACCACTTGTTTGGATAGTTCTCTACATGCTTCGAGGAGCATTCGATGATTAGTTTGATACAATAGCACCAGCCTGCGTGACTCCATCCTTCTCTGCTCACAGAAGATCCGTATTGCGCCATACCCCAAATCGTATATTACCGCGGCGATCCCACAAGACAAGAATCCGATGATTACTACGATAATTATCCATTTATTTCGTCGACTCATTTCGATATCCTTCATTAAACAGCGTCACCTTTACCGGGATTTGCTGAGACATTATCGAGCCGGCTGCCGTCAATCAAAGTCGTAAAGCTTTTTTCCTTTTCGGATTGCCCTGCGATTGCGTGCTTCGGCCTGTTGACGCATTTTATAATTTTGTTGTCGCTGTTGATCAATCGTGCACGGCTCAAAGCCCGGCATGTCCGCTCGCGGATGCTGCTGCAACATTTGCCTGCCGGATTCGATGATTGCCAATGCTTCGATATACCCCGGGTGGTTTTTGTCCTCGAAATTGGCCAAGCAGGGACTCAGCCATGGGCGGTCGAAGCTTACTTGCGGCCCTGTATTTTGATTGTGAGCGGCCAGCTTCGTAAAAGGCACATCCGTTAACTCGGTGAGACGTTTGAGCTGGTTGTTATCGAGCGGGCATCGGCCTGTAAGATTATCCGGATAGGCACAATCGTAGCGAGGATAATACGGCCCATTAAGGTCTATCCATGTTACGATACGTTCGAATTCGTCACCACTGAGTTTTATGTCATAATGCCCTTCTCGAATAACTTCTACAAGCTTACTCGCATGAGAGCCCCATGAATAGGGCTGCTGGATATCGGATGGCCCGGCTCCAATTGCCTTGATATACTTTTTCCGCCACAATTCGTTATAGGAAGCGTTAAATGTAACAGTACGGTCGCCTGCAAGAATTAGCTTACTTTCGGCCTCCTGGCCGAAGTCATGGCAGCTTACACAATGCTTATCGAAAACAGGCTGCACCTCACTTGCGTAGCTGAACAATCGCGGCTCTCCCTTCCAACCACTAAGTTTGCTCGGCTGCCGCTTCAGAGCCATCGGTATCTTTTCGCTAAACTGTTTCGGCGTCTGGCGGCGATTCTCATGGCATCCCGTGCAACCCGTCACTTCGCCCGACTGCGCAACCGTTCCGCTTCGCATCGACTGTACCATCATTTTATTCGCATCGAGAAGCTGGAAAAAGATGAACTTGTCGGAAGGCACCTCGAAATAAGCAGAGCCGTCTTCGGCCACCGGAACAGTGCCGAGAATACGCTTGTTCTCGAAACTATGCCAGTTCAGAGCCGGACAATGCACGCCCTGCCCGCCCCACTCCGCATGTGTCCAGAAACGTTTTTCAGGCGATTCGACCACACGCAGATATTTAACCGTGCCCGGCTGCACCCCCTCCATATGTGTCCCCTCATAAACATTCAGGATGTACATATACCCGTTCTGATTTTTGAAGTCACGCCGTAACGGCACAGACATCGGCCTTTGTCTCTCGCCCACCGGCATAGGATCAAAACACCCGGGCTCCTCGACATGCAGCAAAACCTCGTTACCGAAAATATCGAGCAGGTAAATCCCCATCTGCTCACCCCGACCGGTCATCCGCGAACAGAGGAAATACTTATCGCTCAGCGGATAAGGATCTTCATATTTCGGATTCACTTTTGTAAACTCGTCAAATCCATACACATCGGGCCTGGGACCCGCTTCGGTCACAAGGTTGACGGCATCCGCAGCCCATGTGCGGACGACCGGCTTTCTGCCGTCGATGCCCAAACGCCGGTCAATAATAGCAAGCGCTCCCCACGGGCGGTCATGGCAGGAGCCGAAAATGCACAGGACATTCTCTGTGCCCGGGATGGCGCGGGCATCGATCACACCTCCGGGAGACCACGTATTGTTGCCCCAATAGACCGACTGGTTCGTGCCGTCCGGATTCACCGTCCAGAGCCCCTGGGCATCCCCGAAATTGCGATCCACATACTCCCAGCGATCGTAGAGTATTCGTCCGTCCGGCATAAGCGCCGAATGGCCCTCGTGCAGTGTGCTCTTTCCAATCTGATGGATGTTAGCTCCATCAGCATCCATCCGAAAAAGGTTACCCATAATGTGACGGTTACACATGCAATACTTCGGCTCACGTGTCGAAGAGAAAACGATGCTGTCATCCGGCAGGTACAATGGATCAAAATCGGCCACACCCGGCGCGAAGGTTAACTGCTTTAGACCCGTACCGTCGGTATTAATCTCATAAATATGGTAATCATCCTCGATATTATTCCGCATGGAAAAGACTATTTTTCCGCCCCCAAAATGAACTTCCGGATCGCGAAGAAGGCCCTGGGACGTTTCGATTAACGTTGAGATTTTACCTCCTCCGGCGAAGTCTATAACTTTCATCGCCCCGCCGCCCCGAAAGCTGTTTGTGTTAATCTCTCCGGTCTTGAAGATTGTGGCGGTATTGTGATGGTCGCTTTTGTACTGTTCTCGCACCACAAAGAGAATTGGCCGGCCGCTAATCAGCGGATTGGCAATGAGCGCTTCACGCCGGAGCGATTCAAACTGCGCCTGATTTCCACGCCGTTCAATATCACGCAGTCTGGTTAGATATTCGTCGCCGTTCGGATATTTGTCGCCGAAAGTCCTCGTCAGATATTCTATCGCCGGCCTCAAAGCCACGACTTCTTCGGCAGCGACTTCAGCTTTGCCGTCAGCCGGCTGGCCCAACAAAAATACCGCAAAAAATACCGCAAATACGCCTCGAATATCAACCGACATCTTTCACCTCAACAGCAGTTCATCAGTATCGTAAGATTTATCCTTCACATAGGATACCAAATCCACTCGCAAATTTTAAGTCTTTTTAGCCGACAAATCCATAGGGTTGGGCTCGCCGCTGCGATTTTGATTTCCGTATGCCTTGTAACATACGTAGCCTGCAGGCAACCTGAGGAGAAGTTCGTTGGCAGCATCGTAGAGTTCCGGAGACACATGGATTGGCATGGATAATATACGGCTCGAATTATCAAGTGAGTGAGCGTATCGATTCCGGCAGCGGTGTTCTCGATTAATGAAGACCCGGACCGGAAAGATACGGCTGTTGTTTAAAACATCTCGGGGTCTGAGCCGATTGAAACAGCACAGGCCCCGATTGTTGGTACGATAACTACTTTGCCGCTAAGCTGATAACACTACCGTCTTCGAGGGCAGCAAACAGGCGGCCGCCGGCGGCGATCATGCCGTCGAATACGGGCGGACACTCCAGCGGCGTTTCAGAAAGCTTCTTACCATCGGCGGCTGAGACGGCCACAAGCCGTGCCCCCCTGCGCGCTTCGAAAGCGGCATAAGGATCCTTCGAATCGAAGACATCCGGCGGGCCGGCAACAAACAAAGTGTCACCCGCCTTGACCATTGCACGGATCCGCACATCCAGCCAGTTCGTCCAGACCGGCGGCTCGGCTCGCGAGTAGCCGATCATTTTGTCCAGCCCGAAGGCATCGCTTTCCAGCTTTCGCATCTCATTGCCGCGGGCGCGAGAAAAGTCGGACTGAGGCAGCCATTTAAGCGGCTTGCGCGAACCGGCCTCGCCGACGATTTGCGGCTCGTTCGTATTATAGTCGGCAAACAGCAGATACCCTTCCTTGCCCGGAAAGAACATCAGGCTGTGCACGTTCCGGCGATAAAATGCCCGGACGGCGTAAGTCTTCTCGTCGTCGACCACAAGGAGCTGGCCGGCCTTCGGCGCCTGGTTGGCCAACTGAAAGCCGGGCCACCGCTTCGAATACATCCAGAACGTACGGTTGTACCATGAGCCGTCCAGCATACCGGCCGTCGAGAAAACATGCAGGCCGACATCCTGAGCGCCTTTGTTCGATAAAACGTCTACTTCGACCTCCTTCAACTCCGGCGTCATTTTCTTCTGCCGCATGTAGAGATACCCGCCTTCGCTAACGAGCACATCCGAATTGGCACCCAGCAAAAAGAAGGCCAGATCGCGATCTTTGTCAACATTTCGATGCGGCCCTTCCAGAAGACCTTTATGCAGAATTTTCCCGGTGGCCGGTTCGAGCCCGTAAACCCGGATACCTCCATCCAGATACGTCGACCGTCCCGCTGTGAAGTATGCCGTGCCGTTATCCACGAGCACGCTGCCGTGAACCGGCCAGGCCGACTCGATCTGGTCGAAACAGGCGATTCGCCTATCGTTCGGCGCCGCTAAGAATCGCCATTCAAGCCGGCCGTCCGAGGCACGCAGGCAGTACACACGCCCGTCCTTCGAGCCGAACAGCACCATCCCGCGATAGATTGTCGGAGGCGAGTCGATACGCCCGTCGGCAGTGAATTGCCAAAGCACCTTTCCGCTCTCTACATCCAGAGCATAGAGAATATGCGAATCCGTCTGAGCAACGTACACCATCCGGCCTGCCGCCACCGGAGCCGTCAGCTTGCCCCCCAGCGCAGCTTTCCAATCGACCGCTACGTTCGAAGGGATACTCGCCCGAGTCGCCCCGCTGCGAGCTGCATCGTGGCGATACGTCGGCCAGTCGCCCACAGTATCCGATTTCGTATCTGCAACCGCTCCGTATGCGGGGCCCTTCTCAAGACGCCGCTCGTCCTCGACATCCTCGACGGCTCTTTCCTGACCGGATGTCACTGCGGCAAATCCGAGGAACTTCGATCCCGGCTGACAGAAACACTGATCCGGCGGCACGTACAGCATGCCGTTCGCCGGCATCATGCCGTACCTGCAGGCGCCGCGAAGCCAGTTATTCTGCGAATGGTTGTCCGCCTGGAAATCGAGAAACTCAGCGCCTTCGTAAGAGCTGATCAGGTAGCGGATCGTCGCCTTGTTGCGATAGCAGCGATGGTGATGTTCCGGGCTTCGCAGGTTCTTGACCAGGATTCGCTTCTTCTCCTGCCCCGAGCGAAGATCCCAGCCGATGACCAGCGCATGTGGACTCTTTTGGGTGGGCTCGCCCTGTTCGTCAACGCTGAGCATCCCGCGCCAGACAAGGCCGTCAATGACAAACAGGTCGTCCCCTTCGCCTCCGCCGATGGGCGGCACGGTTTTCTGCCATAGCAGTCTGCCATCGGCCGCATCATAGGCTGAGACCGATTTTCCGCCCTGCATCACGATTGTATCGTTTACAGTCACGAGCGTTTTCGGCGTTGTTTGCTCCGGTTGGACTTTCCATAGTTCGCTGCCGTCTTTCAAATCAAGTGCGGCGAGGTCTTTGCCGCTCAGATAGACAACTCGGCCCTTGTCGATAGCCAGTGAAAGTGGACGGATCTGACCGATTTGCTTGTCCCAGAGCACCTTTTGCGTCCTGCCGCTGACGGCAACCAGAGCCGCCTTGGTTTCGTTTTTAGCCCCCCTGCGTCTGGCCGCAGATTCCGGTTCTTGTTCGGTATAAGCAACGACAATCCCTTCGCTGACAAGTATCTCGCTGGTGCCCCGAGTCGCCTCGACCGTGGCAATAGTATCGCCCGTGGCGGCATCCAGAACCGACATTGGCGCCCGGTACGAAAGCGTTGTGTAGAGCCGGTCGCCGTCGGCCACAACGCAACGCTGATTTGCATTGGGAACATCCGTTCGCGCGGCACGCAG
>Ga0307380_10002806_pt1 | contig 24385 bp, 26 predicted proteins | sample UN3MG_FD_202239 | JGI IMG/M metagenome (GOLD analysis project Ga0307380, IMG submission 202239) | Soil microbial communities from Risofladan, Vaasa, Finland - UN-3 | ecosystem: Environmental > Terrestrial > Soil > Coastal area > Acid sulfate soil | place: Finland: Risofladan, Vaasa | collected... | reverse complement strand
GGCTCATCATTCAAACATGGGTCGCTAAAACACATCCTTTCAATTTTGCTAGTTTTTGAAGACCCTGCTGACAAGATCTTCCAAATGTGCCATTTGAGGACCTTTGGTATAATGGTAGGTGCGGTGAGCGGCAGCTCACATATGAAGATCACTCGATACATCGTCTTTATATGATCAAGGCGAAGGAGCACTATTTTTGTTATTCGTTTTAACAGTTCGATAAACGATATTTCTTGATCACAGAAGTTAGAAAAAATAAAAAAAAAGAAAAGGGTTGGGCTTTTAGCCCTTTACGGCCTTGACCAGCGCAGCCAGGTTCTCGTCCTTTATCAGGGCGGAGAGGCCGCATCCAGGCGAGACGATGTCGAAGCCGGCGGCAGCGCAGCGCTTTCCGTGAGCCAAGACATCAGCCGGGGTACCCTGCAGAAGCGGGTTGACCACACCGACGTTACCGATCAGGACGGCACGCTTGTTGACGATCTTGACACCCTCTTCCGGAACGACCTTCTCCTCAACAGACAGAGCCTTGCATCCAGTGTTGATCATGTTGTTCAGGATATCGGTGGTGTTACCGCAGATGTGCAGAACGCCAGTAGCGCCCTTCACTGGGGCCAGGCTATCGGCCAAGTATGTACCTGCGTACTCGTTGAACATGTCCGGGGACAGCAGGTCTGTGCTGGCGGACGGCTCGGACATCTGCACTACGTCGGCTCCGGCGTCGGCCAATGCCTGGGAATATCCCTTGCATATGACGTTGACGGCCTTGACCCACTTGTGCACCAGTTCTGGCTCGACCATGATGTACAGCACGAGGTTCTCGGTACTGACCATGTGTCCTGCCAGGGTGAACGGTCCAGTGTTCCCGGCGATGATCGGATATTCGGCGCCGTACAGGGCCTTCATCTTGGTGATGGCCTGCTGGGCGATGGCGGCACGGCCGCTCTTCAGGAACTGATCTACGGGCATAATGGTGGGCTCGTCCTCGATCGCATAGGGGTGTCCCTTAAGCATCGGGGTCCTGTCCTTGCGCCCCTTGTCACATGTCAATCCCATGCTCTCGGCCTCGGCGGTCAAGCAGAACGGGGCCCTGACGGCCTCGAACCCGAATACCGTGGCCTGTCCCGCACCCAACTTGACCATCATGTCAACGTCGTAGTGTGCTTCTGGCCAGCTGACACCGAGCGCATCCATCTGTCCCATCGTGGCGCTCTGGGTGAAGACCGCGACCGGCGGCCTGTCATGTTGCTTGCCCTTCAATGCATCTAGTACTCTGTCCCTTGGAGTCATATTTGTAGACAAATTCATTCCCCCTATAATCCAGTTGGAATCGGACCTGTCCCGAGTATCAATTTTACCGTACATTAATGTATCGGGGTGTTCTTCACAACAATCATCCTTTAACACCGGTTAATAATAATAATCTGGCTCATGGTCTTCCATGTGAAACAATTGTAAATAAATTAACAAATGTTCAACCAACGATCATCAACGATTCGAGGCAGTTCCGTGCCGAGCGACCGCCTCTCGAAATGCGACTATATTGTCCATCGGGGTCTTGAACGGCATCTCACAGCCCGGGCTGATCATGAGCCCCGCCCCGTCCCCCCATGTCTTCACGATGTCAGCTACCTCTCGATCGATCTCCTGGGGCGTACCCTTGAACAGCAGGAACATATGGTCGATACCGGCCATGACCGCGGTGCGCCCCTTAAGCTTGGAGAACACTTCGTTCTTGTCCACGGCCGTCAGGTGGAAATGTACAGCGTCCGCACCAACGCCTGGATAACCGTCCAGGTAGGGTTTTGCAGCGCAATTATGGGCAATGACCTTAATTCCATGATGGTGAAAATGATCGATGGCCTTTTTCAGATTACACAGGTCGAACCGTTCGATGTTCTCCTGTGAATTGGTCTCCAATCCGGCGGTGCCGTTCTCCACAAAGACCGTGGTGACGCCCATGCCGGCCAGATGCTCCGAGTATGCTTTAGTGGACTCTATCACAACCCCGAGAAGCTGGTCCACCACGTCCGGATCGGTGATGGTCGCCATGAGCAGACCCTCCAACCCCATGATCTCGCTGACGATGAGCATCGGCGAATTTATGCACCCCAGGACCGCCACTTCGTTCCCGACCCGCTCGTTCATGATCCCCGCGGCCTTAAGTGGAACAGACCAGTACTCGTCCCTCATGGGGTCCACAGGGTGAACCTTATCTACATCTGCCGGCGACATTACGGCGTACTTTTCAACCCTGGGGTAGAAGTCCCGCTCCGGCCACATCCACTGAGTGCCGTGAGCCCGTGCCTCGACCAATATGTCGCCCCAACCGGCCATGACGTTGTCGAAGCCGGTGATCCTCTGCGCTAAGATGGCGATGCGAGCGAAGATCTCGGGGTCGTGGAAGCCCTGCCGCATAGTGAGCCCTGCCGCGGACAGGACCGTCTTGGCCGCCCCCAGATGCTGATACATCATCGGCGGGCGGTCCACTGGTAAAAGCGATATAGCTCCCTCGAACCTTTCTTTGGGCGTCATAAGCATATCTTAGGCGATGTATGAATTAAAAGGTAGCTCGAATGGGCCGACCTAGTCCTTCACCCTCTTCTCCTTCTCGAAGAAATCGTTGATGATCTCGTATTCAATGCCCCTTTCGGCCATGAACTCCTTGGTTATGTTCAGGGATGTCTCCCGGACCTCCGGGTCCCACATACCATGCACGATGACGTGGACGATGAGCTCCCCACGTGTCATCATCGTTCCATCGAATCGGTTCTGAACGGTCGGTCCGATATCCATGTCGATCAGGCTTACGTTAATGGTCTTGCCGCCTTCCGCGGTCAGGAACGATTTGACATGTCCTATCATGTCCGCACCCTGTCGGAAGCACTCCGTGGTGATCTCGTTCATCAGGTCGACCACCATGCCCTCGGATTGTTCACTGCTCAACGGATCGGCGATGTAAAGCCGTACCCACACAGAGAACTTACCCAGCTCGTCCGTGGCCCGGTGTGTCAGCAGTTCCCTTGATTTCTGGTCCACACACATCACTCTCCGTATTTCCGATCAAAGCGTTTCTCAGCGTCATGTAGGTCGTATATCACCGCTTTACCGTTGACCATGATGTCGGCTATCTCCTTGACCCCCTTTCCGGTGCGAGCGGAGCCATAGTACAATTGGACCTCTGCATTCAGTTCTCTCACCATCTTGGTCACCCGGTCCAGTCGGTCCTCGTCGACGGCATCGACCTTATTGATCAACACCGCGTCCGCCTCGATTATCTGGGTCTCCACCAACCGACGCACATTGTTCATCAGCTTATCGATGCGCAGAGCGTCGACAAAGGTGACGATGGGTGATTGTTCCAGTATCTTCGGCATCTTTTTCACCGTCTCCGCCGCGGCCTGTTTGAGGCCTAACGGTATGGCCACACCGGTCGGCTCTACTAAAATGACGTCCGGGTGGAAGCTCATATAGATGTTTGTGACGGTGGTCGTCAACGTACCCTGCACTTCACAGCATATGCACCCTCCAGATATCTCCATGGTGTCTATGCCATGTATCTCCATGCACTTGCGGTCCACGTTGATATGACCAACATCGTTGACTATGGTCGCTACCTTCAAACCTCTTGAATTCAGCTCTTTGGCCACCTCGATAAGAAAGGTGGTCTTTCCGCTCCCCAAGAATCCGGTCACCTGGGCGATTCTCATTAAATCACAACTAGGCATTAACGTCCTTTTCACTATAATTCCGTTGTCCCGTATAATACGTTCATCGGCGTTTAAAATGGAGCTACTGGACAAATAAATAGGCGATTGTTTCGGGAACAGTATTAATAATGAGGCGATGTCATTCCCTCTCCGAGGTTTTCCATGGCATTGGGAGTAGCGCTCGACTTGGGAACTAGCGGTTACCGGGGTCACCTGGTCGATCTGGATAGGAAAGGCAAGATTCTGGCCACGGCCATAACAATGAGGCATCCCCTACCGGGTGCCAACATTATGGACCATCTCCACTTCTGGTTAGAGAACGGTTCCGAGGTGGGGCACCGGATAGTCATTGAGACGGTCGACAAGCTTATTTCTACCCTGGGAGCCAAGCCCGAGGAGATCGCTCGAGTATCGGTATGCGGAAATCCGGCCCAGATGTCTATGTTCGAGAACATCGAGATACGGGACCTGGCCTTCGCCGGGCAATCGATATTGAAAAGATTGAACGTCAAGGTCCCGGAACGAAAGGCCCATTCTATCAAAGCCGAGGAGCTGGGTATGAATTCGGTCAGGCGAACCGCTGAGGTGCGCATTCCTCCGTCCATACGCCACGAGATCGGCGCCGATGCATTGGCTATGATCATGAAGACCGGTCTCATGGACAAGAAGGAGACCTGCATGGTGACAGACTACGGCACCAACGCCGAAATGGGGCTGTTCCATAATGGTGAGCTGTACACCGGCAGCGCCGCCGCCGGGCCAGCCATGGAAGGGCAATCCATCCAGTTCGGCATGCTGGCCGCACCGCAGGCCATTTCCGATGTAATACCTACCGACGACGGCCGCTGGTACAATATGGTCCTCAGCGACAAACTGCACCCTATCAAATCCTCCATAGTCGATCCAAGGAACGGTGCGGAGAGCCGGCTTGACGGTGTGGTCGCCCGGGGCATAACCGGTACTGGCGTCGTAGCCGCAATGGCCATGGGTCTGGAGGCTGGCATCATCAAGTTGCCCTACATCGAGACCCCCGATCGCCGCATCCACCTTACGAACGGCATTTACTTCGGAGAAGAGGACGTCCGCGAAGCCGGAAAGGCCTTCGGAGCCATCCGCGCCGGTCACCGCACCCTGATCGAGGAAGTGGGCATAGATGACTTCGGTGTCAGGACCATGTATATGGCTGGCGCCTCCGGCACATATGTGGACCCTTTGAAGGCCCAGACCGTGGGATTGATCCCCAGGGTCCTGGACAAGACCGTGCAGGCCGGGAACACCTCACTGATGATGTCCTACGATATCCTGGTTGACGATGATGGTCTGGATCGCATGCAGGACGTGGCCAATTCCATCGCCAGCAAGCACATCATGTTCGCCACCAGCAAGATCTTCGAGGACATGTACGTGAACGAGATCGCCTACTGGACCGAGGGCATGTCCCTTGAGATGTACAACGAGATGATCCAGTTCTCCGGTCTGCGCCCGCTGCCGGAGATCAAGCGCCCGAGCGAGACCATCCGCCTGGTCGTTTCGGATATCCCGGTCATCGGCGCCCAGGGTCTAAAGACCCTGGACGATGTCGGTGTGTTCCTCGTAGGATCGTTCGAAGGATGCATCGGCTGCAAGAAGTGCCAAAAAGCGTGTCCAGAGTGTGCCCTGCAAGTATCAAAGATCGGAGAAAAGAAGTTCCAGGTCAGGATCAACACCGAGCATTGTCTGGGGACGGCATGCAAGAAGTGCCAGGCGGCCTGTCCAGAGGACGTCTACAATTTCAGCGAATTTAAGATCGTAAGAAAAGGAGAGGACGCCTAATTGCGTATCACGTGCGTAGTAGACAATTGCACTGGATCGAGTGGTAATTCTCGTTCAGTGCAGAAGGCGCCTGGCAAATTCATATCCGAACATGGGCTGTCCATGCTCATCGAGAACAATGATGGGAAGAAGGTGATCATGGACACCGGTTCATCGGAACAGGTGTTCTCGCACAACCTGGGTGTGCTGGGCATTAGGCCGGAAGAGCTGGATGCGGTGTTCATCACCCACGGTCACTATGATCATCTGGGCGGATTGCCGTTGCTGTTGAAGGCCGGGGTCCCCTGCTATGCCCATTCAAGCACTTTCAAAGGGCAACGTTTCTATTCCGCTTCCGGGAATACAAGAGAGATCGGTCCATCGACCGAACTGCTATCCCTTCTGAAAGAACACCCTCCTATCTACGAGAACGGACCGAAAGAACTGGTCTCTGGGATCAGCACCACCGGTGAGGTATTGCGCACCAACAGTTTCGAGGTCCCATCGACCTTCATGTTGGAGCGAGAGGGAGCTATGATGCCGGACCACATCCTGGAAGAGCAGGCGCTGGTCCTCTCCACCCGAAAAGGATTGATCGTCGTTACAGGCTGCGGTCACGCCGGGGTCGTGAACATATTGTCCCAGGTCAGAAAAAGAAGCGAACGTAAATTGTACATGGTGATGGGCGGTTTCCACCTATCCCAAGGTTCACCGGAAACATTGTTGAAGACCATGGACGGACTGAAGAAGCTGGGGGTAGAGAAGGTGGTCCCGATGCACTGTACCGGCTTCCAGGCCACCAAGATGTTCTCCGACCGTTTCCCCGGCTTTGAGCTCTTCGGTACGGGCTGTTACATCGACATCTAGATGTCAGCCACCGATTGGCTCAGCATCAGGTCGGCGAAGGCGGCCACCGGCATCACCCTTTTAGCATATTCCAGCGGGCCGTAGACCACGTAATCCGCTCCCGCCATCATGCTCAAGGCCACCGCCGAACTGTCCACATGGCGCATGGCCTCCTTGGCATCGGTCATATCGCTCAGGTCCAAGCACTCCACGGCGTTGTGCAGGGCGCAGCCGCAGGGCAGTCCCCATTTAGCCTTGGCCACCATTATCGCCCGCAAGGCCGATCCAGCGTTCTGTTGCGGCGACGTTACCGCCACGTCCAGTAGCAGATTGTCTATTCCCAGGCCCTCGGCCGTCTCCAGCAGACCTTGCGGTAGAAGGTCGTCCCCACTTTCCAGCATGTAGATGCGTCCCTTGACATCATCACTGCGGGGATTGAAGGCCAGGACAACCGCGTGCTTCGGTGGAGCTTTTTCGAGCATACTCTTCTCTTCCGCGGAGAGGCCGGCGTTGATGGTGTTGTAAACCACTCGGTCCCGCAACCCCATTTCCTCAGCATGCCTCAGGAAAGAGATGCGGACATCGGAACTGCCGGAATCCACGAACAACGGACCAGGAACGATGTCGCATACCGCCTCCAGATAATTCCTGGCCGCCGTCTCGTTCTCAGCGTACAGCATGAGGGCGGACGGGCATTCGCAGCTCTCGATCACTTTACGGTACTGGTGCAACCTTTCTGTTAATTTATGATGGTCCAAAGCCCCGGTGCGAGGGTCCAGAACGACCGAGTGCCGGGGGTAGAACAATGAACCGACCATGACCGTTCGCCTCTGGCCCGGTTGCCCTCCGAACTCCGTTCCACCGATGCATGCCTTTCTCTGCGTTGTCTGGAACTTGAACATGTCATACCCCCGTAAGATACGTCCTCAGTCTAAGGGAAAATTCGACCGAGGGAACTGTCAACACTCTTCCTTGGAGCGGTTCTATGACCACACCGAACTCCTCGGAGACCAATACCATGCCCATACCGGTGTTCAGCCCGTCGGAGGGCATGCGAAGCATAGGTGAAATGAAATCGTCCGAGGCAAGATGGAGCTGTTTAGCTATCCGGCCGCTCTCCCCGCTGAACGCCTTGGCCCTTATGATCAATGGTTCGGCCGGGAAGGGGGAGAACTTCCGGGAACGCAGCTCCTCCAATACCTGTATGAGCTTTTTCCCGCTAGCTTCATCGAACTCGTAAATGGGATCGAACTCCACCAGCTCATTTACCTGGGAGGAGTCTAAGAGGTCCACGATCTCGATCTGTTCCTGGAACCTCTCCACCGCCTGGGGCGGCAGGTCGCACAAAAAAGGTATGGCCGCCTTGGTCCCGATTATGCGGTGATGCTCATCGATGCCATTTTCCATCAAGGCTCGTATGGCGTCCCCTGGGAAGTGACCGAACTCCTCCCGTCCGCACATTATTAGAACTCGGATACTAGGTAGAGAGATGATGTTGGCGATGACCTTCTCCAATCCTATGTTCTCCGTCTTTAATATTCCCTTGATGCAGAAAAGGTCCGAAGGTACGTCCACCGCCCCCCGGCCGATGATGAGGACGGCCACCGGAGATCCGTCATTCCCAAGGACGTAATCCCCACTAGCGATCGGCCATTTTCCTTCCAGCATATGGTTGATCCTTCTAACTATGTATTTCATTTCAATTATATATAAATTTAAACTCAGTCGATATGCTGGCTAATGTATGGATGAGCATTTTTAGGAATTCAATTTCGTTGTTAAGAGGATAATTGATAAATACAACTCGTTTTGTAACACAGGTAAGAAGGGGTAAAATGGGCGTTTCTATAGCAATATGTGAAGTTGACAGTGACAGCGCTTTGTGCAAGGTGGGCAAGTCCACGTTGCTCAAGGTGAATTTGAAGGACGTTGCAGGCTTTGAAGATGTGGCCGAGTTCGATCTAGTGGTCCCTATTAGCCAGGCCAAGTTGGTCATGGGCGATGACTGGGAGGCCTTTCTAAAGAGGAACCGTTTGGACCCGGAGATGGAAACTCTCTATCTGGACAAGATCAAGCAGGATGCTGACAAGCAGCGGTTAGTGGCGGAGAGCCAGAAACTATACACCGGATGGATCCCGGTCGACAAGGTCTCGCCTGAAAGGATGAGCGCCTTGATGGAAAGGTCAGGCAAGGACGACAGGCTTACCGCCTGGGACATGCTTTCCTTTGACGAGATGGGTGCGGCCTGCGCCAAGTGCGTCCTCTCCTGGGACGAGGGACGCGGATGCATGGGTACCTTCGGACCGGAGAACAGCGCCTTACCGGAGATCGCAAAGAAGAACGGGTGCACTATCATAGCCAGCGTCCCGAGCTCCGTCGGTAGCAAGAAGCTATTCTCGGCGGAAGAGGCGGCCAAGCTTTTGGAAGAGGTCAAACTTCTCAGGGAGAAGCTGCCGGACGAAGGCAAGATGATGGTTCGCCGTTACTCAGGGGTCCTGGACCGCCTGGAGAAGATGGGGAACGTCTGCGTTACCTCCAGGTCCCGCTTCTATTTCCTGTAACCCTTACCGAAACCCTTTTTTTCTTTTTTAACATTCATCATCATGTGCGAGCATGAGCGATGAAAAATCCAAATTGAAATGTATTGACTGTGGCCCTGGTCTTTCCATGCGGGAAGGGGAAAAACTGCTGGTCGACGGTAGATTGGTGGATGTGGTCGATCTGGAAATGACCATGGAAGAGGTTCGACGAATGAAACTGACAAAAAGGAAGGACGTGGCCGATGAACTGTTATCCCGGACCAAGGCAAAGAACGACATCATGGCCGAGCAGGAGAAGATATATCGTAACGCCCTGATGAACGAGTACGATAGGCGTTACCTGACCATCATGTGATCAGGTCACCCTTAGATTCAGGTTCAGGCTCTGGACCTCATTTTCTACGGCCATTACTATGCGCTCCTCGGCCGAGGTGCCCGAATAATCGACCATCGACACAGGGGCGAAAGGCAGGATCGGCGCCCCATCCTTGTACAACAGGAACCAGAGCTTGTAGTTGCCCGTCACGCTGACGTTGAAGTTGTAAGCCTCCTCCCACTGTGGCTGCCATTCCCCTTCAAGGTCGACATCCGTATGGTTCAATGTCACGGTGAGAGAATCGAAATAATACATGCTGTGAACCTGGGTGACGTTATCCACGAAGGTCATGTTTACCAACCACAGCTCCACGGTGTACTCCACCGCCCGATGCTCGTGGTTAGCCAGACCGATGATGACCGAGGCTTCCTGCTCGACGGTCAAATTGTGTGGATAGTCCTCAGCCTTGCCCCCCGGTCCCAGTATGTAGAACTCGGTGAAGCTCTCTCCTTGTCGGGGGACGGCAACGACGTACACCAAGGCGATCACGGACGACAGAATGGAGATCACCAGAACGACCGTGAGTATCCGGTCCAAACCTTTCTCGGCCTTGAACTGCACGAGGTATCCTCGAGCGGTCCTCACGGGGTCGAACGGGAGGTAGGGACTCTCGGCCATCTGTCGGCGGTATAATCCCGCGGCGCTAAGAGCAACGTTCAAGGCCGACAAACTGAGCAGGATCGGTGCTAGGCGTATCCCGAAGGGCGTATAGTTCAGGCCGAAGCCCACCAATGGTGAGATGGCTATGCTGAGACCGAACGAGAGCGCAACCCTCTCGATGATCTCCAGGTCCTTGCTCTCAGGAAAGAGCACGGACAATGCGGCGTAACCGGGAAAGAATAGAATGAACGGCAGGCCTATGATCACACGCATAACGTTGTCCGGCAACAGATATATGATCAGAATCAGGGTCAAGGAAAGCCCGATGATGGCCCATAGGTCCCAGTCCCGTTTAGGCTGAAGGTTCATTTGCAATGTGGAGAGAATAAAGATATATAATCCATTTGTGCAGGGCCGGGGTCGTATCGACCAGTTATTAATAATGAATTAATCATTTCCGCATTGAAATGAAACTTCCCGAGCTTTTCCAGTTGGAGGACGTACGATTGATCGAGAGCTCGTTCGAAGCGTTGACCAACGAGTCATCCCTGGTCCAAATGCTCCGGGGGTCGACCGAGGTCCGCTTACTGATAGACAATGATGAAACACCGCTGGCAATGGCCCGCGAGGACGAAGGATGGAAGGCCGTCAGTTTTCTGTGGAAGGAGCCTTCCGAGGACCTCATCGAGATCCTTCCGGAATTGGACATCAAGGTATTCAAGTGCAGTATCGAGGATTGGCGGGAAGCGGTGATGGAATATTTCTCCAATAAAATGTTGAAAGAATGCCAGCCTGCCTTGGATGACCTTCCTGCCGATCGGGAGAAGAAGGTCTCCGATCTCATCTGGAAGGAATGGCATTTCAAGCCTGGAGACCTATGCTATGACTGTTGTTGCGGTTCCGGCGTAGGGAGCAAGACCCTGGTGAAGATGGGTCTGAGACCATTGGCATATGACGTTGACCGCGATCTGCTGTGCCGCGGTCTGTTGGAGGGTCGGTTGCAACCTTGGAACACCGTGCTGCTGGACGGGACCAAGGCCTCGGAATATCTGGATAAGGCCCCGTATGCCATCATGTTGATGGCCGGAGACATCAACATCATCAACTCCTGGACCTGGAAGTTGATAGTTGACCAGATTTTGGAATTGGCGGATAATATAATCATGACGGTTGCCACAGAGGAGGAGGTGAAGTTCATGGAGCAATGGTGCCATGACAAAGGTCGTACATGCACCATCTTCGAAAATCAAAGAGACCTCTTCTACGATCGCTGGGTATGTTCGGTGCGTTGATCAGGATCGGACGTAGGTCAATACCAATCATTATCTATCGTATACGGACGTATTCTATAAGGTGTTAAATTGACCGACTATGCAAAATCCGCCAAAGTTCTCATGGACGTTCTGGAGCTCAAGACAGAACCGGTGGCTGTTACCTTGATCAAAAAGGGGGAGGCCCTGCCAGAAGGTTATCAGGTCCCGGAAAAGAACATAAGGCATTGTCAATCCATTATGAGGGCCAGGAGAGGGGAGAAGTTGCTTCTGACCGGGGAAAAGCATGCCTGCGTGGTGGGCGGGTCCGCCCTTGGCATATTACCCATACCGGACAAGGTCAAATCCGGTGAGTTCCACTTCAATATCGGTATGTTCGATACGGTTGAGGCGGCCAAGAAGATGATCGAGGAACGCCCCCAGCTGGAATGCGGAAGTGTAATGGCCACTGCCGTCTCTCCACTGAGCGAAACGAAGATAAAACCGGATGTCGTCATCGTAACAGGCACGCCAGAGCAGATGTATTGGTTGCTCCCAGTGGCGGCGAAGTTCTTCCAAGGAGGCAAGATGGTGGTGGAGATGGAGCCGTTCCAGGCGAGCTGCGCTTATTCCACGGTCTACCCTTATTTGCATGACACGCTCAGTCTGTCCATCGGATGCTTCGGTTGCCGCAAGTCCACCGATCTGGAGCCTTCAGAGATGCTGGTCGGTATTCCCGCCTCCAAACTGGATGAGGTAGTGGCGGCTTTGGAGAGGCTCGTCGGGCCAAGAGGGAAGTCCAAGATCAAAACAGGATAAACTTCCCTTTTTACAATTTTTTTACATTAATATGTAGTTTATGAAACAAAAGTCCAAATAATCATATAATTAATGACCATTTTGCAAATTTGTTGCAGGGGAAGGTCATGGACACAACGGATCTCGAGATCCTCAGAATGTTACGGCGCAATGCTCGCGAGGGACTAAGTAGCATAGCTGACCGGTTAGGCGTTTCTAAAGCGACGATCAGCAGGCGCATCTCTCGTCTGGAGGACGATGGGTATGTGCAGGCCTACACCATGCAGGTGAACACCACTAAGATGGGTCTCATGCGGGCGCTGATCGGTCTTCAGGTGGTGGGCGCCCCCTTGACATCGGTCATCGATGAGTTGAAAAAATATCATGAGATACAATATGTCTACAAGGTGTTCGGCGATCACTCTCTGATATGTGAGGTCTACGCAACCAGCGTTGATAAGCTGTATGACCTCATTCAGGACAAGATCGTCAATATACCGTATATTCAAAGGGTGGAGGTGGACATACTCATAGAGAGGATCGGTATGAACGAGGATGCCATGTTCGACCTAGCAACTCCCCTGGCGGAAAAGGAAGAAGGTCGAGAGGGATGACACCAAAGATTTATTGACCGCCCTGATGGTTAACCCCTTCCATGGAGCTACGACCCGCCCCCAAGACCTATACCAAGGACGGTCACCGCGCTGTTGATCCGCTCACCACCCTGAAAAGGGTCGAACCATTGCTCTCTAAGGCTGGCATCACTCGAGTGGCGGACATCACCGACCTCGATCGCATTGGAATACCGGTGTTCTCTAGCATCAGGCCCATGGCCAAGGAGGGTGCGATATCCATATACAATGGTAAAGGGGCAAGCCGGGAGCAGGCGCGGGTCTCCGCGATCATGGAGGGTATGGAACGTTACTCTGCCGAACCGGGGGACGAGAGGTTGCGCCGGGATATGATGGACAACATGCTCGCCTCGGAGAACGCCGTCGACCCCAGGACGTTGATCCTGCCGCAGATGATCAACGTGCATGTAAATTACCACCCCATCGCTTGGGTCAAGGGCTACGATCTCATGGAGGGGGAGGAGATATGGGTGCCGGCCGTGGCGGTCTATCATCCTTATGACTCCAAAAAAGACCTGCAGCTATTCCGTAGCAACACCAACGGTCTCGCCTCCGGAAACAATCTGGAGGAGGCGGTATTGCACGGTCTGTGCGAGGTGATCGAAAGGGATGCCTGGTCAATTTCCGAGGCTAGAAAAGTGTCACGAGGGGAGATCGTGGTCGAGGATGATTGTCCAGTCGTTAGCGAGCTTTTAAACAAGTTCAGTTCTCAGGGGGTGGAAGTGCACCTCAAGGACCTGACCAGTGATGTAGGCATACCCACCATCGCTGCCGCGGCCGACGATGTCCGAATGAAGGACCCCGCACTTCTCAATCTGGGAGTTGGGACCCATCTCAGTCCTCGGGTGGCAGCCATCAGGGCGCTGACCGAGGTGGCACAAAGTCGCTGCACGCAGATACACGGGGCGAGGGAGGATACCACCAAGGCGGACCTGAACCGAGAGGTGGGATACGAGCGCATGAAGAGTCTGAACGCCATGTACTTCACCTCCTCGTCCGAGGTACGTATGAAGGATTTCCCGGAATTCGATACCAAGGACATCCTCGAGGACATCGAGGTCGTTTTGGACCATCTTCTTGACCGGGGCTTCGAGAAGGTCATCGCGGTCGAGCTGACCAGGCCGGAGCTCGGTATACCGGTGGTCAGGATGATCGTACCCGGTATGGAGATATTTGCCATGGACATGGATCGGATCGGACCCAGGCTGGGAACATGAGCCGGCCGGTGGTGTTTCTGGGCCCCAGCCTGTCGCTGGATGAGGCACGTGAGATATTGGATGCGGACTATCGTCCTCCTGTAAAGAGGGGGGACCTGACACAGTTGGGGGATGTTGACGTCGTTGGCATAATCGACGGTGTGTTCCTACAGAACTGCTCGGTCGGTCACCGAGAGATAATGGCATTGATGGTCAAGGGCGTGAAGGTGGTTGGCGGGGGTAGCATGGGCGCCCTAAGAGCATCGGAACTGAGCCAGTTAGGAATGATAGGCGTCGGACGCATTTTTGAAGAATATTCTAGCGGTAAGATCGAAGGGGACGACGAAGTAGCCCTGGTATTCGATCCTGAGAACTATGAAGCTCTATCTGAACCCATGGTCAATATCAGGTTTCTAGTGAAATCCGCGATACGCGATGGGGTGATCGATCTCAAAGAAGGTGAAGAGATGCTCACCGAATTCAGAAAGATTTACTATCCCCGGCGTACCATTTCCGGATTCCTGTCCATGATCTCTTCATTATTGTCTCGTGAAAAATCAGAGCGATTCAATTTTTATTTTACAGCAAATTACCGAGATTATAAGAAGGAAGACGCGATAACAGTCCTGTTATCTCTTTAAAGAGGTCGATAAACCCCATTTTTAAGTATTATCGATGCTATTAAAAAAAAATAAAAAACTCAAATCATATTAAAATAAATATATTTTAATATTAAAAAATTTAATGACGTTAAATCAGGGGCATTTTTGTCTGGGTAGTTAAAAAAAGTAAGCTATTGTTTAATATGGATGGATAATCCATCCATCATCAAGCTTATATTCTAACGCCACCTTTTCGACTTCGCAAGGGGAACCGGTTTTCATGAGTTTGATGCATATCTGCTCGTGAAATTACCGAGTTATTGAAAAGGAGGTAAAAAATGGCAAGATTTAAAGACAAGGTGGACTTGTATGATGACAGAGGCAAGGTCATTGAAAAGGACGTGCCTCTAGAAGCAATAAGTCCGTTAAACAACGCGGCCATTAAGCGAACCATCTCTCTGACAAAGAGGACGATCGCAGTCAACCTCGAGGGTATTGAGAAAGGTCTCAAGACCGGAGCGGTTGGCAACTTGAACGTCCCAGGCAGGGTTTTGAATGTCGCAGTAGTGGCGGACGCTGACAAATTGGCTAAAAGGATTAGAGACATAATCAAGGTCAGCAAGGACGACGACTCTGAAGTCAAGAGCATGGCAGACGGTAAGAGAATGGTTGTTACCTGCCCCAGCGTCAGAATTGACTCTGGTGCCGAGTATACCACTGGATTTACCTGTGTCGCTGCCGCCGTGACTGAGGCCATTATCGACCATTTCGACGTGAATATGTTCGAGGCCTCGATGGTGAAGGCAGCTGTTTGGGGAAGATACCCTCAGACCATCAACATGCTGGGCTCCAACCTGAAGAGCATCCTTGATGTTCCTCAGCTGAACGAAGGTACTGGCTACGCGCTCAGGAACATCATGGCCAACCACATCGTCATGTTGACCGGTAGGAACGCCATGAACGCCGCCGCTCTGTCCTCTATCTACGAGACCGCAGCGGCCTACGAGATGGGTGACGCAATCGGCAACTTCGAGAGGCAGCACCTGTTGTCCCTGGCTTACCAGGGTCTGAACGCCAACAACCTGGTTTATAGCTGGGTCAAGGAGAACGGAAAGACCGGCACTGTCGGTGACGTCGTCGCATCCATGGTCGGAAGGGCCTTGGAGGACAAGGTCATCAAGAAGGGCAAGAAGTTCCCGTCCGGATTCGTTGAGTACGTTACCAACGACTTCCCGCTGTGGAACGCCTATGTGTCCGCTGGTCTGCTAGCCGCGATCTGTGTGAACATCGGTGCCGCAAGGGCCGCACAAGGTATTCCATCCACCATTCTATACTACAACGACCTGGTGGAGCACGAAACCAGCCTGCCCGGTACTGACTATGGTAGGGCTATGGGTACATCTGTCGGTATGTCTTTCTTCAGCCACTCTATCTATGGTGGAGGCGGTCCGGGTCTGTTCCACGGAAACCACGTGGTTACCAGACACGCGAAGGGAACCGTCATACCGGTGATTGCCGCGGGTTGTGCCCTGGATGCCGGAACACAGTACTTCAGCGCAGAACACACCTCTGCAGTTCTGAAGGAGGTCTTCGGTGAGATTCCAGAGTTCAAGAACCCATTGAAGGTGGTCGGCAAGGAGGCCAAGAAGTTGAAGGAGCAGGTGGCTTGAACATGGATAAGCCTACCTCTGAAGAGGTTCCCCTGCCCGAGATACAGATCTTCCCGGAGCGATTACTGCTCGCGGACACCACTGAAATGTTACTGAACAGGTTGCACGAAGTGAAGAACGTGAGAAAGATAACCGTTCAAGGCGAGGACCTACCGGCGGTCATGAAAATGGGCCCCGGGACCGGAGGCCCTGTGAATCATCCGGAACGCCGAATGATCACAGTGGTTGGGGAAGAAGTGGAACTGAGGGTCCAAGTCGGTCGTATTTTCGTCGAGATAAGCGACATCGATTTTGTAACTCAGGCCTTAAAGGACATCGAGGAGGTTTGCAAGGATTTGCTCCCCTTCGGGTTCAATCTCGAGGTAGGTCGATATTCGAAGTTCAAGCCGACTGTTACCGATTATAAAAAAGGATTGGTGAAATAACATGGCTAAGACAAAATACAAAGCACAATTCTATCCTGGCACCACCCTGCCCGCCAAGAACAGGAGACGCCTGATGGACCCCAACGTTAAGTTGGAAAAGCTTCGCGACGTTCCGATGGACGACGTGGTCAAGATCTTGGGTCACAGAACCCCAGGTTCCGACTATGCCACCATCCACCCGCCGCTGGAGGAGGGTTCCGAGCCCGACTGCCCGATCAGGCAGTTGGTCGAGGCAAGCGATGGCGCAAAGCATGGAGACAGGATAAGATACGTTCAGTTCACCGACTCTGTCTACTGGGCCCCTATCATACCGTATGTTAGGGCTCAGATGTACATGTGGAGGTTGAGAGGTATCGATACTGGTACCCTATCTGGAAGGCAGATCATCGAGATGAGGGAGAGGGACGTCGAAAAGATCGCCAAGGAACTCATCGACAACGAGACCTTTGATACCGCAAGGACTGGTATCAGGGGAGCTACCGTGCACGGCCACGCCGTTAGGCTTGACCAGAACGGTCTGATGTTCGACGCCTGGCAGAGGTTCCGGTGGAACGCTAAGAAGGGAGAGGTCGAGTACGTGAAGGATCAGGTCGGTGTCCCGTTGGACAAGCCTGTCCCGGTCGGAAAGCCGATGCCCGAGAAGTGGTTGAAGGAGCACACCCCGATGTTCCGCGCAGATGGCGTGGACATGAGGGACGACGAGGAGGTCATGAGGCAGAACCTCAGGATACACACCCTTAGAAGCAAGTGTGGCTTCAAGCCCTTCGATGTTAAGGAGGACTGAAAATGGCGAAGGAAAAGGACAAAATGTTTATCGCCGCCATGAAGAAGAAGTTCAAGGAGGACCCCACGGAGGTCCGCTCTCAGCACTATTCCTACGGAGGCTGGAGACAGTCTGGAAGGAAGCGGGAGTGGGTAGAGCAGGCGAACAAGATCGCCAAGGCCCGTGGAATCCCCATGATGAACCAGGACGTCGGTGTTGCGCTCGGCCAGAGGGTCTTGATGCCCTACCAGCTGTCCCATACCGACATTTATGGTGAGGCCGATGACCTACACTGGGTCAACAACGCTGCAATGCAGCAGTGCTGGGACGACATACGCAGGACCGTCATCGTCGGTCTGGACGTCGCCCACAACGTTATAGAGAAGAGGCTGTCGAAGGAGGTCACCCCTGAGACCATCAACCGCTACCTGGAAGCTGTTAACCACACCATGCCAGGCGGCGCAGTGGTTCAGGAGCACATGGCCGAACTTTGCCCCGAACTGGTGAAGGATTCCTACGTCAAGGTGTTCTCTGGTGACGACGAGCTGATCGACGAGATCGACAAGTGCTTCGTCATCGACATCAACAAGGAGTTCCCAGCAGCTCAGGCCAAGCAGCTGAAGGCCGCCGTTGGCAAGAAGCTGTGGCAGGTCGTGCGTGTGCCATCCATCATAGGCCGCGTGTGCGACGGTGGTACCATAGCCAGGCACTCTGCGATGCAGATTTCCATGGCCTTTATCACCGCCTACAGACTGGCAGCCGGAGAAGCCGCTATCGCCGACTTCGCCTTCGCCGCCAAGCACGCTGCAGTGGTGGAAATGGGTACCATGATGCCCGCCAGGAGGGCCAGGAGCCCCAACGAGCCTGGTGGAATTCCGTTCGGAGTATTGGCCGATATGGTGCAGAGCACCAGGACCAAGCCGGACGACCCAGGTCGCGCTGCGTTGGAGACTGTCGCTTTGGGTGCAGTGATCTATGACCAGATATACCTCGGGTCTTACATGTCCGGAGGAGTCGGGTTCACTCAGTACGCCACTGCCGCCTATACCGACAACATCCTAGAGGACTACACCTACTGGGCCATTGACCACATAAAGGACAAGTACGGCGGACTCTGCAACAGCAAGCCCACCACCGACCTTATCGAAAAGCTCGGGTCCGAGGTCAATTCGTACGCCCTGGAGATGTACGAGCGCTACCCGGCCGCCATGGAAGCCCACTTCGGTGGATCCCAGAGGGCCACTGTGGCAGCAGCCGCAACCGGTATCGCTACCGCCTTCGCCACTGGTAACGCCAACGCAGGTGTTAACGGATGGTATCTCTCTATGTACCAACACAGGGAGAGGCTCGGCAGGCTAGGGTTCTACGGATACGATCTTCAGGATATGTGCGGTGCAGCCAATTCGTTCTCCTACAGGAGCGACGAGGGTCTGCCCCACGAACTGAGGGGTCCGAACTTCCCGAACTACGCCATGAACGTGGGTCACCTGAGCGGATACGGCGGTATCGCTATGGCTCCTCACGCAGCTCGCGGCGACGCCTACGTGTGCAACCCGCTGGTCAAGATCGCCTTCGCAGACAAGAACCTCCCATTCGACTGGGCCAACATCACCAAGGAGTTTGGCCGCGGTTGCCTGAGGGAATTCATGCCTGCGGGTGAGAGGACCGCAATCATCCCCGCCAAGTAAGGTGTCCAATGCAAGAAGGAGACTACGCGAAATACAAAGTCACCGGGACGGTGGGAAAGGTACTGGAAGTGCAAGAGCGCGATGGGGTGGAATGGGCTATGCTCGACACCTACGAACTCTGGTACGTAACCAGTCTCCTCGAACCTGCCTTGGCGGCCGAGTACAAGCGGACCTCCTTCAAGGAGAGGACCCGGACGATGTCATTGGAAGAAATGGACGCTTTGACCAAGGATGTCATAGCCGACATATCGACCTTGACACCGAGCGGGGGCGGCTGAACACGCGCGAAACAAACCCTTTCCATCTATCTTCTTTTTTTTAAAAAAATAAAATAAACGGACGAACGTCATTGACGCTCATCAGCCACGAAATAAAGATCAAAAAAGATCGTTCAGGACATGTCAAAGCCCACCAGGAGACTGGCGAGCTTAGGATCGTCCTCTAGTTCGTAATGATTTTTTATAATGATATCTCCCAAAGGTGAGGGACTGCAGGACACCACGTTCTTCGCCCCCTCTATTTGTTCCAGCTCCGGGAACGACACCGGGGGCATTAGAAAATACTCCTTGGTCTTTGGGACCATGTCGGTGAAGACCACGAAATCGTCTCCAAGCCAGCAGACGTTTTCCTTGTCCTTGTATAAGGTATGCATGCCTGGCAGGATCTCAGTGCCTAGGACCATATCCTTATCACCCATCATGAGAACGGTCGGCTCTGGCGGAGGTCTGAAGCGTGTATCCTTTATAATGCAGATCACGTGCTGTCGATTGAGGCATTGAGCGACCCCTTCGTTGACGACATCCAGTCCGATCTGGGACTTTACATTGCCTTCGATCTTCTTTATGGCCTCGACGATCTCCGATTCCAAGGGAAAGGCCATCTTGGTTCCTGTCATGGCCTTGATGATTTCTATCGCCCTCTTTACTGCGTCCACGCCGCCCCCAATGTGCTATAATTAGAAATATTTATTTCATTAGCTTGGATGCGCTTTTTATCCCGGCAAAGCAATTCCCTGATCATGAGTCTTGAACTGATCGCACAACAGCAGCCCGAGGTCATACGGGCAATGTACCGTTTTAAGAACGAGGTGTTCAAGAATAACATCCTTACCTTCAAAGAGAAGGAGCTCATCGCCGTGGCGGTGACCGCGGTCCTGAAATGTGATGAATGTTTCGACCTCCATGCCCAGAAAGCAATGGAGGCCGGAGCTACCAAGGACGAGATACGTGAATCCTTGACCGTAGCAATGTATCTGGCCGGCCCGAGCGCGATAGTTGGAATGCCCTCCATCAAGAAATTATTATCCGAATGATCAGCAGACGAACTCGATCATCACTGGCTTCTTCAATGCCAGTTCGGCTGCGGCTTCGGCACACTTGATCATGGCCAAGGGAACAGGACACGAGGAATGCTTGAGCACCTCTCCGCATATCTGATAAACGGTGTTGTCACAGAATGGCATGCGCATCACGTCCCATATCTCCATCTGGCGCAAGACCTTCTCCAGGTTCCTGACCTGAGGGCATTGGCTATCGAGCACCTCGAACTTCACCACCTGGCCGTCGGTACGAACCCGGATCGTGCTGGGGAGTCGGCAGACTCCAGGATCCAACTTCACCGTGGCCTGTAATGGTAATTCTATCTCATCGGTCATTCTCCCTCAATCCCATTCCTGCCAGATAATCATATCCACACGTAAACTGATAAATCATAAGTACCATGAGCCTTTTGTAATTAGTATCACACCCCGGGATGATCCCTTTTCAACAATTCCTGGGCGATCTAGGATATTTCATGAACAAAAAGGCTACACCAGGGAAGAAAAGGCCATATTCTACAGATGGTAGTACAAAGAGGACCGAAGATACCTTTGGAACTCTGATCGGGAACAAAGTGCTTTGGGACGCAGACCCGGAGCTGCATGGAATTCTGACCCGATCCAGAGAGATCGAACAGGCGCGCAAAGCGGTCTTGAGATTGTTAGTGCGAAGAGAGGAGAGGTATCACTCCAGGGAATTCCACACCGAGGCTCTTGAGAGATCGAACGCCCTTATTTGCATCAGGATCATGCGCAATTACTTCTCCCCTAGGAACGAGGAGTTGAGCGGTGTATCGGTAATCTCCCACCTCTTCGACCTATCTCGTTCTGATGGTCATACCGTCGGTCACCCGGCCTTCCTTTACGACATGGCCAACGTATTGAAGGGGACCCGCGCCGAGTCAGGGATATACAAGGATGAGGGTATTCTAGACCTCCAGTATGTGGACGGAAGGGATGCCGCCCGAATAAGGTCTGATTACTTGGACGGCATGGCAGATGGGGCCCAGAAGTATATTGATCGTTACCCAACAGGATTATTGCCGGAGGTGGTCGAGCGCCGTTTGGCCAACCGGGGGCGGATAATGGATTACTTCAACGCCTCAATGGAAGATTGGCAGGACTACGTCTGGCACATGCGCAATGTGCTGCTCGATGCCGATCTGATCGGCGACCTGATACAACTGACGGAGGACGAGCACGAGGCCATTCGCCTCTGTTCACAGAACCACATCCCCTTCGGCATCACTCCTTACTACCTATCCTTGATGGACCATGAGCCCTTGCGGACATTTGATCACGCCATACGGTCCCAGGTCATTCCTCCCCTTAGCTATGTGCGGGGGATGATAGCATCGAGGGGGACCACCGGGGTTTCCTTGGATTTCATGATGGAGCGCGATACATCACCGATCGATCTGGTCACTCGGCGCTACCCGATGATAGCCATATTCAAGCCCTACAACACCTGCGCCCAGATATGCGTCTATTGCCAGAGGAACTGGGAGATAGACGGGGTACTATCGCCAGATGCCATGGCTCCTCCTGAAAAACTGGATGCAGCCATCGAATGGTTCCAGGAACACCCAGCGGTAACCGAGGTGCTGGTCACTGGAGGTGATCCCGCCATACTATCCAACGGGATGTTGCACAAATTGATGAAACGCCTGATGGAGATCAAACACGTCCGACGGGTGAGAATGGGCACCAGGGTGCCAGTTGTCCTGCCTATGAGGGTGGATGAGGGATTTCTAAACATAGTGTCCGAGGTGCACGACCCTCCCAATCGTGAATTCGCCCTGGTAACCCATTTCGAGCATACCTACGAGATAACGCCTGATGGGGCCGACTGTATCAAAAAATTGAGGAAGTCGGGGATATCGGTATACAACCAACAGGTTTTCACCATGGAGAACGCCCGGCGCTTCGAGACCGTGGCCCTACGACAGGCCTTAAAATCCATCGGGATAGATCCCTACTACACCTTCAATGCCAAGGGCAAGGAGGAGACATCCAGCTATCGAGTGCCGATCCCCCGTCTCCTGCAGGAGCGGAAGGAAGAGGCCCGAATAATTCCCGGCCTCAGCCGCACAGACGAACCGGTGTTCAACATACCAGCCCTGGGGAAGAACCATCTCAGGGCATGGCAGGCCCACGATCTCATCTCCATAACCCCTCGAGGGGAACGGGTCTATGAGTTCCATCCATGGGAGGAGAAGATTGCCGTGGCGTCAACCTACGTCCACCAAGACGTACCGATCCTCGATTTCCTCGGTAAGCTGGCGGAAAGGGGAGAGAACATCGACGACTACCGCAGCATTTGGTATTACTTCTAAACGCGGGTCCGGGCCAGCCGTTCCAGAAGTTCAATGGGCGTACCTTTGCCAAGGTCCAGAGTGGCCATGACCGCAATGGCCTCCCTCTTTCTCATGATCGGAACGGCGATCACCGGCAGACCACGGTATGGCCCACTGGTGGAGATCCTTCTGATGATGGTGCCTTTCCTCATCGATTCCTCCAGCATTGGGCCGGTGAAATTCGTATCGACGACATCACCGTCCTCGCATCGAACGCCCTCATGGTTCCGGCTACGCATGGTCACCGGTAATCTTCCTATGAGCTCATGAATCGCCAAAGCCAAACAGCGCAGGTCGTCTGCCTCCGTATCCTGGCTCAAAATATTGGTACCTTCGTTCCAGCACCTCTTGCTCAGATTTCCCAACGAAAGCGCTGCGGTCACCGCCCCTTTCTCCGCAGCATCGTAACTAAATGCCGAGCCTATTATGATCACATCCCCATCGTCCATGCGGAAATAATTGCGCAACGGAGCTACCAGATTTTGTTCTGGGAACTCCTCATCGCCTGGGAAGACGATACGATCATGGCTTACCAGCAATGTCGTGGCCCCCATGGCTCCAGCCCGCACCGCCTCATCCCTCTGTTCGCAACCCAGTTTAACTCTGGAGGCCATCCCCTTTACCAGTACGGCGCAGTTGAATTTTCCGAGCGTAAGGTCCGATAGGTCCACCCGACGTGCCTCGATCCCAGAATTCTCCAGCTTGTGTCTGCCGCGATCGGTGATGGTGATGCCCAGCCTGGAGCTTTCTATGGACCCCTCCCGCATCATCTTGTCTAGGATGGTCCGAGTGCTTCCCTCTCCGATCTGAAGTAGTTCGGCTAAAGCCTTTCGCCCTATGGGTCCTTCCTTTGTCACGATCTGGTGCGCCTTCCAAATGTGAAAAGCGTTAAATTTGGGTGTTGGACCACCGGCGAAATAGGAGTTAAAAGACATGGACATTATAGGATGGATATATAATCCATCCATATAAATTTTACATAATCAAATTGTTAATGCCAGGCGATATAAACGGGGAAAGTATTATAATGACAATAATCGTTGGCAAAGGTATATGCCTGACGGTTCAGAGGTCTTCATTATTTTGGACAAGGTCTCAAAAAGTTTCAATGGGAACCAGGTATTGAAGGACATTAGTACAACGGTTCATACCGGTGAGGTCCTGGGACTGATCGGCAGAAGCGGTAGTGGGAAATCCGTTCTCATCAACGCCATGCGGGGAAACAAGGAGTACAAACCAGATTCTGGAAAGATCATTTACCGGGTCAACTACTGTGAGAAATGTGGTTGGATCGACCTGCCCGCCCCTGGTGCGAAATGCACCAAGTGCGGCAAGGGAACGGTCATCAAGGAAGTGGACTTCTGGAACCTCGATGATAGGAATCCCGTGCGCATGATGATGCGGAGCCGCATAGCTATCATGTTGCAGAGAACCTTCGCCCTGTTCGGAGATCTCACGGTGATCGAAAACGTTTTCGAAGCCATGAAAGAGAAATCTGACGATAAGAAGGTGGAAAGGGCCATCCGCCTGTTGGAAATGGTCAATATGACCTACCGTACCATGCATATCGCCCGGGACCTGTCCGGAGGAGAGAAGCAAAGGACGGTACTAGCCAGGCAATTGGCCCGCGAACCGATCCTCTTCTTGGCCGACGAGCCCACGGGAACGCTTGATCCGGAAACGGCCGAAACAGTTCACCAGGCGCTGATCAAGGCGGTCAAAGATACCGGGATGTCCATGATAGTCACATCTCACTGGCCAAAAGCCATCGAATTACTATCCCACCGTGCCATCTGGCTCGAGGACGGTATGATCAAGGCGGAAGG
>Ga0307380_10002803_pt1 | contig 24390 bp, 21 predicted proteins | sample UN3MG_FD_202239 | JGI IMG/M metagenome (GOLD analysis project Ga0307380, IMG submission 202239) | Soil microbial communities from Risofladan, Vaasa, Finland - UN-3 | ecosystem: Environmental > Terrestrial > Soil > Coastal area > Acid sulfate soil | place: Finland: Risofladan, Vaasa | collected... | reverse complement strand
TTGAATTCAGCCGTTTTGGCCTTGAGTTGTGAATTCTCGAGTGATTTGAGGCCGGGTTCCAACTCGTTAATGGCCGCGACATAAGGTTGGAGTTTTTTTATGTCTCTTTCGGTTTGTGTCCCAAAGAGTTTTCTTATCAGATACTTGTACATTTTCTATTTTGTAACAAAAACCCCCCAAGTTGTCAATTCTTGTCGACCCATCGTAAGCATTTTCTAACCTGTGTTGATGACATTAAAGTGTCGAATATCCTCGCCAGCTTGACATATCAAAGGTAATAGGTATATAAAAAAAAACTGGAGTTTGACCTGATCAATGGATTTTATTCAATGGTATAAGGAGACGGGATATTTATGAATGTTGCAGTTGTTTACAATAAGGACCATAAAGGGACCATAAATGTTTTCGGTATGCAGAACAGGGAGTGGTATCCCGAAGAGACCATTCAAAAAGTCGTGCATGCATTAGAAGCCGGGGGCCACACTGTAGAACTCATTCCTGCCGATCGTTTTTTGCTGGCAAAATTGAACAAATTCCTTCCTAAGCTTTCTAAGCGCCAGCCGAACGGTATCGTTTTGAATCTGGCCCTGGGGGTTCAGGGGAAGTGTCGCTACACGCATGTCCCCTCCCTTCTCGAGCTCGGCGGAATTCCCTACACGGGATCGAATCCGATGGGTCATACCCTTGCTCAAGATAAGGTCGTCGCCAAGCAGATCTTTATGGCTTCGAATTTACCGACACCCAATTATCGTGTGTTCATGTCAGCAGAAATGGATGCGCCTTTTCTGAGGTTTCCCGTCATCGTCAAACCCAGGAGCGAAGCAGCAAGTTTTGGTCTGAAGATCGTTCAAAATGAATTCTACCTCAGAGCGGCAGTCACAGAGATAATCGAGGAATACAAGCAGCCGGCCATCGCTGAGGAATTCATCGAGGGCCGAGAGGTCAATGTTAGCCTTTTGGGCAACAATCCAGCCCAGGCTTTACCAGTGCTGGAACTGGTTTTGAATGAGGGTGCGAACGCTGTTTATGATCATGAGACAAAATTTAAAAAGACGGGGGGCAAAAAAGCAAAAATGATCTGTCCAGCTGAACTGCCAAAGGAGACTGCTGCCTACATACAAAAACTGGCAGTACAGGCCTTTGATGTCTTAAATATTTATGATTTTGGCAGGGTGGACTTCAGGCTTGATCAATTCAATCAGCCGTATATCCTGGAAATGAACTCCATGGCCAGCATCAATCCAACCTCTTCATTTGTCAAGGCCGCCACCAAGGCGGGTTATTCCTATAATCAGCTTATCAACCGGATCGTCGAGGTCGCTATCCAGCGCTATGCCAGAGAAGAGCCTGATTTTTTTGGTACTACGAACAACTCTTTTCATAAATAGAATATTCAAGACAAATATATAGAATATTCTGAACACATCACTCTCAGGGAGGAGAATATGTCAGTTGCTAAAGAACCTGGCTCTCCCATGTATGTGCCGGAGGAAAACAGGGAGATCGCGCGTGAGCGTGCCCGCAAACACACAGAGATGATCGCCGATTACTTGCAGGTACGGGATAAAATCCCAACAGGATTCAACCAGTGGAATAAGATCCAAGAGCGGAGACAGCACATCCAGGAAATCCTCGGGGGCACAAATGAAGATTGGGCAAATTACAAGTGGCATTATCAAAATGCCATCTGCAACACCGGTCAACTGAAACGCATCCTCGATCTAACTGGGGAAGAAGTCATAGGCATTGAAAAAACAGCCACGCAGTACAGATGGCAGGTCTCGCCCTTTTATGCAAGTCTCATAGACCCGGAGGACCGCGATTGCCCCATCTTTAAACAATCGGTCCCAACGATCGTCGAATACCTGGATCAAGAGAAAATGAAGGATCCCTATGCGCTTGTGTATAATTCCCCGGCTCCTCTCATTACACGCCTTTATCCCGACCGCCTGATCATCAATGTCACCAATATGTGTACCATGTTTTGCCGCCACTGTTTGAGAAAAAAAGACATTTCCTTCAAAGATATGATCTATCCCCGTGAAGATATTGAATCTGCTTTGACTTATATTGCCAAATCCCCAGAGATCCGTGATGTGCTCATCACCGGAGGAGATGCACTGGTGCTATCGGACGAGAGCATCGATTGGATTCTAACGGAGTTGGAGAAAATTTCTCATGTGGAGATCAAGAGGCTTGGTACCCGTATGCTGGCCACTCTCCCGCAAAGGGTGACTCCTGAGCTTTGTGGGATCCTCAGGCGTCATAAACCGCTTTACATCAATACGCAATTCAATCATCCACTGGAGATCAATCCGGAATCCGAGAGAGCTGTGGATATGCTGATCGAGGCAGGTGTTCTGGTTGGCAACCAGTCGGTGCTCCTTAAAGGTATCAATAATGACAAGAACGTCATGAAAAAGTTGATCCATGAGTTGCTACGGATACGTGTACGTCCCTACTATATTTTTAACTGCAAGAAACTGCAGAGTATCCAGCACTTTCGCGCTCCTGTGGGCGATGGTTTGAATATCATGGAAAACCTGAGGGGCTATTCCTCGGGTTTGGGCGTTCCCACGTTTATCATCACAGCGCCTGAGGGAAAGGGCAAGACGCCCATGGCTCCCACGTACCTCATCAACCATAACCGCAACGGCAAGCTGCTCTTCCGGACATGGGCCGGGGAGGTCTGCGAGTATGAGGACGAGGGTTTGTAGATCCTTATCCAGAGGATCAATTTAAGGTTTTCGACATGAAAGAGAAGGTCACAGCGCTGATCAATGTGTGGGAAGAAGAACAGCTTGATTTTTTGACCTCCCTCTGCGAACAGAATTCTTACACATTCAACAAGCGGGGCAGCGACCGTGTATCGGCATTGATTTTGGATAGATTGGAAAACGTGTTCCCTATCCACAAAGTCGTTGAACAAGAGAGGGTGGGAAACCACCATATCCTGAAAACTCAAAATTCAGGAAAGGCCGTTTACCTCATTGGCCACACAGATACCGTCTTTCCTCCAGATCATCCCTTCCAAACCTGCCGAAGAGAAGGGGAATGGCTGATCGGTCCTGGGACGGCCGACATGAAGGGGGGGCTTGCTGTTGTTGTTTATGCGCTCAAAGCCCTGATGCAAACAGGTGCTCTTGAGTCCATGAATGTGGCCGTGATTCTCGGTGGAGATGAGGAAAACGGATCTGCTACCTCGCAAACGATCTATGAAGAGGAGCGGGAAAACGCTCGCATCTGCCTTGTGTCAGAATGCGCCGGAGAAAATGGGGAGATTGTTACCTCCCGAAACGGAAAAACTGGCGGCTGCTTGGAGTGCTTCGGTCTGGACCGTCATGTGGGATCTGTAACGGAAGAAAAAACGAGCGCCATCCTGGAACTTGCCCACAAAGTGATTGCTTTTGAATCTCTGAATGATATATTTCCAGGAGTCCGTGTCAATGTGGGTTGGATCGAAGGGGGATTAGGGCCTGGCACGATCCCCGGCCGGGCTTCATTTCTCTTTGACTTGCGATGGGAAAAAGAAGAGCATCATTCGATGCTGCTCGAGAGGATCCGGGAGATCGTATCCCAATGCCATAATCCACAGAGCTCATGTCATCTGAATCTCCTCAATTTTCGGCCATCAATGCCCCTTAATGAAGAAACGGAAAAACTGCTGTCCTGCTTACAAACTGTCTCTGAAGAATTGGGGCAGGAATTCTCCACGGAGCACCGACGGGGAACTTCAGATGGAAATTATTTTGGTGCCGGGGGTGTTCCCACTCTGGATGGTTTTGGCCCTGTTGGCATCAAAGACCACACTCCTGATGAGTGCATCTTCATATCAAGCCTTAAAGAGCGCACAGCTCTCCTGGCTCTTTTTCTGATCGAGCTGCAATCCTCAAATTTCTTTTCTTAGATCTGGGAAGGTCTTTTATAACTCTCATTTCAAGCAGTTTCTACACGTTTGGTTGTCTAAATGCTTCCAAATGCAGTTTTTTACTTCATTTTTATTCCCATTTGATGCTATAATAAATCCAAATATAAAGCATTTTTTCCAATCGACTCGATACAATCGCGATCAGAAATACAGATTTTTACCCAAAAAAATGGAAGACAGACTAAAAAAAAGACTTTTAAAAACCTTTGACGCTGTTCCTCCTTTAAAAAGGATCATGATATCCAAGGATCCTTTCGAAAAAAAGCGTAAAAGGATAAGAGAGCTGTTGACAAAAATGCTGATCGATTCTTTTGAAGAAAATCCCGATGAATCTTCTCTCAAGTGGATCTTAAGGCGGGATGCTATTCTCGTCTTTAGCAATATCATATCACGCCGCAGTGCCGTGCTTGCAGAATTCAGCTTTTTAAAGTACATCGATGATTTGATCCACGATAAAAGGAAAAAATCTGTTGCTCACCCCACTCCTGATTTTTTCGCTGAGCTGGATCATCTTTTTCGCGGCATCTCTGGCTATGCAGATGTGTATCCCGAAAGTGCGCCCGCATTTGCTAAATACCATGGAGAAAAAGCTGCGAAACTCCGGTCAGCCGATCTTTCCCGGATGGCTAGATCTGTGGAAAAATTCAGTACACGATACTCCAGCGGCTTCGATGAAGATGCTAAGCGGCGCCGGTACAAAAACAAACAGAGGATTCTCCGGCATTTTGATGCCACTGGTTCTGAATGGGGCAACTGGAGATGGCAGGTCCGCCATATCATCAGGGATGTGGAGACACTGAGTACGCTGCTTAAACTCACTGATGAAGAATACGAAGCCGTAAAGCTGGCCAAAAAGCATAAAATCCCATTCGGCATTACTCCTCACTATCTGTCCTTGATGGATTTTGAGCCCGGACAGGGGAGAGATCAGGGCATTCGGGCCCAAGTGCTCCCGTCGTTGCATTACATCAACAAATTAGAGGAAACCAGATCCTGTGATGAAAGTTCGATGGACTTCATGCTAGAAAAGGACACCTCGCCTGTAGAAGGAATAACCAGACGTTATCCACAGATCGTCATTCTGAAACCCGTGTTAACTTGTCCCCAAATCTGTGTGTACTGCCAAAGAAACTGGGAGATCGAAGATCTCTTCTCGCGCGCAGCCATACTTCCCAAATCTAAAATTCAGAAAGCACTGAATTGGATTGCCAACACTCCCGAGATCAACGAGGTTCTCATCACAGGGGGCGATCCTTTTCTGTTGTCCAATGAACGGCTAGAAAATCTGCTCTTTAAGCTTTCTCGTATGGATCACATTCAAAGGATCAGAATAGGCACACGGACTCCGGTAACGTTGCCCCAACGGATAACAGATGCTCTGGTCAAGGACATCAACCATTTTCATATTCCCGGCAAAAGAGAGATTCTTATTGTCTCTCATTTTGAACACGCGTATGAGATCACGCCACAATCTGTAGAGGCCGTCCAAAAATTCCGGCGTTATGGAATAGAAGTCTACAATCAGCTGGTGTATACATTTTTCAATTCGCGCAAATTCGAGGCCGCTGCCCTGCGCAACCAGTTGCGTTTGATCGGAGTGACGCCTTACTACACATTCAACACCAAGGGAAAAGAAGAGACGGACGAATTCCGTGTTCCTATTTCACGCCTGCTTCAAGAACAGAAGGAAGAAGCCAGGCTCATGCCGGGAACCGTAAGGACCGATGAAATTGTGTTTAATGTTCCGGGATTAGGGAAAAACTACCTGCGTGCCCTTCAACACCATGATGTCATATCCATTCTTCCTGATGGCCGCCGGGTATATGAGTTTCATCCCTGGGAAAAAAAACTGGCCCTGGCCGATACCTATGTCTATACGGATGTTTCCATCTATGAATATTTGAAAAAGCTCAAGAATATCGGTGAGAATGTGTCGGATTACAAAACCATCTGGTATTACTACTGAGGATTTTCTCCCATTCCTTTGAGTGTTTCCCCTTCTAAACGGGCGACTATGACCGCGCCACAGCTATCGCTCAAGACATTGACTGTTGTCCGGAACATATCCAGGATTCGATCCACAGCCAGGATGATGGCCACTCCTTCCAGGGGGAGACCTACGGCTTTTAAAATGATGGACATCATCACCATCCCGCTCATGGGTACACTGGCTGCACCGATGGAGGCCAGGAGAGCTGTGATGACGACCATGAATTGTGCGCCCACTGAGAGTTCAAATCCATAGACTTGTGCGATGAATATGGTTGCAACGCATTCGTAGAGTGCGGTTCCGTCCATATTGACAGTGGCCCCGATAGGCAAGACAAAGTTGGAAACTTTCTCGGATACTCTCGAATTTCCTGTGACGGCTTTCATCGTGAGGGGAAGCGTCACAATAGTCGAACAGGTCGAAAACGCCATGAGCAAAGCCGAAGGCATTCCTTTGTAGTGTTTGAGAGGATTTACCCTGCCCACTAAAGAGAGGAGTAAGGGGAGATTCACTGAGGCATGGATCGCCAATCCTAAAAGAACAACGAGGAAATAGAAACCGAGCGACCTGAACGCCTCGAATCCGGTTTTGGCAACGATGCGGGAGATGATGCCGAATACACCCAACGGAGCACTCCAGACGACAAACAGGGTCAGTTTCATCATGGTCTCGAATGCGGCCTGGAAAAAATCAGTGAGATGAGCCCGCGGTTTTGCGGAAAGCTTGGTGACAAAAAATCCGAAAAGAATGGAAAAAAAAATGATGGGAAGGACGTCTCCTCTTGCCATCGCGGCAAAGGGATTTTCAGGGATCAGATTTATGAGAAGACTTCCGAATCCCTGCTCTGTTGCTGCGATCGCCTCTGGACTGCTCTCAAGGCCGATCTCGGCCCCCACTCCTGGTTTGAAAGCATTAACTAGAACAAGGCCGGTGAGTATGGCCATCAAACTGCTGATGATATAATAGGCAAAAGTTTTACTCCCAAGGCGGCCAAGCCCGGCGGCGCTACCGACACTCACAACTCCCGAGATGATGGATGTGATGATCAGAGGCATTATGGCCATTCGAAGGAGACGAAGAAATATCTCAGCCAGGGGGTCAGCGACTGGAATAATGCTCTCTCCGAGGATCCAGCCGGCAAAAATCCCCAGGAAAAAGCCGATAAATATGTAATGTGTGAGATTGAATTTTTTCAAAACCATTGAATTCGGTCTATCGTCTCTTTATCGAGCCTGATACAGTGCCCTAAACATAATATTTTGCTAATTCCCTGTCAAGGAAGAACAAGATCTGATGTGCCACTTCTAAGCTGTCACCGGAAGCATCTCGAAAGCCGTGATGAATGACGTTTCGAGTGTTCCAATTGGTGATTTCAAAAACACTCTCAGTTTCCCCAGCGAGGAAACTTCGCTCGGATCCGGGCTTCCCTCACATCTCCCCTCGGGAGATGCACCATGCCCGCCTAGAGCCCTTCTCACGGTTTTCTCCACCACACAATTGGAACACTCAAAAGCGCAATGTGATTTATGCCATCACGGATTTGGAGATGGTTACCTTAGAACATCAAGTATTGCTTTTTTTAGAGAGTTTATTTATCATCACCTGTTATATTTCTATAAGAAACCTGAATTATTCACGAGTCGAGGTCGCTGCAAAGGCGAGGCAGTGGCCCATGAAGATGTAGTGAACTACCTCGAATGGGCTACAACGAAGACTTTGTAGTGAGATCGACTCGCCCGAAGGGTAAAAGGTGCTGACAATAAAATATTGAATTTTCTTTGAATTAGTATTTTAAAATTATTTTGTCAGCAACTTTTATGAATAATTCAGCTGAATAAGTTTGACAGAAAAAGCAGGTTACTATAGATGATAAGATTAACAGATGCCCCTATCGATAAACAGCTTAAAATCGTCAGCATAGGAGGAGGTCACGGGATTCACCGAAAACTCCTTTCGCTGGGCTTTCACAAAGATGATATAATTGAGCTGGATTCGCGCAGTATACTTAGAGGACCGATTCTCGTGAGGGGATTGACTTCAGACACATCTGTGGCTCTGGGCAGAGGAATCGCCCATAACATTATGGTAGAGATAGTTGGCGACATACAATAGGTACCCAGACGTCATATTTCTCGGACAGCCAAATTGTGGAAAGAGCGCACTTTTTAACGCTATAGCCGGGTTGAAGGTCGACACGTCCAATTTCCCTGGAACTACCGTCAAACATACTCACAGTGAAGTCAATGTAGCAGGAAAAGTCTTTAACATCATCGACCTCCCGGGCACCTATTCTCTGAATCCTTCAGACGAAATAGAAAAGGTTGCTCTGAGCCATCTGTTTTTTCAAGAGCCTGATCTGATCATCAATGTTGTAGACGCCTCGATCCTGGGAAGGAGCCTGGAACTCACTCAAGAGCTCATCGAGTTGGGATATCCTATGGTCATTGCGCTCAATATGATGGACCTGGCAGAAAAGAAGGGCATAAAAACCGATATCCAGAAACTCGAAAAGCTTTTAGGTGTACCCGTTATTCCCACCGTTGCGACCCACGGCCGGGGGATAAAAGAACTCTTAGTTAGAGCCCTTCAAACCCTTGAGGAACGCAGATCCATTTCTCCTTTGAAGTGGACGCGTGACGTAGAAGACAAGGTCGAAGAATTCCAGCGGGCGATACCGGAAAATTTTCCTGTTGTCGGGAACCGAAGGTTCGCAGCTATCAAGATGCTCGAGGTGGGCAAACGCTTTTTTAACCAGACATTGGAGGACATGAGTCCTGATCTCAAAAAGGCCAGGGATAAAGTCAGAGACGATTTGGAGAATATGCATGGAGTGCCCGCCTATGAAGTGATCTCGGCAGAACGGCATCACCTGGCTGCAAAAATATTCGAGGAGAGCAGTGAGGTTGTCAGGATACGAAAAATCAGCTGGTTGGAGAGGGCGGATGACATTATTATGCATCCCTTCTTTGGGTATGTGATCCTCCTCGCTGTTTTTCTTGCCTTTTTCTTCATCATCTTTCAGGTGGGGAATCCTCTCGAGGAGCTGCTGCTCAATCCGATCAGTGGCCTCAGGGGCTTTCTGTCCAGCCAATTGGGCACAGGCATCCTTTTTTATCTTCTAGATGGGTTGTTACAGGGGATAGGGGGTGGCCTGGCGATCGTTCTCCCTTATTTTTTGCCGCTCCTCTTCTTGATGTCGTTCCTGGAAGATATCGGCTATCTGGCGCGCACCAGCTTCTTGATGGACACATTCATGCACCGCATTGGCCTCCATGGGAAATCGGTATCCCCGTTCATCCTGGGATTTGGCTGCAATGTGCCAGCCATTATCTCCACACGGATCCTGGAATCGCGGAGAGACAAGGTCATCACCACACTCCTCATCCCTTTTATCCCATGCACGGCCAGGACAACGATCATTCTTGCGCTTGTTGCATTCTACCTGGGACCTGTCTGGGCGTTGGGTTTTTATGTGTTCAACATCATTCTACTGGGAGTGCTCGGAAGGATCATATCCTTTTTTTACAAAGGGCCTTCGCCCGGCTTGATACTCGAGATCCCTTCACTCAAAATTCCCTCTCTGAAGAATATCTGGAAAAAGACCTATTTTCAATTGAAGGCTTTTGCGAAATTCGCCTGGCCCGTGTTGATCGTAGGGAGTGTTGTTTTGGGGATCATGCAGTTTTTTCACTTGGACAGAGTTATTAATGTCATCCTCTCACCCTTGGTTGAGAAAGCCCTTGGATTGCCTCAGGAGCTAGGGGTAACTCTTGTTTTCGGGTTTTTGCGCAAGGAACTCTCTCTCATCATGATGCTCCAGGCTCTGGGTGTTGACTACCACAATTTGATGTCGGTCATCACCAAAGAGCAACTCATCGTGTTTACAGTATTTGTGAGCTTTTTTATTCCCTGCCTGTCCACTGTGGCCATAATCTGGAGGGAAGTGGGGAAGAAGATCGCCTTTCTCTCCATGGGGTTGAATATCGTTGTAGCCATTATATTGAGCATCCTCATCCGGATCTTCCTCATTCTCTCCTAGACTCCACATTCGGCCAGATTTATTTGACAGTTCTGATTGCCCGTTTGGCTAGCCTTCATATTGTCGGCAAACGGCAGGAAACGTGTACCCTGACCGAAGACAAATGAGTCCTTTAGAGATAGAATCAAAGAGGATGTTTTCGTTTTGATGTCGCTCAATTCATCACCTCTCATTCTACCTAGCGCATTGATAAACTCAGGTATCCATCATTGTGATGAGCCTCATTTCGTTTTTTTAGCTTTTCAGCGCAAATAGAAGGTCCTGAGCGGCCTTAGCGCCTACAAGCTCTTCCAATTCTTCAAGAGGCGCCTTCTTGATTTCCCCTACGCTTTTGTACTTCGTCAATAAGATTTTTTTCCTCTTTGGTCCAATACCAGGTATAGCGTCTAAGGGAGAGGCAAAGCTCTTTTTGGTCCGTCTTCGACGGTGGTAGGTGATGGCAAAGCGGTGGGCTTCATCCCTGATATTCTGAAGGAGTTTGAGGGCAGGAGAAGTCCTCTTTAATCGTAGACCGTCTTTTTGGTTCGGGATAAAGATTTGCTCTTCTTTTTTGGCGAGGGAAGCAACCGCGACGTCTTCCACGCCAAGCTCATGCAGTGCTTTTAGTGCAGCGTTAAGTTGTCCCTTTCCGCCGTCCACAAAGACTAGATCAGGCATAAACTCATGTCCTTCTGTAAGGAGTGATGCATACCTTCGCCGGATGACTTCTTGCAGGCTTGCGACATCGTCAGGTCCATCGACCGTCCTGATCTTGTATTTTCTGTATTCGCTCTTGTTCGGCTTGCCCTCTTCAAAGACAACCATCGATCCTACGGATTCATCACCACCGGTGTTTGAGATGTCGAAACCCTCGATGCGCTGTGGCATAGATTTTAATCCCAGTAGATTTTTGAGTTCTGAGAGAGATGGGGCATCAGTTTCTTTCCGTGCCAAGTCTTCTGTGTTCTTTTGGGCCAATTCCAGCAATTTTTTGTTTTCCCCGCGAACGGGAATAATCATTTCGACTTTTTTGCCTTTGGCTTGAGAGATCAAGGCAGAAATGTTTTTCTCTCTGGAGATCCGGAAAGGCAGGATGATCTTATCAGGAAAATCCGGACTTTTTTTGTAATATTTTAAAAGCTCCGAAGAAAGAATACTGCTATCCGAAACATTTTTTTTCTTCTTGCAAGACATAACTTCTGTTTCGATAACTTTTCCCAGTCTCATACGAAAAACAGTCAGGTGGACTTGGTTTTGTGCCGTGGAATACCCAAAAATGTCTTTATTTTCTTGTCTTGTGGAGATCAGCGTTGGCTTGGCTTTGAGCTGTTCTATCGCTTGGATGAGGTCACGAAGTTGAGCTGCCCGTTCGAACTCTTCGTCGGCTGCGTCTTCTTTCATTTTTTGTTTGAGGCTTCTCAGCAGCTTGTCTGTTTTCCCTTCGAGAAAGAGAAGAGTATCTTCCACTCGTGCTCTGTATTCTGATTCTGATATGTATTGGACACAAGGAGCGGCACAGAGTTTTAAGTCATATTCGAGGCATGCCCGTTTTCTCTTTCCTGGAATAGTCTCCCGGCATCCTCTGATACCAAAAGACTTGTTGATCAAGTGGATGGTCTTTCGAGCTTGATGAACAGGGTTGAAGGGACCGAAATATCTGGCTCCATCTGGTTCGACTCTTCGAGTCAGAAATATACCGGGGGAACGATCCTGTGAGGTCACTTTCAGGTAGGGAAAAGCTTTGTCGTCCTTCAAGCGGATGTTAAATTTTGGTTGGTACTGTTGGATGAAATTATTTTCGAGGAACGTGGCTTCTTTCTCAGAGTCGGTAAAAATGTAGTCGATATCGATGGTTTCCGCCAGGATATTGTGCACTTTGGAATCAGACGTGGCGCCGAAATAGGACTTCACTCTGTCTTTCAAAGAACGCGCTTTGCCGATGTAGATGACATCATTTTCGCTGTTCTTAAAGAAATAGATTCCAGGCTTGGTCGGGAGGTCTTCGAGAATTGTTTTGAGATTCCGCTTCTTTTTTTCCGGCATGTGGTCTATTTTGTGTTTTTTTTAATATAAATAAGTCTACTCTTTTTTAACCGATTAACTGTCCATGAGCTCCAGCTCTCTTTTTTTTAGTTTCTTGAGCTCATCCCTGAATTTGGCAGCTTTTTCGAACTCGAGGTTTTTGGCGGCTTCTCTCATAGCCTTTTCCAGTTGATCCATCCGTTCTTTCCTCTTTTGAGGGGAGAGATAGATGTCCTTCTCCTCAGAGATCCTCGAATAATCGAAATAATCCCTTTCATAAACGCTGGTTAAGACTTCGTCGATGTTTTTCCTTATGGACTGCGGCGTAATGTTGTTTTTATTGTTGTATTCATTCTGAATCTGGCGGCGCCTGTCGGTCTCATTAATGGCTTCTTGCATACTCCTTGTCACGACATCTGCATAGAGTAAAACCTTGCCGGAGACATTCCTGGCAGCGCGACCAAACGTTTGGATAAGGGATGTAGTTGAGCGGAGGAAGCCCTCTTTATCCGCATCCAGAATGGCGACCAGGGAGACCTCGGGCAGGTCGAGGCCTTCCCTCAGAAGGTTGATCCCCACTAAAACATCAAACTTTCCTTTGCGCAGGTCTCTCAAGATCTTTACCCTTTCTAGAGTATCGATCTCTGAGTGCAGGTAACGAACACTCAACCCTAATTCATGATAGTAACGTGAGAGATCTTCAGCCATCCGTTTAGTAAGAGTGGTCACCAAAGTCCTCTCGTTTTTTTCGGCCCGTGCTCGGATCTCACCCATCAGATCATCGATCTGCCCCTTGCTCGACCGCACTTCGACATCAGGATCTATGAGGCCAGTAGGACGGATGATCTGTTCGACGACTTTATTTCCGGTCTTCTCAAGCTCGTATTTGCCAGGCGTGGCAGAGATATACATGACTTGCTGTACTCGTTCCTTAAATTCATCGAAATTGAGAGGCCGGTTGTCCAGAGCGGAGGGGAGACGGAAGCCATGCTCCACAAGCGTCTTTTTCCGGGATCGGTCCCCGTAGTACATTCCTCCGATTTGGGGAATGGTGGCATGGGATTCATCGATGATCGTCAGGAAATCTTTGGGAAAATAGTTGAGAAGGGTATAGGGAGGTTCTCCTGGCTTTCGCAGGCTGAGATAAAGCGAGTAGTTCTCGATCCCAGGACACCAGCCGAACTCCCTCAGCATCTCCAGGTCATAGAGTGTCCTCTCTTCGATCCTGTTGGCTTCGATGATCTGGTCTCTCTTTTTAAAATACTCGATCCGTTCTTCCAGTTCTTTTTCAGCACTATGGATGGTGTGATCGAGGATCTCCCTTGGTGTGGAGAAAAATGTGCGAGGATAGACCATAATCTTATCGAATGAGTCCACCTGTATCCCCAGCAGCGGGTCAATGGTGGAGAGGTTTTTGATCGATCCATCCTCCAGCTCGATTCGGATGGCATAATCATCGTATGCTGGATAGACATCGACGATGTCGCCCCGTACGCGGAAAGTCCCTCTTTTAAAGTCTCTCTCCTCCCGTGCGTATTGGATCTCGACGAGCCTGTTCAGCAGATTTTTTCTAGTCATGGGTTGGCCGGTTTTCAAATGGAAACTCATTGAATTATAAGTCTGTGGAGACCCGATCCCATAGATGCAGGACACAGAGGCGACGATAATGACGTCTTTCCTCTGGGAGAGCGAATTTGTGGCGCTGAGCCTTAGCCGGTCGATCTCATCGTTTATGGTCGCCTCCTTGGCAATGTACATGTTGGATGAGGGAATAAAAGCTTCCGGCTGGTAGTAATCGTAATAACTCACAAAGTATCCTACTGCGTTGTTCGGAAAGAATCGCCGAAATTCCTGGTAGAGCTGAGCAGCTAAGGTTTTGTTGTGGGAGATCACAAGAACAGGCCGGTTGGCCTTTTCGATGATGTTGGCAATGGTGAAGGTTTTCCCGGATCCTGTGACACCCATCAAGACCTGGTGCTGCTGTCCATCGAGGAAGCCTTTATATAGCTTGTGTATAGCGCTGGTTTGATCCCCTTTGGGCTCATAGTCTGAGTACAACTCAAATCTTTTCATCAGCATCACACTCAATTATACGTCCAGAAAATGGGGACTGTCACCTTTTTCCAGGGGTGAAGAAAAAAGGGGACTGTCACCTTTTTAGTTGTAGGGCCAGCTCCCCGAGCTGACCGTTTGGGAAACGGTCCCTACATCGGTCCGTTCGGGGAACGGATCCTACATTTTACTGAATGTGCGAAATCATCTTCATGCTGCCCTTAAACTGTGCGCCCTCCACGATGGAGATGCGAGCTGCAGCGATGTCTCCGACCATATGTCCTTCTTTTTCGATATAGACTTTTCCTGATGCTTGAATATTACCCTTGACACGGCCCCTTATGATGATGTTCCTTGCACGAATCTCTGCATCAACATCTGCATTGCTTTCAACAGTAAGGTCATTGTTTTTTATGTCAATTTTACCTTTGAACTTTCCCCCAACGATCAAATCCTCATTTCCCGTGAGCTCGGCTTTGATATCGATTGTGGCACCGAGAAGGGCCGTTTTTTTAAGGGGTGTATTATCAGAATAAGTCTGGATGTCTATATTTTTTTCTTCGGAGTTTAACATTTTATCTCTCATCTCTTGTTGAAATCTGTGCTGATTATAAATCTCGTCCTAATTTAAGTCAACAAACCTGAATCATTCATAAAATTTGCTGACGAATTTGTAGATGGCTTTGATATTCATTGATTATTCTTTGATATTTAAATAAAATTTAAGACCATTTTCTTGTAATTATTCAGCAAGCTTTGCGATCTTACTCCAAGGAGGAGGCATGGAATCAGGTAATATCCCTGTTTTGACTATCGTTGAGGATACGATTCCCCTGGCCTATGAAAAAGCCATAAGAGAAGTGTGGGAGAAGGGGATAGGCATCCGGACTGAGTATGACCGGCCCGAAGATCCGCCGAGCAAAGATGCCACTGTTATGATCGCTGTCCGCAAACCCTTTGGCCAACCCCGTTTTCACCGTTCATTCGCCGATGGACTCGGCGGATTGGCGGAGTATGTTCAGGAAGTAGTCCATGGTGCTCATGATTACTGGGTGAAGCCAGTGGAGGAGATCATAAAAGCAGTCGAAAGCCAGGATACACGGTGGACATACACCTACCATGGCCGGCTCTTTGAGTACATGATCGAGGGCGAAATCGTGAATCAGATCGACTACATCATTGATAAACTCTCTCAATCGGGACACACAAGACGTGCACAGGCCATCACATGGAATCCAAAACTCGATCCCCCAACGGAAGATCCTCCTTGTCTGCAGCGTGTTTGGGGACGGCTCTGTGAGGACGGCCATGGGGGGTTTATCTTCAACATGAACACTCACTGGCGAAGTCGAGACCTATTCAAAGCCTGGTTTGAGAACGTGATTGCCATAACGACACTCATGAGGAAGATCGCAGAAGGCATTGCTGAGAAATCAGGAAAAAAAGTCAGAGTTGGCCGGTATGTGGATATCAGTGATTCGCTGCACATTTATGGGTCTTATTTCAGAGAAATCGAGGGGGACCCGGAGAAAGGCATACAGAGCTTCTTCGAGATGCTGGAGAGTCGCTCGTTTGAGGAAAGAACCTGGAGTTCGGATTTTGTGAAACCTTATTTTATCGATGATGGAATAGGGAAGGGGCTCAAGAAAATGCTTGAGAGGGAAAATAACATGCCCGAAGATGTCCGAAAATACATAGAGGACGAGCTCCGGAAGATCGAAGACGATGATTATGTTGTCTGATCCGATGCCGATTTTGTGTGACTATCCAGGAACACTTAAAGGAAAAGACTGAAAAATGAGCATGGGAGGATGGAATGACGATATTTGAAAAAATTGCTGATGAAGTCCAGAAGGGAAATTCTGAATCTGTGGGAGCTCTGGTAACTGAAGCTCTTTCCCAGGAAATGCCTGCAGACACTATTATGAATGATGGTCTCGTTGGGGGGATGAACATCGTCAGCGAGAAGTTCAAAAACAACGAATGCTTTATCCCTGAGGTTTTGGTGTCAGCTAAAGCCATGACTGTTGGGTTGGGAATCTTAAAGCCTCTTTTAGCGGAGAAGAACGTGAAGCCTCTCGGGAGAGTCGTTATCGGGACTATTCAAGGAGACTTGCATGACATCGGCAAGAATATCGTCGGTATGCTGCTGCAGGGAGCTGGCTTTGAGATCATCGACCTCGGTGCTGATGTGCATGTGGGCCAGTTTGTGGAATCTGCTAAAAACGAAAATGCCGACCTTGTGGGCATGTCTGCTCTTTTGACGACTACGATGGTTAACATGAAAACTGTTATGGACGGATTAAAAGAAGCCGGTATCCGTGAAAGCGTGAAAGTCATCATCGGTGGTGCCCCTGTAACACAGGCATATGCCGACCAAATAGGAGCGGATGGATACGCTGCCGACGCTGCCACGGGTGTCGATATTGCCAAAAAACTTCTTGACAAATAAGAAGTATTCCTATTTAATAATTTCATGCAATTAAAAGAAACTCAAGATTGTCTCGACATTTTCGTGAAAATGTGTAAAGAACATGGCCTAAAGATTACCCCACAGCGATGTGCCATTTACAAGGAGATCTATGGAGTAGACGATCATCCCTCTGCCGAGGATGTCTACAAGTCCATCCATAAAGAGTATCCGAATGTTTCTTATGATACCGTGAATAGAACACTGCTCACTTTTGCAGAAGTCGGTCTTGTTGACATCGTCAAAGGACAGAGAGGGCCCAGGCGTTTTGATCCGAACACAGACAGCCATCATCACATTTATTGTGTGGATTGTGGAGAGGTTTTTGATTTTTACAATGAGGAATATGACAATTTAGAGATTCCGAGTGATATTCAGCACAAATATGATATTATAGGTAAACGAGTTGTTTTAAAAGGGGTTTGCAAAAAGTGCAAAAAGAGCAAGTCTTAACTTGCGCATAAAAACATAATAAAAAAAATAAGGAGCTAATCAATGAGTAAAACAGAAGACAACATCAAAGCAGCCTTTGCGGGTGAATCCCAGGCAAGGAACAAGTACACCTATTATGCAGAAGTTGCGAGGCAGGAGGGCTACCACTACATCGCCAAGATCTTCGAAGAGACAGCAGCGAATGAGATGTACCATGCCCGCGACCATTTCAAGCTTCTGAACGGCATCGGTACAACCGCAGAGAACCTGGAAGCCGCCATGGGCGGAGAGAATTATGAGACAGTCGAGATGTATCCGACCTTTGCCAAAGAGGCCGAAGAGGAAGGGAACCAAGAGGCAGCAATCTTATTCAAAATGATCGCCAAGATCGAAGAAAAACACAGAGATCGCTATAAAAGACTGTTGGAGATGCTACAGAACGGCACAGTCTTTAAGAGAGAACAGCCCATCAAGTGGAAATGCAGCGTTTGCGGTTACACTTTCGAAGGCACCGAACCTCCGCCAAAATGCCCCGCTTGCAAGAATCCTAAAGAGTTGTACGAACCGGCCAGTTTGGATCTCTGATCTGAGGAACAAACATGGCTGTCTATAAGTGCTCCGTCTGCGATACTGAATACAACGAAGACAAAGAAGGAAAGAAGTGGGATGAGCTCTCAGACGATTGGAACTGCCACGTCTGCGAGTCCGGTAGATCCTTTTGGAAGATTGTTGACGCAGCACCGAGCCTGGATGTATCTGATGGAGAACCCAAGGATACATCCGGATCTCCCGATGATTTCAAGAGGCTGTCTGATGACCTCGAAGTCCATATGACCGATATCCACGAGATGGCAGATACGGGCCGGCCGATCATCGAGCCCATGCGAACAAGAAAGCCCACTCCTTCATGGGATGATATCCTTATCATAGGCGCACAACTTGCCAAACTCCCCCTAAACAAAGATGTCCCTGTAAGCACGGAAACCACGATCGGCCCGATGGCCAAGAAACCGATGGTCATCGAAACTCCGCTATATGTCACCCACATGTCTTTTGGTGCTCTATCCAAAGAGGCGAAGATCGCTTTGGCAAAAGGAAGTGCTGCTGCTAAAACTGCTATGTGTTCGGGGGAAGGGGGAATTCTCCCTGAATCCTTGGAGAATTCCTACAAATACATATTCGAGTATGTCCCTAACAAATACAGCGCTACAGAGGAAAATCTCAAAAAGGTCGATGCCGTAGAGATCAAGATCGGACAATCAGCTAAGCCTGGAATGGGTGGTCATTTGCCCGGGAAAAAAGTCACCAAAGAGGTGGCTGAAATCCGGGGTTTCAAGGAGGGCGACGACATCATTAGTCCCTCTCATTTTGACGACATCACAAATAGGGATCAACTCAGGGAAAAAGTGAGCTGGTTGAGGGAACTTTCCGGAGGCATACCCATCGGTATCAAATTCGCTGCAGGACACGTGGAAGCGGACCTCGAGGTGGCGTTGTATGCTGAGCCAGATTTTATCACTATCGATGGGAGAGCAGGCGCAACCGGTGCCTCCCCAAAACTGGTCAAGATGGCCACATCTGTTCCTTCGATCTATGCGCTCTATCGAGCGAAAAAGTATCTCCAAGAAAAAAACATCAACTATGTGTCTCTCCTGATCACGGGTGGATTCAGGGTCTCCTCTGATTTTGTCAAAGCACTCGCCATGGGAGCGGACGCCATTGCCATCGGCACAGCTGCCCTTATGGCCATCGGTTGTCAGCAATATAGAATCTGCCACACAGGCAAATGTCCCATGGGGATCACCACTCAAGATCCAGATTTGAGGGCCAGGTTGAATGTCGAAGACTCTGCCAAAGGACTTGAAAACTTCCTGAGAGCTTCCACCGATGAGATCAAAGATTTTACCAGGTTGACGGGGAATAACGACATACACAAACTCTCCAGTAACGATCTCTGTACAACGAATTCTGAAATTTCAAACTACACTGACATCGAACACGTCTAAATCCTTGTGAACATCGAAACCCTCATCCAAGAAGTTCAGGGATACAGTCCCAAGAGTGATCCTGAATCTTTGCGGACTGTCTGCACTTTTATGGCTGGTGCTATCGAAGGACAGCAAGAAGATTCAGGGCGGTCCAGTGTCCAACACTCCCTGGACACAGCTATGTACCTGGCTAAGCTCCAGCTAGATCCACCCGCCATCTCCGCAGCTTTACTCCATGATATCCTGCTTAAAACCTCTATATCTCTAGAAAGCATCCGTAATCGATTTGGTGATAAGACAGCGAGGCTGGTAGAGGGATTCACGCTCTTAAGCCGCATTACCTGGGAAAAGCTCAAAGACGAAAACGTAGAGAATCTGCAAAAGATGTTCTTGGCCATGGCTGATGATGCTCGCGTGGTCATCATCAAATTAGCAGAACAGCTGGATCATATGAGGAATCTTAAATCTCTCTCAAGATCCGTTCAGAATAAAACGGCTAAAGAAACTCTGTATATTTATGCACCTCTCGCCAGTAAACTGGGGATATGGTCTTTAAAAGGGGAACTGGAGGATGTGGCTCTCCAGTATCTCGATAAAGAGAAATTTGACGAGATCGACCAGCTTCTTGCCGAACACAAAAATACTCGAGCGGATCAAATCAGTGCGATCATCACGACCCTGATGCAGAAGCTTGCAGAACAGGGGATCTCCGCTGAGATTCTAGGACGCCCCAAACATATCTACAGTATCTATAAAAAGATGAAAGATACAGGCAGAGATTTCAGAGAGATTTACGATATACGGGGAGTTCGTATCATCGTGAATAGTATCAAGGATTGTTATGCGGCACTCGATGTTATCCAAACCTTATGGCAGCCGATCAAGGAAGAATTTGATGATTATATCGCCAATCCCAAATCGAACGGATACAGATCGATCCAGGCGGCTGTGATCGGGCCTCAGAAAAAGCCTATCGAGATTCAGATCCGGACTCAAGAGATGCATCAGATCGCCGAATTCGGAGTGGCGAGCCACTGGAGGTATAAGGAAAAAGCGGGTTATGACACCGATATTGAGGCAAAGATCTCATATCTCAGGATCCTTTTAGAGTGGCAGCAGGAATTGGCGGAATCCGAGGAATACTTTAAATCTCTAAAGGCGCCTCTCTTTTCGAAGTATGTCTACGTCTTTACACCAAAAGGAGATATTTTCGACCTCCAGGAAGGTACGACGCCTCTTGATTTTGCCTATCGGGTGCACACGGACCTGGGCCACCGCTGCAGAGGAGCCAAAGTCAACGGAAAATTGACCTCTTTGAATTACAAGCTTCAGAATGGAGATAGAGTGGAAGTCGTTAAATCCAAGGAGAAACGCCCCAGTCGCGACTGGCTGAATCCCAAGCTGGGATATGCTTCTTCCCCCCGGACAAAGCAGAAGATCCGGTATTGGTTCCGCAAACAAGAACGTGAAGCGAATGTTACACGTGGTCGAGAGACTCTCGAGCGAGAGTTTAAACGTTCAGCGCTAAGAGATAAAAATTATGAAGAGATCGCCGGGATGTTCAAGTATAAAAAACCGGATGATCTCTTTGAAGCGATCGACCGAAACGAGATTAGCGCTCAACATATCAGTGGAATACTGATTCGCAACGCACAACAATCAGAACAAGAAGGCCAAAAAATAAAAAAAGGTATTGAATCAGAACTTGCTATTCCGCTCCCGTCAATTCTCCCGAAAGTTTTAGTCACGGGGATGAAGGATTTTTTGACGCGTACGGCTCATTGTTGCCGCCCTCTACCCGGTGATGATATTGTAGGTTTTGTGACGCGAGGCCGCGGCGTCACTATTCATCGCCAGGATTGCCACAATATTGTCCGCCAAGAAGACAACAGCCGGCTGATCGATGTGGATTGGGGGAAAGGGCGGCAGGCTTATGCTGTTAAAATCTTGGTAGAGGGTACGAATTCAAAAAAATTGCTCAAAGAAATAGCAGTCATTGCTGAGGCAGAAGGTGCTAATATTTTGACCTCTAGCCTCAACACACGTCATGAGGATCCTCTCGCTGTAATAAGTGCGATATTAGAAATCACAGACATCACCCAACTGAACCGAATCCTTAATAAAATTAGGGCCTTGCCTTATACATCCTCAGTAAAACGGCTGACAAACTGATTACCACGCGTGTTGGCTCATATAAGAATCTAACCGAAGTGCTGTAAATCACGTTGACTTTAACCAAAGTCTTTTGATATAAGACAATCATCCGTTTTAAGGGGCCATTGTGATTTTTTGGCGGAAAAGTATCTATTGGCAGGATTAACTCCAGTCAGCATGGACAAATGATCGGTAAAATCATCTCTCATTACAAGATCCTCGAAAAGATCGGGGAAGGGGGAATGGGTGTGGTTTATAAGGCGGAGGATACGAGACTTAAGCGCACAGTTGCACTGAAGTTTTTACCTAAAGAATTTACCCGAGATAAAGACGCCAAAGATCGCTTCATCCAAGAGGCTCAAGCAGCCGGAGCTCTGGACCACCCGAACATCTGCACTGTCTATGAAATCGATGAGGTTGAAGGTCAGATTTTTATTGTCATGGCGTATATCGAGGGCCAAGATCTTAAAGAGAGAATAAAATCGGGCCTTTTAGAAATCGAAGGCGCTCTGGAGATTGCCATCCAGGTTGCTGATAGCCTTAAGGAAGCTCACGAAAATGGGATCATCCACAGGGACATCAAGCCGGCCAACATTATACTTACAGAAAAAGGTCAGGCGAAGATCATGGATTTCGGCTTGGCGAAGCTGTCCTGGGGAGTCGACCTAACCAAAACCGCAACGATAATGGGTACTGCGGCCTATATGTCGCCGGAGCAAGTAAAGGGCGAAGAAGTCGACAACCGGACAGATATCTGGTCTCTTGGAGCAATGCTCTATGAAATGCTCACGGGAGAGCGCCCTTTTAAAATCACACACGACCAGGTTGTTCTTTACGCCATTCTGAATGAAGACCCTGTGCCCATCACAAAGATCAGAAAGGATATCCCTCAGGAGTTGGAGAAGATCGTCAAGAAGGCTCTCGAGAAAAATCTAAAAAAGCGATATGAAGATATGGATGCCATGCTGGCAGATTTAAAATCTGTGGGCCGTAAATCCGTTTCAACAGCAGCAGATAAACCTTCGATCGCGGTTCTCCCATTCGTGAACATGAGTGCCGACCCTGAGAACGAATATTTCAGCGACGGCTTATGCGCTCAAAGGTGATTATGATGAAGCGATAGCCTATGGAGAGAAAATGTTGGAGGTTGGCCCTCGCGCTGTTGCGAATGTCGGTAATCTGGGTTACCTCAGTGCTGTAGCAGGAAAGAAAGAAAAGGCATATGAGCTCCTGGCCGAACTTGAAGAGCGCTCCAATAAAGGATATGTGTCCTCCTTTTGGACAGCCTTGATCTACCTCGGCCTTGGAGAGATTGATAAGACTTTTGAATGGTTCGAAAAAGCCTATGCAGAACGTGACGGCAATATGATTTATTTTACAATTCCTCAATTATTGGATCCTGTTAGAGCCGATCCAAGGTACAAGCAGTTACTTTTAAAAATGGGACACGATAATCTTGTCTCTAGATTAACGCGATGAATGACCATCGAGAAGCATTTCCTTTTTAAGGGCGTCCATTAAAAAAGGGGACTGTCCCCTTGTCTCTTCACCTCTGGAAAAAGGGGACAGTCCCCTTTTTACTCAAGGGCGGTCAATAACCTGTTGCCCGCCTCTCATTTTTTAACAAACTTTTAACAAACTCTTAACATCTTCCTGACAACTTCTCTCTCGGGGGGGATTACATTTAAAGTGAACACGAGAGGGAAAACGATGACAAGCGCCAGTAAAATGTTTAAAACAAAGGCCAGCATCATCACAGCCGGTCTGCTTTACTCGCCCCCGTCAAAATTTCATGTGGCTGCGCAAAAACCTCATTTCAATATTATGAGCGTTGGCTTCTGGAAAGCTTTCTGGCTGACTATGCGGCCCTACCTCATTTTCGTCTCTGGAGCTGCGGGTTTGGTTGGCCTTGCATTCATCGAATCTCCAAATGCGGCGAGAACACTCCTTGCTTTTTTCCCTCTTTTTATTTCTTATGGATTGGGACAGGCGCTCACGGATTGTTTTCAAACAGATACCGATGCGATTTCTTCTCCCTATCGCCCCTTAGTAAAGGGGATCATTTCCAAAAAACAGGTTCTCGGCATAAGCCTTTCTGGCCTCTTGCTGGGGATCCTGATTCTGGCCTATTTAAATCCGTTTATTCTTATCCTTGGAGTTGTGGCTGTTCTCGGCCTTCTCGGATACACATTTTTCAAGAAAAGATGGTGGGCCGGACCGTTCTGGAATTCCTGGATCGTCGCCCTCTTGCCAATCATCGGAAAGATGACAGATAAGGAAGACTACTTAGCATATGTTTCTCAAAAAGCAGTTTATCTCTCTTCAGCATTCATTTTTGCAGTTGCAGCCATCTTTTTTGGCTATGGAAACTTTGTTGTCATGGGATATCTCAAAGACATTACCGCTGATAGAGAAACAGGATACCGGACGTTTCCCGTCGTCTTCGGATGGAAAGCTACAGCGATCTACAGCGACATCTTGGCTGTGGCCGCCGCTGTTTTTACGGCCTCAGCTCTTTACAAAGCACACACAAACATTTTTGGGGTCTCTATTTTCCTAGTTGCCATCGCAGTGAATGCTTTTGCCCAAATCAAGATCCACCTCACACGCGATGAAAGCATGGCCCATGGCCCTATCGCCAACGTGGTCCGGGCCTTTATTCTCTATGCCTTGGCCATCGTCGTAACTCTCAAGCCAGAATGGTTGGGTTTTATAGCGGTCTTTTATCTTATTTTTGAGGCCGCATTAAAATACAGACCCGAAAAAACACAGGTGTAAGACCATGATTATTTTACTCAACAAATACTGCAACGGCACAGGCGGCCTTGAGAAATGGAAAAAATTGAAGGCTGACTTGGAGGAAAACTACTTGGGGAAAGATTATACGATCATCTCCGGTTTCAAGAAATTTCAGGCGACATGCGTGCAGGAGTTCGATAGGGGAGAACGTTTATTTGTGGCTGCCGGAGGAGATGGAACTGTAAATTTTATCCTCAATCAGCTGATGGCATTGGAAAATGGTTTACGAAAGGAGCTGATTCTCGGAGCTATCGGCCTGGGTTCGAGTAATGATTTTCACAAATCGTTCACCAAAAATGGCAACGGCCAATCTAAGGGGAATGGCAACAACCTGTCCAACAGCAATGGTAACGGTCAATCCAACGGAAATGGCAAAGTCCCGGTCAAGCTGAATTATAAACAAGCTAAGCTCCATAACGTTGGCCTCGTCGATTATGAAGATTTGGATCACAACCGCAGGCGCAAGTATTTTATCGTCAACTGCAGTGTGGGTTTGGTGGCGCAGGCCAATTATTTCTTCAATTCCGAAAACAGGAT
>Ga0307380_10002799_pt1 | contig 24410 bp, 25 predicted proteins | sample UN3MG_FD_202239 | JGI IMG/M metagenome (GOLD analysis project Ga0307380, IMG submission 202239) | Soil microbial communities from Risofladan, Vaasa, Finland - UN-3 | ecosystem: Environmental > Terrestrial > Soil > Coastal area > Acid sulfate soil | place: Finland: Risofladan, Vaasa | collected... | reverse complement strand
GTTGCTATTTTATTTTTAATACCTGCTTCTTTTATCTTTTTATCAAGCTTATCTTTTGGCTGGTAATAAAGAGTAGATCTTTTTATACTCATCAGTCTGCATCCCTCTTTGATGGATTCAAATAAGGACCGGTGATGATAGATGAACCCTCTTTTTTCCTCTGTAGTATGTATTCTTTCTCTTTTTTTAAAATATAGTTCTCCATGGTGAGTTTACCGATCATCTGCTTAAGTTTTCCTACTTGTGTCTCTAATTTTTTTACTTCCTGATCGGTATTATTATTTAACTCTCCATCTAAATATTGTCATATCCTGCGGTTGATAAGTCCGGGGGAAAGGTTATGCTCTTTCCCTAATGCCAGGATGCTTTTACCGCTTAGTGCTTTTTGAACCATTTCTTCTTTTTGTTTCTTGAAGTATTGCCTCCTTTTGATACCAATTACCACTTCACTCCTTTCTTCTTCTTGCTGGTTATATTATTATACAACAAGTCTTATTTTTTCTGTAAATGTGTCTAGTTGGAGGGGTGCAGTCCAAACTTATTCTGGATCTTTTCGTATTCTTCCAGAATACTTCCAGAATAGGCTTCCATCTTTTTATAAAGATCTGTTGAATAATTTTCATAATTAAGCACCTCCTTTGGTGGTATAATTATACCAAATAAGTTACTTAATTACTGAGCATTAATAACTCCCTTTGACAGTCTCGGAAAATTACAGGATCTCCAATGTGGTAACGGTACAATGAAACCTTGCCTGACCAGTTTTTATCTCCGGGAAGGATAATACATACCGTAATTCGGGTTATTAAACTCTCGAGCAGAACACCATGCCGCATTGAAATAATTTTCAGTGCCTGTGCCGTGCAGACTTGGCGGCCAGATATCACCATCAATGAAAATCATGTCATTTCCTTCTCCATACCAGTTCCATTTATTAGTAATTCTTAGATTATGGATATCCAGATGGCATCCCACGTAGTGGCCAGTTCCTTTTGCTTCCAAAATCAAGTAGTCGTTTTTGTCCGTTGTGTTCTTACCTCCGAATTCAAAATCCTCATTTGACATATCTTTTTCATCTATTCCCTGCATGGATTTCCTCTTCTCCATGAAGAAAGAAACCTTAGATAGCTATCTGATAATTTACCATGCGATTTATAGTCTATGTAAAAGTAAAACCTTATTGAATTTTCATATTCATTAAACACTTCAATTTCTGCTTTTTTTGAAAAGGGCATTGCAAAAAAGCAGTTAAAACTTTTTCCGTCTTCAGGTCCCATGCTCAAAGGCATCGAATTAAAATTTTTAGTTTGAGCGTGCCCATACCAAAAAAATCGCCTATCGGCACTTTGACGCTCGGGTTTTCTTCTGCGTCCCATTTCATCTTAAGCGTTACTTTTCTTAAATAATTTTTTGTATTCGTATCTGTAATTTCTCCCAGCGTCATCCAAATATGGTTTATGCAGCCTACACCTTCTATTCGGGCAATATTCTGAGAATAGCCGGGCTTAATAATTATTATTCATTATTCATCCTCCTATACTTCGACTTTCACATTTTTCAGGATTACTTTTTTTGCTGTTTTTATTCATCCTTTTAAATCTCTTATAAAGTGAACTTATGTCCCTCATCGATCATTGCCAGATAATTATCAAGAGGGATATAATTTGCTACCGAATTGCCCGTACCAAGGCAATAACCGGTTTTATCCATACATACTTTCAATGTTTCTTGTACTCTAAGACGTACAGACTGTTCATCAGCCCTGCACAGAAAATCAACATCTATTCCTCCAAGGATAGCAATCCAGTTGGAATATAAACGAAAGGCTTCAATTACATTTTGTATTGTGTCTTCAAATGAATGTTTTGCATCAATTCTTACATCATTTATCAGATCAGGCATAATCTCATCCAGTTTTCCGCAGGAATGAAGAAGATAAGGCTTTTTATTGTTGTGCGCGATCTTTGCACAACGCTTATGCCATGGCAGAATCTTTTTCCTGAGAAAATCTGCAGATAAAAGAGTAGAGGTACGAAAACCCATATCGTCTGAACCCCAGATAATAGTGGCACACTTAAAACTGCATAAAGCTTCAGTATACTCTGTATAAAATGTTCCAACTTTTTCACATATTGCATCAACCAGCTCTGGATTATCATAAATCATAAGACAGAGATTTTCATAACCGATAAGCCAGGTGAGTCTTTCCAGTATGCTTGCGGTCAGGTCATAGCAGCCCATGTTTTCGGGCAGGTTTTTTTCCAGCCATTCAAACTGAGAGAAATCAATTTTTTTTACTTCCGGCCAGGGATAGCTATCAAAATCTTCCCAGCTTTGAATAGGACCCTCATGCTCTTCCATCCAACGCCTGTCTCCACGGTTGGTATCCTTAAAAGCGGTATCTTTTGTCAGGTTTAATTTCAGCTTAAAATAATCTTCCCCTGCTGTCGTTACATGAAATACATCAAATCCGAGAAACTGGTGAACAATAATATTTAACTTCTGAGCATAATAAGGGTCATTTTTATTCAAATTATCAACCAGCATAAATCTGTCAGCTATATGCCGGATAACTTCGAGGTCGTGAAAAAGTTCGATATAATGAACACGTTTAGGATGTTTTTTACGCCATAATATATCAAGTAATTCTTCTACATCAGGAGTTACAGAAAAACCAGAAAATTCAACCATTTTTAATCAACACCTTTCAATGTAAGCTCTTTTGCAAAATGACATACTGCAAAATGTCCCGGTGCAGCTTCCTCCCATTTGGGAGCACCTATCTTTCATCCGGAATCTGCGTCTGAAATATTTACGCAGATTTTTTGCTAAATTCATCTAAAATCCTCATAAATTTTATGATGAATCTGCGAATTTACATTCAAATTTTACCATTTTCTTCACGCCTTTCAAGGAAACTTTTATTTTTATTTTTTCTCGGTTAAAAACGGTAAAACTCTTAAACTATCCACAGATAGTCTATTTAAAGCTTTCTTTATCCACAATTTCTAACCTCGTTACAATTTTTTACTAAAACACTTCTTTATAAGGATACCCTTCCAGAAGCTTCAATATGGTCTGCCTTGCAGTCCTTATAATCTTACCCGCCACCAACACATATTTTAATCTGAAGGTCAGTATCCACTGCCTATACCCACTTGCTGAAACTTTATCCATTTTGAATAGCAGGAATATGTTGTACACCAGCATTGAGTTGTTTTCTGTCTTCTTCCGGTTTTAATTCCCTAACAATTGCAAACTTCCTAGCTTTGTTTAGAGTATTCCTTGGCTTTTACAACCTACTGGTATCCTGATTTCTCAATTACTTCTGCAATTTCTTCGCTTTCATAACCGCTGTCCATTCTGAAAAACGATGTTGTCCACTTCATCTCGGAGGTTTGTAATGATTTCTTTTATCCTTTCGGCAGCACCATTAGAGGTGCATGTATTTTAAAGAACGCATAAAGCCTGTAATATAAGCCTTTACTTCATCACAAAATGCCATCAGAATATGGTAACAGTTATTCCCCTGGTGACCAGGATGGTATCCTTTAACGGCTCCTTCCTGGTTTCCTTCAACATTAACTGCTCTACTGTCTAGGTCAATCACTATTTTTCTTTAGCTTTTTCTTCTTGAGCAACTTTTTAAAGGTTCTAAGGTTTATGTCTCTAAGAAACCTTCCCAGCTTATCTGCACCTACAAAACCGCCGCAAATCAAAGTTTTCAAGTGGTTCATCTTTATTTCTTCTGTGCTTTCATTGTCAAAGACCAACATTTCGTCAAGTTCTTGAAATATTCTTTATTCCTCTGTATAATTAAGGAGTAGCAAAACTCCCGCATTGGAGGTAAGGTTTTTTGCTGTGAATTCAATTTTGTCAATCATGCCATTAAGTGCTCTGCTTTTCTTTGGTTTTTAGTAGGCTCAACACCACTAATTATGCCACTTCGAGGGCACTTTTTGTATATATTTGCTTCACCTTTTGGGTGAAAAGTTGAATTCTTTGTGAGCCTTGTATATCAATGGGTTAAGCCTGTTTTCCTAAAGGTTCACGCAGTTTCTCGGTTATAATAAATTTGCGAGATCAAGTTAATATTAATATATCTTCTGTAGCAGAGTACTTTTTTGTATTTTTATAATTATACATGAATGTATTGCTTTTTCGAGTTAAGTGCTTTTACATATAGTTTTTTTCCTCTTAAATTCCAATTTGATCTTGCTTTTACTTGAATCTTTTTTTCACTTAGAGGTTCAATATCAAAATAGTTATCATTAAAGACTAGACCTTCGATATCTCCATCAACTTTTACAAATCTTGCATATGTATCGGTAGATATACATATTTCTAATACGTTTTCATTAAATAAGCTTTCAACTCTTATAGTTGCAGTTGGTAATGGTACAGCTTTGTATTCACCAAAAAATCTAATTGCTTGTTTCTCTCCATTTTTATCCTTTGCAATAATATAATAATTTCTATTCCTGTTTGGAACAATGACATTCTTATAAAAACGCCCACTTACAGTCAATCTTTTTACCATCTTCGTTGTATTGGCCTTAACAGTTACATTAATATTTTCATTGAAGTACATATTTCCAAAGAAGTCTTTTACACTTAATATAATTTCATCGTTGTAGTTACTGAGACTGTTATTTATAACCCAAAGTTCTGTTGTTGTATTATCAATCTCAACCAAGGATAAAATTATCGGTTTAAAAAACCTTTTCGAATAATAGTATGAAGCCTTTGGAATTAAATCATGGTCTACCATGCTCCAGCTGTGTACGGGGCAGCAGTCGTTTAATTGCCATATAAGGGCTCCCGAAGTTTCAGGAAAACGCCGGCGGAAATGTTCAGTACCGAATTTCAATCCTTCTGCTTGGACAAACATGCTGTAATCGATATATTCATCAAGATTTTTTGGTGTTCCTATATGTTGTTCCATTAGAAACCACATTCTATCAAGGTCTTGGTCTTTATTAAGGTAATTAAAAGTATAACTGTCTACTTTTGGCTTCTTGCACTGTGTATATTTTTCAATTGTTGCTCTTACAGGAGCTGCTTGGATGCCATATTCGCTGGCAAATTTCGTTGTATCCTTTGCATAATTCCTATATGTAACAACAGAAAATCAAACATCCCAGTTATGCATATCTCCTTGGTCCATACTATTTACCAAATCACCTCCAAAAGGAGAGCTTGGCCAATAAAACCGTGTATCATCAAGCTTTGAAAGCCACTTAAGCAAAAGTGATTCAAATAATTTCTTTCCATACATTCTCTTTTAAGCCCTATTTTTTGTGATAGCATTTGATTTTTAACATTACCAACCCAGATAGCAATACATGCATGATTCCGAAGTCTAATAACGACTGATTCAACCTCAATCTTAACCTCTTCTATAAATTCCGCATCATAATCAGGGCATTCTCCGCACGAAAACATAAAATACTGCCATACCAATATTCCTAATTCATCACATAAATTATAAAAAATATCCTTTTCGTATATCCCACCACCCCAAACTGAAATCATATTCATGTTTACGTCATTTGCCATTTTTAATAACTCTATATATAAATCATCTGGGGCGGCACCGATAAAGTTATGTACCGGAATCCAGTTGGCACCCTGGCAAAAATCTCTTTATCATTTAATACAAAAATAAATCTCGGCTTTCCATCTTCACTCTTTTGCCTGACTTGTATTGTTCTTATGCCATATCTCGTTTTGTAGTAATCTACCAATTGGCCATCGGCAATCATCTCAACCGTTATATCCTACAGAAACGGTTGCCATATATCATGCGTCCACCAAAATTTCGCATTATCGATACGAATTTTTATATTATTACTTTCTGGTGAAGTACTATATTTTAAAGGCTTTCCTTCAACTAAAACATTATATTTCAAATCACAATCCTTATATCTTTCGATTTCGATTTGAAAAGATAGATCAGCTTGTTTGTCCCTAAAGTTCACGCTCTCTGTCTTAATCGCAATATTCTTTATTTTCCCTTTATTATAACCTTTGAGATAAACATTTTTCCATATTCCCACCGTTGCAAGTCGTGGAGTCCAGTCCCAACCGTATGAGAATGCCGCTTTCCTTGCATATGCACGTTCCGTGCTATAATTAATCCAGTATCCCTCAGACAGTTTCTTTTTTGTTGACATTTTAGACATAACATGAAACTCAACGACAAGGATATTTTCACCTGATACGATGTTTTTACTCACATCAATAATGTGTTCTATGAACATATTGTTAAAGCTTCCAATTTTGTATCCATTCAGGTATACAGTTGCATATGTATCTAATCCCTCAAAAATCAATTCCACTTTGCCTTGCTTCAGCATTCCTTCACTAATATTAATTACGTTTCTATATATCCAAATCTTTTTTTCCACCCACTGGTACTTGATATCATTGTATCCATAGAAGGGACTCTCTATTTGATTATATTTGATGAGTGTGGAATGCACGTCTCCGGGGACATCCGCATTACACCAATCGCTACAGTCATATGATTTGTTTGAAATATCTTTTATATAATACGGCCCTTTTTCAAACCCATTGAGTAACCAGCCTTAAGTTATTAAGATATCTTTTTTTTCTCATGAACTTCTTCCTTTTTTATGTTAGTTTTAACTAATGGATTTTTCATTCTTATATACTTCGCATACACAGGTTGGAGATGGAATTTTAATTGTTTCTATTGGATTAAAAACTTCTCCAGATTCCAAATCAATAGGGACAATAACTATCTCATCTGATTTCTGGTTTGAAATAATCATAAATCTATTATCATATGTAAGATGTATGTGTCTCGGCCAATCCCCAAAACAACTAAAATATCCAATTTTATGCAAATTCCCACATTCTAAGATCTCAAAAAGTGTTATTGTATTTGCTCCCCTGTTTGAGACATATAAGTACTTACCGTTTGATGATATGACTAGTTCAGAAGCAAAGCTCTTACCGTTAAAATCATTCGGCAAGCAGCTTTTGCTATCTATTTTCTTTAACTCACCTGTATTACTATTAAACTGAAATGTCAACACGTTATTTGAAAGCTCCGTAACCACATAGGCAATGTCTAAGAATGGGTGAAATGCAAAATGCCGAGGGCCTTCGCCATTTTTAAGAACAATTTTAGAAAATAATTTATTAGGAATTAATACTCCGTCTTTTATTTGATATATATAAATACAATCGAGCCCAAAATCAACAGCTATTGCAAAACTTCCTGACTTATCTGAAGATATATAATGAACATGAGATGTCTTATCAACTAAGTTATAAGCATAATGAGATAGGATACTATTTTTATTATCAAGCAGTATTGAAAAAACATCCCCGCTTCGGTAGCATGCACCTAAAATATTATTGTGTAAATCTGTGGCAGAAATATAACACAGGGAAGAACCAGCAAATTTTGATTTTGCCAATATTTCAAGTTCTTTGCCCTTTATAACATAAGCTGTAACAGCAGCATAATCCGCATTCTCAGAAGCGGCATAAAGTACATTATTTTCTTTTGATAAACATAAAAATGATGGATTGTCACTGTGATATATTTCCGAAAGTCCCAATATTTTACCATCGCTGTTCAGGTTGAATCCATATATGCCTTTGCTTAAAGTATTTTGAGTATATGTTCCCACAAAAAAATTATATTTTATATTCATATCAAACCCCTTACAAATTATTGTTTAACTGAAACGATAACCTCTATTTCAACAGATATATTATTTGGAAGGTTGTGCGTACCCATAACTGGACAAGCATGGTAACATCTTTCCTCTTAAACATCCAATATTGTGTCAGAAATCCATTCATGACAGAATGAATGACCCTGCGGCAAGCCGCAGGGTATCAAAAATCAGAACAGCCTTATCTGTCTCAAATCTTCCTTCGGTATACCTTGTTTTTGTATATAGTTTTCCACTTTTGACCAGTTCCCTCTCTCACCAACAGTTGCAACATAGTATCCATCAGACCAAAATTCTCCACCCCATAACTTTTTTTTGATCTCCGGATGCCTTCGGAATATCTCCCTTGCAGTAATACTTTTGAATATTTGCACTATTTCCCCAGGTGATATCTTCGGATGGGCACTAGACAGAAAATGAATATATTAATTTATATCCAACAACTTCAACTTTATAAAACTGAAGCGTTAAATACCTCATTTAAGAAAACTGCCGATAATCTGAATTCCTACAGAACTTCTTCAAACCTCCCGCTTTTTAGAGATTTTAGTATCGAATTGATTATACTTGCATTATGTATTGCTTCATCAATATTAATTGGTAAGTCGGTTTTATTTGCTATGGCTTTAATAAACAATTCAGCACTCATTTTCATTGAATGAGAATAATCTCTTGATTCAAATACAGAAGGAGTATAAACTATTTGCTCATATTTATCATGGTAAAAAACTATCAATGAATCATAAAGATTATTTATGTCATACTTGGCCTTTTCAGTGTGAATTTCTATCTTCTGGAATGGATGCTGCGTTTCAAATCTCCCCCCGACAAAACTGTGGGACATATTTCCAATACTATTGTTTTCGAATTCAATTATTGCAGTAATATTTGTTATTATTTCACTTTCAATGCTATTGCAAATTGCGCATACTCTTTTTGCTTTCCCATTTAAAAAAGTCATTAAATCTATCAAGTGGCAGCAGGAATCAGTTATTAAAAAATATTCGTTTACATGACCCTTAATTTCTTTTGGCCACTGCTGAAACATAGAAGCGTTTATCATATGTATTTTAGTATCTGACATTAACAATTCTTTTGCTTTAGCAACTGATTTTCCATACCTCTGATTATAATTTACACCAAATTTACATCCTTTTTCGTTTGCCAGGTTACTTAGTTTAATTACTTCGTCATATTCTCTACTTACCGGTTTTTCGCAGAAAATATTCTTTTTAAAATTTAGGAATGTAACACACTCATTATAATGAAGTTCCGGTAGCGTACAAATGAAAACCATATTGTAGTCCAAATCGCTTTTTACCAGATCATCTACATTAGTAAAGTGTTTAACTCCATATTTCAAGGAATAGTGTTTGCCTTTATTTAGGTCAGGTTCAACTATAGCAGCCAGTTTCGCTTCCGTACTATTTGCGACAGCTTCCATATGAAACCTTCCTGTCCATCCGCACCCGACAACAACCACCATGATACTCATACACTACCTCACAAACTAACAATACATCGGTTTCTTATACTCTCACCAATTGCTTCTATACCTCTTGTAACATACACCATATCATCAATGCTGCATTTTTCCGTTTCCTTTTTCTCGATGCAGGCAATAAAATGTTCAATTTCGTCAAAACCCATTTCACTGTATCTCAAATTACCCAACTGCACCGCATTATCACTTTTGAGCAAATAGTCATAATTATCGTAGTTCGCTACTATTGACCCTTCCGTACCTATGACCTCAAGTCTGACACACGGATATTCATAAGAGATCGTTGATACCAGTTGAAGATTGCAAATCGCTCCGTTATGCAGCCTTGCTAAAACTGAGACCGTGTCATAGGTCTTGATGAATTTGTGGACAAAATTGTCACCCATTGCATAAATCTCTTTAAAATCGGACCCCGATATCCACCTTATAATATCTATCAAATAAACACCATAAGTGCCTAATGGACCTCCGCTCCTTAATACATCCCGCTCCCATTCCTGGTTGACCATTGCCTCATGGTTGATCATCAAGCTCATACTAATGATTTTCCCAATTTTGCCTTGAGAAATCTGTTCCTTTACATCAATTAGTCCCTTTTCATATTTCAACGGGTTTCCGCACAGCAGCACCTGTTTAAGCGGATTATACTTGCTACGAAGATAATCAACATCCTCACACTTGAAAGTCAAAGGTTTTGCTGTAAAAACATGTATACCTTTACTCAATGCTGCGTCTACAATTTTTACATGCTCATGGGTTTCATTCGCTACAATTACAGCATCAGGTTTTTGGTCAAGTAATTCATGAAAGTCACTGTATAGCCGCGTCTTAAGTTCATTCGCAAAATCACAAGCCGAGACAAATGCACACTCTCTAGTATAGCCATCATCGCATCCCAGATCACAGACTCCAGTCAATGTAATCCCTTTTAATCTTGCTAAGTGTGATGTATATTTGACAGCATAATATCCCTGTGCAAAACCAATAAGCCCGATTTTTATCATATATTTTACCTTCTTATTCCCTTGGATCTCCATCCAGCCATTTGCTGAACATATCAAATAATATATCCTGCCTGGTTTTAGGAATCATTTTTCCTTTATTCAATGCTTTATTAATGTAATTCTCAGAGTCCTGCAGCAATTTAATTATGGAATCTCCGATAACTTTTTCATCACCTTCTGATACATAAGCAAAATCAATTACTATTTTTCCATTATTAACATAGTAATCATCAACTTTTATAACAGGATTCATTTTCCCCAATTCGTCATTTATAATCCATGCAGGTATCCTAGTTTTGGACTGGTCAAAGATTACTTCCAACCTGATAGATGGAGAAAATAACGAATTTTCTACTTTACAGGAAACTCCTTCAAACTTTTTCAACATGTTACACAGATTGTCTGCAAGCTTTTTTTGGTATGCACGTATTTCGTTTTTATCTTCTGTCAACCAATTGCTTATTGAGGATATAATACTTACCATTCCTTCTTTGCCAACTTTCATTGGTCTACCTATGCCCAATTCTTGCAGATAGCACGCGTGAACCAAATCCTTCCTCCCTGCTACAATACCTGAAGTACACCCTCCCAACCATTTTTGCCCGCTGTAAATAGCCAGATCCACTCCCTTTGAGGCAAGTAGTTTAAAATCGGTTAAATAAGCAGCATCAACTATGACCGGAACGTTTTTTCCCTTGCAAATAGAGATAAAGGTATCGATAGGGAGAAGATTGGGTGCAAACACTTCACCCATTATATAAAATGCAGCAGCAGTATTTTCATCCAGTGCATCCCTTAAATGATATGTAGCACAATCCAACGCCTCACCGATTTCTACATAATGGGCTCCGGTCATTTTTATTACCTGGTATACGGGACAATCTCCCGCGCCTGTAACCTGGCCCTTTTGTATAATAATCTTTTTCTTATCCCATGTAACGTCAGGCAAAGCTTTAATTTTTGAAATATCTGAACCGGTAATGCTGGCAGCTGCCGCAATAGCCATTCCTGCCGAGGTACATCCGACAACACAGCCGGCTTCGGTGTTTGTAAGCTTCACTATTGCTTCGCAGGCCCTCCTTTGCAGTTCCCATGTTTCTGCAGATTCTCCCAATATATCGTAGATATCCTTTCTTATTGCATCCTTCACTCTTGATGCACCTAAAACCGTAGCAGGCCCTCTGGCATTTATAACTTTTCTAAAACCGATCTTTTGTTGGATTGTCATATTTATCATCCTTCTTATTTGTAATCGATAGTTAACCATCTACCTGTTATGGCAGATTCTTTTGCTGCGTCTACCACAAGAACGGTTTCAACTGCACTATAAATATCACATAATATAGTCTTTTTACCAGATAACTCATCTATGAATAAATCATTTTCTTTCTGATATCCCCATAACTCAAGTTGATTTAAAGAACCTGTTTTTTCCATGATAAAATTGGATTTGGTTGAATAATTAATATCTCCATAACTTTCAACATAATATGAACCTTGGTTTGAATATATCGTCATACTTTGCATTTTACCGGCCGGATCAACGTGGTAACCCTTTACTCCCCTGTCGTGAAGAATTAATGAACCCTCAATACCATTTTCCATTCTCAGCATTAAAACAGCACTATTTTCCATTAACGATTCAGGTTGCTGTAATCTTTTTAAAGAGCAATTTATTTCCTTGATGCGTACTCCTAATATGTAATTGATAAAATCGAACATATGACAACCAAGACAAGCCAATACTCCTCCGCCAAAATGCTCATCTCCGGTCCAACTGTTCATAAATGGAGGTGGTGTCAATTTAGCCTCAAATATTTCGGTATTAACATTATTTTCTTGCAGTAATTGTTTAAACCGCATCACTGAAGGTGTTACTCTCATATTAAATCCTACTTTCAGAACCTTGCCTGTTTCTTTGTATATATCTATAATTTTTTTAGCAGAGCAATAATTTAGAGTTAGAGGCTTTTCTATAAAAACATGTTTTTTATTTTTCATAGCATTTATTGCATATTCCTCATGTGAATCATGTCTTGTGCAGATATAAACAGCATCAACATCATCACACGAATATATGTCCTGTACATCATCACAAGCTTTGCCTCCATATTTTTCAGCAAAGTCCCGAGCTTTAGGTAAATTTAAATCATAACATTTAATTATTTTTACTTGTTCATTTTTCAACAGACTATTTACATGTATCTGAGCCATTTTTCCAGTCCCAATGAATGCTAAATTAACCATCAAAACACCTCAGTCTTTGTAATTTATTAAAAGATTTTCAGTTTCAAATAAACATTTAACAATTATATTCTCTAAAAGAATAAATATAGAGTTTAACTAAAATAGCATTTTTACCAATTTAACAGGTTATTTATAAAATAATTTCTAAAAAATACCAGTATTAAGTTTACATTAGTATTCCAATATAAATAAGAAATTATACCTATTAATCCTGCTTTACAACCATATTCAAATATTACATTTTTAACACTTTTATTAAAATTTTTATCGTAAAGCTACTGAAATAATAATATACAAAGCTATTTATTCAAATGCTTTATTTTATTACTTTAATATGTATAATATGGTTTGTCATTATGTATTTGAGACGTATTATTTTAAAATTAAAAGTGATCTTTTAAGGATAACTTAAAGTTATAATAATATGAGATTAAAAATTATTTATGCCATATCTAAAATCCAAGTTCTTGATAAAATGGATTATAAAAACTTTTTCAGGATTATTACTGTTAACATGTTGCAATAAATCATAAGTAAAAGTCAAAAGTAAAATTTACTACGTATTTTTTTATCTTTGACACAATTGAAAAATCATTACTTATTATTAAGTATTTACTAAAAATGTACACCATTTCTGCTAATAAGGTTATTTATGTTACTTTATCCAAGCTTAAATCTATCTCTAAAAACCAACTTTAATTTTAGATGTCAATCCTATTTATCTTACTGTTCAGCACTTTTTAATCTAAAACGATATCCACTTTAATACCAAACAGATATTGAGTTTACTAATGATGATCCAATTTCTAAAGAGTTTATACCCTTAAAACAAAACATCAAGTACATTAACCGCACTCTTAAATGGTGCTATCGTCTAAAAACGGTTTAAGATCACTTCTTACAGTTAACTCTTTCCTTACTCTTTTAATGCCTACTTTAATTTAGTCAGAAAGCATTCCTCTATAAACAACAGGATTCTTGTTGAAATTATTAAGTTAAAATTTACTCCATATGTATGTTAAATAGATAAAACTAAGCAAGTTTTACTATGAGCATATTGAGAAAATTCAACACACTACTTAAGTCTAATTCTTTTCCTTTTAAAAAAATAATCTGTTTTAAAAATTTATTTCTCATGTTCATTGTTATTTCTAATACTCTCTTGTAGCTTATTAACATATTTATCTACTAAGGTTTTTCCATAAAATATCGTTTTTTTCTTCAAGTATTACCCATCGGATTTCCCATAATACTTTTTAACTAACGAACTATTCATAATATTGATTAGATTTGAACTTTACCCTTTTACTGCACCCATTGTCAATCCGCTTATTATATGTTTTTGGACATATATAAATACAATTACTACCGGTAGTGTAACTACTGTTGTGCCTGCCATTAAAGGCCCCCAAAATATTTCTCTAACTCCTATCATCATATTTATGGCTACAGGAAGCGTCCTCATTTCAGTAGTTCTTATCAGAGTTAAAGCCATCATAAACTCCTGCCAGGATAATATAAAGGAAAACAATCCCACTGCAACAATTCCAGGGGCTGAAAGAGGAATAATAATTTTGAATATTGTAGAAATTGGAGAACATCCATCTATAGCTGCTGCTTCTTCTAATTCATATGGTAAGTCATCAAAGTATGATTTAAGTATTAAGGTGCTAAAGGGTACTGCAAATGTAAAATAGGTAATAATCAATCCCGGCAAGGAATCAACCAATTTAAAAGCAACAAATGTAATATATATCGTTATTATAAGCAATGGAAGTGGAAACATTTGTGTTAAAATCAGTAAATTGAATATAACGTTTTTCCCTCTGAATTTAAATCTTGACAATCCATATGATAGGAAAGTTGAAATTATTAATGAAATAATTGTTGTGAAAATAGAAACAATTATACTATTTTTAAGATATATATAAAATTTGAAATCAAACCACATTCTTTTATAGTTTTCAAATGTTATATTACTAGGTATTAATTTTGGTACAGTACTAAATATTTCGGTTTTATCTTTAAGGGATGTTGATAACATCCAAATAAACGGAAATACTAAAATTATTGTTATAATTGTAATGCTAAAATAAATTAATATTTTATTAATTGCTCTTTCTCTTTTTATAGTTAAAACCATATTTATTTATCATCCTTAGCGGTATACCTTATATAAGCTATGGATACTATACCGATTATAACAAGTCCTATGCTACCAATAGCAGCTGCATAATTGAACATGAAGAAATCAAATGCTAATATATATGTATAAACAGGAATTACCTGTGTTGAATTCTGTGGACCGCCTTTTGTCATAACATAAATCAAATCAATTTGATTGAACGTCCATATAGTAATTAAAAGTATTAAGGTTATACTAATATTTTTAATTCCAGGCAACGTAATATATCTAAATATTTGAAATGCACGTGCTCCCTCTATTGTAGCTACCTCATACTGTGTTTTGTCAATAACTTGCAATGCTGCTAATAAGACCAAAGCTATAAAAGGGACTCCTTTCCATATCGATGTAACCATTATGGCAGGGAGCGCAGTGCTTGCATTTCCTAACCAATCAATTTCTTTTTGAATTATATGTAAGGATTTTAAAATATAATTGAGTATTCCATACTGACCAGCGTAAATCCACTTCCAAGTCATAGCAGCTGCTATATTAGGGACAACCCAAGGTATTAAGATTAAGCTTCTATATATTCCCCTTCCTGCAAAATCCTGATTTAATATTAGTGCAATTCCCAAACCTATTAAATATTGAAATATAACTATAATAATCGTCCAGTAAAAAGAATTCTTTAATGATAAAAGAAATATTTCATCATTAAGTAATTGTTTATAAAAAGAAACGCCTGCAAATTTAGAAAATTGCATACTAGCTGGTTGTTGGTAAAAGAAACTTGATATTACTCCTCTTATAAGCGGATAAATAAGTATAACAACTACTAAGAATACGCCGGGAGCTATTAAAATATACGCAAATTTACTTCTGTTAAGACTATATGCCTTGTTTTTAGATTTCATTTATTTGCAACTCCTCAAATTATAAATGCTATACGGCTCTGCCTGCAAATATACCTGTAGCTTGTTTATTGAAGAAAGCCAACTTCCCATTGACTACTACGTGGTTGATACCTTCCGACAAATTCCGAGAAAACCGGTTTGTTGACCTGTCTTTGACATTCTCATAATCAAACACCACTATATCAGCATAATACCCCTGTTTGATCAAGCTGCGTCTATTGAGCTTAAATCTGCTGCAAGGCACCTGCGTCATACGATTTATAAGTGTTTCAAGTCTAAAGCCATGCTCTCTGCTCAGTCTCAAAAGCTTGGTAAAGGTTCCAAAAGCTCTTGGATGCGGGTTTTCACCTACTAAGATCGCATCTGAACCAATCATATAATTATCCAGCGACAGCAGCTCAAAAATATCCCTGGAAAAAATTTTATCCAATTCCTCAATGTCTTCACCGGGAAAATCATAAAAACTAAAAGCCAGCTCCTCTTCGTAAAGCAAATCACATATTAACTCTCCGATAGTTTGATTTCTCAGCTTTGCAGTGTCTTTAAAGCTAAGGCCTATATATTCAACATTATTTATCAGATTACTGATAATTGCATCATCAATAATATGCTGCCTGTCTATTTCTTTAGCAATTTTGCTGCGCATTTCCTTGTCTGAAAGTCTCTGCATGATAGCTTCGAATCCACCGTCACTTGCCCAGTAAGGAAGAAACATTGCTGCATAAGAAGCACCATATGCATATGGATATAATTCAAGAGTAATATCTACACCTTCGTTTATAGCCTTTGTTATTTTTTCTAAAATTGTTTTAACTTTTCCTATTGTCTTTCTATTTGTTTTATAATGAGAAAAATGCAACTTACATTTGGCTTTCGATGCTATTTCTATAGCTTCAGCAACATTGTCAAAGGGTTCGCCTTTAAATACCGTCCGCAAGTGTATTACAAATACACTGTCAAATTCGCCGACAACCTTGCATAGTTCTATTAATTCTTCAGTATCACTATAAGCTGCAGGAAAATAGCTTAATCCTGTTGAAAATCCACATGCGCCTTCACTCAGCCCTTTCCTCAGCATCGCTTTTGCTTTTTCCAGACTTGAACCGGATAGTTTTTCATCTTTAAAACCTACAGTCTCCAGCCTTAATGAACAATGAGGAAATAAATATGCAGTGTTAATGGATACCTTGTTATTATAGTTTTCCCTAAACTCATATACCGACCCATAATTAAATGAGTTACCGAAATCCCCGTTAAGCCCCCTCAAATATTTAACATATTGCTCCAGGTTATCTTTTGATAACGGAGCATAAGAAAGCCCATCCTGTCCGAGTATTTCAGTAGTAACTCCTTGGCTTAACGAAGAAATATGCTGCCTGTCATAAAGCAGTATCATATCCGAATGCGTATGTGTATCAACAAACCCAGGGCTGAGAAAAAGCCCCTCGGCATCAACAACCAGCCTGGCATCTATGCTTTCTTCATTCCCACTATTGCTGACCACTTTTGATATTACATCACCTTTGACGTATACATCACCTTTAAATGAATCTGCGCCGGTGCCATCAAATATTCTTGCGTTTTTGAATACCAAATCTTCCATAACATACCCTCAACTAAGCTTTCAATATACATACATGGGTTATGCACCCATGTATGTATGATTTAAGGTAATATATTATTTATGAATATCATTAAATGCTTTATTCATCTGCTCGCAGAAATCGTCTGGAGTTATATTATTTGCTATAAGTTTTTGAATAGCCGCATTAAAGAATAACTGCCTGAACTGCTCATATTTTGGTGCACTAGGCCTGTTCTTGCCATACTGGGCCAGTTCTATGAAAGGCTTCAGAAATTCATCCTGTGCATATTCGCTCTTTGAAAAATCATTCGTGAAAGCAAATACTCCACTTTGAATACAGAATTTATCATAGTAACCCTTTGAATAGAAGAAATCAAGGAATTTGCCTGCTGCTTCTTTATTCTTACTCTGCTGTGTAATATGCATTGTGTTCGGATAACTCAAAGCAGCTATACCACCAGATCCAGCGGGCATCATAGCAGTAGCCCATTTACCATCCAATTCCGGATTGCTTCCTTTAATCGCGCCGATGACCCACATTCCATTTACCATCATAGCTGCATCACCAGCCACAAAACTGTTCTTGCATGCTTCCCAGTCCATTCCGGTAATAGTTTTCGGGGTAATCTTGTGTTTGTTAACCAGATCATAGTAATACTGTACAGCTACTTTTGCTTCCGGTTTATCAAACGTTCCTACCCACTTACCGTCTTTAAGCTCACACACATTTGCTCCAGCCTGCCATAAGAAAGGAAGGAAGTAATCATCCGGCTCCCAGCCGGCTGCCGGGAATACCAGTCCACTTGTTTTCTCATTAGTTAATTTCTTACCAAACTCAACCAACTCTTCCCAGGTTTTTGGAGGCTGTGTCAAGCCTGCCTTTTCAAATAGATCTGTTCTGTAGAAAAGACCCCAGGTACATCCATCCCATGGTAAACCATATTTTTTGCCGTCAGTTCCTGTCATTGCGGAAAACCCGGACGGGATAAATGAATCTATAACACCCTTAGATACGTATTTTTCTATATCGGCCAGTGCGCCTGTCTCTACGAATTCAACCGCCCATGTTCCGGCGAGCATGCCAATATCAGGAGCCATACCTGCCATAATAGAGTTCATAAACTGTGAGTGAGCATTTCCCCAGTCAACATAAATCGTCTTAACAGTTATACCTGGATTTTCTTGCTGGAATTTATCAATAGCCTCATTAATAACTCCATCTACATTCGGAACTGTTCCACCAATGTACTGAAATGTTATTTCAGTTGCAGCCTTAGATTCTTCTACAAAGACGGAAGTAGCCATGCTAACCAAAATTAACAAACTTGTTAAACATAAAATAACAATCTTTCTTGACATTTTCACTTATTTCATCTCCTTTATTTTAAATAATTAAAAAACAAATAGAAAATTTCTTTTCCTCTCTTATCACTTATCACCTCCTTAACACTAATATTCCCTGGCTTCAAGATGTGTTTACAGATTGGCATGCCAAAACCTTCATATTTTCATCTTCTATTTTTACCGAATAAAGAGTAACTATCAAATTTTTTCATCACCTTCCTTTCCACTCATTATTTCTCCTGTTATTTCTAATTTTAATCTAACCCTAAAAGCCGCGCTGGATTTTTTTTAGTCATAATTTCAATTTCTTTTTCGCTTATACCGCAAAGAATCATTATTTCAATAAATTGTCGCAATCCTTCAATAGGATTGGGACTTGAAAACTGACCTAGATCTGTAGCCATCACACAGCGTTCTGCTCCTACCCTCTTAATTGACTTTGCCATTATTAAGTAAGATTCATATCTTTCACCTACTGGCATACTGGCATAAAAGAATACATATCATGCTTAAGTATAGCACCCATATTCGCAAGTTCTACCTGATCCTCAACGGACATATTAACTAGTCTTGATTCAGGATAGGTTATAAGAATTTTCTTTACTCCTCGTTCCTTAGTCACTTTTACTAAAGCAAAAATCTCTTCTAAAGAAAGATGGCTTGTTCCTAAAATTATATCCGCATCTGCAATGAGATCTAAAGCTTCATAAACTTCAGGGATTACCTTTCCTTCTAAATCTAAAATATAAACTCCTTTCATTTCCTTTTTATGTTTTCTTTTTTTAGTAATACTATCCAAAGAAGGATAATTAGGTACTCCAATAATTTTAATATGATTTCTTGCATGTATATTTGGCATCAATACCTCTTTTGCATTCCGACATAAGGTAACTTCTACTGCTTCTGGATTTATACCGCCAACTGTATAATTTAATACTACTCCTCCCTATACCTCTATCCCAGGGACCATTTGGCTAACATAATGCATTCAATCTGCATTTATTATACAGCATGAGATTTAGATAATAATATGGCTTTACATCCTACATCTCTTGCCTGTCTAGCCAATTCACATTCATCATAAGGCCTCGCAAATATATCTGGACCTGGATGAACATGAAGTTCAATAACACCCCTCATTAATTATTTATCCTTTTCTGGAAGTTCAATGCTCATTTTTTTCCTCCTACTCTTCTGTTTTGATTTAAAAACAATCTTAATAAATACAATCACTCAGTAACTAATTTCTTTATAAACTAAAATCATTAAATTTCTTTACGCTTTATAATTTTCAATTTCCCATTTTAGTCATTAAACTTTAAAGTAATTATTTTATTTGCACATTTGGCTACTACATAGACAATATTCAAAAATGGATGGAATTTTAATTGTATCGGTCCTTCACTGCAACCTAAGTGTAATTTAGATAATTTAGTGTTAGTTTTTGAATAACCACTATCAATAAAATAAACATAGATATTATTGGATCCTGTATTTACAGATAAAACATTTCTACCTGATTTATCCATAGAACTAAAATGTAAATTTAATTGATTATTTTTACTGTTATTATTGGTTTGTGACAATAGTTTATTTTTAATATCAAATAAAATAATAATGAAAATAAATAGCCTTTTTTATAGCAATTACACAAAATATTATTTGAAATATGGCACATTAATTTTCTTTCTACATCTCTACTTTGCCTTTCTTTGGAATAAACGAAGTGTTCTCATCATTATTAATTATTGACGATATTTAGTCAATTTATCATTAGAATCAAGAATACATCTATATATAATTAGTATATTTCTAGCGTAGGTTCCTATAAAGAGTTCATATCCTGATTCCATATCAAAACTCACGCACTTATTTTGCATTTTTCAGGCTTGTTAATTTTTTTTTCATTTCCTCATATTTTTTGACCCAGTATAAATCATTTCTATCTATGCGCGTACCTATTCCCCTTAAAGCTTCGATGTATGCCCCCAATACTGGCGAACAATTCAGCTTTATAAAACTGAATTTAGGTATACTTCTTCTCACACTTAATCTTAAGCTATCTATTAGCAATGTACTTTTAGTTTTTTCATATATGCTACCTGCCAATACTATAGGTATTTCCATTTTTGTCATCTTCATATTGTTTACTAATCCGGTTATCATTTTACCAATTTCGGAACCCATTTTAATAATTATTTCCTGGCTGACCAAATCATTGTCTAATGCCAAATCAAAAACCAATTGGACAACGTTATTTAACTGTTCTTTACATATATCGCCCATATATATTGAGTAAACTACCTGTTCCATGTTTTTAACTTTCATCAGCTTGGGAATTTCTTCAACTAACCTAGTATAAGGACCGGTATTTTCATCGCACCTGCAAGAATGATGGAGAACTTCCCTGACGAGATGATTTCCTCCGCCATAATTTCCAAGATCGTAGCTCAATGCCCTTAATATTTTCTTTTTACCATTTTTGTCTTTTACAGCTACATTATTTCCTGTTCCGCAAACAGAAACAACGCCCCACCCCCCAAGTGTACCTGCAGATAAGGCAATCCACGAATCATTGACAACATTGTAAGGTATATTTTTAAATATAGGATTAAGTAACTTATCAAGCATTGTAAAATCGCTGTCAAAATCTGCTCCTGCAATACCGATGTAAATATAACTTAATTTATCCGATTCAATATTCGTGCGAATACATACATTTTCCATTACATCACTTATAGTTTGTTTAACATATGTACTACCAACTATCTGATGGTTTGATGAACCTCCCCTGTACATTCCCAATATATTGCCCTTATCATCTCCAATTAAAGCTTCGGTTTTTGTTCCACCCCCATCTATAGCTAATACATAGTTCATTCTATCACCTTATCATCTTCATCTATATTTGAAATATTATCAATTAAATCTTGGAAGAAAGTCTTTATATTCAGATAACATATCATTAATAAGACATGCTGCATTTTTATACCCATGAATTAATGGATTATTTAATAGTGCCAGCGTAGCTAAATCTTTACTTCCTTTAACAGCTGATTCAATAGTTAATTTTTCGTAATCTTTCATTTGCAGAATAAGACCTTTTATTTGTGAAGGTAATGATCCATATGTCAATGATCTGACCCCAGAATAATCAATAACGCAATTTGTTTCAACTACACTTTTATTGGACAATTCCGAGAAAGCTCCATTATTACAATAGTTAATCACCTGTAATGTAGGGGTATTAGAGCACAGTGCCTTTATTAACTGGATTGCAACCGTAGAATAATATGCTCCCCCTCTTCTATCAAGTTGAGATGGTTTTTCACTTATATTGATATCTTTGTAAATCTCAAATAACTCATCCACAACTTTTTTTACTTGCTCTCCTCTAGTTCCTTTACCACTTTCAACTTCCCGTTTTATTTTGCCAAACATTTCATTTTCAAAATAAAAATACTGCAAATAGGGCGACGGTATTAATCTTAATTGTCTAATAAGGTCAGAAACAGCTTCAATTTTGGGAATGTTTTTGACCAATTGCGAGGCAAAAACTCTTTTATCTATTAGTGACTGTAGAATGGGTTTACCCATATAATATACTTCACTAATAAAACTAAGATGATTTAACCCTACAAATTCACAATAAACATTTTCCACATCAGTTCTTAATACTTTGGCAATATCAATTCTCATATTGTAAGGGACATTACATAAGCCTACACATTTTATATTGGAATACCTATTTATTGCCTCCACAATTATACCTGACGGGTTTGTAAAATTGATTATCCAGGCATCAGGACAAATTTTCTCCATTGTTTGAGCAATACGAATTGCCTCCGGAATAGTCCTTACGGCGTTGAAAAACCCGCCCGCTCCAGTTGTTTCCTGACCAATCAATCCATATTTCAGTGGAATTTTCTCATCTTTTATTCTTGCATCCAAAAACCCGACCCTAAATTGATTTATTACAAAAGAACAGTTTTCAAGAGCACTTTCAATAATCATGTCTGATGTTATGTTGATATTTTTCTTGGTTTTATTTACCATTCTTTTTGCAAAATTCTCTATGATTTTAGTCTTTTCTTCTCCTTGCTCGATATCATATAAACATATTTGAATAGGTTGAGCAAAATCATTTTTAATAAATCCATCTATTAACTCTGGTGTATAACTGCTGCCTGCACCAATTACTGTAATCTTTAATTCTGACATAAACATCCTTCTTTTTTAAACATCTTTCATTGTTTTATTTTCACTATTATTTCAATTTCTACCGGAATATTTCCTGAAGGAAGATTTGAAGTGCCCACAGCTGTTCTTGCATGCATACCTCTTCTCCCCAAAACTTCTACCATAAGGTCGGAAAAACCATCCATAACTTTTTCCTGATCATAAAAATCTACAGCACTACTTATCAGTCCGAAAGCTTTTACAATATAATCAATTTTATCAATGCAACCCAGATAATCTTCTAATGCACGCAATAGAATAGCTCCACAAATTCTTGCGGCGTTGTATCCTTGTTCCAGTCTGATATTTTCCCCTAGTCTACCTGTGTAGAAAGGTTTTCCTGTTACTTCATCCTCGGGACCATGACCTGAAATATAAAGCAAGTCTCCTACCTGCCTTATGGCAACTATACCTTTTCTTTTCAGGGTAGAAAAATTTAAATCATTGATACTATTTTGCATGACAACCTACAAAAATTAAAACTATAGTTTTGATTTCAATCTCTAATTTTAACAATTAATTCAATTTCAACCGGGATGTTATCAGGAAGAGTATTTGTTCCCATTGCTGAACGAGCATGCAATCCCCTTTCTCCAAAGACTTCTACCATTAAATCCGAAAATCCATGCATAACAGCAGGCTGGTCAAAAAAGTCAGGTGAACTGGCTACAAGTCCCAATGCTTTAACAATATAATCAACTCTATCCAAATCACCAATATAATCTGCTATTGAAGATAAAATGTTTATTCCGCATAATCTGGCAGCTTGATAGCCCTCATCAATAGTCAGGTCATTTCCGAGTTTGCCAGTATATAAAGGTTTACCATTAACATCAGTAGGGCCATGGCCCGATATATAAAGCAAGTCATTATATTTTCTAATGGTTACTATTCCTTTACCCTTTCTATCCTTTTTTGATAGATTAATTTCAAGTTCATTTAATTTTAAATCAAGTTTACTCATAAATAAATTCTCCTTGAATTATTCGTAGCATAAAAATTTTAGTATAACAAATAGTAAGATCAATGATAGTGCTGTTTTTTTGTTTTTTCTTATTTTATTTATTCTATTTCTACAATATAGAATTTCATTCTATATTATGTATTATACAAAGTTAGTTTTTATTTGTCAAATTATTTTTAACTAATGTTATTTAAGAATTAAAAGTGAACTCTTTAAAACAAACTAAAACTATAATAATATAGGATTAAAAAAGTGAGGTCCTATATTATGAAACAGCTACACAAAAAGTTCACCAATTCTCAGATCAAAGCATTAATTACGCGTTATCTAAAAAAAGAAATAGCAAGAAAATACATCCAAGAAATTTTAGGTATTAAGAAAACAAGATTCTTTGCTTTAGTAAAACGATTAAAAGATGATCCCGAAAATTTCTCTATTCTGTACTCTCGTAGAATACCTACTCGAAAAATTTCAAAAGATATCGAGAAAAATATTGTAAAAGAACTAAAGATCGAAAAAGATTTAATCAAAGCAAAAGAAGTACCGATTAAGTGGTATAACTACAGTTACATAAAAGATCTTTTAAAACAAAAATATAACCAGAAAGTATCTTTGCCTACCATCATCGACCGGGCCAAGAGAAATAATTTTTACTTTTTAAGGCCAAAGAGAAAAGCTCATGATAGAGAGGTATTAACTAACTATCCCGGAGAACTTATCCAACACGATTCTTCTCATCACCAGTTTGCCCCTTATGCTGCCAGAA
>Ga0307380_10002797_pt1 | contig 24431 bp, 28 predicted proteins | sample UN3MG_FD_202239 | JGI IMG/M metagenome (GOLD analysis project Ga0307380, IMG submission 202239) | Soil microbial communities from Risofladan, Vaasa, Finland - UN-3 | ecosystem: Environmental > Terrestrial > Soil > Coastal area > Acid sulfate soil | place: Finland: Risofladan, Vaasa | collected... | reverse complement strand
TACAACCACACCTGTCGTCCTATGAGTTTGCGATCAGGTTCGATCCCCGTGGAGACGGGTTTGTGATTACCAGGGACAGGCTTATTATCGGCTTTGAGGTGATGTCCGGCGAATGTGAAGATACCCTCATTGGTGAAAAACAGAAGATCGGGCGAGGTCAGATAACGGTGACGAGTGATGGGGGTGAATTGACGTATTCGGTTGATCTCCCGGAAGGTTGTCCTATTTCTGAACAGGAAATCATCCCGAGCTATCTCCGTAAAAAGCACCTTCCGGGAAAGACACTTCTTTTAGAAACCCCGTATGCGTATCCATTGCCCTATATTGAAAAATTCTTTGACCGCATTGCCATTTATGACATCGATCCAAAACTCTTAAAAAAGGGAGTCGCGATCACGGGAAAAAGAGAGCTTGAGGAGGATGCAGGTAATCTTGTGCTGGTCTTAAAAAACATTATCGGGGACCCGGAAAAAAAACGGAAATTTTCAAACCTTTTGCGTGACGTTTTGCCGTTTGTTGAGGATCTTTCTGTTGAAAAGTTCATGAACATTTCGTTGATCCTCACTCTTCGTGAACGATATGCAAGGAATCACGTTCTCCCTGCAACATCGCTTTCAGATGGCACGATGACAATTTTAGCCCTTATCATCGCCCTCTACTTTGAAGACAAACCGTTTATCATCATTGAAGAACCGGTTAGCCACATCCACCCGTTTTTAGTTGCCCGGGTCATTACGATGATGAAGGAGGCTTCAAAAAGCAGGCAGGTTATGGTTACCACGCATAGCACCGAGGTTGTGAAACACGTCCTGATTGACGATCTCCTGCTCATCTCAAGGGATACTGAAGGATTCTCTGTTGTTTCGCGTCCGGCTGACAAAAGGGAAGTTCGGACCTTTTTGGAAAATGAGATCGGGATTGAAGAACTGTACGTCCAGAACCTGCTGGGATTGTGACCATGCAAAAACGTCTTTTCATTCTTGTCGAAGGTGAAGATGATATCAGGTTTTTCGGGCGCATTATAAAACCGCTTTTTGTCTCTCACTATACTTCAGTAGAGATTATCCCGTATGCAAGCATCAGGCGCACGAAAGTGAGTAGTTTTTTAAAGAGTATACGGCTTATGAACAACGATTATATTTTCGTTGCGGATATTGATACAGAACGATCCGTGCGCGACAAAAAACAGGTTCTTTACTCCCACTTCAGTCACATCGATGGCGGAAGTATTGTTGTGGTAATCAAAGAGATCGAAAGCTGGTACTATGCCGGCCTTTCAGGTGAATCTGCACAGTACCTGGCAGTTCCTGACTTTCCCTTTACTGATGAGCTCACCAAGGAGGATTTTAATCGTCTCATCCCCTCAAAGTATGATTCACGAATCGATTTTATGTTTGAAATCCTCAAGTATTTCTCCATCGATACGGCAGGAAAGAAAAACCATTCATTTAAGTTCTTTATTGAACGGTATCATCTGGAAGATCCTCTCGGGCGGCAGGCAAACAAATAATCAGCTTTCCGGTTCTCCAAGGAGAGGATAAAGTATCGAAATGATTAATTTAAATCTCCACGCTATTTTGTACCGGTTCAAAAAACATCCGGAGGTTTTTTCGTTTGATGGAAAAATATACCTGTGCTATCTGTGGACATATGTATGACCCAAAAAAGGGTGAACCGCTGCAGAACCTGCCACCCGGTATTGAATTTGCGGATCTCCCGGAAAACTGGCAGTGTCCGATTTGCGGCGCATCAAAGAAAAATTTCACGAAGGAGTGATTGCTGGTTATTATGGTTTCACGAGAAATTATTCACGGTATCTTCTGGGTCGGAGCGATTGATTTTGACCGGAGGATCTTTGACGAGCTGATTCCGCTCCCGAACGGCACGAGTTATAATTCGTACCTGATCCGTGGCAGCGAGAAGACAGCACTGATAGACACTGTCGACCCCACCAAGGAGTTCGAACTGATCTCAAACCTTGTCAAACTTAATGTCGACCGGATCGATTATGTGATCGTCAACCATGCTGAACAGGATCATTCGGGGTCCCTCCCCATGATCCTGGAATTCTTCCCTGATGCCGAAGTAGTGACCAATGAGAAGTGCAAAGACCTTCTTGTAGCCCTGCTCCACCTGCCGGTAAACCAGTTCCGGGTTATCAAAGACAAAGAAACCCTCTCTTTAGGAGACCGCACGCTTGAATTTTTCATTACCCCATGGACACACTGGCCTGAGACGCAGATTACCTACCTGCGTGAGGACAAAATCCTCTTTCCCTGTGATCTGTTCGGGTCGCATACAGCAACCAGCGACCTCTATGTAACTGACGAGGCAGAGATCTATCGCTCCGCAAAGAGGTATTATGCCGAGATCATGATGCCATTCCGCACCAGCATCAAAGGTTATGTGGACCTGGTAAAAGCACTCCCTCTTGACCTGATCGCACCCAGTCATGGGCCCATATACCGGCGCCCGCAGTTCATTCTCGATGCATACGCAGACTGGGTATCAGACACCGTGAAAAACGAGGTCGTTATCGCGTATGTATCGATGCACGGAAGCACGCAGAAAATGGTGGAGCACCTCACCGATGCGCTCATCGCACGGGGGATTTGTGTAAAACCCTTCAACCTTACCCGCACGGATATCGGGGAGCTCGCGCTGTCACTGGTTGATACAGCGACGGTGGTTATTGCAACACCCACTGTACTTTTCGGTCCCCACCCGCAGATCGTGTATGCGACCTATCTTGCCAACCTGCTTAAACCCAAAGTCCGGTTTGCATCGGTGATCGGGTCGTATGGGTGGGGAGGTCAGGCTGTCGAAACGATTGTAAAAATGCTCGACCATGTTAAAGTAGAGGTACTTGAACCGGTCATGGTCAAGGGTCTCCCGGACGAAACTACGCTACGGGCACTCGAACGGCTGGCAGACGATATCTTAAAGAAGCATAAAGAAATTAAGATTGTTTAGGAAAGGAGGAAGGATTATGACGAAAATGTTTGAAGTATACACGTGTGAAGTATGCGGAAACATCATAAAAGTTGTCCATGCATCCCATGGAACCCTGGTCTGTTGCGGAAAACCGATGATCCTGCAACAGGAAAAGACTGCTGATCAGGGTAAGGAGAAACACGTTCCGGTCATCGAGAAATCCACAACAGGAATCCTTGTCAAAGTCGGTTCCGTCCCTCACCCGATGGAAGAGAAGCACTATCTTGAGTGGGTTGAAGTAAGGGCTGGTGAAAATGTGTACATCCGGGGTTTTAAACCCGGGGAAAAACCCGAAGCTGAGTTCTGTGTTGCTGACACAAATGTAAAGGTACGGGCATACTGTAATGTGCACGGGCTCTGGACAAACAAGGTTTAATAAAAAAAGAAAAAAGTTAAAAATCTTTTTTTTGCGCAGGCAAACACTAATAGAGAACCAGCGGTAACCCAATAGTAATGCAACGGCTTGAGCATCTCTCCACGATAATTGCAGATCTCGGGGATATTTTCACCTTTATCGCGCCATTTACCGCCGTTCCTGTAATCGTTGCTGTACTATTCTCCGAGTGGGATATGCTCCTGCCCATGGCAGCAGTTCCTGCCACGTTCTTTATCCTTGGTAAGTTGTTACGAACCCTTCCCCGGACGGATCGGGGAGTAAGGCTTTCTACGGCTATGTGTTCGGTGGCGCTTTTCTGGCTTACCTGTGCAATGGTGAGCGGTATCCCGTTTATGCTCGGGTTGCAAATGGGATTTACCGACGCATTCTTTGAAGGGATGGCAGGATGGACGGGCACAGCGTTTTCTATGATCCGTTCGCTTGACACCGCTCCCCATGCTCTCCTTTTCTGGCGATCCTACATGCAGTGGATCGGTGGCATCGGCATCATTGCATTTATGATTGCACTCGCGAGCAGTACCGGTCTTTTCAGCTCAAAGGTCTTCCGCGCCGAAGGCCGGGATGAACCGCTGATGCCCAGCGTAATAGCGACCGGGCGGGTGCTCTGGAAGATTTACGGCATGCTTACATTTTTTGCTATCAGTCTTATCCTGTTTACCGGACTCTCGTTATGGGAATCGGTCAATCTCGCTCTCTCGGCAATATCCAGTGGCGGTTTTACCCTGCATGAAGGGGGAATCCTGTATTATAATAGTAATGTGCTACAACTGATCCTGATTCCCATTATGATCGCCGGTGCTCTGCCTTTCAGACTTTATTATCGCATTGTTGAAAACCGGCGATGGAGCCTTTTTGGGGATGAACAGGTGAAACTGCTTTTTCTCTTTACCGGAATCGGGGTTGCAGTACTAACCTATGACCTGGTTTTTTTTGGGAACCTGGAAATCCTGGCAGCACTGAATCAGGGTCTCTTTATGAGTGTGTCGACTCTCACAACCACCGGTTTCCAGAACGCAAACCTGCGATCCTGGGCGAGTGTTACCGTGCTATTCTTAACCCTGCTTACCTTCATTGGTGGAGCCTCAGGAAGTACTGCCGGCGGTATCAAACTTAACCGGGTAGCAATGGCCTTCCGTGCACTCTTCTGGTGGTTCCGCAGGCTTTTTGTCAGCGGGAAAGTCCTCCATCCCTTCAAGATCGAAGGGAGGGTAATCCCCCGGGCAACCGCAGAACTTGAAGCTGCAAAGAACATGCTCATCATCATCCTTTCGGTAGTGATCATCTTTATTGCCACACTAGCGGTGTTGCAGTTCCATCTCACCACGTATTCCATCACCGACATCGTCTTTGAAGTTGTATCAGCATTCTCTACGTGCGGTGCCAGTATCGGGTACGTATCTCCGGATATGCCGTTGATCTCAAAGTGGATCTTTATCGGGGTGATGTGGCTGGGGCGCCTGGAAGTGATCCCGGTTGTGATGCTCTTTATTGCCATATTCCGGGGAACTGACTGAAAATTCCGGTCTCCTGACAAGGAAATATAAGGAAAAATACAACGCAACTTTACTTTTGTTAACATCAGGAGATCTAATATAAATTGCCGACCTATGGTACGGTGATGAAACAAATCGCCCTGTACGGTAAGGGAGGTATAGGAAAATCAACCACTTCTGCCAACCTTTCAGCCGCGCTTTCCCTCCAGGGTCTGGATATCATGCAGATTGGATGCGATCCCAAACGGGACAGCACACGGATGCTGATGCATGGGAATTTTATCCCGACCGTCATGGACCTGGTCCGGGTGCGGGGCGAGGCGGACCTTTCGCTTTCAGATATTGTATATAGAGGATTCAACGGAGTCCGGTGTGTAGAAGCAGGAGGACCGGAACCTGGTGTCGGGTGTGCCGGAAGAGGGATCATCGCCACGTTCCATCTGCTCGAGAAATTCGGGGCACTCAGGGGGGATGTGATTGTCTATGACGTCCTTGGGGATGTAGTATGTGGTGGGTTTGCAATGCCCATGCGGGAAGGGTATGCACAGGATATTTACCTTGTCACCTCCGGGGAGTTGATGTCCCTGTATGCTGCGAATAATATCTGCAAAGCGATAAAGCGCCTGTCAATGCGGACAAAGAGCACCTGTCGGCTTGCCGGTGTAATCTGTAATGCAAAGAACCAGCCCCTCGAAAAAGAACTTGTCGGGGAGTTTGCACGGCGGGTGAACAGTACGCTCGTGCAGTATATCCCGCGGGACCGTGTTGTGCAGCTTGCAGAGCTCAACAGGATGACGGTGCTTGAGTACGAGCCGGACTCTGCTCAGGCGGCACAGTACCGATCCCTTGCAGTGCGTATTATGGAAAATACCAGTTTCACTATCCCCAACCCTCTTGAAATCGATGACCTCGAATCCCTTGCCCTTGAATTTATCTAGATTCGGGGGGTGCACTCTCACCGGGGCACTCTCGGTGACTACCCAGGTTAAGGATACTGTTACTATCGTACATGGGCCAAAAGGGTGCACGCATCATAACTTCTCGCTCCTGCATGCTACCGGACTTGACAACGATCGGGTCACCATCCCGGATTTAATCTCGACGGGACTTTCTGAAAGCGATATTATTTTTGGAGGCGAGGGAGCGCTTGAACGGACTCTTGATGCGGTTGCAGAGCGGCATATCGGGGGAATTTTTGTGCTTTCGACCTGCATTGTTGAAACCATCGGTGATGATGTCGCGGCTGTCTGTCGCAGGCACTCCAAAGTACCCGTGATACCTGTTCCTACCGCCGGATTTCTCGGGGGCACGTTTCAGAATGGCGTCAATAATGCACTCAATGCCATCGCAGATACCGCAGAACCCTGCATAAAGATCCCGTGCGCAAATATCATCGGTGAGAAAAATCTCGAGTATGAAGTGGATGAGAACTATGCAGAGGTTACCCGGTTGCTGACAGCGCTGGGGGTACCGGTAAATTTGCGGTTCCTGCGTGACTGCTCGATTGCAGACATATCCCGGCTTGGGGCGGCCCGGCTCAACATTCTCCGGGACGATGACCTGTGGACTGTTGGCGAACGGTTGCAACAGCGATTCGGTACACCGTTTATTTCATCCTATCCGGTTGGGCTTGCAGGAACGATCGGGTTTCTTGAGGCAGTTGCAGGGGGTTTTGGCGTGAAATGCACACAAGCGGTTCGTGAGGAAAAAGTCCTGCAGGAAGAAATTCTTTGCGAATTTGAAGATATTTCCGGCACTTCAATAACATTCGATCATCAAAGTAGTGCTCCTGATGCATTCCGCGTCGCCTGTGAAGTTGCAGGCAGGATCGCTGTCACTATAGATGGTGATGGTTGTATGGTCCCCCTCCCGCTGTCATCCCCTGTAGGTACAACCGGAATCCGGCGGATGCTCCACAGGTGGAGGCGTGCTATCCATGCCTGAGTGCGAAAATCCCCTCTGGCCCTGTGCGATGACCGGAGCTGCTGCGTGTCTTGCCGGTTTTGAGGGTATCGCGGTCGTGATCCATGGCTCAAGCGGGTGCTACTATTACCCCACCACGCTCCTTCATGCGCCCCTCCATGGCACATTTATCCTGGAAAATGAGGCGATTTTCGGGTCAGAGCACCGACTCCGCGAAGTTATTGAGGGACTTTCCGGGTGTGGGAAAAAGATCGCGGTGGTTACAACCTGCGTTCCCGCGATACTCGGAGAGGATATCCGGTCAATGCTTGAGGATTATGATGTGATCCTTGTTGACAGCCCGGGTTTTTCCGGTGATGTGGAGGCGGGGTATAAAAAGGCGCTCTCCGTCCTTGCACCAGCCGTTGATCCGGCAACAGGAGGGATAAATATTGATGGTGCCTGTCTCTTCGATCCGTTCTCGTGCGGCAATGTCAGGGAAATTATGCGGTTGCTGGGTAATGCATCAGTACCCGTTGGCACTGTTTTTTGCGCAGACGCGCTCGGGAATGTGGGGCATGCCGCCCGGTATACCGTGGGAACAAACGGGGATTTTTCCAGCGGGGCCGGTGAGTTCCTCGGAGGAACGCTTGGGTTTGAGGAGATTAGTAAAACATTCAGAAGAGTTGCCTCGGTCTTTCCGGAAGCCGATATCATTTCTGTCGAAACGGAAATGCAACGTGAGGATGAAAGGATTATCAAGGCATGCGATAAGTTTCTCCGCAGGTTTGATCCCCCTCATGCGGTAATATTTGGTGGTTTTTCGTATGCAACATTTGCAGCTCGAACGTTGAAGCATTACCTTGATGCAGATATCCTGTATGTCGGTACCCGCAACGAGCCCGGCACCTCTCCTTTCCCGTCAGGAATTGTGCAGGGTCTTTCTTTGGTCAGGGAACTCATCCGGCACCATGATCCCAGTCTTGTTATCGGGTCATCGTTCGAACGGTCCGTTGCTGCGAACCGGGCGTTTGTCGGGCTCACTCCCCCCATAAGGGGAATGGTGAAGCTTTCCCCGCATCCTGTTGCTGGCATCACGGGCACCCTGTCATTTGTAGAGAATGTGCTGAATGCATGCATGGACAGGAAAAAATAACGTCATGGCTCATCCGGTTATTTCCGGATACCGGTATCCGGCACTCTGCTTCATGCCTTCACTTTCACCCCGCGCAGACTGATGGATTATATACCCTTTCTTCCAACGTCGTACTACGACAATAAGGTGGTCGTGTATGATGGAAAAGGCGGGATATATCCAAAGGAACGGATGCCGGGCATTAGACAGTGATGGAATCCTCCACGAAGTGATCGAAGTACATATCCGAGGCTCACGGTATGCGATCCGGGTTGCCGGACTTGCCGGTGCAATCACCGGGCGGGTATTTGTCCAGATCGAAGAGCTGACCCATAACTGGAACTATTACCTGGGATCCACCTGCGGTCTTGCCCAGGTATCAGTATCCGGCAAAGCCCTGAATATCAATCTCTTCAATGACGGGAGTTTTACGGTATCCCTTGGAGCACTCCGTACCATTATGTACGGAAAAGACAAGTATGCCTTCATCATGAAGATACCGGACCAGTCCGTGCAATTGTCAAAGATGAAAAGACTCTCGCAGGATCAGATGCAGATATCAGCAACGGTATAATCCTTTTTTGATCGGGAATCTGAACAAATCGTGCAACATTAATAGTCCTGCAACAGATGTTCTTTACGTAAAGATGGAGTCTCCTCATTTACCCATTGAGACGGCTTTTTCATCAACCCAGGAAGGGGGCGGTAATAACGGCAGACATAGAGAATTTTTACCGGGATCTTGTCGAGTCGCAGCAGGATCTTATCGTTAAGTTCAACCTTGAGGGTCGCCTTCTTTTTGTAAATTCTGCATATTGCGATATTGTCGGAAAATCACAAGCGGATCTGGTTGGCAGCGTTTTCATGCCGGTATCGGGTGAGCGGCATTCCGATGTAATTGCCACGCAGATGACCAGGCTTTTCCGACCTCCTTTTTCCTGTACTGTTGAGCAGTGGATTCAGACCCCCAAAGGTATGCGATGCATCAGCTGGTCTGCAAAGTCCATTGTTGAGAATGGCAATACGGTTGTGGCAATTGTTGCAACCGGTCGTGATATCACCTTACTAAAACATGAGCAGAAGGCAATCAAGAAAAAAGACGAGGAGCTGATGCTCGTGATTGAGAGCGGGAAACAGATGTATTACTCACATACTCCTGATCATGTGATGACGTATGTCAGCCCGCGTATCCGCTCCCTGCTGGGATGCAGTCCGCACGCGGGAAAACGTATGTGGACTGATTTCCTTACCGATAACCCGATAAATGCCGCGGGTCTTGAGCGGACGATCCGGGCGATCACGAGCGGAAGGCGCGAACCCCCGTACCGGCTGGAAATGGCAACAGGTGACGGGTATATCATCCGGTTTGAGGTGAACGAGATCCCGATCGTGAAGAACACAAAGACGATCGCAATTGCTGGTTCAATGGTGGATATAACCGAGAAGATACTGGTGGAGGAAGGTCTTGCCGAGGCAGAATTTCTCATCAGGGATTTCGGGGGCTCCAAAAATCGCACGGGGAGGCGGCCGATTCGGGTATCATCCGCTCATGCAAAAGGACCATTTGATTATATCAGGTCGCTTTTTTCCCGGGAAGCGGAAGAAAATGAGAATGACTGACCCGTTGAACTACCAGGGAATCTCACATTGCAGATATCGACAGATCCTGCAGGATGTAACCTGCTGGCATTGACCGCTCTCTTCTCACTTCCGCACGTTACCGTTGCACCATACCGTTATTCTCACCTCGCCCTGTCAGCATTTTCAATACTTTAATCACAAAAAACGTCGTACCGAATCTGTAATGACAATTTTAAAAAGAATCAAGCAATTCTTTTCGAAACTTTTTACAAAAAAAGAGAAGGCCCCACTCTATGCAAATTGCTCCAGATGCGGGGAACGGGTATATCTTCCCTTCCTCTGCAACTATTGCCATAACTATTATTGCGGACAGCACCGGCTTCCCTTCAACCATGATTGTAAAAACATCGATGACTGGAAGAACCGGAGATCCTCATGAAGTCCGGCCACGATATACCAGACTGGCAGTGAATGAGTGAGAAAATAAAAAAAATTGTCTGTAGGATTACTTCCCCTTCCTCACGCACTCAGCAATATAGCTGCCCGCTTTTGCTGTCGCCGCCGTCCCGCCCATGTCCTTCGTCACGATACTGTCTTTAATGCTCTGCTCAATGGCAGCAATGACTGCGGCAGCTGCCTTGTGCTCACCAATATGATCGAGCAGTAATGATCCCGCCCAGATCGTGGCAATCGGGTTTGCAACACCCATGCCTTTGTACTTCGGGGCTGAACCGTGGATTGGCTCAAACATCGATGTGCCCTTCGGGTTGATGTTGCCGCCGGGTGCAAGCCCGAGCCCGCCCTGGATCATGGCGCCGAGATCGGTGATGATATCGCCGAACATGTTGGGCGTGACCACGACATCAAACCACTCGGGGTTCTTGACAAACCACATGGTGACGGCATCGACGAAGTAAAAATCGGTCCTGACATCGGGATATTTCTTCGCGGTTTCGGTAAAAACGTCGCGCCATAGCCCGTATACGTCTGAGAGCACGTTCGCCTTGTCAACCGAAGTGAGTTTCTTTTTCCTTCCCTGTGCAAGTTCAAAGGCATAGGTCTGGACCCGGCGTGAACCCTCGCGGGTGACCACACCAATCTGGTACGCAATTTCCTCGGCATCGCTCTCTACATCGAGGCCGAACTTCACGCTGTACATGTCGCGGATTACATTCAGTTCTTTCTTCTCGTGCTTCTTAAACCGCGACCCGATCCCCACGTAGAAGTCCTCAGTGTTCTCCCGGACCACGACAAAGTCGATGTCTTTTGGTCCTTTTCCGGCAAGCGGGGTTTCGACGCCTTCGAGGAGCTTGATCGGACGCAGGTTGACGTACATGTCGAAATGGAAGCGGAGCGCTAAGAGGATGCCTTTTTCAAGGATACCCGGCTTCACCCGTTCGTCCCCGATCGCACCGAAATAGATTGACGTAAATTGGGAGAGTTCCTTAAGTTCATCCTCGGTGACGAGCTTCCCGGAATTGATGTACCGGTCAGCCCCGATATCAAAGTCAGTCCACTGGATATCAAAGTTGAACTTCTCTCCTGCAGCCTCCAGCACCTTCTTTCCTTCGGCCACGATCTCCGGGCCGATCCCGTCTCCTCCTATCGCTGCGATTTTGTACATACCGGCGCCTCCTTCATATTCTTTGCATATTCAACAAGTCCACCCGCATCGATGATACCCTGCATGAACTCCGGCACCTGCTCAATCTTAACCTTCTTCCCGTCCGCTTCAATGATGCCCTTCCTGATGTTCAGGGTGATCTTTGCACCATCAGCAATCTGATCGGTTTTGTGACATACGATGGGAAGCACACCCACATTGATCGCATTCCGGAAGAAAATCCGTGCAAACGACTGCGCCACTACAACCTTCACACCGGCGCCGATAAGTGCAAGCGGGGCATGTTCGCGGGAAGAGCCGCAACCGAAGTTGCGCCCTGCCACAACGATATCCCCCTCTTTTGCCTTCTTTGAAAAATCATCCCGGGTTCCTTCAAAGGCATGCTTTGCGAGTTCCTTTGGATCATAGATGGTTAAGAACCTGCCCGGAATAATTGCATCCGTATCGATATTGTCCCCGAACTTCCAGACTCGCATGTTCAGACCTCCCGCGGATCGGTGATTACACCGGTGATCGCACTTGCCGCCGCAGTTGCCGGGGAGCAGAGGTACACCTTGCCTTCCGTGCTCCCCTGCCGTCCCTTGAAGTTCCGGTTCGAAGTCGACAGTGACACCTCGCCCGGCGCCAGCAGCCCGAATGCCCCGCCCATACAGGGTCCGCAGCACGGCGCTTCCACCAGTGCTCCCGCTTTTACAAACTTCCCGATGAGTCCGGCATTTAATGTCTTTAAGTATTCATCCCGGGATGCCGGAATGATGATGACCCGGACTTTGGGGTTGAATTTCTTCCTGCCCAGCACCTCTGCTGCTTCCTCCAGATCCTCAAACCGCCCGTTCGTGCACGAACCGATGAATACCTGGTCAATGTGCGTACCGGCAACCCTGCTGACTGGTACACCGGTATCCACATTGTGCGGCACGGCTACCTGGGGTTCCATATCCGAGACCGTGTAGGAACGTTTTGTTACGTAGCTGGCATCGTCATCGCTCTCCAGCGGGAACGATTTCATCTTTCGCCGCCTCTTCATGTATTCCCAGGTAATCTTATCCGGTGCGACAATGCCTGCTTTTGCGCCCATCTCAATGGCCATATTGCAGCAGGTCATCCGCCCTGCCATATCGAGTTTTGAGATCGTCTTTCCTGCAAATTCAATGGCCTGGTAGGTTGCCCCGTCGGCACCGATGTCTGCGGCAATTGAAAGGATCAGGTCTTTTGCCCCGACACGTTTGGGGAACTTCCCTGAAACCTCTGCACGGATGGTCCCGGGCACCTTGAAGTATAAAGCACCGAACTTCAGGACAAAACCCATATCGGTTGAACCGATGCCGGTAGCAAACGCTCCTGCCGCACCATACATGCAGGTGTGGGAATCAGCCCCGACAATAATCTCGCCCGGGGCTGCTCTTCCCTTTTCCAGCACCACCTGGTGGCAGACACCTTCATTGATGTCATAATTGTGGATGTGCTGTTCGGCAGCAAATTTACGCATGTATACATGGTGCTCGGCTGCCGGAATGGAGTCTGCCGGGATCTGGTGGTCAAAGAGCATGATGACCTGCTTGGGGTCAAACACCTTCGATCCACCCATCTCGTAGAACTTCTGGATGGCAAGGGGGCCGGTAATATCATGGATCATCGCCCCGTCAACAGGAGCCATTACCACTTCGCCTGCCCGTATATCCCTGCCACACTTTTTGGAAAATATCTTCTCTACGATAGTTGCTCCCATGCTCAATCGGGGTACTATACGTGCTCAGTTATATTGTAGTTTGGGGAACAGGTTTGCAACGATAACTGCAACTATTTTCGCAGTTAAGGTAACCTTTAACCTCCATTTAGATTAAGATTGTACGATAATTATGATGAAAAAGATCACTTTGCTCAGTATTGTCATCGTTATTCTTGCGATGACAAGCATTGGCAGCGCTGGAGCTGCCACCCAGACAACCTGTGACGAAAACGTGATTCATGCGTATGGCAGCGGGAATATTATTGGCACTCCTGACAGGGCACAGGTCACGTTTTCTGTTGAGACGGAGAATGTTGATGTAAAATTCGCACAACGGGCCAATGCAGTGCAGATGACAAAGGTTATCGATGCGCTTGTTTCCGCAGGTCTGCCAAAAGATGCACTCAAGACCACCGGGTACAACATTTATCCCGTGTATGAAGATTACTCAAAGACTCCTCTTGAACAGAAAATCCGTACCTACAGGGTAACCAACACACTCACGGTCACTCTCCATGATGTCAGCAGGACCGGAGAAGTCATTGACATCGCGGTTGCAAACGGAATAAACCAGGCACGGTCCATCCAGTTTATGCTATCTGATGGACAGGCACAGGTACTCCGGACAGAAGCATTGAAAAAAGCGGTCACCCTCGCCCGGGCAGATGCGGATACTGTTGCCAGTGCCCTTGGCGTTACCATTGTTAATGTAAAGAGCGCAGACATCAGCGGGGGTTACGCGCCGGTTCTCTTTGAAAACTACAATGCTCTTGATGCCACGGCAAGATCTGCGGTTCCTACTCCTATACAACCCGGCGATGTGACCGTAACCGCAATGGTGTCCATTACGTACTCGATAAGCTGATTTTGTCAGCATCTCTTCACAACTTTTTTACATTAGCAGTGTGTCAATATTCCTTAAACCACAATGCAGCATCCGGCTTAGCCGGATAAACTTTCAACAGTATCTCAAAAATTTCGAATATCTTAAAAAAATTGCGGATACAATAGGACTGATTTTGATATGGAACGCAATATTGGCTTTAAAGAGCGAAGGTATATTGAGGAATTAAGAATTCTCACAAAATCAACAGCACTCGACTGCGTGATCGATGACCGGTTTGACCGGGTAATCTATGTGATCCGCCAGGGAGATATGGGGCTGGCGATTGGCAAAAAAGGGGATAATATCAAACGTCTCCAGAATGTGCTCGGCAAGCGGATCGAGATGGTGGAGTATGCAGAAACCCCGGAGGAATTTATCACAAACATCTTCAAACCGGCCGAAGTGGTGGGTACCGAACGGAGTGCAGAAAACGGGCCGGTGAATGTATTTGTGAGGTTGAGAAGTGACCTTGGTATCGCGATTGGAAAGTCAGGATGTAATATCGAAAAAGCGCGCATCCTCTCCCGGAGGTTCTTTGGCTTTGATATCGGGGAAGTTCTTCTCGTGAAGGAGGATGCATGAAAGATGCCGTTGATCCTGCAATTATTGCCGAGATCTGGTCCGTTATCCAGGAACGGGCAAAAAATCCCTCGCAGGAATCCTATACCAGCCGGCTGCTTGTGGATGACAAGGGTATTGATAAGGTGCTGGAAAAGGTGGGCGAGGAGTCAACCGAGTTTATTATTGCCGCAAAAAACGGAATCAACGAGCGTACAGTCGAAGAAGCATCTGATCTTATCTTCCATCTTCTCGTTGCGCTGCGTGCATCAGATATTGACCTGTCCGATGTGATGCAGGAACTTGAGCGGCGGCGAAAATAGCAAAAATCCTATCTCTGCAAAAAGGTCGACAAGTCAACCATCTCGGGAAGACCCTGTATTTTCTGGCCTGCCGACATAAGCACGGTTTCATCAACAAATATGGGGACTTCTCCCCGGAGTGCAATAGCAATACCGTCACTGGGGCGGCAGTCAATGTACTCCTCGTGGTGATTAGCAGAGAGTACGAGCTGGGCGTAAAAAACACCGTTCTCAATACTGTCTATCTGCAAAAAGCGCAGGGTGATGGAAAATTTGGCAAGCAGTTCTAAAAAGAGGTCATGGGTGAATGGCCGGGGCAGAACTTCCTTGTTTTTTGCGCTATTGATGGATATTGCTTCCCAGAGCCCGATAAAAATCGGCAGATGGCGTTCTTCTTCCCCGTCGGTAAGTACCACCAGCGGGACAGTAGCAGCCTCGCTCATGGCGACAAACACACCTTTTACCTCGCACCTGATCTGCGTCATGCCTGTGCACAGTGATTGATGCGATCAGTGATAAGAGTTAAGGTCATCGGATACGTGAGTCCGATGATTTAGCTTCGCGGCGAACGATAATAATACTGGAGAGTATACCGAGAGCAATATTGAAGTAATAGAGCACAATCCGCCAGATGACTACGAAAATGCCGACAATCGATGCAGGGACAAAAAGAGCATACATCGATGTTGCCCCAACTTCAGCGATGCCGGAGCTTCCCGGTGTGATGGGGAGCATCATCAGGATTGCAAGGATGAGCTGGATCACAAAAGACTCTAAGATTAGCGGTGGTTGCCCAAGCCCGAGGAGGATAAGGGAAGCGATCGCAATCTCTGAGATCCAATAGAAAAGGGTAAACAACAACCCCCACAAGAGTCCTCCTTTGGCACTTTTTACAAATTTGATGACTGCCCTATTGAAATTATCAATCTCCTTGTCAACACGCATGGCAATTGCTTCAACTCTGGCGATTTCCCAGGTATTGGTGAAGAAGCGTGCAATACGGTTTACGACCTTTTTAACAACGTCCGGCCGTTTTATCGCAAGGTAAAAGAGAAGCAGGCAGCCAGCGACAAAGATCCAGGTTATGAATACCATGACTTCTGAGATTGCACCGAGACTTTTCCACTGATCGGAAAGGACGATCATCGCAAAAGCTGCGAGAACAGCAAGCACGATACCGTCCAGCACCCGCTCCATTATCACAATTGCAGTTGCATCCCCAAGTGGCACCTTAGCCCTGTAGAGTTCGTGAACTCTCACCGGTTCCCCCCCGGCCTGAGATGGAGTTATGGCAGCTGCAAGCAGGTTGGCAAAAACAAGGTTCAGGCTGTAGAAAAAACCGATCCGGTAACCCAGCGATCCCGTCATCTTCTGGACGCGCAATGCCCAGAAGCACATCGAAAGAAGATGGGCTAAGAATGCGAGAAGAAGGAAGACTGGATTGACCTGCTGGAGATACTGAACAGTATTTTCATTGATGGTGAGGAACAGGATTATGACTAAAACGAGAAGAGAGAATCCAACGGAAATATAAATCCATTTTACCTGCGACCTCTCCATATGAGTTCCCCCATTAAAATGAGCACGTTTTTTGTATATACGTGATATCTTTACAGATTATTGGACATACTATATACCTTTTTATGACTGAACCGTTTTGGACGGGCACTCCATATAAGCAGGGAATAGTCCTCACGATTAGACCGTGAAGAGATCCCGCTCTGCCACAATGCGGAAGAATCCGGCAGTTACTCCGGCATCGAGCCATCCGTGCCCGTAACTGAAACTGGCAAGGGCATCTTCAGGTTCGCCGGATTTCCTGCAATAATCTCCGTGTCTGGCATAAACCGCAGCAACAGCGAGGATGCGCTCAGCAAAATCATGGCTGGTTGTAGCAGGATCTGAAACACACCTGACTGAGGATCTGGCAGTATCCAGCAGGTGTGCATAGCGATGTGTCTTCTCTTCAAGTTTTGTTTTGAACTGTGGCTGGAGTATCTCCTGAGGTCCTGAAAACGGGCATCCTTGTGGATGCGTGATAGCAAGCAGTCCGGATGACAGGCCGAAATGTAACCAGCCCAGACCATAGCAAAAACCCGCAAGTGCATTGACGGGATCTTGTGTTAAAAAAAATGTTCTCCCGTCGTGTTCATAGGCGCGTGCCATTTCCAGGACAGAGGCAGCGATTTTGTTAAGCGGGGTGCTCTCCGGTGCAACAATTCGCGTCATGGAAAGTGCTGTGGTAAAAAGGATCTGGCAATCTGCAATCTTCATAAGCCGGCAAACAACTCCAGGTACGAGCGCTCCATGTCGTGCAGTTCAGCGGGGACGATCAGGATGTGCAGGGGCAGACCGAAATCAACAGATTTCAGGGTATCTGCAGATCCTGCCCGTACCAGCGGATCATCTGATCCTGCCCGTGCAATGCCGACATAAAGAGGTATGTGCATTTTTTTCTCTGCTGCCATCTGTTCGAGAAGGTCTATCGCCTCATGAACAGTCATATACCGTTCATCCTGTATATCAAGATACACCAGCGTGTGCAACCGCAGCGACAGGTTCTGCGCGATAACCTCAATGGGTGTTTTCGGGAACCAGTTCTTCTGGGGGAAGGGTACCGAGCAGGACTTTCCAAACCGGTAGTTCTGGAGTCCGGAAAGACCGCAGACCGCACTTGAGATGGAGGCTGCATGAATAATTGCAGTAGGTATCCCCCTTGCTGCAGCACGCATCCGCAGATCTGCATGGGTGGTAGAAACCATCGGGTCACCGGCACAGAGAAATACCACGCGTGAATGCTCGGCTTTGGTCAATAGATCATCGGGATGCTGCTCTACATCATTCCGGCCGAGAAGATGCACGGGTTTTCCATACAGTTTTTCTAATTCTTCATACGATGTGCCCATGAGCCGGGAGGTATAAATTTCTAAAAAGACATGATCCGCGTTCCGGATGCAGGTGAGCCCTTTTTCTGAAACATCATTCCTGTCATAAAGCCCGAGGCCGATAAAGGTCAGCATTGCATCACCCCCTGTTCAGCATAGAAGAAATATGTCCCGGGTAATCCATGGCACGTGTCAATAAGACCCATGGTTCCCCAACATTAAAACCGCCATATTCCTGATCAAACGGTGCGGTTCCTGTTGTATGCCAGTCATGCATCGATTGATCATTTCATGAGAATGTTTATAATTGCTCCTACAAAAAAGCCCAGAAAAACCGTATAAATCGATATAAGGGCAGTAATTCGTGCCCCCAGCTGGCGATACAGGACTGCAATAGTGGAGACGCAGGGAATAAAAAGGACACTCACGATAGCAAATGTGTACAGCTCTGTGCCGGTCATCACCGATCCGAGATCAGCAGTACCAGCAAGGATTGCAAGCGTCTCAAAAGCGAGTTCTTTACGGAAGACTCCGAATAACAGCGCTGTGGATGCATAGTCGGGCAACCCGAGCAGGGTCACGGTTACCGGGGCAACCATCTGCTGGAAGAGATCGGTTAATCCAAAATACTGGAAAATCCCGAGCGCTATACTGGTGATGATCAAAAGTGGCATCGCTATAAAAAGGAACTCTTTGATCCGGAGCCAGGATTTAGCCAGCACCAGACGCACCTGGGGTCTGCGGAGCACAGACATCTCAACAATCATGCCAAACTGCTCACCGGGCGTGATGCGGCTGAGTAAGACTGCGGTGAGAATGAGGAGGACAAACACGATAAGATAAATAGAAAATGCCCAGATAATCCCGACAAAAGCAGCAACAATACCGGCGATAACAACCGTCCTTGCCGAGCAGGGAACCATGCTGATAAGAAACGCGGCAATTGTCTGTTCACGGCGTGTTTTAAGGATACGCAGGCTCATCACTGCAGGCACGGTGCATCCAAACCCTATTACCATAGGGATGATCGCTTCTCCATGCAGGCCGAGCCTGTGCATCGCACGGTCCGCAAGGAATGCGGCACGGGTCATGTATCCCGTATCCTCGAGCAACGACAGTCCAAGGTAAAACGTAAAGATAAACGGAAATGCGATGCCGAGACCGGCTTCCAGCGCAATCAGGACCGAGAACCCGATTCTGTCGACAAATGGGGGTAAGCCCATAGCTCCAAACGGCAGGATAATGTAGGTGGTGAAGAGCTGTACGATTATCACCTGCATCCACGAGCCGATTACAAAGACAAACAGGAGCAGAAAAAAGAGGATGGCAATAAGGATCGGGACCCCGGGAAATACACGTGTGAGGAGACTGTCAAGGTCATAGGTCTTTTTCTGGTCTCCCTGCCTGACTGCAGCGGCGGCAACTTTTCGGGCAAAGTTATGCCGGTTCGTGGCAATGATCTGGCGGACTGACATCCTGTGGCGCAGCTCAATCTCGTGAGCGATTGCTCCTGCAGTATCAAGGAGCATGTGTTCCTCGCCAGTGCCCTGCAGGGCAAGCAGATTCTTGTAACGTGGTGTGCCCAGGGTTTTTTCAAGGCTTTTGAGTGCCGCCTCGATATGATGGTCATAAGGTACCTGCAGGGTCACAACTCTGGCGGAACCCAGTGCAAGAGGAAGAATGCGGTCAATATCTCTTCCTTCTGAGGCGGCAGTAAGAAGAACGGGAACTCCAAGGCGGGCTGAAAGCGTATCGACATCAATGACAAGTCCCTGCCGTTCAGCAACGTCAATCATGTTGACGATGGCAATTATTTTTGGAGAGAATTCGGCGACCTGGCTGAAGAGATAGAGGTTCCGTTCAAGTTTTGTGGCATCGAGAACAGCAACGATGATATCTGCTCCCCCGGATTCAAGGAATTTCCGTACCAGTATTTCTTCTTCGGAACTCCCGTCAAGGGAATATATCCCGGGCAGGTCAACGATCTCGATCTTCTCTTTTTTATAACAGACATTGCCACATTCCAGGCAGACAGAAGAGCCGGGATAGCGGTTCACCTCAACCCCGAGTCCGGTGAGCTGGTTGAAAATGAGGGATTTTCCTGCACCGGGGTTTCCAAGAAGAGCGATCTTCATGGGATGCGTTCCACAGACACTGCCGCAGCGATCTCGGGGCTCAGGGCAACATCACACCCTTTTACCTGGAGGACCAGCGCATGGGTCCCCAGTTTCCGTCGTATTTTTACTTTTTCGCCCGGCACAACGCCGAGATCAAGCAGCCGTTTTGCACATGACTGTCCCAGGATACCCCGCACAACTAATTCATCTCCCTCGTTAAAATCAAGCAATGAGGATGGAGTGCAGGATTCATCACAGGTCGCTCCCGTGTACCCGCACACGGCAGGTTTTTGCCTGTCAGCGCCGTTATTGCCAAAGGGTCTTGTTTTTTTAAGATAGTTCCCGAGCCGATCGACCGTCTCATCAGAAACAGAGTGCTCAAGAGTGCATGCTTCAGAAGATGCTGATGAGGAATCCATGCCGAGAATTTCTGATAAAAAAAACTGGAGCGTCTCGTGTTTTTTCATGACGCACTCGCCAGTCAATCTGCCCGTCTTTGTAAGATTGATGGATGTATCTCCGGCGATCGTAATATCCCCGCTCTCTCTGAGATCGCCCAGATTGGATTGTATTTCTGATTCAGGTTTGCCTAATACTGCAGCTAGATCGTGAGGCCGGGGGGAGTGCCCGTTTAGTATCGTGAAGTGCTGGATAGCTTCTAAGTAATCTTCCCGCAGAGAGGGCTGCATAGTATCGTTCTTATTATATCTGGACACCTGACAACTTTATTGATTTGGGTAAGGTCTCACTTTTGAAAAACTTGGGAAGCTGCGGATAAGGACTCTTTATGGCAGGCAGGGGGGTAGCACCACATATGAGGAAAAAGCGGTGCAACGAATAAAAGCGAAGACCTAAACAAATTAAAGGGTAAGTCTTAGAAAATAATTATTAGCAGAAATTATGGGGCCGAGATGATTTACTGGTTCTATGAATATATGCTCAAACGGCAGATAACCGAATTGCCGGGGCATATATGCTTCATGATCACCGGGCAGGATATGGCAGATGCACCGGAGAATTTGTTTCTCATCACTTCATGGTGCAACGAGATATCAGACTTCGTTCTCAGGCATAACCCGTCATCAAAGCCTGGGATCCAGGGTCTTACGTTCCATATCAGTACTCCGGTTCCGGAAGAAATGACGCAATACCTGCCCGCTGTCAGAAAAATTGGTAGTGTTTCCCATCTGATTCTCCATATCGGCCACAAAGAAGAGGTAGCCGGGAACGGCATGGATGTTGTTGTTGCGATCGGGAAAAGCGGAAGAGAGGAAATTACCTCATGTATCCACAGAATGGCGCAGGATCATGTATTGCCAGAAGATGTTGATGAAAAAACGCTCGAATCCTACCTTACCTTCCAGTATACTCCTGACGTTGTGATCAAGAGTGGGGGGGATCACCTCACGGACTTTCTCATCTGGCAGTCAGTGTATTCCGAACTCTTCTTCTCGGATATTAACTGGAAATATGTAAGGAAAGTGGATTTTCTGCGGTTGATAAGAGATTACCAGTCACGAATACGGCGTTTTGGAAAATAGCGGGATTATTTGAGGTGGATATTCACCCAGCAGGGAGTGCCGTTTACCGTTTTTTCTGTGATGGCAAACTTGTTTTTTAGTGAAGTGGCAAACACCTTTCGTTCAGGTACTGCTGCAATACGGTGGTCCCGGCACCATCGGGTAAATGCCTGGTACAAGTCATCTTTTGTGATCACCGCATCATCTGCATCCACACGGGTAATCTTTGTTGCAACGAATTTTTTCAAACCGTCATCTTTTCTTTTCTTATCTGGTGCAGCTGCCTTTCCTTTTCTCAAAGGAGAAACTCCAGGTGCAGGTGGTTTGGAAGCAGTAGCTGTTTCTGCGGGAGAGGAGTCTTTCAAAACCGGAATCTCCGGAACGGGTTTTACCGGTGGTTGCCGTTTTGCTTTCATAACCTTTGTAACGGCTGTCGGATCATCTGCATTGATTACCGGGTGAATGTCGGGAGCTTGTGTTTTCTGGCTGGTTCTTTTCAGTCCTTTTACCTGAGTGTCTGCATCAAGGATGACCGGATCCGAAATTGCCTGACCGGTTATCTGTTGTTGCCGGTAATCAATGCCCACCAGATTAGCGAGTGCCTTGTTGCATTCATTACTGATATCCAGTCCCAGTTCAATGGCTTGTAAAAAGATATCAGCCCTTATCACGACTGATGTCTGCCGCCACTGGTCATGTTGATCTTTTTTCCCCGGCATACCTTCTCACCAGTTGATCTGACCGTCAACAGAAATATAGTATACGATCTATCTCTCTTTTTTTAAAATAACCGGATTTTTTAGTTCAGGCCCCTTTTAATGAAACCCGCTGGTCATAGATTCTCATGGCGCGTAACAGATCAATTTTTCTGAAAAGGGGCCAGTAGGGAGCGCAGAAATATACTGCCGATTCGTGCCCGGTTGCAAGCCACGGGAGAAAGTTAGATGTACGGCATTCGTTACCTGTCCTGATGATCAGGTCGACCGGCGGGATCCCTTTTCCCTCGTGCAGGTGCCGTTCTACCATCTGAACATCAATCGCATCCGGGTTCACCTTGTTTTTTGCGACTGCCGAAAGGATCTCACGGGCAGCAAGCACGATCTCGTTTCTTCCCCCGTATGCAAGGGCGATATTGAGAGTAAAACCCGTGTGATCCCGTGTTGCTTTCTCGGCGGCATCGACCGCTGCCAGCAGGTCGTCAGGAAGCATCGACCGGTCACCAACCATCTGCACGCGGATCTTATATTTCTTAACCCGCTCATCGTGAAGCACATCAAGGAACTTTTCTTTGAAGAGAGCGAACAGATGGGAAACCTCTTCTTTCTGCCGTGAGAAATTTTCCGTGGAGAAGGTATACAGGGTGATATGCCTGATACCGAGTTCCTGTGCCCAGTCAAGCATCTCCTCAGTTTTGTCAGCTCCTGCACGGTGCCCCTGCGGGGTATCGATACCCAGCATTTTTGCATAGCGCCGGTTCCCATCCTGGATAATAGCGATATGGTTGGGAACATGCCTGCACTGCATCTTAAGATACCTCTCGTACAGCGGGTCAATAAGCGGGCGCAGGATCATAGCGGTGTCACCTCGACAACCATACCGCCGTTCGGATAGCGCTCAACAACATATTTTTTTCCGGGCAGGTCATCGGCATTTTTTTCAAGCAACCACCACGCCATCTCAATTCGATCACCGCAGGCCTCAAAACTTCCCGGCTCCAGTGCCTGCATGCAAAATTGCGTGCACATCACTTTTTGGTCGAGTGGAGGCTCAAGCACACCGTACACGATGGTTCCGTCCGGAGTAATTTCATCAAATGGCCGGGCAGTATTTTCTGCGATTCGCTTCAATCGCTCCCGCAGCTGTACCGAGTCTTTGAATGCAGACGAACACCAGTGTACCTTGTCGTGCCGGCACAATTCCCCCGCCCAGCCTTTTGCCCCCTCAATTGCGTTGTGCAGTTCATCTGCAAGTTCATACCCCCGCTCCCGCATGCTATACGCATTTGTCTCGCCCCATTCGAGTTCATTGATATTAAGGAAGTCAAGGAAGGGAAGTGCTGGTATGAGTAGTTCGAGACCGGGCAATGCGGGTACTTCAATACCAATATCAAACCCCATCTCTTTTGCCCGCTTTGCCGATTGGATGTAGTCAGTGTCGAGAATTGTATTCCAGCAGTCATGAGGCGGGTGGAGCCGGATCTCATCGACAAGCCCCTGCATCTCTGCCAGATCGGCATCTGTCGGAGCCTTCGCGGTATACAGGTGTATCTGGTGGTCAGGACCGAAATGTTCCTTGAGCAGCCGGCAATAGAAAGTAACCCTGTCCAGGCACAGGAGCGGTTCTCCGCCGGTAATCCCCGTGCCCAAGGCGCTCATGTTCTCCGCCTCCTCAATCATCTGATCCGGGACATCAACCGGGTGCTCATTTGCATAAACGGTATCTGTTCCTTTCCGCTCGCTGGACAGCGGGCAGTACCAGCAGGAGCGAAGACATCGTCCCGTAACAAAGAGCACCATCTTTGCACCCTGGTGGCAGAGAATACAACCTTTTGAAAGTGACATGTCAACACCTTGATCGGATACCATACAACACTTGAAATTCTGTTCTTGTTTTTTTGGTCAGCAAAGGACAAAACCCTTCTGTGCTTTTACAAGAGGAAAGGAATTCTGCTCATGGTAAAAAAATTACTCAGGATCTTTTTAATGAATTATTTTTTTATAAGATTGGTTTTCCGGTATTTATCGAATTGATATGGGTATTCCTGCTCACCAGCAGATTATACGCGTCATGCGCTTTGTTATACCGCACCAGTACATTCCGCAGTTCAAGGATTGATCCATACGGTGCTGAAGTAATCGCATCATTTTCCGGTGTGATATGATAGGAAGGCAGCACCGCATACACCGGTGTTTTCGCAGTCCCGTCGCAGAGCTTGAACACATGAGACCGTGCATCCCCGAGTTCATTGGACATCTTTAAGCCGGCAACGTTGATCCGTTTTCCGACATGCAGGTGCAGTTTGGATAACCGGAGGAATTTTGATCCCGGGGGCAAACGGTAACTCTCCTTTCGCATTCCATCCTTGCGCAGGATAGCATAACTATACTTGATGTCGGTATTCACATACCGGTACGAGTCTTCACAGTGGGCAAGAGTCTCCATCAACCGGGGAAGTCTGATTGCGGGGGCAGTCTCAAAACTCCAGCAGCGGGGGGCAGAGCATGTCGAACCCCAGATGAACGAACACGGTCCGTATAGGGAGAGCCCTTTTTTTTGCAGTGCAACGGTGAGTGATCGCATCCGGGTCG
>Ga0307380_10002796_pt1 | contig 24432 bp, 18 predicted proteins | sample UN3MG_FD_202239 | JGI IMG/M metagenome (GOLD analysis project Ga0307380, IMG submission 202239) | Soil microbial communities from Risofladan, Vaasa, Finland - UN-3 | ecosystem: Environmental > Terrestrial > Soil > Coastal area > Acid sulfate soil | place: Finland: Risofladan, Vaasa | collected... | reverse complement strand
CGACCCCGACCTGATCCGCCAGGTCACCGGCGCGGAGGTGGGGTTCGCCGGGCCGGTGGGGCTCGAGGCCCGCGTGATCGCCGATCAGGCGGTCACCTTGATGCACAACGCCGCCACCGGGGCTAACAAGACGGATTACCACGTCACCGGCGTCAACCCGGGCCGTGACTTCCAGATCACCGAGTCGGCCGACATCCGCTACGCCGTCGAGGGCGACCGGGCGCCGAACGGCTCGCCCCTGCGCTTCGAGAAGTGCATCGAGGTCGGGCACGTCTTCAAGCTGGGCACCAAGTACACCGAGTCGATGAAGGCCCACGTCCTGGACGAAAACGGCAAGAGCGTGCCCATGATCATGGGCTGCTACGGGATCGGCGTGAACCGCATCGTGGCCGCCGCCATCGAGGCCCGGCACGACGAGAACGGCATCTGCTGGCCGATGTCGATTGCTCCGTTCCAGGTGTTGATCGTGGCCCTGGACGTTCGCGACGAAAGCGTGAGAGCCACGGCCACCTGGCTGCACGACGAGCTGGAGTCGCGCGGCGTCGAGGTGTTGCTCGACGACCGGGACGCCCGCCCCGGCTTCAAGTTCAAAGACGCGGACCTGATCGGAGTTCCGGTGCGGATCACCGTGGGCAAGCGGGGTCTGGCCGAAGGGGTCGTCGAGGTTAAGAAACGAACCGAGGATGAGGTCCTCCGGGTTGCCCCGGACGAGGCCGTTGCCAGACTCCTGCCCCTGATCGAGGCGGAACGCTCATGAAGCCTATGCGCGTGTACGCCGACACTTCCGTGTTCGGGGGATGTCTCGATTCTGAGTTTGCGAAAGAATCGCGGCGGTTCTTTGAGCTGGTACGCTCGGGGCAGGTAGTGCTCCTCATCAGCGAGGTGGTTGTCGAGGAGTTGGCTGGGGCGCCACCGGAGGTGCAGGAGGTGCTGAAGTCCCTGCCCACCGGAAGCCTGGTTCCAGTGGAGCTGACGCCCGAAATCCTGGAGCTGCGCGAGGCATATCTGGCCGCGGGTATCATCTCGCGCAAGTTTGCAGATGACGCCACCCATGTGGCCGCCGCGACGGCCGCCCGCGCTGACGCGCTGGTTTCGTGGAACTTCAAGCACTTGGTGCGAATCGACCGGGTGAGGGGGTATAATCAGGTGAACCTGCAAAACGGGTTCGGCTTGCTGTCTATCGTGTCGCCCCAGGAGGTGTGGGTCGGTGACGACGAACGCTGACAAGGAGTTCGACTGCGTCGAGTTCAAGCGCCGGGCGCAAGTGCGAGTCCACGGCGCGATCAAGGACCTCTCGCCCGAACAGGAGATCGAGTACTTCCGCCGGGCTGCCGTACAGGGCCCGTTGGGAACCTGGTGGCGCTCGGTGCGGCAGCCGGCGGCAGCGACCGACGCGCGAGTCTCGGCAGACTGAACGCGAGACGGGTTGCAGACTGCCCCCATCCCGCCCGACAGGACAAGAGCGATGAGTCTCGGCGATGAACAATCGCGTTTGATTCATCCCTCCGGGACTCGGTGGCAGAGTATGGCCCGCATCCCCCGCCCTAAGTGGCAAGCCTGATCTCCAATGTTCCTGGGGAGCATTGCAGGGACTACCAAACAATACACAGCAGTGGATCACCTCGGGATGGGGCTCGCTGCCCCGGAATCCTCTTCGCATGCCGCGCCGGGAATCCCTTGTCGTTGCCTGCGTGGACGGGCGGCGTCGGATGTGGTCGAATCCCAGTCGTTATGGCTGCGCGTGTTGGCTGGATCGCGGTGATTGTCGGGCTCGTGCTGTTTGCCATCGCCGTAGTATGGGGCGGGCTGGGCACGCTGGACGCGCCGCCGCCGGATGCCGTCACTGCGAAGCCGGCCCAGCGCATCGTGGCCATGGCGCCCAGCACGGTGGAGATCATCTACGAGCTGGAGGCCGGCGACCGGCTCATCGGCGTCAGCTCCTTCTGCACCTACCCGCCGCAGGTGGCCGACCTGGCCCGCATCGGCGGGCTGCACGACCCGGATTTCGAGCAGATCGTAGCCCTGGCCCCCGATCTGCTGATCACCCGCGGTACCGGCGACGCCCTCCGGCGGCTGTGTCAGCAGAACGGCATCCTGGTCTATGAGGACCCCAGCGACAGCCTGGCGGGAATCTACCAGGCGATTCGCGAGATCGGCGATCTGCTCCAGCGACCGCGGGAGGCGTCAGAACTGGCCGATCGCGTTCGCGGCGAGCTGGACCGGGTCCGGCAGCGGGTCGGCGACCGCCGGCCAGTGCCCATGCTGCTGAGCATTCGTCGGCCCGGCCGGATCGGCAAAGTCTACACCGTCGGCCGAGGCGTCTATCTCAACGATCTCATCGAGATCGCCGGTGGGCGGAACGTCTTCGGTGACGTGGCGGCGGGGTGGCCGGTGGTCGGCCCGGAGGAGGTCTTGTCCCGGGCGCCCGAAGTGATCGTCGAGGCGATGCCGGATGTCGAAATGGATGATGACCTCCGGGCATCGGTAATGGAGCAGTGGCGGGCGCTGGGGCCGATCCCGGCCGTCCGCGACGGACGAGTGTACGTGATCACCGACGACTTCGCCCTGACCCCGTCGCCGCGCCTGACCGGGATGGCCCGGCGGCTGGCCGAATGCCTGCACCCCGAGGTGGCCATCGATGAGTGACGGCCGGCCGGCTCTGACGACCGAGCAGTTGCGCTTCGGGTATCCCGGGCAGAGCGAGTTCCTCGGTCCGCTGGACTTCAGTTGCCGCGGCGGCGAGTTCTGGGGCGTCATCGGGCCCAACGGGGCGGGCAAGAGCACGCTGCTGCGCTTGTGCGCGGGTCTGCTGGCGCCGACACGCGGCCGGGTGCTGCTGAACGGTCGAAGTGTCGGGGCAATGGCACCGCTGGAGCGTGCCCAACAGATGGCGTTTTTGCCGCAGCGGCCGATCGCCCCGCCGGCGGCCACCGTGCGCGAGATCGTGCTGCTGGGGCGGTATCCGCATCGTCGGTACCACGTGTTCGAGTCGCCCGAGGACGAGCGTGTGGCCGAGGACGCGCTGACCCGCACGGAGACGCTGGTCCTGGCCGACCGCCCCATGGAGACCCTGTCCGGTGGAGAGGCCCAGCGGGTTCACCTGGCCGCCGCCCTGGCCCAGCAGCCGCGACTGCTGGTGCTGGACGAGCCGACCACCGCGCTGGACCCGTATCACCAGGTGTCCATCCTGTCCATCCTGCGGTCGCTGGCCGGCGACCGGGGCCTGGCGATCGTTGTGGCCACGCACGATTTGAACCTGGCCGGTCGCTTCTGCGACCGGCTGCTGCTGCTGGCCGACGGACGGGCGGTCTGTTGCGGAATCGCCGACGAAGTCCTGGCGCCGGCTACTCTGGAGCGCGTCTACCGAGTGCCGTTCCGCAGCATCGAGGACCCACAGGACGGGCGGCGCTACGTCTGGCCGGTAGTGGGTGACAAACCCCCGTCACCCCCGGCGGAGGGAGACTGATGGGCCCGTTGACACCGCGACGACTGTGGCTGTCCGTGGGCGTCTGCGCCCTGGCCGCCGTCGCGGCGATTCTGATCAGTCCCGGTGTGGGCACCACGCCGCTGGGCCTGGTCGATGCCTGGAAGTCGCTGGGCGATCCTGAGGGGCACGCGCAGGCCTATACGATCGCGTTCGGACTGCGGCTGCCACGGGCGGGCAAGGCCCTGCTGGTGGGCATGACGCTGGCGTTGTGCGGGGCGGTGTTTCAGACGTTGTTCCGCAACCCGCTGGCCACACCCTACACCCTGGGGATCGCCAGCGGCGGATCGCTGGGGGCGCTCGTGGCCATCAAGCTGGGATTGGTGGGCGGATTCCTGTTCCTGTCTCCGGTGACGCTGTGCGCCTTCGCCGGAGCGGCGGCGGTGGTGGCGGCCGTAGCCACGCTGGCCCGGGCCACGCGCGGAATGTCCAGCAACAGCCTGCTGCTGGGTGGCGTGACCATCGCGTTCTTCTGTTCGGCCCTGATGCTGTTTGTGCAATACTTCGCCAGCGAACGCGAGGCCTTCGCCATCATGCGCTGGATGATGGGCTCGCTGGAAACGGTGGGCATCGAGGAAGCCTTCGGGCTGTTGCCCCTGCTGGTCGTCGCCTGGGGCGTGCTGCTCATGCAGGCTCGGGCGCTGAACCAGTACGAGCTGGGGGAAGAGGTCGCCGCCAGCCGAGGGGTCGATCCCGGACACCTGCAGGCGGTGTGTATCGGGTTCGCGTCACTGGCGACGGCCGCGGTCGTGTCCGTGTGCGGGCCGATCGGTTTCGTCGGCCTGATCGTGCCGCACGCGGTGCGCGGCGTCTTCGGTCGCGACGCTCGCATCCTGCTGCCGACGGCCGCCCTGCTCGGCGGCACGTTTCTGATCGTGTGCGATTGGGTCAGCGCGCTGGGACCGCGCGTTTACGGGCGCCTGGTCGGACAGGAATACATCGCCCATCTGCCCATCGGAGTCACCACGGCGTTGATCGGGGCGCCGCTGTTCTTGGTCATACTGCGGAGGCGACTGCGGTAGCGTCTGGTACAGAAGCGACGTTGCACGGCGGCCCACACTGGCGGGCCAGCCGCCGGTGGCACCCGGCAAAGGTGCACGCCGCAATCCGGCGGGCGGATCGTTACGTTTCGTCCGGCTTGAAGACCCAGGCGTGCGTGACCGTCTGGTAGTCCAGCATTTCTTCGGGTTGGAAGTACAGGGCGATCTCGGTCTCGGCCGTCTCGGGCGAGTCGCTGCCGTGGACCAGGTTGTAGGTCTTGGAGGCACCGAAGTCGCCGCGTATGGTACCGGGCTCGGCCTCGTAGCCGAACGTCCGGCCCATCAGCTTGCGGCAGATGTCGATGCAGCCGGTGCCGGCCAGCACCATGACCACCACCGGGCCGGAGGTGATGTACCGGATCAGGCCGGGGTAGAACGGCTTGCCCTTGTGCGGGGCGTAGTGGCGCTCGGCCAGTTCCTTCGATATCTGCATCAGCTTCATGGCGGCGATGGTCAGGCCCTTTTCCTCGAAGCGTTGGATGAGCCGGCCGACCAGTCGCCGGTGGATGCAATCGGGCTTCAAAATGATCAGCGTTTTCTCGTCCACGGATGGCTTCCTTTCCGGGTGCGCCTGGCTCCGGCCGGTCCTGGCGGACTTGATCCGTCCTTGCGGCACAAGGGTCGCTCGTTCACGCCGACGTGCGACGGGCACTGGACAGCGTGCGGCCGGGGCGACACTGTAGAAATCGGGTCGCCGCGGGTCAAGTCGCCGCCGGGCTGGGCGGGGCCTTGGACCGTCGTAGCGGGCCGATGAGCGGCCTGGAGAACTTCTTGCGATTTCCGTCTTGCCGTCGGGTCGCGGATAGGCAAACTGGTACACTGATGTCGGTGCTCTAGGATCGAACTTGTCCGGTGCTATCTCAAACCTGTGAATACGCCCTCCGAGCGGTGACCTACATCGCCCAGAAGCAGGACGAAGGGTCGGTCCTCGCCCGGGAGATCGCGTCCCACACCGGCGTTCCGTTGAAATACCTGCAGAAAATCCTGCGGGACCTGGTGCGCAGCGGAGTGCTGAGCAGCGTTCGGGGCATCGGCGGTGGCTTTCGGCTGCGGGAGCCGCCTAAAGATCTGCGTCTGGCCGACGTGCTGGCCCCCTTCGATGACACTCTGGAACGCACCACCTGCCCGTTTGGGAAGGCTCAGTGCGACGACCAGGACCCCTGCCCCGTCCACGACCGCTGGGTGAAGGTGGTCGAGGCCTACCGCAGCTTCCTGGAAACCACGCGGGTCGGCGATCTGATGGACCGGCCGCTGCCGGAGCGCAAAGGGTAAGGCCCGCGCCGCAGCGGCGCGTCAGGAGCGCCCAGCCAGCGCCGCGATCAGGCCGGCGTGACCGGTCGTGGCGCCGTCACGCCGGTAGGAAAAGAAGCGCTCATCGCAGATGGTGCACCGGGCCGCCAGGTCGATCCGCTCCTCCGCTACGCCGGCCGATCGAAGCTGGGCCACGCACGCCGACCACAGATCGAAGAAGACCGAACCGTCGCGATGGTGAAAGTGCTGTTCGTGGTCCGGCAGGGACTGTGCGGCCGCGCGGATCACGTCCTCGCCGACCTCGTAGCAGCAGGCACCGGCCGACGGACTGATGGCCGCAAGGATTGCCTCCGGCCGACACCCGAAGCGCCCGGCGAGCGTCTGGACCAGTCGGCCCACCAGGCCGGCCACAATGCCGCGCCAACCGGCGTGGGCCAGGCCCAGCACCTGGCGCTCGGGGTCGCAAAGCACGACCAGCGGACAGTCGGCCGATCGGGCCAGCAGCGGCACCCCGGGTCGATCGATCACCAGCCCGTCAACCCCCTCGATCCGTCGCCCGGTCATGGACGGCTGGAGCACCGCGATCTCGCGGCCGTGCACCTGTTGCATGCTGGTCAGCTCGGTCGGGTCGCAGCCCAGTGCGGCGCAGAGCCGTTGGCGCCGGTGGTGGGCACCGGTCCCCGCATCCGGTGACACGCGATTGGGACGCAGCGTGAAGGCGTGGGCCACCGAGGCGTCCGCCAACAGGCCCGATTCCAGCGTGGGCATCCCGGCGGCGAGGCCGGCGCGCCAGGTGGACCGCGGTGACACGCGAAAAGCTCGTTCCTGTCGAGAGTCGGGCGGCGTCACGGCTCAGCGTCCGGCCGGTGGGGCGATCTTGAGAAGCACCTTGATGTTGCCCGGGTCGGCGGCGGCGCCCAGGGCTTCGATCCCGCGTTCCAGGCGGAAGGTTCGGCTGATCATCGGGCTGACGTCGATCTGCTTGCGGGCCAGGGCGCCGATCGCTTCGGGGAACGGTCCGCAACGGCTGCCCAGGATGGTCACCTCGCTCACCACCGCCGGCGCCAGATTGAGCGTGGCCTGCTGGGCGTAGGTGCTCTTGAGCACGATGGTGCCCCGGGGGCGAACCAACTGCAGGGCGATCTCCAACCCTTCGGCCGACCCGCTGCACTCGACCACGACGTCCCGGTCGGCCCGGGGGACGAGTTCGTCCACCGGTTTGGCCATGATGCCCTTCTTCTCGCAGAGCAGCAGCGTTTTGGGATTCCGCCCGATCACCTGCAGGCGGCAGCCGCTGGCGGCCAGCACCTGCGCCACCAGCAGGCCCAGACGCCCGCTGCCCACGACGGCCACGTTCATCCGCCGCTCGATGGGGCACTGTTGGATCACCTGATAGGCGGCGGCCAGCGGTTCGACGAAGACGGCCTCCTCGTCGGAGATGCTGTCGGGGATGTCGTGCAGGTTGCGCTCGGGCACGGCGATCAGCTCGGCGAAACAGCCGTCGCGCCCGGCGATGCCCATCACGGTGCGGTTACGGCAGTGGGACGACAGCCCGCTCAGGCACATGTCGCACCTGCGGCACACGCAGTTGATCTCGCAGACCACCCGTTTGTTGCGTCGCAGGCGCGGGCCGGAAACCACCGTCCCCACCATTTCGTGCCCCGGCACGCCCGTAAAATCCATGTAGCCGTGAAGAATTTGCAGGTCCGTGGCGCAGATGCCGGCCAGCCGCACCTGCACCAGACACTCGTCGGCCGCCGGCTGGGGGTCGGGGTAGTTCGTCTCAAACCGCAACTGCTTGTCGAAGACCAAAGCTTGCACGAGCGGTCACATGTCATCCTTCTTGGGCGTGAAGGTGGCGAAGGTCCGACGGGTGTTGTCGATGGATCGTTTGAACCACCCCTTGGGCGGCGCGTCGAGCACCGCGTCGAGTTTGCCGGCCTCGGCGAAGGGGTCCTGGGTCTGCTCGAGCCAGGCGCGCCAGCCAACCGGGTCGTAGTCGAAGGTCTGCCCGGTCAGGCGCATCAGCGATCGCTCCGACTGATAGACGACGCCGAAGTCGCGCTGCTCCAACGCGGCGATCAGCGGTTCGAGCACAACCCGGTCGCGGCAGTAGCCCAGCAGGCAGGCCGCAGCCTGCCGGATGTCGCGGGAACGCTCCTGTCCGATCAGCCGCACGGCCATGTCGCGCAACGTCGGCTGCTGTTCCGCGGGAAGGTGGCTCTGCCCGGCCAGGGCTATGGCGGTGCGCAGGGCTTCCAGGCGGATGTCGGCCGATGGAGGAAACGCCGTGGGACGCTCGGGGTCGGTGGAGGACTGCTCGAGCACCTCCACCAGCGTGGCCGCCACCCGCGGGTTCTGCGACCGGCGCATGGCGACGAGAGCCGCGCAGCGGACGGCCGGACTGCCATCCGTCCGGGCGATCGTGGCCAACGCGTTGAGCACCACGTCGTGGTTCAGGTATCGCGTCCTGGCGACCTGATCGACGGCGTCGCGGCGATCGTCGGGCAGCTCGCTCTCCAGGGCCTGATTGAGGTACCTGACCGCGTCGGCCTCGGTCACGAACACCGGATGCTTGTGCCACCGGTGCCCCGAACAACCGCCTGCCAGCAGCAGGCCGACGGTCAGCGCGAAGGCGATACCGCGATGCGCGTTTGACAAGGAAGGACCTCCCCAGCAGGGTTGACCGCGCCGCCGGTGACGATCAGGCCGGGACTCGTGCGGCGTTGCGGGTGGCGGGGCCGGGTGTGCTGATGAACTCTTCGGGGCAGACGCGCACCACGTCGGTGATCGGCTCCCCCAGAATGCGCGACCCGATCGACTGGAACTGCTCCGGGCTGTCGCTGACATAGCAGAGCAATCTACCAGGATCGTCAGACCCGCTCAACGTGCCCGAGCCCGTCAGCAGAACCTCGACGTGCCGGGCCGTCGAGGTGGCCGAATCGATCAGGATCGTCTGTTCGCCGAGGAACTCCTGGATGGCGGGTTTGAGCAGCGGGTAGTGCGTGCAGGCCAGCACGACGACGGCCGGGCGCAGCCGGCGGATGGGCTCGAGGTACTCGCGGACGGCCATCTTCACGATGGCGTCGTTCTCGCGACGCCCCTCCTCGACCAGCGGCACGAAGAGCGGACAGGCCTTCTGAACGACGGCCAGCGTCGGGTTGAGCCGGTTCAGAGCGTTGCGGTAGGCGTTGGACGCGATAGTGGCCGCGGTTGCGATGACGGCCACCACGTCTCCGTCGGCGGCGGCCTTGACCGCGTCCTTGGCCCCGGGCAGCACCACGCTGAGCAACGGCACGTCCATGGCCGAACCGCCGATCGGCACCGCCACGGCGCTGGCGGTGTTGCAGGCGGCCACCACGCAGCTCGGATCGAAGCGCAGCAGGAATCGGAGTATCTCGCCGGTGAAGCGCCGGACGGCCTCGGGCGACTTGGTGCCGTAGGGCACGCGGGCCGTGTCGCCGAAGTAGACCAGGTTGTGATGCGGGAGTCGCCGGCGCAGCTCACGAACGACGGTCAGCCCGCCCAGGCCCGAATCGAAGATCGCGATGGGTCGGTGATCGAAGGGCACGTCCCTGGCCTCTCTCTGGTGTGCGGATCCTTCCAGCTCGAATCGACCAACCCAATCATCGCACGCTTTCGGGAAAGATCAAGCGCCAGCCGGCGTGCGCGGTCGGGCGGCGCAGTCCTGCCGTCCGCGGGGAGGTACCGGCCGGAACGTGCGCCTGTGATTTCATCGACCACACACTGCCCGGCTCTTCACTCGGTCAACCGCCCTCCGCCCAGAAGTCCGGCGGAACCGGCAGGCCGATCGTTCCCGGGGCGCCGAGGCGGGCGCGGTAGAGACGGCGGAAGTCTTTCTGGGCGTCGTGCCAGCAGGTGGTGACCGAGGCTTCGCCCTGGCGTGCTGCGATCAGGGCGCTTTCCAGGGCGAAGACGGCGTCGGCGGCGGCGTCGGCCACACAGCGGGCGGCGGCGCAGGCGCTGGTGGCGGCCGCGGCCCGGGCGGCGGCGACCGCCGCGTTGCCCACGTCGGCGTCGGCGTAGGCGGCGGCCAGCGAGGCGGCCCGAAGCTGCTGCATCCGGCTCAGCATCCGGGCGCTGGTCCGTTGCTCGTCGGCCTGGTCCGTAGCCGCGGTGGCGGCCTCGGCCATCTCAATGGCCCGGTCCGCCCGCGGGTCCTTGGTGAACCGCTGCACCCGCCGGGCGCAGCGACAGGCCCAGGCGATGATAGAGCGCTGCGGTAGCCGTTCGAGCTGCTGACGGACCATCGGGATGTTGACCCGGACGCCGGCCTCGGCCACGGCGATCGGCGTGGGTCGCTCTACCACCGGTTCGGGTCGAGAGGCCTCATCCAGGGCGGCACATAGGGCATCGCCGTTGGCGAAGCGATCCTGCGGGTCCTTCTCCAGGCACTTGAGAATCACTGCGGCCAGCCGGCCGGGGAGCTTCGGTTGCAGGTCGCGCGGGTCCGGCGCCGGCTCGGAAATGTGCTTGAGCATCTGGGCGAAGGGGCTCCCGCCTTCGACGGTGAACGGCAGGCGGCCGGTGGCCAGCTCGAACATGGTCGCCCCCAGCGAGTAGACGTCGCTGGCCGGTGTGGCCCGCTCACCCTTGCACTGCTCGGGACTCATGTACGCGGGCGTGCCGATGTGCTGTCCGGTTCCCGTGACCCAGGTGGTGGAGTCCAGGGCCTGGACCACGCCGAAGTCCGAGACCTTTACCCGACCCTGCTCGTCCAGCAGAAGGTTGGACGGCTTGATGTCCCGGTGCACCACGCCCTGTGCGTGAGCGGCGCCCAGCCCCCGGGCGGCCTGGAGGGACGTGGCCAGCAGCTTATCCGGCTTGGGCCGGCGGTCGGCCCTGCGCTGGCGTGCGATCCAGTCGGCCAGGCTTCCGCCGATCAGCACCTCCATGGCGATCCAGATCCGCTCGTCGCCGCCCTCGCGGGACTCGGGCGGATAGATGCGGACAATGTTCGGATGCTGCATCTCGGCCAGGGCGCGTTCCTCGCGGGCGAAGCGGGCCCGAATCTCGGCCGAGGCCTGGTACTCGCCTTTGAGAATCTTCAGAGCCACGACCAGGCCCGTCTCGGTGTGGACCGCCCGGAAGACCTTGGCCATGCCCCCCACGCCGAGCACGTCCTGAAGTTCGTACGGCCCGACCCGCGCACCGCGGGCGTAGCGTCGGCCGAGGAACTCATCCGCCGGCTCGGCGGCCGTGCGATCGACCACCACGCGGATGTCGTCGAGCAGGGCCAGGTTGTCCTCGTGGAGGCAGGTGCGCTGACGGCATTGCTCGCAGGAGTCCAGGTGGCGGTGCAGGGCTTCGGTCTGGTCGGCCGGGAGTTGGCCCTGGTAGTACCTCTCCCACTGCTCGTCGCTGGGGCACGCGTGGGTCACGGCTGGTCGGGCTCCGATTCGTCGGGTTCTTCGCAGCTCGGATTCGCATTCGTCCCGGCGGGCGGCGAATCCTCTTCATAGGCTTCAATCCAGCGGCGGATGACCTCCAGGGCGCGTTGCTTGTAGACGTAGACGCTGGAGGTGGTCAGGCCCAGCTCGGTCGCCACCTCGTCGACCGGCCGACACTCGACGGCGTAGTGCAGGAACGCGGCGAAGACTTTCTCGCTGAGCGTGTGGCGCACCTGGCGCATGGCCTCAGCCAGCAGGGCGTAGCGCCATTCCTGTTCCCAGATGTGGTGTTCGGCTTCTTCGTGGTGGTCCTCGAGACCGCTGAGCAGGTCGATGCCGTCGCCCGTGTCAATGGCCTGGGCCCGACTGGGGCGGCGGCGAGCCCGGTGGGCGACGAGCGCCTTGTTGCGGGCGACGCCGTAGAGCCAGGCCCGGAAGCGCCCCTTCTTCGGATCGTACTTGTGATCCCGGAGGGCGTCGTGGGCGGCCATCAGGATGTCCTGCGTGGCGTCGTCGGTGTCGGCCTCGGTGAGGCCCATGCGCCGACAGAAGGCGCGAATCATCGGTGCGTAGATGCGATGGAAGTCCGCCCAGGCCTGCTGGTTTCGCCCGTCGCGGACCTGCTCAAGCAGCCGGGTCTGGGTGCGGTGCAGACTGTCCGGTTCGACGCTCACGATCGATGCGCTCTTACGGTCGCCGCCGCCGGCAGCGACGGGGCTCGGCTGTAATTCGATGTCACATCATAGGATACGCGATTATCGTTCATCATGGCCCGGTTTCCCAGCGTTTGTCGGTAAGAAACCGATCTCCGCTCGCAAAACCTGAATAGACGGAGAGCGACCCCGGGAAGCACCACGTGCGGGCGGGGCCGGGTGAGGGTGGCCGGCCCGAGCCTGTACGGGCAGTAACGGATCATCGATGTGACCGGGAGTATCCAATGGTAGCCCCGTGGACAAGCTGGCGGCTGGAGATCAGGGAGGTTCGAGCGGCCTCGCGGTATGCCTGGCTCGAGAGCATGGCGGCGGTTCACGGACCGGCCGTGCGCCGGATGCTCCGCCGCATGTTGGGCAACGAAGACGACGCCCTGGACACCTACCAGGAGTGCATCTGCCAACTGGCCAGACGATCGGGCGAGATCCCGCTGCGTAGTGCCGCGGGGTACGCCTACCGGACGGCGGCCAACCTGGCCTTGGAAACGATCCGCACGCGCCGGCGTCGGGCGGCCCATCGGGACCGTGTGGTGGCGTCTGTCTGTGACCGCCGCGACCTGCGAAGCGACGAGCCCGCCGGTTTCGCCGAATCGAGCCCGAACCACCTCCTCGTTCAGCTTCGCCAGGCCGTCCAAGCGTTGCCCAACCACCTGCGCGACGTGGTCGTCCTCCGCGACCTGGGCGAACTCCCCTACAGCCGGGTTGCCGGCATCCTGGGCATCCGGGCGACCACCGCGCGGGTCTACCGCCGCCAGGCCATCATTCGGCTGAACCGGATGCTCGCCAGCGCCACGGCGGAAAACTGAACGATACTTCACTCCCTTAGCCACCGAGGAAGACCGGCTCCGCCGGCGGAACGGCCCATGCGTCCGTGCGGCCGGCACGGCCTGCCCGTCGGGCCGAGCCGGTCGGTGAATTGGCCCGGCGGGTGCGTGACGGTTTAGGTGGGTGCCACTGGCAGCTTGTCTGCCAGTGTGTGTGCTCCACACGCCCACCCAAGAGACCGCACGGGCGGACAAGCCGCCCGTGGCACCCCAAACCGAATGCCGCCGGAAGTGGCACGGACCCTGGGCCGGCCGGCCGCAGCCCGCCGAATTGACAAGCCGCCCATCCCGCGGTCAAATACGGACCCAGATTCACCGACCCCTGGTGTCCGAGCTATCTCCGATGAACGCAAACGCTGAAGACCCCACCGAGTTGCCGACCGCGCACCGAGTGGTGCTCCTCTCGCGCGACGATCGGCTGTTCCACGTCATTCTGGCTCAGCAGTTCGATCGCGAGCTGATCGCCGACCTTTGCCGTCTGGCGGAGATGCTCCGCGGGATCGCCGAGGCCCGGCCGGGGGCCCAGTTTCTGCGGACGCTGCTGGGTCACAAGCGGGCCATGCTCTATTTCATCCAGCCCTCGACGCGGACGTTCCTGTCGTTTGCGGCCGCCTGCCAGATTCTGGGCATGCCCTACAACGAGGTGCGCGACCCGCGCACGTCGTCGGAACACAAGGGCGAGACCGAGGACGACACCATCCGCGTGCTGAGCCAGTATTTCGACCTCATCATCATGCGCCACCCGGGGGAGGGCTTCGCCGAGAGCATGGCCCACATGCTCAGCCGCATGCGCCGGACCATCCCGCTGATCAACGGCGGGTCGGGCAAGGACCAGCACCCCACGCAGGCCATGTTGGATATCTACACGCTGTTCCGCAGCCTGGGGCAGCCGCTCAACGAGCGGCCCAAACCCGACTTCTCCGGCAACCCCTTCGAGGGTCGGACCATCGCCTTCGTCGGCGACCTGAAACGCGGCAGGACGGTTCGCTCGCTGGCCTACCTGCTGTGCCGGTATCCCGGCGTGCGCATGCTGTTCGTGTCGCCGCCGGAACTGCAGATCGGCGAGGACATCATCGAGCACATCGGCCAGCAGAACGTCGAGTACGATACGCACGATGATCTGCGTGCGGTCATCGGCCGGTGCGACGCGGTGTACATGACCCGCCTGCAGGACGAGTGGGACACCAGCGGCGAGTCGAAGTCGATCGACTACGATCGCTACCGGCTGACGCAGGAAATGGCCGAGAGTTTCAAACCCGGTCTGGTCATCATGCACCCGCTGCCGCGGCGGCAGGAGATCGACAAGCGCCTGGATGCCGACCCTCGGGCACACTACTGGGACCAGGTCCGCAACGGCATGTGGATGCGGGCGGCCATCATCGCCACCATCTTCCACGTGGACGCCCGAATCATCGACCACTACCACAGCTACTACGCCCGCTGACGGCCCGGCCCGGCCAACCGCAGCGAACTCGCAGGACTACCCACCCACGGCGGGCGTCTCGCGTGGCCACCCGGCTTACGAGCCGGTGAACAGACGCTGCAGGTGCGCGAAGTCCGCCAAGTCCAGGTCGCCATCGGCGTCGAGGTCGGCGTGCGCGCAGTCCGGGTCGTCGTACAGCGGCGGATCGCACGGAGCGGCTTCACACGGGCCGGTGGTGCAATCAGCGAGCACGGCGTAGTCGTCTGTGTCCACGTCGCCGTCGTAGTCGAGGTCGCCAGGTACCAGAGGGGGTACGAAGAGCGCCTGGAAGCCCGCAAAGTCCCTCAGGTCCACGTCCCCGTCGAACTCGAAATCGAAGGCCTCGCAATCCTGCTGGTAGGGGCCGGCGTCCGGACCGGTCATGCAGCCGGTCCACTCTGCGAAGTCGCCCAGGTCCACCAGGCCGTCACAGTCGAAGTCGCCGATGCCGGACTCGTAGGCGCCCATGTCCACGCGGCCGCAGAGGATTCGCGGGCGACCGTCGAGGTCGGTCCCCCCTGGTGCCGGGGCGACGTCCGGGTCGCCGGCGTCGATGCCCGGCGAGCCGAGTTGCAGGCGAAGGTCGTCGTCGTCGGTTCCGGGAACACCATCCGGACCTTGGCTGTCTGCGAACAGGGGATCGTCTCCCATGTTACCGACACCGCCCAGGTCGCCGGTCCACCCCTGGACGCACGAGTAGTTGACCACGGGGCTTCCTCTACGAATCTGAGCATCCTGCCCTGTGCCGCTCTCGTCGGAATTGCCCCACAGTATGCAGTTGCTCAGCATGGGGCTTGAAGTGCCCCAGGGGTCGCTGTGGTTGTATATGCCGCCTCCCACGTCCGCTGAGTTGCAGGCGAAGGTACAATTGTCCAACGTGGGATTGCTGCTGTAATTCTGAATAGCACCACCTCTTTCAACGGCCGAATTGCGGGTGAAGATACAACCGTCCACCGTCGGATGACTCTGGTAGTTGGACATCCCACCAGCCCCATCGGCCACATTCCCGGAGGAGGTACAACGGCCAAACGCCGGGTTGCTCCTGTGGTTGTTCACTCCGCCGCCTCCGCGTGCCCAGTTCCCGTTGAACGTGCAGTGGTCCAGGGTGGGGCTACCGAGGAGGATCCCCAGTCCGCCGCCCAAATGCGCCTGGTTCCGGCTTGTGGTGCAATTGCTCACCATGGGAGAGCCGGTGTGGATGTATATGCCCCCACCGTACCCGTCCCAGAAGTTGTCCGCGTCAGCATTGCCCGCAGTGATAGTGAAGCCGTCGAGAACGGTGGTCGAGTCAGTCTCGATGAGCGTGACGACGTGGTAGCTGTTCTCTTCGCTGTTCGAGTAACCCGGTCCGTCGTCGCCGTTCAGGTCGCCGCTCAGCACGGTCTCGTTCCCCACCGGATCTCGTTGATTGAAGCTGGTCTCCGTCCCGGCGAAGCCGCCGTAAACGGCGAGGTCCGTCGTGAGCTGAAACGTGGCGCTACGATCGCCGTCCGGCCCCGCGGGCCGGTACGTGCCGGCGGCTACCCAGATCTGTTCCACTCTGGCTGGCGCAGCGGCCGCCACGCTCAGCGCCTGGCCAAGCTCGGTAAACGCGTCCTGCCAACTGCTGCCGCCCCCGCCTGTGCCGGCCTCCGCGTCCACGAACAGGATGGAAGTCACCTCGTTCTCGACCTCCCGGGCGATGACCGCAGCGTCGGGAACGTCCGGCGCTTCGATACGGAACCTCGCGCTTCCCTCGACGAGGTCGTCGTCCTCGAGGCCCTCCAACACAACGGTCTGTGGGACCCAGAAATCCGTCGGGTTGAAGGTCAACACCGCGCCCGATGCGACAATGATGTCCTCATCCCCGGCATCGTAGGCCACCGACGCCTCCACCACACCTGGTGGATTGCAGGCCAGGGCAACGGTGAAACCAACGGTCCCACCCTCGCCTACTTCAACGGGGTTGCCGACGATGAGGAAGGCGTCGGTGGGCCCTTCGTGCGGCCCCAGGTCCACAACCCCGCCGGTGATGCGCGGATTGCCGTCGATGTCCGTGAGCGGAAGCGGTGGATCCGTGTTGTTGGTCCCGGCGTCGAGGCAGGGCGACCCGCAGGCCAGGTGCAGATCGCCGAAATCGTCGTCCAAGCCGCCCCAAAGCCCGTCCAGACCGGGGCTCGGGCGTCGCACGAACATCGGGTCGTCATCGATGTTGCCCGTCCCGGGGTAAACCTCTCCGTCGGCCGGGTCCGCGTCTTGAATGCAGGAGTGATCGACCAGCGCCTCGGGGCCGTCGATCTGAGCGCTCTCGTCCGCCCCGTCGGCACCTCGGTTCCCCCAGAGGACACAGTTGGTTAGCGTCATGCCGGGACCGACGGTGTACACCCCTCCACCGCTGACGGCGCACCGGTTCTCGGTCAACGTGCAATTGACCAGTGTGGTGTCGCTGTCGCGGTTGTGTATTCCGCCGCCGCGGTAGCCTGCCCAGCCGCCGCTAAAGACGTAATTGACCAGCACGGCGCTAGCGTCGTCGTTGGAGACGGCTCCGCCGCCACCGTTCGCGAAGTTCCCGGTGAACGTGCTGTCGGCCACGGTCAACAAGCCGCAATCGTTCAGTACGGCACCAGCTTCAGCGTCGGCCCCGTTGCGGACGAACGTGCAGTTGGTGAGGGTGGTTGCGTACCAGCTGCAGGAGTACATGCCACCGCCGTACCTTGCCCAGTTCTCGGTGAAGGAACAGTTGTTGACCGTCAACGTGCTCGAGTCGTTGGACAGTCCGCCACCAACGTCGGCGGCGTTGGCGCTGAAAGTGCAGTTGTCCAGCGTCACGGTGGCCTCCGCCCCCGCTGCCATTCCGCCGCCCCAGTCGCTTGCGTGGTTGTTGCTGAAAACGCAGTCGGTCAGTATCGGGCTGCTGCCTTCGCCGTAAAAAGCGCCGCCGTTCTGGCGGGCCCTGTTGCCGGTGAACGCGCAGCCGTCGGCGATCGCGCCCTCGCCCCACCCGGCTGAGTCGTGGAGTCCACCGCCATCGTCGCTTGCCGAGTTGGTAGTCAACACACAGCCGACAAGAACCACGTCTCCCCGGATGTAGACGCCGCCCCCGTCCTCCGCGTGGTTGTTTCGGATGATGCAGCCCCGAATGGTCGGAGCACTCCCGTCGCAGCGGATCCCGCCACCATGGTCGCTGGACCAGCCACCTGTGACGGTCAGGCCGGCCAACAGGGAGTCGGGTCCTTCATCGTTCCCAAACGTCACGATGCTGCCGGCTTGGTCTCCGTCGATGATCGTGGCTTCGACGATGGCCGGGTCGCTCGGGATCAGGCTCTGCACCGTGATGGCCTTGCCGAGGAAGCTGACGTTCTCGAAGTAGGCACCCTCCGGCGTACAGGTGTTCGGCAGGACCACCACCGTATCGCCGTCCGAGGCCGCGTCGATCGCGCCTTGGATGGTGTCGTGGTCGTAGTTGCCGTGGCAGTCCACGATCAGGACGTCGCCAGGCGTCCGGGCCTCGATCTGGGCGATGATCTCGGCAATCTCCTCAGTCAAGTCCCCGGGGCGTGCCGATTGCTCCGGCCTCACTGAATCGTCTACGCCTGCGGATGAGCTCATCGACGTCGCGGCACCCACCGCAAACAAAGCCAGCGTGATGGCAAACCTGATTCTCATGGCCGTTTCCTCCTGGACGATGAACCACGGGTCCGTGGCCCTTACTCCTTTTCGCCGGCTTCAGGCGCCGCTGGAGCTGGACGGGCCCGGCCGGGCCGAGCGCGCGATCCTCCCAAAGGCACAGGCGGCATGCGCCCGCGTCTGTTACGCGGTTTCTGCAAAATCCGGGCATTTCCGCCGAGGGAGCGCGTCAGGCCGCCGTGTCAGATGTCAGCCCTGCCGGGATCAGGAGAGACGGGCACGGCCAGGAAGGAAAAAGGACGCGAGGCCGGCGTTTGTGGTCGCCCGCCTCGCGTCCTGTTCTTCTTCTGCTTACCGCTTCGACAGTCGGCCGGATCAGATGATCGCGGGCCGGAACTCGGTCGAAGCCGAGTTTCTACTGGTCGACGGGCTTGACCTGGATCCGGACCGGGGGCTTGGCTTCGGCCTTCTTGTCGCCGCCCTTGAGGATCTCCTCGATGCGGGCCTTGTAGTTGTCCAGGCCTCTGGGGGAGAGCTTGAGCCCGTTGATGAAGACGCTCGGGGTTCCGCGGACCTTGTACTTGGCGGCGCCGGTCATGTCGGCCTTGAGCAGCTCGTCGATCTTGGCGGGATCGGCCATAACGTCGTCGAACTCCTTGAGGTCCAGTCCGACGGTCTCGGCGTGTGCCCTCAGATCGGCGACGTCGATCTTCTTGGCATCCGCGAGGATGAGGTCGTGCATCTGCCAGAAAGCGTCGTTGCCCTTCTGCTTCATGGCCAGGGCGGCGGCGGCGTGTGCCGGCTTGGCTTGCTTGTGGAAGCCGAGGGGAAAGTGCTTGAACGCGAACTTGACGTCCTTGGGATAGGCGTCCATGACCTGCTTGATGACCGGAGCCTCCCGGGCGCAGTAGGGGCACTGGAAGTCCACGTACTCGACGATGGTGACCTTGGCGTCGGCGGGTCCGCGGACCGGGGCGCCGGCCAGGTCGATGTCGTAAACGGTGGTGTCCGGCTGGCGCTGCTGCGGCTGTGGCTGCTGCGGCTGCTGCCTGGCCTGGCCCTGCTTGATCGAGCGGACCTCGGTCAGGACCTGTTTCATCTCTCCGCGGAGGGCCGCGATCTCCGCCTTGAGGGCCTTGAGTTCGGCCTGGACGTCCTGGCCCTGATCGGCAGGGGCATCCTGGGCGAACGCGTTGGCGCACAGGAGCAATCCCAGGACGAGCCCCAGGGCTTGCGTGCGCAACATCCAGCTTGCTTTCATCATTCGTGCCTTTCCGTATGTAGTGGGTCTGACCGTACCGCGGCTCGCAGGTGCCACCAGCATCGGTGTCCGGCGCCGGCCGGTTCCGTCGGGTGCAGGCCCCGCGAGCCCATCCAACAACGAGGGGCGACCGCCTCGACGGTCGCCGCTGCGGTGTGATTATATCTGGGCGGGGCGAAGGGAACAACAAGCGCGACGGCTCGGGCGGCGCTTGTCGGAGGGGCGTTGATCGGCGCTGCCGGCGGTGCGCTCCAGGTCTCCGGGTGCGGCCGCAAAAAGGGGTTTTCGTGTCGTTCCAGGGGGTTCCCGGGGCTTGCGGGCGCGGCGGTCCGCCCTGCGCGACCGCTGGCGGAGGTGTAACGAGCGTGTAACAAGCACGCGCGTGAGCCCGCACACCTTGCGGGCCGAGCGGACTGCGAGCGGGCCGCAAACCGGCAGCAATCGGTACCGCCGAGGGCAACGAGGTCCTGCTGCCATGGGGCTGACCGGACGCGGGCTGCCGGGCTCGCCTGGGACCAAGGGGCTCAACATGAGCAGAAATCGCGGCGGGGCGGGACGTAAGCCGAATCCTGTTCGCCGTCTCCACCGGCCAAGGTGGATCCAGCGGACGGTCATTCATCTGGGCCGACCGTCGCCGGCCGGCTCGAGCACCCTACCCGCAGCTTAGCGCCGACGGATCGACGCGCGAGACGGGCCGCCTCTCGCTGCCTACGCGGGCTTGCTGGCGGTGGGGTTTACCCTGCCACGGCTGTCACCAGCCGCGCGGTGCGCTCTTACCGCACCATTTCACCCTTACCCTTGACACGCCGCGTCTCGCTTTGCGGAACAGGTTGCATCGCAACCGTCGGGCAAAGCCCGACGCGGCGCGTCAAGGGCGGTGTAGTTTCTGTGGCACTTTCCCTCGGCTTGCGCCGGGTTGGCGTTACCAACCACCGTGCCCTGCCCAGTTCGGACTTTCCTCCCGTCTTGACGACCTGCGCCAAAACGAGCGACCGTCTCGCCCGCCCCGCCGCGATATCCGCATGTATTCTACCACGCGGCGGCGGGTGCGACACGCGACCGCGGGACGCGACGGCCGGTCGTCGCACGCGGTGCCTCAGGGGGCGCGGCGGCGGCTTGCCCGCAGGACCGGAATGGCGGCCATCAGGAAGACCGCGTGGATCAGGCCGATCGCGCCGCAGGGGCCACCGGCTGCCCGCCCGGTCGAGGAGCCGCCCGACTCGTCGGATTGGGCGTTGTCCGTCGATGCAGACGCGGCCAAGCCCGCGCCGGCCTCGTCCGCACCGGAACCAGCAACGAAGGGGCAGCCGTTGGCATCGACGGGAACGCCGACGCCCGTCCTGGGGCATTCGTCGAAGCAGTTGCCGATGCCGTCCTCGTCGTCGTCACCGCGCGGATCACGCTGCAGGCAGGAACAGCCGGAGGCATCGACGATTGTCATGGCCCTGGTGTTCGGGCAACTGTCCTGGCAGTCGTTGACGCCGTCCTCGTCCTGGTCGAGTTGAACGCACGCGCACCCCCGACCGTTCACCGAATTGCTGGCGGCCGTGTGCGGGCACAGGTCCACGGCGTTGCGGATGCCGTCGCCGTCGGCGTCACCGTTGGGGTCGGTGTCGGGGTCGGGATTGGGGTCGGGGTCGGGCATGGGGGGAGGTGCGGGCGGCGGAGCGCTGCCGGGACAGTTGACGATCGGCACGTGGACACAGTAGCCGTTCTGGCAGACGTCGCTGGTGCAGGGGTCGGCGTCGTCGCACTCGTCGTCATCGGCGCAGTCCGTACAGCGGTTGTGGACCTCGTCACACTGGTCCGCGGGGCAGGGTGGGGGCTGATCGACGCACGAGCCGTCGACGCAGATCTCGGCGCCGTTGCAGAACAGGTGATCGTCACACTCGGCGTCGCCGAGGCACTCGACGCAGAGCTGTTCGAATTCGTCGCAAAGCAGGCCGGGCGGACACGGGGGCGCTCCCGGATTGCACAGGCCGTCGGTGCCGCAGGATTCGGCTCCGTCGCAGAACAGTCCGTTGTCGCAGTCCACTTGCTCGTCGCAGTAGTCACAGCGTTGCTCGGGCTCGTTGCAGACGGGGAAGTCTGCACACGGTGGATCGCCCGCCCGGCACATGCCGCTGGTGCCGCACGTTTCGGGACCGTTGCAGAAGACGCCGTCGTCGCAGTCTGCGCTGCTGGTGCACTCGTAACAGCGCTGCTTCTCCTCGTCACACATCAGGCCGTTGTTACAGGGCGGCTCGCCGGCGTCGCACCAACCGTCGGCCTCGCAGGTCTCGGCGCCGTTGCAGAAGACCTGATCGTCACAGTCACCCTGGTTGTTGCACTCGTAGCAGCGCTGTTGGGCAGCGTTGCAGAACAGGCCGTCGGCGCAGGGCGGCGGGCCGGGTTGGCACATGCGATCGGCGTCGCAGGTCTCGGCGCCATTGCAGAAGGAGCCGTCGTCGCAATCGGCGTGGGTGGTGCACTGGTAGCATTCGTGGGTGGCCTCGTCGCAGGCCAGCCCGCCGGTGCAGGGCGGCGTACCGGCCTGGCACCAGCCGGTGGCGTCGCAGGACTCGACGCCGCTGCAGTACAGGCCGTCGTCGCAATCGGCGTTGTCCACACACTCGTAGCACCGCTGGCCGGCCTCATCGCAGTACTGATCGGCCGGGCACGGCGGTGCTCCGGCCCGGCACGCCCCCTGGGAATCGCAGACCTCGACGCCGTTGCAGAAGACGCCGTCGGTGCACTCCGTGTCCTGCGTGCACTGGTAGCAGTGCCGTTCTTCGTCGCAGAACAGGCCGTCGGCGCAGGGCGGTGCTCCCCAATGGCAGGCCCCGTCCTCATCGCAGGTCTCGACGCCGCTGCAGTACAGGCCGTCGTCGCAGTCGGCGTCGTCCAGGCATCCCGTGCACTCGTCCGGGACGTCATCGCCGTTCCCGTCGGCGCTGGCCCCGAGGTCGATGTCGCACTCGTCGGGGAACCCGTTGGTGTTGCAGTCCCAACTGGTGCCGGCCGCGATGTCGTCGGTGTCGTCGATGCCGTTGTCGTTGCAGTCCCAACTATACTCGTGGGCTCCCATGTCCACGACCGGTGGGGGCCCGACGCCGGTGTCGGGCGTGTCGGGGTCGTCGATGAACCGCGGCCGGCGGTCGAAGTCCCAGGGCACGGGCTCGGCCGTGTTCCCGTCGCCGTCCAGGTCGAGTGTGTCGGGCGGGACGGCCGTGTTGTCGGCCGCGTCGATGCAGGGCGAGCCGGCCTGCAGGCGGACGTCGCCGTAATCGTCGTTGTCCCCGACGCCCCATCCGTCGCCGCCGTGGTTGGGATAGCGTACAAAGAGCGGGTCGTCGTCGATGTTCCCCAGGCCGGGATAGATGAAGTCGTCGTCGGGATCGTCGTCCTGGACGGCAGTGTAGGAGACGATCGACTCGCCATGGGTATTGCCATCATTCCAGACGTGGTCGTAAATCTGTGCGGTCTCGTCGCCGTTGGCCCCGTCCTGGTCGCGGTTTCCCCAGAACAGGCAGTTGATCAGGAGGGGGTCGCCCGATTCGTTGAAGAGGCCGCCGCCGCGCTCGAATGCCCAGTTGTGGGCGAAGGTGCAGTTAACGGCGAGCAAGGTCCTGCGCCCGCCACACCAGTGCAATCCACCTCCTCCCAGGTAAGGGGCGGAGCCGTTCTCCGAGTTCCCGATGAACCGGCAATTGACTAGGGTCGCATCAGCGTTGCCCACGTACATCGCGCCGCCGATGCTCCAAGTGGTGCTCGTGGTCCTGTTGCCCTCGAACGTGCAGTTGACCAGGACCGGCTGGCAGTCGCCGAGGACCCGCATTGCGCCCTCTTCCTCGCCCTGGTTGCCACGGAAGACGCAGTTGATCAGTGTTGGGCTGGAGAAGTCGTTACACTCGAGAGCGGCCGCGCCACCCATGCCGAACGCCCCGTTTTCGATGAACTCGCAGTTGATCAGGTTGGGATTCGACCCGTCCGACAGAAACATCCCGCCTCCCAATAGTACGGTCCGGTTCCTGGTGAACGTGCAGTTGGCCAGAGTGGGACTGCCTGCCTCGATCAGCATTCCCCCGCCGAACTGCCAGTGCTCCGGCGCCATCGTGTTGGCATTCCCGCCGGTGATGGTGAAGCCGTTCAGGACGGCCGTCGTGTTCGTGCCGCTGCCCACGACCACGTGGTAGCTGTTCTCTCCGTAGCCGGCGAAATCTGGCCCATCGTTGCCGCCGAGATCACCACTGAGATTGGTGGGATTGGCCTTCCAGTTGCGCTGATTGCGGGCCGACTCGGTTCCCGCAAATCCGCCGTACAGCGCCACGTAGTTGCGCAGGTGAAAGGAGACGGTGCGGTCGCCGTCCTGGGTGGGGATGTATCTGCCGGCCGCGACCCAGATATCGTCGCCGCCGGACGCGGCAGCCAAGCCGTCCTGGAGGTCGTCGAAGGCCGTCGCCCAGCTCGAGCCGTCGCCGCCCGGCGGGGCGTCGGCGTTGACGTGGACCACGCTCTGCGCCCAAGCGGCGCCGGGGCCGGTCGCTGCACCGACCAGCGCGGCTGCGAGCAGCAGGCGGCATCTGTTGCTGGACATGGTATTCACCCTCTCTTGTATCCGGCGGCCGGCCTCGCAAGCCCTATGTCGATCAGTGCTTGCCCGGTGGCGCGACCGCGGGCCGGATGGGATGCGCACGCTAAATCAACGCGTACGCCATAGAGCACCGCACGGCTGCCGCGTGAATGCGCATGCTTTCCGCACGTTGCCAATCATGTAGACGGTAAATGCGGCCAATTCTTACACGCGATCTTCAAGAAAATCGCACATCGGCCTGGACGGGCCGCCGGTCGCTGGGTGGAGGCCAGAAGGGGGCTTGGCGGGCTGTGAAGAGCGTTTTCTGCGATCTGTGACGGGCCGGAAAGCCTGTCCGTCAGCGCCTGGGCTTTCGGGTGAGGATGGCCTTGGCGGCGGGGGAGTCCTTCATGGGCAGGGTCGACCGGCGGATGCCGTCGAAGGCGTACAGCGCGGCGGCGACGGCCGGGGCCGTGGGCACCAGCCCGATCTCCCCGACCCCCCGGGCGCCGTAGGCGCACTCCGGGTCCGGCTCCTCGATCAGGATGACCTCGACCTCGGGCATGTGGGCCGCCCGCAGCGCCGAGCACGACTTGATGTCCTTGTGAACCAGGCGCCCGCCCTCGGTGGGCAACTCCTCGGTGAGGGCGTAGCCCAGGCCCATGTGGATCGAGCCTTCGATCTGACCTTCGAGCAGCGTTGGGTTGATGGCCTTGCCGACGTCGTGGGCGGCGATGACCTTGGCGACGCGACCGTCGTCGTCCAGGATGGCGACCTGCGTTGCGAAGCCGTACGTAAGATGGGTCTTGGGCTCGGGGACGTCGGCGCCGA
>Ga0307380_10002794_pt1 | contig 24434 bp, 12 predicted proteins | sample UN3MG_FD_202239 | JGI IMG/M metagenome (GOLD analysis project Ga0307380, IMG submission 202239) | Soil microbial communities from Risofladan, Vaasa, Finland - UN-3 | ecosystem: Environmental > Terrestrial > Soil > Coastal area > Acid sulfate soil | place: Finland: Risofladan, Vaasa | collected... | reverse complement strand
AGTCCGATGCCCATGGGCCGCCGCAGTCCATGCCGGAACCGCTACTCGTGATCACGATGTGCGGCTTCGGGCGCGACAGATCATCACTTCCGTCGCTGTGGTAATAGGCCCCGATGATCCCCGGGCCGGGATCGCCGATCCAAATTCCGCTGGCCACGCGCCAGGTGTCACCTCGCTTCAGGAGGATCCTCCGGTTGGTTCCCAGCCGCGACATGGCTGCGTCAAGCGTTCGCAACGGCCTGGACGGTGACCGACCGTCGTTCGCATCGGAGCCGGATGAGCTCGACACGTAATAGGTCGTGCCGCCGAAGGACTGAACCTCGATCTGCTGCTCGTACTGATAGGTGGCGCCTGCCGACTCGGTGACCGTCAGCGTCACGGTGTACGAGCCTGGCCGCTCGTAGACATGTGCCGCCACGTAGCCGGTGGCCTGGTTGCGGCTTCTGCCGCTGGTCGACCAGGTGCCGCTGCCGGGATCGCCGAAGTCCCAGCGGTAATAGACGTTGGCGTGGTTTCCGTCGGCCGGCTGAACCACGCCGCTGGCTGCGTCGACGGCATCGAAGAACACCGCTAGCGTGGCCACGCCGCTGGTCCGACTCGCCGCCGCCATCGCCTGGACCGATCCCGAACTGATCCATAGCGACACGGCGCGTGTCGTATCGCCGTTGCCGCTGGTGACGTTGGCAAACTCGACGGTGGCGCCGTAGCCGCCGGCAGGCATGCTGTCGGCTTGGGCGTTCACGCTTACGACGACCGTATCGCTGCCTCCGGGGACCAGCGTGCCTCCCGTCCTGGACAAATCCAGCCAATCGCTCGCGGTCGACACGCTCCAGTCGATGGGCGCTGTACCGGGATTGCTGACGGTGTAGGTCTTCCAGTCGAGACTGAAGGGGCCGCCCTCCGGTCCGGCAACCGCAAGTCCGTCTCCCGGTGTAACCGAAAGCGACTCCGGCGACTCGACGGTCAGATACACCGACCGAGACGCGTTGCCCACTCCGTTGCTCAGGTTGGTGAACGTGACGGTATCGTCGTACGAGCCCGCACCGAGATTGTCGGCCTGCGCGTTGATGCTGACCACCACAGCCTGACTGGCCCCCGCGTTGAGCGTCCCGCCGGTGGTGGACAAACTCACCCAGTTGCGGATCCTTGCCGCCGCCCAGTTCAGAGCGGCCGTACCGGTATTCTGCACCGTGTAAGTCTTGCTGGGCGGATTGAACGGACCGCCCTGGCGGCCTGAGCTGATCAATCCGCCGCCCGGGGAGACGGCCATCTGCGGCGCCGCCGCCTCTACCGTGATCAGCGCGGAAGTCGTCCCGATCGCGCCGGAGTCGTCGGTAACCGTCAGGCCCGCCCAGTACTCACCCGCACCTTCGTAGGTGTGATGGACAACCTGGCCGCTACCGGTTTGGCCATCGCCGAACTCCCACTGGTAATCGATGATCGCGTCGCCGTCGGGGTCGCGACTGAAGCTCGCATCGAAACGCACGGCAAGCGGCGCCGCGCCCTCGGTCGGGTCGGCGTCGATCACGGCTATGGGCGAGTGGTTAACGTCTGACGAGGGACCGTCGACGCTGACCAGCACCTCGGCTGTGTCGATGTCGCCTTCGTCGTCGGTGACCGTCAGCGTCGCGACGTAGTCGCCTTCCTGCGCGTAGACGTGCTCGGCCAGGGGGCCGCCGGCCGACTGCCCGTCGCCGAAGCGCCAGTTGTACGCCACCACCTGGCCGTCCGGATCGGAGCTGTCGCCGCCGTAGAGAAGCACCGTCAGCGGCGCCGTGCCGCCGGCAGGCTCGGCATCGGCCACCGCATGCGGTGGTTGGTTGTAACCAGTGGCCACAAAGGCCTGCAACGTGTCGGTTCGCGACCAGCCCGAATCGGTCACCACCGTCAAACGGATCGGGTAGGCCCCCGGTGCAGCGTAGGTGTGCTGAAAGGCGTCCTCGTCCTCGACCACCCGTCCGTCGCCCAGGTCCCACCGATAGCGAACCGCTTCCTGCTCCCAAGGTAGCCGTACGTCCGCCTCAAGCTGGACGGTCATCGGCGCCCGGCCCTGCGGCACCTCCGGAATCGTCTCGATCTCGACCGCGAACTGGCGCAGGGGAATTTGCAGACTTACATTGTATGGATTATCCGACCCGGCCGGCAGGATGCGGGCCTGCACCTGGTACTCCCCGTCTCGTACGTACGTATGCAGCGCCGGACAACCGCTGCCGGTCGTGCCATCGCCGAAAATCCACGTGACCTGCTCGACGTCGAGCGGGCCGCCGTCGCGCCGGTCGAGATCGAGCCGAACGACCAGCGCATCGTCCGGATCGTAGAGCTCGGCGACGATGAACACTTCATCCGAGGGAACACTTTGACCCTGGACCTCAGAATCGGTCGGCCAGCCTGGAACGAGCGGCCGATAGCTCACACCCGAGCCACAGCCACTCGTTTCGACTAGCAGCCCCACGCCACCCAGCACAGCCGCCAGCACCACAACGACCCGGCGCATGGCTCGGCTATTGCTGTGCCAACGGCCAAGGCCAGCAGGCTGCCGACGGTCGGTTTGCCACAGCCCTGTCGATCGACAACTCGACAACACGACTCGACCTCGGTGATTGCGGGCACAATGCAGCGGTGTGCCCTCGTAACCCATTTCGTGGGGCGGCTGGTAGCCTTGCCTCTGCCCGATGCCGACGCGGTGTCGCCCACGCCGGTCTGGATGGCAAGCCACCCCCAGCCGCTATGGTGGTTGGCGCCGTAAGTTCATTATGACGCAGCCGCACACAAGACGCAATGCTCTCAGTTGAGCCGTGCCGCCCATGTCGGACTGAAAGAGTACCCGTACGGCCCGCCTTTTTTGGGCCTTAGGCGATGCCCCGCCTGACCCGGGCGGCGGCCGTCTCCCAGGGCTTTCAGCTAGTGAGCGATTTCGAATTGCTCTTGAGGCGTGTTTCTCCTGCAAACGAACAGACCAGCCATCTCGAACCCTCTTTACCGCATCCCCATCGGCTTCTCCGCCAAAGCTCGGGCAGCCTCGTAAGAGTTGGTTACTGGCCTTCCTCGTCTTTGGGGAAGACGGCGTCTTCCCCGAACATCCCCACGTCTCTCTGCATCATCTCAAAGGTTTCGGACGATGCTGCCCTGTCCGGGTCTCTATGCACCGTCTTCAGGATCACAGCCTTCTGTTTCTCGGACATGGCGTTGTATTCCGTGTGCATGATCCGGGCTCGTTCCTTAAGGTGATCGAAAAACTCGTCCGGAACAGAAACGTTCCCCCCAATCGAGCCATGCTTGACATGGATCTGCGTGCCGAGCCACGCCCGAGGGTGCTTAATCCCGAGGAAACCGAGTAGCATGATCTTGCCCATCTTTGTGTAAATAAAAGTAGGACGGGTCTCCCGCAGCTCCATATTGATACCACTTCCGCGTGTAAGGAAACGGTTTATATTCGTAGGAAGCGAGCCGGGCTTATCCGTAGCTTCGATGGCATCGAATAGCAGCATGTGTTGCTGGAAGCGCCCTGGATGCGGTCGCGCACCGAGCAAGAAGTCTTTCCAAGCGGTCAGCGCGTTTTCAACGAGATCCCGGGCATTGTCTGTGTATTTCCGACGTCCTCGCGAGAAGTCCATAATATACCACGTCAGTGCGCGCCACGACACGGAGACGGCGAACTTCAGAAGCCATGGGCCATAATCGAATGTCTTTGCCTCTCGCCGGCTCCATGGATGGTAAATCTGAGCGGCGAAGAGCGTTTCCCACTGATTGAGCAGACCCTCACAGTCGCGACATAGCAGGGGCAGCTTAAGGCCGTCTTGGACGCGCCTATTGACGGCTTCGCTCGTTCGAAGAAACCCGGTGGCCGATGTTGATTTCTGATGATCGCTGACGAACTTTGGGATGATGTGACTTTCCTGCAGGTCCGCTCTTCGACCGCATAATCTGCAAATTCCTGGATCACTCATATAATGACCCCACTTAACGCTATGGATGACGCTAAGCTGCCGTGACGGTCAGTTCCCTTGCCTTCTGAGTAGCGCGGGTTGAGTTTGCCGAACACACCGCTCTGTCCCTCGGAAGAACTGACATGCCGCACTGGGCAAGCCTCGGGCGTTTTTCCCTCGTCGAGCCCCCTGCCGGAATGGAACCCACCACGACCAGGTTGAGAGCCGCAGGCCTTTTTTCGACGCTCCCATACTCAACCGTCCAGGTAGCGCTTAACATAGCATTACCATTAGGATTATGGCTCCTCCGAAGAGTGCATGCAATGACGCAATCTCATAGTAAACCTTTGCCAGGCGCGTCAACGCGCGCCGACACCCTTCGCCACGGCAGCCAGCAGCATCAGGACCCACGGCCCGAGGGTCCAACACACCATGTCACGACGGCCTCGTCGAGGCCACGTAGCCAGCCCCAGCAAGGCGACCGCCCCCGAAACGGCTAGCTGTCGCCCCCGCTGAAGCGGGAAAAACATCATGAACGTGCTCATGGCCCCCGAGGCCCCTGCACCCAGCCAGTCGTGCAGGACGAACGGATGGACAAACCAGTTACCCAGGTAACTCGACAGCGCCGCATTGGCGGCCTGGTCCGCAGCCGCCATGCGCAAGACAGCCAGCGTGGAGACGGCGAGCACCGCCAGCCCTGTAATCTCGACAAGCAGAACGAGCCGACGACGGCCCGCGATGGGCCTCAGCACGATCAGCATTAGGGCAAGTGTGGCTGCGGGGAACACGAAGCCGTAACCCAACCAGGGACCGATCAGCAGAAGCAACACGGCTGTGGTGACGACTGCCCAACCCATCCGCTCGCGCCGCCGGACGTGAAAGACCGCAAGGGCAAGCCCGACCGACAGCAGCGCCTCGACTTCGTACTGTCGCAGCTCCCTCGACCAGATCACCAGCATCAGTCCGGTCGAGCACAGGATCATGCCCGCCAAAGCCACCGTTCGAGGAGCCCGCAGGCGCCTGGCGATCGCATAGACCCACGGCAAGAGAATCACGCCGGAAAGGACGGGCAGGAGTCGCAGGCCCACTTCCGCCGGCGCAACGACGGTGCCGGTCGCCTTCGGCGCCACGGCAAACAACGGCGGCGCCGGCAAGGACGATTGGCCAAGCAACTCCGACCACGACAGACGAGTTACGGCGTCGGCGACAGCACATGGGCGCGGCTTTTCACCGCGCCCGGCGAAGCCCTTGGAGACGCCTGTTTCTGTGACCGTGTGTCACGGGTTTCAAGCCGTCTCTTGCCTTGCGCGAACGGACTGTCCATCCGGCTGCGTGCCCCAGCCACGAAAGCCCGCAGACGGCGCCGACTTCAGCGGATAAGACCAGCGCCGCAGAGCGAACCGACTGACTTTGCCGCTATGTCGACCGATAATGCAACATTTTATGGTCCTATAGTGTAAAGAACTTCTCAAAGCCACGCGTTTTGCTTCTGATTTGGAAGTTTTTCCCTCCGGCTCGTTTGACGTCAGCAAGTTGCACGCTTATGAATCCAATAAAGGGGATCGGGGACACAAGTCTCGCAAGGGCAAACCACAGGTAACTGTGGGACGCAAAGCGCAGAGCCCTCTCAAGGTGAGGACAGTCGCGCTGCCCGAAGCCGGTCGCCGCGGCTTCGGTAGAGATTCCGAACAGACCTCATGGGTCCGTCGGAAGCGTCTTCCAGCGAAAGGGTTTGTCCTGATTGTTTGCTCTTCAGGCGTATCTTCCAGAAGACAGCCGAATCAGGACGGGGGGATGCTGACCAGGCGACGACACATGAGTGGTCGTGGGTCAAGGGCCGTCAGCACAGCGAAATCGCCGGGAGGGCCAAGGAGCCATGTTCGCACGTCGTATGGGAAAGAGAAACTTCAGTAGGCGCGCCAGTGCCATGCCGCTGGTGGCCGTCATATGTCCGGTGCTGTTTGCCTTTGCGGCCTTGTCTATCGACGTCGGGGCGCTCTACGACGCCAAGGCCGAGTTGCAGCGGTGCGCCGATGCGGCCGCCCTGGCCGGCGCCGGGGCGCTGATCGACGAGCGACGTCTGCGGAACGACGGCGGAATGGACCTGGAGATCGACTTCGCCGTCCGCCAAACCGCCCAAGCATACGTGCAACTCAACCGCGTGCTCGGCGCCTCGCCGACGGTGCACCTGAATACATCCAACAGCATCGGTGGGGACGTCGTCCTGGGCACGCTGAGCGACCCGACCAACTACCACGAGCCGCTGTCGATCGGCAATCCGGACGACTTCAACTCGGTTCGGGTGCACGTCCGGCGCGATAACGAACGCAACGGACCGGTGGGCCTGTTCTTCGCACGTATCATGGGTCGCTACACCGCCAACGTCCAGGCCACGGCGACCGCCACCATCGAGGACGGCGTGGTGGGCTATACGGTCGATCCGAACAGCAGCAACGCCGAGTTGATGCCGTTCGCGCTGCACGTTGACGTGTGGAACGCCCTGCTGGCGGGGACGTCTCCGATCGGCGACCAGTATGCTTACGATCCGGACACCGGCGACGTCGACTCCGGCAGCGATACCCTCCTGGAGATCAACATGTATCCAGGTAGTGGGATCGATCAGTTGCCGCCGGGCAACTTCGGCACCGTCGACATTGGCGGCACGAACAATAGTACAGCCGATATCGAGCGGCAGATCCGTGACGGCATCAGCGCCGAGGACCTGGCTTACCATGGCGGCGAGCTGAAACTCGGGCCCGACGGCACGCTGACCCTCACGGGAGACACCGGCCTGAGCGCCGGCTTCAAAGATGCCCTGGAAGATATCATCGGCCAACCACGCTCCATCCCGCTGTTCACCAGTGTCGCGGGGCCGGGTGACAATGCCGAGTTCGTTATTGTGGGCTTCGCCGGCATCCGCATCATGCACGTTCGGCTCACCGGGGCACCCGAGCACAAGCATGTGATCGTTCAGCGGGCCGATGTGGTTGATGGCACGGTCATCACCGAGCCGGGCTCGAGTTCGAGCTATGGGGTCTATCATACGCCGCGCCTCACGCGCTGACCGAGCGACTGCGCTCTCGCCGTCGGGCAGCGTTTGCACAATAGCGTGGCCGTGAAATCGACACGTCCACAAATCTGCCTTCTGGAGACAACACGAGCCGCATGGCCTGACACGGCCCTGCGGTTCGATCGCTTTGCGCTGATCTGTCAGACACCGTAGCGCGTACCTGCGCGTCAGACGCCCCCAGGGACCTGGCAGACACGTGCCCTGTCGCGTGCAGACCACGGCCATCAACGAAGCGGGACAGTCACCTTCAGTTGCTCTGTGGCGCTCGCCCGCCCGCGGCAATTCGCTGTGCTTGTTCCCGTAGCTCCACCTTACCGAATCGGGGGGCGCAGGTGGGATCGTCCGACGTCGCTCCAGAGGGTCCGCACGCCTGGCATATTTCGGTCCGATACCGCAAGAGGTTGCCCATCTTCCCGACTTGCTGTAGCCGATTTACACCTATCTTGGCCGGCCAATTTGACGTACCCCAGGCTACATCTTATGAATGAGTTGGAGGATATGGATAGTGGGAATTTCTGGCTGCGAGCCCGGGGGCAACCCTGGGACGCAAAGCGTTGGGGCCGTTGGTCGTGCAGGGTTGTCGCGCTGACGATAGCCGATTGCCGAGGCCCGTGGAGGTCCTGATAACTCGCCGGCAACCTCGGTTCGCGAAGCCTTTTGGAAGGTGGCTTGGTCCTGATGGCCTGCTGTGTTGCCAACTTGACCGGGAAACAAGGGCGTCAGGACCCGATAAGGAAGCAAGACAAGCTGTTCGATGCGAGTCGCAGTCGGCTGGGACTCGCCAGAACAGAGAACGCCTTTTGGCGAATAGACGGACACGGAGATGATGATCATGGCCTCACGATACACACGCAACAAGAGGTTCGAACGTCGCGGCAGTGCGCTGCCGCTGGTAGCCGTCATGTGCCCCGTGCTGTTTGCCTTTGCGGCCTTGTCGGTGGACATAGGACAACTGTACAACGCCAAGGCTCAGTTGCAGCGGTGCGCCGATGCGGGCGCCCTGGCCGGCGCCGCGACCCTGATCGACGAGCGGCGCCTTCAGCAAAACGGGGGAACCACTCTCGAGATCGAAGCGGCCGTTCGCTCGACGACGCGCGACTACGTCACACGCAATCACGTGCTGGGCGAGGGGCCCACGGTGGACCTGAATGTGTCCAACAGCACCGACGGCGATATTGTACTGGGCACCCTTGCCGACTTGAGTAACTATCACGAGCCGTTGTCGACGGCCAATCCCAATACGTACAACTCGGTTTACGTTCGCGTTCGTCGCGACACCGAGCGCAACGGGCCCATCGGCCTGTTCTTTGCGCGGATCATGGGTATATATAGTGCCGACGTGGGGGCCGAAGCGACCGCCACTATCGACGACGACGTGGTGGGCTACCGGGTTACGCCCACTAGCGGCAACGCCGAACTCATGCCGTTCGCACTGCACGTCAACGCATGGAACGCACTGATGGCGGGCGCCTCGCCGATCGGCGATCAGTATGAATACGATCCGGACACCGGCGGGGTCGACTCCGGGACCGACGGCGTGGTCGAGATCAACTTCTATCCGGGCGGGGGAGCCACCCAATTGCCGCCGGGCAACTTCGGCACCGTCGACATCGGCAGCAGCAACAACAGCACCAACGACATCCGGCGGCAGATCCTCGAAGGCGTCAGCGCCGAGGATCTGGCCTATCACGGCGGCGAACTGAAACTCGGCCCCGAGGGGACGCTGACGCTTGGCGGCGACCCGGGTCTGAGCGCGGGCTTCAAGGACGCCCTGGAAGCAATCATCGGACAGCCCCGGGCCGTCCCACTGTTCTCCGAGGTCTCCGGGAACGGCAACAACGCCGTGTACACCATCGTCGGCTTTGCCGGCATCCGCATCATGGACGTCAAGCTCACCGGCTCGATGGACAGCAAGTACGTGATCGTTCAGTCGGCCTACGTGGTCGACGACGCCGTGATCACGCAACCGGGCGCCAGTTCCAGCTACCTGGTCTACCGTGCGCCCATCCTGACGCGCTGACCCACCGACTGCGCTCTGGCGGTCGGGCAGCGTTTGCACAATGGCGTGGCTGTGAAATCGACACGTCTGTACATCAGCCTTCTGGAGGCAACACGAGCCGCCTCAGGAAACATACAGTCCAGCCGGCTGATCGGTGGTCGTCTATGGCGTTTGACGATATCTTCCGTTGATAACGAATCTTACGTTCGGTGTAAGCGCAAGAAGTCTGAACCCGATTCGTCAACATGGGCACGGGCGGGGCGCCTTGGACGCGGGGAGGGGCGATCTTTCTGGCCTGCTGGCGGATTTCTACTTGACGCGTTCCAGCAAAAGTAGTATCAGCAGAAACGCATTGGCAACAATCGCCGGCCTGCGAGCAGGGCGGCGAGACGCGGTGTACAAGTCGCAGCCCTTCGCATGTTTTGTCGTATCGCGCTTGGGTGAACGCCGCGTCGGCCGCCGGAAACCCTGTTCACAGGTCGCGCCAGCGTGGGTTTGTGGCGGCGCGAGCGGTGAAGTTGTCTGTGCGCCCAATCTCGGGGCCGGCTGTGTCGTGTGCAGTCTGGATGCAGCACGATTGGGCGGCCGTAACTGGAATTAGGAAAGCGAGCAGTTGAATCACGCGGGGCTTCTATGCTCGTTGCGAGGGGGCCGCGTGTGTTTGCTGCTGTAAGACGCGTGGGCGGCGGCGCAGTGGGCTGCCCGACCGCAGCGCGGGTTTGCATGCATGTTCAGGCTGACAGTTCTGTCGGAATGATATCGCGGGCGGCGCGGTCGTCAAGTGCGTCGCACAGAACAAGGAGAGGTGTGATGTACAGGTCTGCAACGATGTGGGTGGGTTTGACCGCGGCGGCGCTCGTGCTGGGGCTCAGCCTGCCTTCGACGGCGACTGATTACTACGTCTCGCCGACAGGCAGCGACGCCAATGACGGGCTAACCGAACTGACGCCCTTTCTGGAGATTCAGACGGCGCTGAATGCGGCTACCAGTCCGGGCGACACGATCTACGTCATGCCCGGCCTGCACATTCCGGTGGAGTTCTACACATCGTCCACCCAAAAACGCCTGCGGTTCATGGCCAGCGGCGCCGAGGGCAGCCCGATTACCCTGACCACGCTGCCCGGTGCGACGCAGAAGGCCATCATCGACCTGCGCAACGTGAGCCCGGAATGGTGGGGCTTCAGCACCAACAACTACAGCTACATCACCGTCGACGGCGCCGGCGATCCGGATATTCTCGACCCCAATTCGTTCCTGTTGGAGATCACCAACGTTCCCGGCTTCGGGACGACCACTTGGTGCTTCAACATGCGGTTCGGCAGCAATCTGACGCTGCGCAACGTGGCCTTGACCGACGCGGATCAGGGCTGCATGCAGCACTCCATCTACGCCAACGGCCTGATCGAAAACGTCTACGCCCGCAATCGCGACGGGTCGAACTCGCACGTGCTGTATTTCGTTGCCGATTGCGACGGCATCGTCGTCCGCAACTGCCACTTCAGCAACGGCGGCAAGCACGGCGTACAGATCAACGGGGCCCAGCCGGGCAACCACGTTTTCGATCGCTGCATCGTTCACGACAACAAGGGGGCGCCGTTTGCGATCTTCGCCGGCACCGGAACCGTCATCAAAAACTCCTTCCTGTACAACATTGCCGGCTTCAGCGAAAACCCCGAGTTGGTTCGTATTACACCCGAGTATTCGCCTGTAGAGGTGGAGGTCACCAATTGCAGCCTGTACACCAATGCCCCGACGGGCTATCCGGCCTACATGGGGGCGTTCACAGGCGGCACGCTTGACTTTCAGAACTGCGTTATCTACACGCCCAGCAACTCGTATGTGGAGTCGGGCAACACGCTCACCGGCGACTACAACCTCTTTTACGGCGGCACCACGCCGTTCGGCACGAACACCTTCTCCGGCGACCCGATCTACGTAAACCCCGCTATCGGCGATCTTCACATATCCGACGGTTCGGCGGCGATGGACGTGGCCAGCGCCACCTACGCGCCCGCATATGACATCGACAACGAGACCAGACCCGACGGGGGTGGGTATGATCTCGGTGCCGACGAGTGTGTCGGCTGCGAGATCTCACCCAACCAGGCGCCGAACGTCTACGCCGGTCCGGACCAGGAAATTTGGTCGCCCAACGACACCGTCAATCTCGACGGTACGGTCAGCGACGACGGCAAGCCCGTCCCGCCCGGTGCGGTAACCACTACGTGGAGCAAGGTCATCGGCCCTGCCGCGGTGACCTTCGGCGATCCGAACGCGGTGGACACCACGGCCACCTTCACCCAGGCCGGCGAGTACGTGCTCAAGCTCGAGGCCTACGACGGCGAGTACACCACAAGCGACACCTGCACGGTCTGGTTTGACGTCGAGCAACCTCCCGCCGATCCGGTGACGATACAGAACCCGTGGATCGTCAATGACCGCGTGGCCGATTGCCGTACGTTAACGACGATAGGCAACACATTCATCAACTCCTACCAACCGGATGGCGTGACGGTCCCATCGAGCAATGAGGAAAAGGCGATCAACTGCTACGATAACGTCAAACGGCGGATGTATCATTGGGGCCAGATGCCGCCGGACTACCGTAACACCCTGAAGAACATCAACGTGTTCGGATGGGCGCTGTGCGGCTCGCACGCGACTTGGAACACGAAAATCCTGGAGTACGTCGATGGCATCAACGGCCGGCGCGTCTCGATAGCCAGCGGTGCGCACACCTGCTATGAGGCCCAGTACGACGGGGCGTGGCACTTCTTCGACACGATGTGCACGTTCTATGTATTCACACGAGGTGCATCACCGCACGTGGCCAGTGGCGCGGAATGCGCGGCCGACCATACGTTGATCACACAGGCCGTGGCGGAAGGGCGGGCCTGCCCCGGGTTCCTGCTGTGTGGCGACGACCCGGTCTGGTACGCCAATGGCATGGACACCCTCAGTGTCCTGGCCGGTCCCGATCCATCCGATCACTCGATGGACATGGAACTGCGAACCGGCGAATCGATCACACGTACCTGGGAAAGCTGGGACGATCAGCACTGTCCGCCGCTGACCGGCGACCCGCCCTACCACCACGAAGCCCAGCACGACTGGAAGGATACCGTCAACTTCCCCTACTGGGAGCCCTACGCGCTATACGGCTGGGAGGGCAAGAGCGTCACCTACCGTCGCTTTGCCAACGGCACGTTCGTGCTCGAGCCCGACTTCCGCAGCGCCGCCTATCAGGCCTGTGTCGAGAGCAGCACCAACATCGCCACGTACCACGACGACGGTTTGACTCCTGATCTGCATCTCGCTACCACTGGTTCGGCGTCCATCGTGTTCCACATTGACTGTCCGTTCTATCTGACCGACGGATGGATCGACGGCATCTTCTACCGCAACGACAACGGCGACGCCAACCGAATCTACTTCTCCGATAACGGGACGAGCTGGACACAGGTTTGGGACAATACGGCAACCGGTACGACCCAGCTCGAGGGCCTTAGCCTGCGCAGCCAGGTTTACAATCGTTTCCGCGAGTACTGGATCAAGATTGAGCTGGATGCAGACGGCTCCAAGACGGATGCGGGCGTGAGCCGCCTGGCGATTACGACGGTCTTCGAACACAACAAGGGAGCGATGGCCTATCTGGACAAGGGTCAGAACAACATCACCGTGACGCTGGACAATCCTGCGGTCCTCAGCCAGAACGTCCGCTTCAAGGTAACCTACAAGTGGAAGGAATTCGACGGAGCCGACTGGACGATCGACAAGATCAATGAGCAGTATGTCGCCGGCAGCCCGACTACCTTCGCCATCAACGTGGGTGGTGCGAAGGTGCCCAAAACCGAATACGTCGAGCTGTCGCTCATTCCGCCGCCCACGCCCGACGGCAACCCACCGGGACAGATCACCGACCTGGCGGCGGCAAATCCGGACTCCACGACAATCGATCTGACCTGGACGGCGCCGGGCGACGACGGCTATGCGGGCCGAGCCATGTGGTACGACCTGCGCTACAGCACTAGTACCATCAACGAGGCTAACTGGGCCAGCGCCACGCAGGTCGACGGCGAGCCATCGCCGCAGGCGGCGGGCAACCCGGAGGCCTTCACGGTGACGGGGCTGAACTCCTCGACCACGTATTACTTTGCGATCAAGACCTACGACGAAGGGGCGGAAGAATCGCCCCTCTCCAACGTAGCCAGCGAGACGACGGCTGCGCCCGACGTGACCGCGCCGGCGGCAATAACCGACCTGGTCGCTGAGGCCGGCATTCAGTCCGGCTCGGTAGAGCTAAGCTGGACGGCCCCCGGCGACGACGGCAGCACCGGCACGGCCGCCAGTTACGACATCCGCTACTCCACCTCAACCATCAACGAGGCCAACTGGGCCGGCGCTACGCAGGTCAGCGGCGAGCCCGCGCCGCAGTCGGCCGGCTCACCGGAGCAGTTCACCGTCACGGGCCTTACCGGTGATACGACGTACTACTTCGCCATCAAGAGCAGTGACGAGGTGCCGAACGAGTCGGCGCTCTCCAATGTGCCCAGCGCCGTACCGCCTGTGATCGGGGAGTTGACTCTGTCACCCACAAAGGACGCCTATGTCGTCAACTTCAGCCCCGACAGCAACTACGGCGCCAGCACGCAACTGGTGGTTACCGGGTACGACCTCGATCCATACTACGAAGTGCAGCGAACCTTCGCACAGTTCAACGTCGCGTCGATTGCGCCGGGCACGTCCATCTCCTCGGCCAAATTACGACTGTTCACCTGGAGCGAGAACGGCGGCAGTGCGGTATATGCAGCCCACCAGCTTACGCGCGACTTTGTCGAAGGCGAGGTGACGTGGAACTCATACGCCAGTGGTCAAGCGTGGACCAATCCCGGCGGCGACTACAGCGCCCCGGTGGTAGGCCAGTGCACGAAGGACCCGACGGCGATTGATGTCTGGATGGAGTGGGACGTCACCGCGGTGGTGCAAAGCTGGGTCGACAACCCCGCCAGCAACTACGGGCTCGCCCTGAAAGTGCAGGACGAGACCGTCGGCGTGCAGAACCGGTTCCGATCGAGTGAGTACGGCTCCAACGGCCCCGAGCTGTTTATCACCGACCTCAATAGTGCGCCGGCCGTCGACGCCGGCGCCGATCAGCAACTTGACTGGCCCACCCAGACTACCGCCAACCTGGACGGGACGGTGACCGACGACGGTCTGCCCGATCCGCCGGCCGCGTACACCGTTCTGTGGACCAAGGACGCCGGGCCGGGCAATGTAACCTTCGGTAACGATACGGCTGAAGACACAACGGCTACCTTCGACGCCGAGGGCGTCTACATACTGAAGCTTGAGGCGGACGACAGTGAACTGACCGGCAGCGATACGGTGACCATCTCCGTCCTCACGCCGGATGTTACGCCGCCGGGAGATATCACGGATCTCTCGGGGCAGGCCAGTCTTCAGTCCTACGCCGTGGACCTGACCTGGACGGCGCCCGGTGATGACGGAAGCAGCGGCACGGCCAGCACGTACGACGTGCGCTACTCGACCTCACCGATCGACGCGGGCAGCTTTGACACCGCCACCCAGGCCACCGGCGAGCCCGCGCCGCAGGCGGCCGGCTTGGCCGAGTCGTTTACGGTAACGGGGTTGGCGGCGGGTCAGAATTACTACTTTGCCGTGAAAACGGCCGATGAAGTGCCTAATTGGTCGGGCCTATCCAACGTAGCCAACGCCGATGCCTCCAACCTGGGCGAAGTGACCGTCATCAGCACGGTGGCCACGTACCTCAGCGACGTCAACCCGGACACCAACTACGGCACCGACACCAACATGTGGATCTCCGGCTTCTCAACTTTCAATGAGGTCATGCGGTCTCTGGTCAAGTTCGACGTGACGAGTATCCCGCCGGGCACCAACATTACCTCAGCCAAGCTGATGTTCTATACGTTTGAGGAGAACGGTGGCGCGCAGGAATATCAGGCCCATGAACTGACACAGGTCAACTGGACCGAAGATGGCGTCACCTGGAACACCTACGACGGCAGCAACTCGTGGACTAGCCCCGGCGGCGACTATGATGCCGCCGTGATCGGCACGTGCACCAAGGATGCCTCACAGACCAACTACTGGCTTGAGTTCGACGTTACCGCGACGGTGCAGGACTGGATCAACAATCCGTCCAACAACCTGGGCGTGCTGGTCAAGGCTGGCGATGAGGCCCTTGGTTTCAACAACAACTGCCGATCCGACGACGCCGCCGAGCAATCGCTTCGTCCCAAGCTGGTCGTCACGGATGTGCCGGTCGGTGTCACGGTTCAGTTCGACCTGGCCGGCTCCAACGGCGACGAGTCCGTCACGCCGGCCAATCTGAGCGTCTCGCTCAGCCAGTCATCGGGCCAGACCGTCACCGTCGACTACGCGGTCACCGGCGGCACGGCCACCGGCGGCGGCGTGGATTACACCCTGGCGGCCGGCACGCTGACGTTCGACCCCAACGACATAACCAAGCAGATCGCCGTCGGCGTTGTTGATGATGGCCTGGTCGAGTCGGACGAGACCATCGAGGTGACGCTCAGCAACCCGACCAACGCCACGCTTGGGACGACCCCTGTCCATACCTACACGATCAACGACAACGACGCGCTGCCGACGGTAGCGTTCGATCTGACGGCCTCAAGTGGTGACGAGTCGGCCACGCCGGCCAATCTGAGCGTTTCGCTCAGCGCCGCCTACGTGCAGACGGTGACTGTGGACTACGCGGTGACCGGCGGAACGGCTACCGGCGGCGGCGTGGATTACACCCTGGCGGCCGGCACGCTGACGTTCGATCCGAACGACGTGACCAAGACCATCGATATCACAATTGTAGACGATGGCGTGGCCGAGTCGGACGAGACGATTGAGGTGACGCTAAGCAACCCGACCAACGCCACGCTGGGGACCAACACGGTCCACACTTACACGATCAATGACAACGACGTGCTGCCAAGCGTACAGTTCGATCTGACGGCGTCGGCCGGTGACGAATCGGTCACGCCGGCGAGTCTGGCCGTTTCGCTCAGCGCCGCCTACGTGCAGACGGTGACTGTGGACTACGCGGTGACCGGCGGAACGGCTACCGGCGGCGGCGTGGATTACACCCTGGCAGCCGGCACGCTGACGTTCGATCCGAATGACGTCAACAAGACGATCAACATCACCATCGTCGACGACGGCGAGTCCGAGGCGGACGAGACCATAGAAGTGACCCTCAGCAACCCGAGCAATGCGACCCTTGGTGCGAACACGGTTCACACCTATACGATCAACGACAACGATGCACCACTTCCGACGGTTCAATACGACCTGACGGCGTCGAACGGTGACGAATCGGTCACGCCGGCTCAGCTTACGGTCGTGCTTAGCGAGGCTTCGGGTTCCGTGGTGACGGTCGACTACGCCGCCACCGGCGGCACAGCCACCGAAGGCGTCGACTACATCATGCCGCTCTCCGGCAGCGATGTGGTGGCTCTGAAGCGCGACGCCGGCCTGACCGCCGGCGGGGCGTTGTCGGCGCAGTTTGCAGCCCTGGGCAGTGGAGACGTGGTCCTGGTCGACGTCAGAGATGCCTGGCTCTTCTCATCCGGCAATGCCAGGTACATGAACTACGGCCTCACGACCAGCGCACCCAGCGGCTCGGGCGGCCCGCATGTGCAGTTCTTCGACCTTTCGGCCTATGCAGGAGCGACGATCAACAAGGCCGAGCTGCGACTGAGCTGCCTCAACGGGTACGGCACGATTGCAGTGGCGGCCATCAAGAGTCACGCCTGGGCCGAAGGCAACAAGAACGGTGATTATCCAGGCAATCCACCGGCTGCGCCCGGTGCATGCTTTGCCCATCCCAACGGGATGTACACCTCGGCGATCGGTGACCTCGGCTGGGGCCCTACGGCCGATCAGTTCCTCGATGAAACCGAGAACGGTGGCGACATCTACGACCTCTATGACTTCTTCAGCAACCCCACCGGTCTGGGCTTCTGTGTGGGTGACGTGACCAGTGTTGTGCAGGACTGGGCTTCGGGCACAAAGAGCAACTATGGCTTCTATGTAAACCGTGGCCCACGCACGATTTACCTCAGTGAAGCCGGAACTGCCGACCAGCCGGTGCTGTTCCTGGATTACTCACTGCCCGGCGGCCAGGTCACCTTCCAGCCCGGACAGACCAGCAGGACGATCGATATCGACATCGTGGACGACGGCGATGCGGAGTCGGACGAGACCATCGAGGTCACGCTGAGCAATCCGTCTAACGCCACGCTCGGCGCCAACACGATGCATACGTACACCATCAATGACAACGACGGCGCCGTGCCGCCGACCGTCCAGTTCGACCTTACCAGCTCCAGCGGTGGCGAGTCGGTCACGCCGGCTTCTCTGGCGGTCTCACTCAGTGCCGTCTACCCGGCCACGGTGACGGTGGACTATGCCGTTACCGGCGGGGACGCCACCGGCGGCGGGGTGGACTACACCCTGGCGGCCGGCACGCTGACGTTCGACCCCAACGACGTGACCAAGACCGTCGACATCACCATTGTGGAAGATGGATTAGTCGAGTCGGACGAGACCATCGAAGTGACGCTGAGCAATCCGTCGAATGCTACACTGGGCGTCAACACTGTCCATACCTATACGATCAACGACAACGACGCGTTGCCGACGGTGGCGTTCGATCTGACGGCGTCGGCGGGGGCTGAGTCGGTCACTCCGGCCTCTCTGGCGGTCTCGCTCAGTGCGGCGTACGTGCAGACGGTGACGGTGGATTACGCGGTCACCGGCGGCACGGCGACTGGCGGCGGGGTCGATTACACCTTGGCGGCTGGCACGCTGACGTTCGACCCCAACGACATCAACAAGACAATCGACATCGCGGTCGTCAATGACGGTCTGGTCGAGGCCGATGAGACCATCGAAGTGACGCTGAGCAATCCGACGAATGCCACACTGGGCGTCAACACTGTCCATACCTATACGATCAACGACAACGACGTGTATCCGACGGTCGAGTTCGATCTGACGGCCTCCAGCGGCGACGAGTCGGTGGCGACGGTGAACCTGAGCGTCTCACTGAGTGCGGCCTACGACGAGGCGGTCACGGTCGACTTCGCGGTAACGGGTGGCACGGCCGTGGATCCGGACGACTTCACGATTGCGGCCTCGCCGCTGACGTTCAACGTGGGCGTCACGCAGCAGGATATTGTCGTCACCGTGGTGGACGACGCGTTGGTCGAATCGGACGAGACCATCGAGGTGACGCTGAGCAATCCGAGCAATGCCACGCTCGGCGCCAACACGGTGCACACCTACACGATCAACGACAATGACGTGGTCGTGCCGGAAGTGCAGTTTGACCTGACCAGCTCCAGCGATGACGAAGGAGTAGCCACCGTCAACCTCAGTGTGTCGCTGGATCAGTCGACGGCGGCGACGGTCACGGTCGACTTCGCAGTGACAGGCGGCAATGCCGTCGATCCGGACGACTATTCGATCGCGGCGTCACCGCTGACGTTCAACCCGGGCGTCACGCAGCAGGACATTGTCATCACGGTGGTGGACGACGGGTTGGTCGAATCGGACGAGACCATCGAGGTGACGCTGAGCAATCCGAGCAATGCCACGTTGGGCGCCAACACCGTCCACACCTACACGATTCTCGACAACGACGTGGCGGGCGGCACGGGTCTGACCGGCGCCTACTACGACAACATCGACTTCACGGCCTTCGCGCTGAGCCGCGTGGACGCGACGGTGAACTTCAACTGGGGCAGCGGCTCGCCGGATCCGTCGATCGGTGCGGATACCTTCTCGATCCGCTGGACGGGCCAGGTGCAGCCGCTGTACTCGGAGACCTACACGTTCTACACGAACACCGATGACGGCGTGCGGCTGTGGGTGGATGGTCAGTTGATCGTCGACCACTGGGTCGACCAAGGCCCGACGGAGTGGAGCGGAACGATCGCCCTGTCGGCGGGTGTCCAGTACGACATCGAGATGGAGTACTACGAGAACGGCGGCGACGCGGTGGCCGAGCTTCGCTGGTCGAGCGCGAGTCAGGCGAAGGAGATCATCCCGCAGACCCAGTTGTATCCGGGCGAGTTGCCTCCGCCGACGGTGGCGTTCGATCTGGTCAGCTCCAGCGATGACGAATCGGTCACGCCGGCCAGCCTGAGCGTGTCGCTGAGTGAGCCGTCGGTCAGCACGGTGTACGTGGACTACGCGGTGACCGGCGGCTCGGCCACCGGCGGCGGGGTGGACTACACCCTGGCGGCCGGCACGCTGACGTTCGACCCTTACGACGTGAGCGAAACGATCGACATCAGCATCGTGGACGACGGCCTGGTGGAGTCGGATGAGACCATCGAGGTGACGCTGAGCAATCCGACGGGCGCCACGTTGGGCGCCAACACGGTCCACACCTACACGATTCTCGACAACGACGCCGCGGGCGAGCCGGAGACGCTATTCTTCGACGACTTCGAGAGCGGCAGTTTCACGGCCGGCGGCTGGACGACCAGCGGAAGTGCCTCCGTGAGCAGTCGCGCGGAGTACAACGGCGTCTACGGCGCGAGGCTTATCAGCACCTCTTCGATCACGAAGGCCCTCAGCACCGCCGGCTATACCGACATCCACGTGACGTTCTGGCGTAGGACTCAGGGTTTGGATTCCGGCGAATACCTGTATTGCGAGTGGTCGGATGACGGCGGCCAGAGCTGGAACGAGCTTGGCAGCACGCAGAGCACCTCCTGGTACCAGGAGGACTTCACGTGTCCGAGCGGGGCCAACAACAACCCCAACTTCCGGTTCAGGTACCGCCAGAACGCCAGCAGCACTCGCGAGTACGGCTACCTGGATGACGTGGAGATCATAGGCACGCCATAGCCACAGTAAGAACGGCAACGGCGGCCGGGCGGGGCACCATAGGGCGCGCCCCGCCCGGCCTTGCCATGCCAGAGGACTGCCGCCGGCGATGCGACGAGGGTGAGCCGCAACGTGGACCTTTCGTGGACGGCCGGCGCCACCAGGCACGACGTGTACTTCGGTACGAACCCCAATCCCGGACCGAGTGAATTCCAGGGCAACCAGACGCAGACGACGTTTGATCCCGGGTACCTGGGCAAGAACACGTGGTACTACTGGCGGATCGACGAGGTGAATGCCGGCGGGACGACCACCGGCGTGGTCTGGAGCTTCAGGACGGGCGTTTGGTAGTGAGCGTGGAGCCGATCGGCTATTGGCCGGGCGGCTCGATGACGCCCAGCGGCCTGGTTAGCCGGGCCGAACCGACGTAGGTATCGCAAACCGATGGCGTCGTTACGGCGAACGTGCTGTAGCGACGCCATCGTGCTGCGCCCCTGAGAGACAACCGCCAAACAGCCATGACCCGGGGACCTGCCCGCGGTGTTCGCCGACGATGGTGGCGCCGGCGGCGATGGATGGGTCCGGATGGTTGGTGGGGGGCTCGCGCGGCGGCGCCGATTTTTTTACCGTTGACCCCGTGCATCTAGCCCGGATATTTCACGACACCGTTGAGGTTTTCTGAAAAAAAAGACCTCTCGACCCTGTATGATAGGGTTTAGTGAAAAATCCAGCATACAAGGCAGGGAGGCTTACCGATGACAGAGGGTACATCATCCAAGCTGGTCTTTTCCAGGCTCAAACGGCAAAAAGTGGAAGGGTATTTCGACGGGGGTCGGCTGACCTCGGACGCCGGGGCGATGCTGCTTCGGGAGGTGGACCGGCGTCTGGGACTGACTTCGGCGCGTATAGCCTGCCGGGATGCTGCGGGCCGCGTGGCGGACTGCCATAGCCTGAGGCACACGTTCATCACGAACTTGGCCGCAGGTGGGGTCCACCCCAAGATCGCCCAAGCGCTGGCCCGGCACTCGACCATCACGCTGACCATGGACCGATACGGTCACACCGTCCTGGGTGAGCAGGCAACCGCGCTGAACGCCCTGCCCGACCTTGCGGGAGGCAATCCGGACCGGCCAAGCCAGAACGCAACGGGGACGGATGACGCGCCAACGGGCGACCAACAGCAGAGTGGCTTGGTGTTTTCCTTGGCGAACCGCAGTACAGCAAGCGCTGCGCAACAGTCACCGAGTAGCATGCGACGGGCAAGAACTCACAGCGCGGCGCGAGACGTAAGCGCAATAATGAAGGGCGCTTCCGGCATTCACGGTCACGCCCTTGCATCAAACCCGATAGGAAATAAACGACAGGCGGCGCCGGGATTCGAACCCGGGAATAACGGATTTGCAATCCGTCGCCTTTGTCCACTTGGCTACGCCGCCCAAACAACGCGCAACACGCAACGTCGGCCACGTCAGGCTAGCCGCCACCCACGCTTGGGTCAAGCAGCTAGACGGACTGACCGCCCTGTACCTCTACGCGAACCGACTTGGGCCGTGCCCCCTCTTGCTTGGGCAGCGACACCTCCAGCACACCCTTGGTGCACGTCGCCTGCACGCCGTCGGCATCGACGGCCACCGGCAGCGTGATACTGCGGTTGAACGCGCCGAACGGCCGCTCGGTTCGAAGATACTGCTCCTGCTGCTCCTCACGCCGATCGCTCGGCTTGTTGCCCTTGATCGTCAGCACGTTCCCCGAGACCGACACGTCGAAGTCGGCTGCCACCAGACCCGGCACCTCCGCCCGAACGATAAACCGCTCGGCCTCGTCCAGCACGTCCACCGGCGGCGCCCACTCCTGACCGTCGAACGGCGCGGTCCGAATTCCCCCGTGCCACACCCGGTCGAACAGACCGTTGATCTCCTCCTGTAAGTCACGCAGCGAAAGGCTTTGCGGTTTAAACGGATGGCGGACCATAACGTTCTCCTTTCTCAACGGCGAGCTTGCCTGCCGGCGCATCGGCCGACGACCTATCCCGGCTCCACTCGGATTCGCCTCGGCCGCGCCTGCTCGGCCTTCGGCATCGTCACCGTCAGCACGCCGTCGCGCACATTCGCGCTAATACGCTCCCAATCCACCTCGTCCGACAACACCACGGTGCGAAAGTAATCGGCCCGTGCAAACTCCTCCAGCACCGGCCGACCCGTCGGCTGCTCGCTGTTCATCGCCGCCCGCACCGTCAACACCCCGCGATCCACCTCGACCTCTAGGTCGTCCTTGCCCACGCCTGGCACGTCCGCCAGCAGCACCCAACCGGTATCCGTCTCATACAGATCAACCGGTGGCGTCTGCACCGGCTCGCGCACGTCGCGATCCGCTCGGCCTACCCGTACCGGCGAGGCATCCGGCGATGTCGAGTCGCTGCCCATATCCGCGCTCCCTTAGATTATCAACCGGAAGTAACTGAATTTCCTCACGACGTTTCCACACTCACCCGTCGCGGTCGACTGGACTGACTCTTTGCCAGCCGCACCGTCACGATCCCGTCTCGGTAGACCGCCTTGACCCGATCGCCGTCCGGGTGCTCGGGCAGACGAACCGTCCGGCTGAAGCTGCCGCTGCCGCGCTCGCGGCGTGCGAACCGGCCCTCCGGCACGTCTGGCGGCTCGGGCTTGGTTCCCTTGATCGTCAGACTGTCGCCCGTGACGGTCACGTCCAACTCACTCGTTCCCACCCCCGGCAACAGCGCCTCGACCACCATCTCCTCGTCGCTGTCGTACACATTCACCGGAGGAAACGCCCCGGGCTCCGGAAGATTCAGCAGACGCGCCACCTCCCGGTTCATCGCCCGAAGACCCCAGAGCGGATCGACACCACCTCGCCACCATGGAACGGCCATCGGTCACCTCCCAGCGGCACCCCAAACACGCCGGTTATTAAGAATACCACGTCCAAAGGAAATGTGTTCGGTCACGGCCGCCTGAAATGCCGAAACTTTTGTATCCGTCTGGCAGGACAGGCGTTGCAGACATCGCCTCGTCACGCCGATCCGGCGATTAGGCTAACCCCGACTGGCCACAGACTGCCCCCTGCCAGCAGCCAGGCGACGGGCGAGTTTCTCATGAAACTCCCGCGCCACCGCCTGCTCGGCCTTCACCACGTCGTTGGCCCCCAATTCGCCCGCCTGCAATCCCGACGACGTATATATTGTCCTGGCAATGATATACAGATCCGGATTGAGCCGCCTGGCCAGCGCTGTGGCGCGCAGCACCGCCTGCTCGTCCGGAATCGTCAAGGCGAGGATGCCCGCCCCCTCGATACCAGCACACACCAGGGTCTGTTCGTCGCACACGTCGCCCAGGATGACGTTCTTACCCAGCCGGCTCTGCCGCACTACCGTCCGCGCGTTCCGCTCGACCACCAGATAGGCCATACCAAGACGTTCGAACAGGTCGGCAGCCCACCGGCCAGCCAGACCGAATCCGGCAATGATGGCCGGTTTATCGCCCAAATCAGGCCCCTGCGTCGGAGACTCCACCACCCGCACGTCCAAACGGGTGCCCTCGGGCCAATCCACAGGAAGGTCGAGCTGGACATGGCCATGGTCGTACGTGGCCAGATGGGCCTGACATGAAGACGCTTCAGATTCCTGCGACGCCTCACTCATGACTGAAATTGCCCCTATACTGCCGATTCACGCACCCTCAATCGCTATTTATCCGAACATCGGCAGCAACGGCCCCGACAATCTAGGGTTCCTCGCATGATCGCGGAACTGCGCCAAGCGTGCCAGATCGGTTACCATCGAGTGGCGGCCGGCTTCGACCGAGACCAAAATGATGCCCCTTCAATGGTTCGCTGCACTGATTGTAGCAGATTTGGTGCTGCTGACGCCACGCCGTCTCTTCCAGCCGCTCCACCGCTGGGGCTGGCTGGGCCTGCTGGCAATGCTGGTAGGACTGCGAATCGCAGCGGCGGCGTGCGACCTCGTCGACTCTGACGAAGTCCAGCACCTTTCGCCTCGTGGCTGATCCAGCAGGGCTTGGCGCCTCTTCGCGATTTTTTCGAGCATCATCCGCCGCTTCTCTGGAGCACGGCCGACAGGCTGGTGCACGGCACACGCCCCTTCCGGAAGCTTCTATCTTCTTTAAAGCCAAACTGTTAGGTGCCTTCGCGGCGGTGCTGGCAGTGGCCGGGCTCGTGGTCAGCATCTGGGCGCGGGTCTGGCATGGCTGCTACTGAAGAAGAAAAGGTGTCAGGATGATTCTCTTGGATATCGCCCTCCGACCACTGGCACGCGGAAGGGCATGGGAAAATCATCCTGACACCTTTTCTTCTCCCTTTTCTTCTCCGAGCGGGGTAGCCGAAACGTCCTGAAGTCCCTCATCCACGCGGTCAAACAGGCCGCATAAGTGCGAAAGTCGAACTAAGAGCGCCTAACAGAATGGCATTGATGTAGCCGATATTGGGCCAGGGGACCTTGTGCATGGAGGCACGGCTATGGCCAAACCGCTGGTAACGGATGAACTATGGGCACTGATCGAACCCT
>Ga0307380_10002787_pt1 | contig 24463 bp, 13 predicted proteins | sample UN3MG_FD_202239 | JGI IMG/M metagenome (GOLD analysis project Ga0307380, IMG submission 202239) | Soil microbial communities from Risofladan, Vaasa, Finland - UN-3 | ecosystem: Environmental > Terrestrial > Soil > Coastal area > Acid sulfate soil | place: Finland: Risofladan, Vaasa | collected... | reverse complement strand
ACGTGGTCGCCCAGGTGGCGGGCGAGCGGGCCGAAGCGGCGTTGAACGTCGTCCCCGGCAGCGGGCCGACTACAGGCACCGTAGTCGTCGGCGGTGGGCCCGGCTACGGCCACATCGGCAGTGACTACATCATCCGCGGTGGACGGCGCTACGTGTATCGCGACGGCGTCGGTTACGTCGTCGTGGACGGGGGCGACGTGGTCGTCGACGGAGCGGGCACTCGCGTGATCGATGGCCTTCCCCCGGCGGTCGGCGCCGCCGGCCTGCGGTTCATCCCCGACGTGGTCCGGCTGGGCACCGATTCGCCGGGCGCCCGGGTGCGAGTCGTCGAAGTGCTGGCCGACGGCACGCTGGGGCGCGACGTGACGGGCGACCCCGCGCTGGAGTTCAACGCGCCGGCGGGCGTGGCCACGGTCGAGAGGACCGCGGATGGGCCGGTCGTCCGGCCGATTGGGCCCGGAGAAACGCGCATCGCCGCCCGGTTGGGCACCACGTTCGCCGAACCCGAACTGTTGGTCCAGGTGGGCGAGATCTCGACCGACCTGGCCCGGCTCGATATTTCTCCCAACCCGCTCGATCTCTGGTCGGGCGAGGCGCGCCGGCTGACCAGCGTGACCGTCACGCCCGGCCCGGGGCAGTTCCCGATCGACGTGAGCTATTCGATCGGCGTGCCGCCGGGGCAAAGCGTGATTGCGGCGGAGCCGGACGGGCAGATCCGCGGGCTGTCGCCGGGGGTGGCCCAGGCGGAGATCAAGGTGGTCGAACCGGGGACGGCCTACGACGGGCTTACCACGACGGCGATCGTTGAAGTGGCTGCCCCGGATCGGCTGTGGATGGAGCCGCCGGAAGCCAACCTGCGAGTTGGCGAAGCGACGCCGCCGTTCGCCGTGATGGCTCAGTCGGCCGATGGCCGCACATTTCAGGTGCCGGCGGCGCTGGACAGCATGGATACGAGTGTCCTGCGTTCCGAGGGGCTGACCGGTCGGTTCACGGCCACGTCGCTGGGGAGCACGCAGGTTCGTGGCCTGTATCGCAACCGCGAGGTGTTCGCCACGGTGACCGTCACCGGCGAGCGGTTCGTGGACGTCAGGACCACGCTGAACGAGGGCGAGCAGGACTTCAATGTGACGATTGAGGTACTGGCGGCCAAATCGGAGGGTCCGCTAGAATACCGGGCGTACGCGGCCGGCGAGGGTCTCCCGACCCCGCCGACGGAAGCCTGGCAGCCGGCGGAAGAGGCGGGCGAGTACCGTCGCGTCGTGCTCCGGAGCCCGCGGATGGCCTACGGTCCCCGTTCGGCACGCTATGGCCTGATTGTCGAGGCCCGCTCGCCGGGGAGCGGGACGGTCCAGCGGTATCCTTTGACGTTCCGGCTGGCGCCGAGGATTGAAAGGATGAAGGAGGAAGGATGAAGGCGGAGGTGACAGGGTGACAGGGTGACAGGGTGACGAGGTGACAGGGTGACAACCGAAACGCGTTATCCCTCACTCTGTCATCCCTAGTCCGAATTCATCCTTCATCCTTCCTCTTTCATCCTTCACCAAGGAGGCCCCATGGCATTTCCAGACGAACGCGACCGAAACCTGATCCGGCATGCGGAGCAGGTGGAAAACTTGGCGACCGACCTGTGTGAATGGCTGGCCGAGTTCAATCCGTCCCGGAAGGCCGTGGACTTGCTTCCGATCGCCGAGGCCGACGAGTTCGAAGTCTTGCAGCTTCGGCGGTTGGCCGGCAACCTGTACACGTCGGCCAAGGTGCCGGTGGCGGCCGCCGTGTACGGGCCTTCGCAGGTCGGAAAGAGCCTGTTCATGGGGCAAGTGCTCAAGCCGCACAGCGAAGCCTACAGCCCGCTGGGACGTGACGAGCAGCACGGAGAGCCCGCCTATTTCAAAGACCTCTCTTTCGACAACGATCTGAACCCGCAAAGCGGCTCCAACGAAGCGACCGCCCTGGTCACGCGGTTTACCACGAAGGACCGCATCGCGGCCAGCGTGTCGCCGGAGTTTCCGGTGATGGTCCGAGCGTTGACTCGGGCGGAATGGCTGCGGGTGTTGGCCCGCGGTTTCCACGTGGAATGCACGACGCCGGGCCGTTCCTGGCAGCAGGCGCAACTGGAGGAGCTGTTCGAGGATCTCGGCCGCAGTTATCCCGGCCGCGGGGTCGACCGCAAGTGGCGGATGGACCTGCTGGACGCCTTCAGCTACATGCGCAACGTGGATCGGCGCGGCTTTCCCGCCAAGGAAGCGGTTTTGAGCGGTCTGATGAGCCGCTATCCGCTTTCCGAAGAGGGATACCAGGCCGCGGCCGCCGCGCTCTTCTGGGACAACTGGCAGTCGCTCACGAACCTCTTCGTCCGGATCAGCGATTTCCTGACCAGGCTCGCTTCGGCGGAGCACGATCCGGCGATCCTGACCCATTGGGCCGGCGTGCGATTCCTGCTGGACAGCCAACGGTCCAAATTCCACGAGCGGCGGATCTCCAAGTGCTTCACCCACGTGGCCTGGAACGACTTCCATCTCCGGGAGCGCGACGGCTGGTACGTGCTGGAGTATCATCCGGGAAGCGGTAACGGCACCGAGGACCAGGAAATCATCCAGGCCGGGATGCTGGAGCTGGTGATGCCGATCCTGCCCCACCGGCTCAACGACGACTGGCGGCGCGTCATCGAGCAGATGGATTTTCTGGACGTCCCCGGCATGCGCGCGGGCCGGCAGGGCGCCGAGCAGGGCAAACGCACCTCCGCCGAAACGGTCGACGAGCAAATGGAGATCGTCAAGCGAGGGAAGGTGGCCTACCTGTTCGAGCGGTATACCGAGGAGCTCCAGATTCAGACGCTCCTGCTTCTATCGCGGGGAGGCAACCTCGAAGTCACGGCCCAGATGAAGTATCACATCGACAAGTGGGGCAAGGCCCGCTACGGCGAGAAGACCTGGCCGCTTCGCGTCCGCGACGAGGTGCCCGCCCTGTTCGTCGGGATGACGGGCATCGATGAAGAGTTCCGCAACCGGGAAGAGTACGCCGATCGAGGGCTCTACGAACAACGCCTGGGCCAGTTGGTCGACGCCCTGGGAACCGTGATGATCGACTTCGGCGGACGGGGCAAGGCGTTCACCAACACCTATCCCATTCGTTACCCGGGCACGTGGGACACGACCCACGCGCAGCGCCAGGCCGAAGACCCCGAAAAATGGAACCGCGCCCGCAAGGCCTTCCTCGAATCGGAGATGGTCCACGCCTACATGCGATCCCCCGAGCAGCGATGGGACACCGCCATGCGCGACGACGACGGCGGGCTCTCGCTCATTAGCGCGGGGATTCGGGCGGTCACCACCGCCGACGACAAGCAGAACCAGCTCCAGCGGGAGATCGTGGAGATCAAGAACCGGCTGCTCCAGCTTTCCCGCGACTGGGTCGTCGATCCCGACGCCAACGTCGACCGCGAGAAGCGGATCGCCGCCGCCAGAAAGATCGTCGATTGGCTCGTCGCCGACGAGGCGGCCGCCTACTACCGCGTCCACGCCCTTCAGGAATCGCTCGGCGTCCAGGACGGCGACGAGCTGCACCTGGCCGACTGCATGGACATCGCCAGCCGGCGGCACGGCGATCCGCTGCCCCGGCACCTGAGGGAGTTTCTGCACGAATGGGCGACCGTGGCGGTTCCCAAGCGCTGGGAGGAGTACACCAGATCGCACGACGACGGCGGGCCGTGGCTGGACCCCAACGACCTGAACGCCTTTACCCGCTACCTGCGCGACTACCTGCTGACCGAAGAGGTCCTCGAAGAGCTGCTGCGGCGGTTGAGCCCGGTGGTGAACCTCAAGACCCGCGACGAAGCGGCCCGGCGAAGGGCACGACGCAAGTACACCCGCATCATCATGAACGACTACGTAATGAACCCGGGTCCCAGCATGACGCCGATCAAGTCGCCCCAAAAAGCCGCCGAAGACGGCGAAGGCGGTGATGGCGAGAGCAAGCAGGAAGCTCCCGAGGAAGCTCCCCGGGAAGACTACCGCCGTTTCGGGCTGATGGCCGGCTTCATCCAGCGGTGGACCGAGCGGCTTCCCCAAGCCCTGGCACAAGGAGCCGGAGAGCACGTTCAAATCCCGCCCGGGAATCCCGAGTTGATCGAAATCCTGGAGCCGTACGAAAAATAGCCGGACATCTTAACCCATAAAGCCGCGACCGGTGGTCGCGCCATTGCGGTGACGGCGGATCGCTGACTCACTCGACGAGAAACCGACATGCACGTACTGTTTGCCAACACGGGCGTTCAAATCGTCTGCGTCCCCTTGCGCGGCGGGGCCCGCTACACGACGGCCCAGATCGGCTACGGGTGGCAGCGATCGCGTTGTGGCTCGGGCGAGGAGGATGACAAGCCCAGGGCGTACCCGTACGTCCAGTGGCAGATCATCCAGGCGGGCACGACGAAGCTGTTTCTGGCCGTCGACACGACCTGCGGGGATCCCGAAGTCGGGTACTTCTGTGACCCCGGGGCGCTGACCAAGGACTTCATCATCCGCTTGGAGGGCATCCTCGATCTCCAGGACAAGCCGCTTCGGGGCGCCGCGGCGATGGAAGTCTGCATTCGCCCGGCCACCGCCACGGCCGGCGACGCCAAGCACGTCCACATGGTGGTCGACTTCGGCAACAGCCGCACGGGCGGGCTGTTGTTGGAGCTGACGGGCGAGATCGCCCAGACTCCGCAGATGATGCCCTTCGAGCTGGCCAACCGCTATCATCTTGACGCCTGGGACGAAAACGGGGAGTTCCAGCGGACGCCCTCTGCCCGTTGGTTCTCGTCCAAGACGCATTGGTGCAATACCCCTTATCTCCCGCCGGTTCCGCAGAAGAAGATCGAATACCACGCGGTCGAAGCGGACGACCGGGCGGGCTGGTTCGGCCGCGGCAAGAAGCCCAAGAAGACCAAGGTCGAAGTGCCCGTCACCCCGCCACTGTTCGATGATCTCTCCATGGTCCGCTTGGGCCGCGAAGGGGACGACGTGACGAGCGTGATGCGCGTCGACGGCGACGTCCGGACCGGCGTCAGCTCCCCCAAGCGCTATCTCTGGGCCGACGACGCGAGCTGGCTCGAAGGGGCCAACTGGCACATGGCCGACCCGGCCGATCGCTTGGGGACCGGCGTGTACGGGGCCACGCTCAAAGGGCCCTACCTCCGCTTCGTCCACGAGGACGACCGCGACTTCCTGCTCGCCGAGGGCGCTCCCAAGGAGCGGGATTTCGCCACCGATGCCCCCCACAAGCCGCGACACGCCCCGCGGGCCCTGATGACCGCCGCACTCTACGAGTTGCTCTGCCAGGCCTACTCCTACGTCAACTCGATGCCTTACCGGACGGCCTCGGGCGATGCGGGCCGTCCGCGGGAGATCCGCACGCTCACCTTGACCTTTCCCAGCGGCATGATCTTCGAGGAGCAAAGACGGTTCGCCGCCCAGGCCCAGAAGGCGATCAACATCTTTGCGATGACCCTGGGTAAGCACCAGCGCACTCAACCCGAGCTGAATCTCAGTATCGACGAGGCCAGCGCCGTCCACCTCACCTACATCTGGAGCGAGCTGCGGATGCTCGGCCAGGACCCGCGCCTCTGGTTTGCCACCCTGCACCAGGACCGCGGCGACCCGGAGCCTCCCCAGGAGGAGGAGCCGGAGCCGGAAGCGGCCACCCCGGCGGCCCGGCGTCGTGGTCGGCCCGGCGTCGCGCGTCCGGGAGGTCCCAGGCGTCCGGCTCCATCGGGCGCTCGCCGGTCCGCGCCCGAGAAAAAAGAGGAGTTCGGCGAGCCGGCCACCGAGATCCGCATCGCCTGCATCGACGTCGGCGGAGGCACCACCGACCTGATGATCGCCCGGTACAACTTCGAGTCGAAAATCGACGACACCATCCGCGGCGCCGTCCTGCACCAGGACGGCATCGCCCTGGGCGGCGATCAGCTCGTCAAGAGGCTGTTGGAGACGATCATCCTGCCCACCTTCGCCGACGCGATCTCGCTGGAAGAGGAGGACGTCCAGTTCCTCTTCGGCCCCGAGACGCCCAGAAACCGCGAGTTCCGCTCGCAGCGGGTCAACTGGATCAACCGCCTCTTCGTCCCCCTGGCCCAAGCGTACCTGAACAACGCGGTCGACGACGTCAGCGACGAGCCGATCTCCCACACCGACCCGGAGATCGTCGACCCGGCCGTGATCGATTCGCTCCAGGAGGTGTTCGACCGGATGCGCGGGCCCGGCTACTACACGGTGCAGCAGGATCTCGATCTCTATTTGGACCGGACGGAATTCGAAGGCGTGGTCCACGACGTGTTCGACGACCTCTTGTACGACTACTGCCAGCGGATCGTCGACCACCAGGTCGACGTGGTCCTGATGGCCGGCCTTCCCTCCAAGCTCAGCTACATCCAGCGCCTGGTGCGGATGTACGTGCCCCTGTCGCCTTCGCGGATCGTGCCCATGCACCAGCACTACGCGGGCAACTGGTATCCGTACCAGGACGAGTCGGGGCGCAACCCGGGCGTGATCGTCGATCCCAAGAGCCCCGTGGTCGTCGGCGCCGCCATCGAGTTCATGGCCCGGCACGGCATGTTGCCCCAGTTCAAGTTCGAAATGAAGGGCAAAGCCAAGGAGAACACGTACTACTGGGGCGTGATGACCGACGCCACCTCCGGCATCCGCAAAGAGCGGATCCTCTTCGAGCCGGCCGAAGAGCAGGCCCGCGAGGAGATCACCGAGTTCTCCACCAGTTCCCAGCGGGTGATCATCGGGCGGAAGATGAACGCCGGCGAAGACTCCCAGGCCTCGCCCGTCTACGTGCTCAAAATGGACGCCGGCGATCGGATCGGCAAGACCGAGGTCCACGTGAAGATCAAGCGCAAACGGGCGACGGGCGAGGAGGAGGAGTGCCTGGAGGTCGAGTCGGTCACCGGGATCGTCGCCGGCGAGGACGCCATCCTGGGCGACAACGTCCAATTCAGTTGGCGGACTCTGGCCGACGAACGCTACTACCTCGACACCGGAGGACTGGACAATATCGAAGTGGGCCAACTCGCCGGCCGCTGATGAGTCCTGTGCGGCAAAGAGCCTCATCGAAGCCCAGGGGTTGCCCTTTGGGTTGGGAGCAAAGAGCCTCATCGAAGCCCAAGGGTTGCAACCCCTGGGCTTGGAGCCTGGAGTGACGTGGCCCACCTCGGTTCCGACATTGTGAGTCCCACAAAACGGTGCTAAACGCCTGGAGTCAGAATCATGGCCGCCGCGCTATTCGGCAAGAGGGACTCCGATGACGTCGACGGGGCGGAAACGTCCCACGGCGATCATCCAAGCGAGCTGGAGCAGCTCACCGGCCAACTGGGCAGGCTCGGCGAGCTGCTCGCCCAGGCCAAGGAGCAGATCGCCGTCTACCTGGTCCGGCGGGAGTCGCGCGCGCCGGCAGGCGACGCTGGCGACGAGACCACCGGGGCCCTCGGCCGCCAGATCGCCGAGCTGGCCGAGAAGGTCGACAAGCTGGCCGCCGCCTCGTCTCTCGCAGGTGCTCCCACTGCGAGTCCCGCGGAAAGTGGGACGGCCGAGCAAGGGCCGCCCGCGGCGCTCCAGCCGCTCCAGGAACAACTCGACCGCCTCGAAGCAAGCCTCAAGCGGCTGTCCGAAGCATCCGGCGCAGCCGCGGGCGGCGACGGCGTGACGAACACGGCGATCTTGGAGGCCGTCCGCCAACTCCAGGTCCGGTTCGACGGCGGACTCCGGCAGCTCACCGACCTTCTCGCGCCCCCGGAGGAAGCGGCCGACGACACGGCCGCGCCGCCGACCAGCGCCCAGTGGGAGCAGGCCGTCGTCGGGCCCGCGCTCGCCGCAAACCCGGCACTGGCGCTGGAGCGCCGGCAGTTGCTCGGCGGCGTCCTGGAGGGCCAGGCCGGCGCGTGCGCCCTGGCCGGACAACTGCTGGTCTTCCAGTCGGCGCCTGTGGAGCGTCTCCCGCAACTGTTGAAGGACATCGGCGAAGCGTTCTATCGCTGGCAGCCGAAAATGGCCCCCGGCACGAACCCCATGGAACAAACGCTTGCCGATTGGCTCCAGCGAAGCTGCGAGACGGCCGGCATCTACAACACGATCGAGCTGGTTCATCCGGGCGAGCGGTTCGACTCGACGCGTCACACGGCCACCTCGCGCGGCGTCGAGATCACGGAAGTCCGCGGCTGGATCGTGCTCCGCGACAATGGCCGGGTCTACACGAAGGCGACCGTCGAGGTCCGCTGACGCCCCCGAACAACAGGTCTCCTGGATGAAAACCTTTCGCTGCACCAACTGCGGCCACGAGCTGAAGCGGCCTACGCAGCCGTACAGTTGTCCGCAATGTGGGCGCCAGGCAGTCGGGCTGTTCCGCGTGGTTCCGGGCGGAGGCCAGCCCGCGCAGCCGGGCCCGCCGCCCCCTCAGGCGGGCGTTCCCCCCGCGCAGCCCGGCGGCCCGCCGGCGCAGCATGGCGGCGTTTCCCCGATTGCCGCCCCGCCTCCGCCGCCGGGCACGCCTCCCGCCGCCCAGCCAATTCAAACGCCCCCACAGCCCGCTCAGCCGCATCCGGCCGGGCACTATCCGCAGCATCCCGCTCAGCCGCCGCAGCGGCCACCCAGGCAACCCGTTCCCCAATCACCGGCTCAACCGACCCCGCAAGCGCCGCGCCAGCCGGCCCGCGCGCCCGCGCAGCAGCCGCCCTCGCGCAAGCCCCAGACACCCCAAGCGCCGCCGCCTCCTTTGCCGCCGGGAGGCAAGGGCGGCACGCCGCGACCGGCAACCCCGCCCACGGCCCGGCCCCCCGCGCGTCCGAAAGCCCCGCAAGCCACGCCCCCGGGCGCCGCACAACCGCGTGCCAAGTCGCCGCGACGCACGCCCCAGCCCGCGGCGCCCAAGCCGCCCAAGCCCAGGCCCAAGATCCGGCCCGAGGTTATTCGCCCCAAGGAGTTCGTCTGGGCGTATCCGGATCAGCCCCCTTACAACGTCGACGCCAGGCCGATGAAGAACGCCCCGGCCGTCGATCCGGAGGGCAGAATCGTCTTCTGCGCCCAGGGCAGGCTCTTGGCGGTGGAAGGTCAAGGCGAGGCCAGCCCCAAGCCCGGAATTCTCTGGGAGTACGTGATCGGCAGCCACGTGCCCGGGCCGGTCGTGGTCGCGCCCGACGGGAGCATTCGGGCCCACTCGGGCGACGGGTTCCTGCACTGCGTCAGCTCGGTGGGCAAGCAGGTCTGGGCCCCGGCCCACGTGGGCGAGCCCCTCGGCTGGGCCGCGCCCGTCTGCGACGAAGAGGGCAACACCTATATCAGCGCCTACGACGGCGGCCTGATCCGCGTCGACAACGACGGCAAGATGGGCCGCAAGCCCTACTTCCCCTCGCGGCGCAAGTTCGACTCCGCCGGCGTGATCCTGGGCGGCGTCTTGTACATCGGCGCCGAGGACGGCTACCTCTTCGCCATCCGGCTCGGGCCCCATCAGGGAGAGAGCATCTGGGACCACGCCGCCGAGCAGGGATACACCGGCGGCTACCTCAACTCGTCGCCCGCGGTGACCGAAGACGGCGTCCTCGTCGTCGCCGCCCGCGATCAGATGCTCTACGGATTCGCCCCCAGCGGCGCGGCCGTCTGGGCCACCCGGATGCCCGGCATGCTCCTCGGCTCGCCGGTCGTCGACCCGCGCGGGCACATTTACGTCGGCGTCTCCCAGGCCCAGCGCGGCCAGGAGCCGCGCGGCCTCTTGGTCTCGGTCGACGGCAACTCGCACAAGATCCGCTGGCAGTACCAGGCCGCCGGGCCGGTCGAGTCAACGCCCGTGATCGGCGACGACGACACCATCTACTTCGGCGACGACTCGGGCACGATCCACGCGGTCGACACCCGCGGCACCGCCAAGTGGACCGCCCGGGTCGAAGCGGCCATCCGCTCCGCCGGCACGATCCTCGCCCCCCATCGCCTCGCCTTCGGCCTGGACGACGACACGCTCGTCGTCCTCCGCTGCTCCTCCCAATCCCTCGCCCCCGGCGCCTGGCCCAAGATCGCCTGCACCCTCTCCCAAACCGGCATGGCGCCGGCGGGCACGGCCGTCTACGGCGAGCAGGTCGTCGAGACAGCGGAAGGAGAGGATGAACGCGCGGAGCAAGCTTCGCCCCACGACACACCAGAGCCGCACGAACAGGCCACGGAAGACAAGGCGCCTGACGAACCGCCGCACCACGAGCGGCCTGCGGACGAACAAGAATAGCTCGTCAACGCTCGTCCTGATGAGCATCCTGACCTACGGGGCTGTCGGGACGAGTTGGCCGAGCGCCCTGCCCGCCGCCGCGCGGACTTGGGGGTCGGGGTCGTCGACGGCTCCGATTAGGGCCGGTCGAGCTTCTTGGGCCTGGGGGCCCAAACGGCCCAGCTCGCGGGCGGCCGTGGCGCGGGCGGTAGCGTTGTCGTTCTTGAGGGCGTCGACGAGCGCGGGGACCGCGGGCGGGCCGAGCCAGCCGAGGGCCTCGACGCCCGAGCGGCGGACTTGCTCCGCCGGATCGCTCGACGCCTTTTGCAGGGCCGGGATGGTCGTCGGGCCGATTTGCCCTAACGCGCGGGCGGCGGCGCGGGGGACGTCTTGGTTGGGGTGACGCAAGGCGTCGACTAGCGCCGGCACGGCCGGCTCGCCTTCCGGCCCGAGCTCGCCCAGGGCGACGGCGGCCTTGTAGGGAAGCGTGCCGGTGCCCGTGCGGAGCATGTCGACCAGCGAGGGGATCGCCCGGTCGTGTTGGGCGATCTTCCAGAGGGCGGCCGCTGCGTTCACGCGCACGCCGCGGTCTTCGTCGTCGAGGAGCTTCACCAGCGTGGGGACCGCCGGCTTGGCGGCCGGGCCGATGTTGCCGAGGGCCTCGGGCACGGTGCGTCGCACGGAGGCGACGGGCCGGGGCTTCGATTCGAGCGTCTCGATCAGGCGCGGCACGGCCGGCTCGGCGCCCGGCCCGATGCGTCCCAGCGCCCAGGCGGCCCCGCCGCGGACGTACTCGTGGTCGTACTTGTCCGCGACGATCTTGCTGAGCGGCTCCACGGCCTCGGCCGCCTTTGGGCCGATTTGCCCTAGGGCATACGTGGCGTGCCAGCGGGCGCGGAGGTCCGCGTCGGCCAACTGGGCGGTCCACGCGGCGACCGTCTTGCCGCGGTAGGTCGCCTCCTCTTGGCCGAGGGCCAGGGCCGGTCCGGTGAGAAGAATCGCCAGGCTCACAAGTCGCTTCATGCGCTACTCACGTTGGCCGGAACGGTTCGGGGAGCAAGGGTCCGCACAGAAGAAACTTGCCCCGTGGGGTGGCACCCAATTGGTCGAGCTATCCCTGCGCGCGGCCTAGGATTCCTTGGGGGCCGGTTCCGCAGCCTGTTGCGTCGCAGCGAGGACCACCTCGCGCCCGTCGACTTCCGTGAACAGGCGGAAGTGGATCGTCGCCTTCCCCTGCACCTCCTCGTAGAAGTTGATGTACCAGAGGTTCATCTCGATATTGTCGAACTCCGCGTCCAGCTTGGATTTCTCCGTGCCCCGGGGCGGTTCTCCCGTCGTGGGGTGGAGCTTCTTGTTGACTTCGTCGCGTTTCAGCTCGAGCTGCGTTCTCAGCAGCGGCGCGTTTCCTTTGAGATTGCGAAAGGCGTCTCGCGGCGGCTCCAGCAACTGGAGCTTGACCTGCACGGCCGTGGTACGCGGCGTGAAATTCACCCGGAAGGCAACCCGGTCGACCGTGTTGCCGTGTCGATTGGTGCGGGGGAAGCTGAGCAGGAGCGGCTTTTCGGGATCGGCGGGCTCGGGCGGGTCGACGGCGTGACCCTCCCGGCCTTCGACCTTGGTGATTTGGACCCGGAGCGTGCCCGCGTCGGGGAGCCACTTGACCGGCAGCTTGGCATTACCCACTCCCATCTCGAGATCGATGGGGATCGGCTCGAGCATTTTGGGCGTATTGAGGGTGACGTACTTGCTCTCTCCTTCCACGCGGACCTGGAGGATGCAGTTTCGCAAGTAGTTGGCCGACGACGGGGCACCCTCGGCCCATTGGAACTTCAGTGTGTCGCCCTCGCGCCGGATCTTGGCCATGTCCTCCAGGGTGGGGTCGCCGCTGCCGGTGGTGGTTTCGAGCTGCACGAGCCAACTGGCCTGGGCTGCCTCGGTCTGATCCTGTTTGAGTGCAAAAGTCCGGCCCTTCTTCATAGCCGTCTGACCGCCGAGGAGGTAGAGCTGCCACGGCACGTCGGGGCCGGAATGGATCTTGCCGAGCGTGAACGGCTCGCCCGGCTGCCCCCCGAGCCCGCCGCCGCCCAACTCGGGAAGGTCGATCGCTTCGGCCAGTTCCCGCAAGGGGCCCTCGGGCTTCTTCGGTTTTGGCTTCTCGGGTTTCTTCTCCTCGGGTTTCTTCGCGTCCGGTGCCGTCTTCGCGGGCTCGGGCTTTGCCGGTTCCGGCTTCTCGGGCTTGGGTTTTTCTGCCTCGGGTTTCTCCGTCACGGGTTTGTCGGCGGCCGCCTTCTCGGCAGGTTTCGCTTCCGGTTTGGCCTGCTCGTCGGGCTTCTCCGGTTTTGGCGGATCGGGTTTCGGCTTCTCGGACTCGGCCTGTTTGGGCTGCGGTTTGCTCGGTGCAGGCTCCTTCGGCTTCGGCGGTGCTTGGGACTTCGCGGAATCGCCGGTCTTGGCGTCGAAGACCGCTTCGGGATCGAAGTCCCTCAAGTTCCCGAGATCGGGCAACTCGGGCCACTCGCTGTCGTCTTCCGTTGCCCCTTCCTTGGGCACCGACGGCTCGTCGTCGGCCGACCGCCCGGCTTGCGGCCCGGTATCGCTTGCCGCGATTTGGGAGGCGGGTGTCTCGTCGCCTTCTTCCCCCAATCCGACGAGGAAGAAGAGCACACCGACGAGCAGGATCAAGGCAACCGCCCCACCGCCTCCGGCGAACAGGAGCATGCGCCGGGGCCCCGAGGCCATTGCTTTGGCCCGGGCGAGAAGCGTCGAAGTCCCGCCCGTTTCCGCTGCGGCCGGCGTCTCGTCGTCGCCGACGTCTGCCGCGTGGCTCTCCTCGTCCTCGTCCTCCTCGGCGGGCTCCAACACCACAGCGGCTGCCTCCGGCTCTTCCTCCGGCTGCCACTTGGAGAGGGCCTCGCTCACGTCACCGGCCGACTGGAACCGCTCGTCGGGGTCCTTGGCCATCATCTTTTCGCAGATCTCGGCGAGCTGGTCCGGGGTGTCGGACCGCAGCTCCGCGATCTTGCGAGGCGCTTCGGTTTGATGCTTCAGGATTCGCTCATGCAGGGTTCCCTCGGGAAACGGCGGCTGGCCGGTCAAGAGGAAGTAGAACGTGCAACCGAGCGAGTAGACGTCGGCCCGATGGTCCAGGTCGGGACTCTCGACCGCCTGTTCGGGCGCAAGGTAGTCGACCGTGCCCAGGAGCCGGTCGTCCTTCTCGTTGGCCGAGTCTTCGCCGCGGCCGATCAGCCGGGCCATGCCCATGTCGAGGATTTTGACCGTGTCCTGCCGGCTGACCAGCAGATTGGCCGGCTTGACGTCGCAGTGGATCATGTCGCGGCTATGGGCGTGGGCCAGGCCGTCGGCTGCCTGCTGGATGTAGCGGGCCGCGCGGTCAAACGGCAACGGCCCATCGGCTTCCACCATCCGCTGCAAATCCCGACCCTCGATGTATTCCATCACCAGGTAGTAGCGGTCGCCTTCGCCGTCGACGCTGTAAGGATGGACGATGTTGGGATGGTCGAGTGCGGCAATGGCACGCGCCTCGGTCAAGAACTGCTTGAGCAAGGCGGGGTCCCTTCCCAGCCGCTTGGGGAGGATCTTCAGCGCCACGCGACGGCCCATCGTGGTATGCTCGGCCAGGAAGACCCGGCCCATCCCGCCGCTCCCGAGCAGGTCGATCAGCTTGTACTTGCCCAAATGGAAAGCGGCCCTGCCACCGGGTAAGCCAGCCTTGGCGGATGAGGGCCTTGGCCAGCGCCCGGGCGTCGTCGGCCTGCTGGGCCGCCTGCCGCGCCTGCGCGAGCCTTTCCTCATCGAGGATCTTGCTCTTTTCCAGGAGTTTGACGAGCTCGTCCGGTGTGGTGACGGCCATGATCCCGCCTGAGAATGAACAGGTGTTCGATGAGTCTGCGGCGATCGCACTCATGCGGCGATTTCCGCCTGCCGCGACCTTGCTGCGATGAGAGCACCCGACGAGTTGGGTTGCGAAGCCCCCCCTTCCCGGACACCCCCCCAGCCACGACTTCTTCCCAGAGTCTACCAACCGAGATCCTCCTCTGCAAACAATCTGAAGCCCCCAACAGCAGGTTTGAACTGATGGGACGTGGACCGGACCGGCGGAGGGCCCGTGACCCCGTCCGGCCCCTCCTGTATAGGGGCATCTATTCCCCGGAGTGGGCATGAGGCCGGGCGTTTAGATTGGGAGGCTTGATAGCGGAAACCGGGGAGACCGTGCGGTCGAGCGGGCGGCGGGGTCGGGAGACCCGCGCCGAGCGAGGGACCGGCGTGGTTGTCCGGGTTGGCACGGTCAAATCGACCCGCGGCGATCCAATGTGCCCCACATTTGGGCCGGTGTCATGGTCGCGGTCACGTCGATGGTCTCGAACCCGATCCCGGAGGCGCGATAGTAGTCCAGCAGGGGGGCAGTCCGCTCGGAGAAGTGGGCCAGCTTGCGGCGGACCGACTCCAGGTCGTCGTCCACCCGTCCGGCGCGATCGCCTCCGATGTTGGTCCGGAGCCGCTCGAGGATGACTTCGCTGGAGCACCGCAAATGGATCACGGCGACGACCTCCACGATCGCATCGACCGCTTCCGCCTGGCCGACGTGCCGCGGCAGCCCGTTCATGACGACCATCGTCCGCTGGTCTGCGCCGCTTCGGGCGAGAAACGACCGGAGGATCCGCTCGGCCAGCGGGAAGTGCTCGTTCTCCAGAAGCGTCCCGGACCGGAGGACTCTGTGCAGGAACCGGAGGTCGTCCCGGCTGACGATCTCGTCGGGCTGGTCCTGCTCAACGAGGAAGCGGAGGTTGGCCCCGAAGTCGAAGTGAACGCAGGCCGCGTGCCAAAGCCCCCGTTCGGCGATCAGATCACCCAACGGGGTTTTGCCCGAGCCGGTCGGCCCGACGAGAAGCAGGGCCCTATTGGCGTGTCTCGATCCGTCCATGGCGACTCTTCATCCGTTCACGGATGCTCTGTTCGTGGTGGGCCCCCGATTCGCGTGCAGTCTATGGCGAGAAACGCCGCCGTTGTGCGGCGGGGTTTGACGCTTGCGCGCCAATCGGCTACCCTCCGACGAGTGGGCCGCTGGTCCCGCAAGCCGATCTCGCGTCCTCGCGGGGCGTAATCCGCTCTGCCCCGGCGGGGCCGGCCAGCGACCCTCCGTCGACCGACGCGCGTCCCATTTCGCATTGGAGCAGCCACCGGACTTTTTGACAAGGTTGGGCGGCGAGGGGAACTTGCCGGCGACCGGGCCCTGACCATCGTTCAGGTGATGGGGATCAAGAATAAAGGGTAACGCCCCGGGCGGCCGCGGGGCAGACGCGTTCGACATTCGATCGAACGGAGAGGAGATGACCATGCAGGCGATCTGTGCCATTGCGGCAACTGCGATTCTCTCGGCCGGCGCGCCGGAACTGATCGTCGACGTCGATTTCAATGACGAGGTGATGATTCGGTCGGAACCGATCACGGAAGCGGAGGTGGAGAAGCTCGTTCGGGATCTGCACGCCCACGGCGCGCAGACGTTGCTCGTCAGGATGGGGTACCTCGGCTACCTGCCCTACCGGACCGAACTGAGCTACACGATCGGATTCGACCCGGACCATGCGCGAAAGCATCCGTTCCGCCGCAACTTGAAGCCCGACGAGCTGAACGGTTTCATCGAGAAGCGGACGGCGGCGAACGCCCGCTACGCCCGGGTGCTGGAGGCATTCAACCCACCCGAGGTTTTCATTCGTGTGGGGCACGAGCTGGGCATGAAGGTGATCCTGTGGCTGGACATTTTTGACGACGGCTACACCGGCCATCGGTCGAAGTTCCTCGACGAGCATCCGCACTGCCAGTGGACGGCGCGGGACGGCACGACCTACTTCGAAGGGCTGACCAGCTATGCCTGGCCCGAGGCCCGTGCGTTTCGCGTCGCCCAGGGGCGGGAATTGCTCGATTTGGGCGCGGACGGCCTCCACCTGTCGACCAGCGCACACTGCCGGCACTTGGCCAACGTGCAAGAGGACGACTACTACGGATTTGAGAAGCCCGTGGTCGACGAGTTCCGGAAGCGTCATCAGGTCGACGTCCGCACGGCCGAGGACTTCGACAAGGAGGCGTGGCACTCGATCAAGGGCGAGTTCATGAACCGGCTCTACCGCGAGCTGGGCCAGCTCTGCCACGCTCGAGGCAAGGAGCTGTGGATCGGCTTGCAGTTGGGTGACTACACCCATCTGGCCGCCGACCCGTACTTCAGCGCCAACGTCGTGGCTCGCTACCGCAACCACTGGAAACCGCTGGTCGACGAAGGCATCGCGGACGTCCTCATCGTGGGCGACTACGAAATCTGCTCCACCCCCGGACATGCCTACTGGCAAGCGAAGGGAATCGCACCGGGGCCGGGCGAGGATCTGTTTGCGTGGGCCGCGAAGGAGTATGGTGAGTACTGCCGGGACAAGACCAGACTGTTCCTGTTCAGCGAGTGGCTGGTCAGCTCCAGGCAGGCGCTGGATCAACGGCTCACACAATGGGCCGAGCGCGTGCGAGACAACGGTTTCGACGGCATCGACGTGCACGAGGCGGCGAATTTCGAGCGCACGCCCAACGGCATGGAACTGCTTGAGCGACTCCGCGATCGGCTCGACGGCAAGACCGTGGGAGCGCTGACGGAATGACCAAGATCGCTCACGCGTGAGAACGCCTCGAACGGACCTCGCGGACCTTCGGGGCATCTTTGCCACCTTCGGTCGAGCAGGGCGGCGGGCAGACACACTCTCGGGGGGTAACGTCCAGTGAGTCAGGAGCCAAAGACATGGGCGTAGCAACCAGCGCGGTCGTGATTTCGCTCGTGGCGCTGGGGGCGTGCGGCGACGCAAGCCCGCCCTCGCACGGCACGATTCCCGTCCTCTACAGCACCGACCTGCACCACCCGCATCAAGACCCCGACGATCATTTCGATCTCGCCACGCTGTTTGCCCTCCCCGAGTTCGACGTCCGCGGCATCCTCCTCGACTGCGGTGCGCGGCAGCTTGCCCAGCCGGGCAAGATCCCGGTGGAGCAGATGGCGCATCTCACCGGGCGAGACGTGCGACACGCAATCGGGTTGGAGTCGCCGCTGCGGTCGCCGGCGGACGACGGGCGCGACCAACCGGCCCGGTGTCAGAAAGGGGTCGCCCTGATTCTCGACGTGCTCCGCCAGGCGGACGAGAAGGTCACGATCTTCACGACCGGCAGCCTCCGCGACGTGGCCGCCGCGCTCAACCGCGAGCCGGAGCTGTTTCGCCACAAGGTCCGCCGTCTCTACGTGAACATCGGCGACTCCGGGGCGGCCGGCGGCGGCCAGGAATACAACGTCAAGCTGGACACGGCCAGCTACGTGCGCGTGCTGAGGTCCGGGTTGCCGGTCTACTGGTGCCCGTGCTTCGACGGCGGCGTCTGGAAGCGCCAGCGCGGCTATGCCACGTACTGGCGATTCGTCCACGAGGAGGTGCTCGAGACGGCGCCGCAACGCTTACAGAACTGGTTCATCTTCGCGCTGGTGAAACCGGACGCGGACCCGATCGCTTTTCTCTCGCGGGCGCAAGAGCCGGCGGTTCGCCGTCGCGTTTGGAGCATGCCGCGGAACATGTGGTGCACCGCGCCGTTTCTGCACGCGGCGGGCCGAGATGTCGTGGAACCGTCCACGGGCCGCTGGGTCGCGCGGCCCGCTGACCGTGAAAGCCAAAACGTCACGACGCCCTACGCCTTCGTTCCCGCCCGGGTGACCGTGGATGACAAGGCCCGGGCGACGCTTCATCTCGACGAGACCGCGCAGGGCGAGGCCGTCCACGTGTTCAAGATCCTCGACCAGGCCAACTACGACAAGATCATGGCGAGCTGCCTCCGCGAGCTGTTGGCGGGCTTGCGGATCGCCGACCGCTGACCGTCACGATTCCGCCGTCCGCCGGTTACGGCACACGGCGTGTGCCTACTACTCCGCAGACGCGGGAGTTATTCTTCGGCCGATCCCTACGCGGGCCGGTATCGAAAGACGGGGATCTCGTCGCCCTCCACTTCGTCGAGATTGGCGATCGCCAGGCGACCTCGCTGGTCGAGGTACTCGACGCGTGCCCCCACGTCGGTCAGGGCGAGCATGGCGTAGAAGCCTTCCTGGCGGGAGTACATCCGCTCGGTGATCTCGTTGATCGTCAGCGCGCGGGGTGCCTTCGCGAGGACGTCGAGCAGGCGATCGAGCCGCCGCCGGTGCGTCTGGTGGATTTCATCGATCCGCTTGGGCAGGTCGCGGATGGGCGGCTCGTGTCCACCCAGGGTCACCTCGACGTGGTCGAGCCGGCGAACCTTCTCCAGCGAGTCGAGATAGTGTCCCAGGCCGGTGTAGGCGGCGGTGCTTTCGGGCCATTGTTGCGGGACGGTGCGGGCAAGCACGTGGTCGCCGGCCAGAAGCACGTCGCCCACGGCGATGCAGACGTGTCCCGGACTGTGCCCCGGCGTGTGGACGAAGCGCAGCCCGTCGAGCCGTTGGCCGTCGCAAAGCGTGAAGTCGACCGGCACACTCCGCACGCGACCGGGGGAGTAGCCGAACGCCCGGATCACATCGATCTGCCGCTCGGGCTCGACGCCCGCCCGCTTCAGAAAGCACAGAAACGCTTGATTGGCCACCACCGCCCGCTCGTCGTAGTCGGTGATCAGGCGCCGGTCGAGCGCGTGGACGCCCACTTCGGCGTTCGTTTGTCGGGCCAACTCCCAAAGCCCGCCGAAATGGTCGATGTGGGCATGCGTGACGAGGATCCTCCGCACGTCGGGCAATCGGACCGATTCGCCGAACTCCCGTCGCACGGTCTTTAGGCCCTGGAGCACCTGGCGGATCGACTCTCCTTCGCCTGTGCCGGCATCGACCAGCGTGGGCGGTCCCGCGTCGAGCACGAGGTAAACTCGGCCGGAGAGGCCGGGGAAGGCGTCGCAGGGGATGCGATAGACTCGGGCCCCGCTGTTGGACGCAAAACGTTTGACCGCAGGAAGATGTGGCATTCAGCAAGTCTATCGGAGGGCCGGGCCTTCGACAAGGTCGGCCAACTTGCGGGGGCGGGGCAAGGCCGTTAGACTGCGTGGCTGGCTAGTGTGGACCGCTGGCGGGGTCCTTCGGCGGCACCGGTAGCTTGCCGGGGGTCGCAGACTGGCAAACGGCCGGCGCCGGCGGTCCCTCAGACACGAAGCCGCGCTGCGCGACTGGTGAACCGTTCGAGGCCACCAACCACGGAGGTGCCCGTCATGGCCAAGTACATCCTCGCGTTGGATCAGGGGACCACGTCGAGTCGTGCGATCGTCTTCTCCCACGACGGCAACGCGATGGCCGCCGCGCACCGCGAGTTCGAGCAGATTCTGCCGGCCCCCGGATTGGTGGAGCACGATCCCGAGGAGATCTGGTCGTCGCAGATCGGGGTCGCCCGCGAGGCCCTGGCCCAGGCGTCGCTCGATGCCGACGACGTGGCCGCGCTCGGCGTGACCAACCAGCGGGAGACGACCGTGCTGTGGGAGCGCGACACGGGCCGGCCCGTGGCCAACGCCATCGTGTGGCAGAGCCGCGTGAGCACGCCCATCTGCGACCAGCTCAAGGCCGAGGGCCTCGAAGAAACCTTCCGCTCCAAGACGGGCCTGGTGATCGACGCGTACTTCTCGGGCACGAAGATCAAGCACCTGCTCGACACGCACGACGGCCTTCGCGACCGCGCCGAGAAGGGCGAGATCCTCTTCGGGACCATCGACACGTGGCTCATCTGGCGGCTGACCGGCGGACGGTGCCACGTGACCGACTACAGCAACGCCAGCCGCACGCTGATCTTCAACATCCACTCCCTTGAATGGGACGACGAACTGCTCCGGATCCTCAATATCCCGCGAGCCATGCTCCCGGAGGTGAGGCCGTCCAGCGAGGTCTACGGCGAGACGGCCGCCGAACTGTTCGGCAAGCCGATTCCCATCGCCGGCAACGCGGGCGACCAGCAGGCCGCCACGTTCGGCCAGGTGTGTCTCGAGCCGGGCAGCGCGAAAAACACCTACGGCACCGGCTGCTTCATGCTGATGAATACGGGCGGTCAACCGGTCCCGTCGCAGAACAACCTGCTGACGACCATCGGATGGGGGCTGGGCGGCAAAGTGACGTACTGCCTGGAGGGCTCGGTCTTCATCGCGGGGGCCGTGGTCCAGTGGCTGCGGGACGGCTTGGGGATCATCAGCAGCTCCAAGGACGTGGAGCGCCTGGCGGCGACCGTGCCCGACTCGGGAGGCGTGCTCTTCGTGCCGGCCTTCGTCGGCCTGGGGGCGCCGTACTGGGATTCGTACGCCCGGGGGACCATCCTGGGAATCACGCGGGGCACCAAGGCGGCCCACATCGCCCGGGCCGCGATCGAGGCCATGGCCTACCAGACTTGCGATCTGGTCGACGCGATGCAGAAGGACGCCGGCATGCCGTTGGCGAGCTTGAAGGTCGACGGCGGGGCGTCGCAGAACAACCAATTGATGCAGTTTCAGGCGGACATGCTGGGCGTGTCCGTCCGTCGCCCGGAAGTCGCCGAGACGACGGCCTTGGGCGCGGCCTATCTGGCCGGCTTGGCCGTCGGCTACTGGCAGGACACCGGCGACATCGCCCGAAACTGGGCGCTCCAGAGCGAGTTCAAAGCCCGCATCCCGGCGGAGAAGCGTGCGGCCCTCTATCGTCGCTGGCAGGAGGCGGTGCGTCGCTCCTTGGACTGGGAAGAACACTAGCGAGGCGGGGCCTCAGACCGAACCGAGAGTCCAGTGTTCAGGGTTCGGGGTTCAGGGGTCAGGACCTGCGTGTATACGTGGAACTCCAGGTCCTGACCCCTGAACCCCGAACCCTGAACCCCACAAACTTGACTCATCTGCAACAACTTTCGGAAACCAAGTACCCTCGAGCAGGCAACGCGGAGCGGCCGCGACCGTACGTCGCGCCGACTGCAGACGACCGCCGCTTGCGGCTTCGCATTTCCACTCCTGCCAACCGCGCGATCCCACACAACCACGGAGCAACGCATGCAACATGTCGACCTGGGGCAATCACGTGCTCGCCGGCTGGACGAGCTTACCCGCGACGAGCTCGACGTCCTCGTGATCGGCGGCGGGATCGTCGGGGCCGGGGTGGCTCGCGATGCGGCCATGCGCGGGCTTCGCACGGGCCTGGTAGAGCAGCACGACCTAGCCTTCGGCACGAGCAGCCGGTCCAGCCGCCTTCTGCACGGCGGACTGCGTTACCTGGCCCAAGGACGCGTCGGCCTGGTCTGGGAAGCCAGCCGCGAGAAGCGGATCGTCCACCGCATTGCGCCGCATCTGGCCGAGCCGCTGCCGTTCGTGTTCCCCACGTATCGCGGCACGGACTGGCCGTTGTGGAAGCTGCGGATCGGGGTCAAGCTCTACGACCTGCTTTGCAGCGGCCGCAACCTCGGCCCCTCCAGCTCCATGGGCCGGTCTGAGGTTTTGGAGCTCTTGCCAAACCTCGATCCCGAGGGTCTTACCGGCGCGGTCCGCTACTACGACGGCCTGACGAACGACGCCCGGCTCGTCCTCGACACGCTCCGCTCGGCGGCGCGGCACGGCGCCGTCATTTGCAGCTACACGCGGATGGAGGAAGCTTCACCAGGCGACGCCGGCTGGCAGTGCCACGTTCACGACGTCGTGTCCGACCGGAGTTACCAGGTCACGGCGCGGTCGATCGTCCATGCCGCCGGTCCTTGGGCGGAAAAGCTGCCGCAATCGAGCATCCGACTGCGATCAACCAAGGGCGTGCACGTGGTGGTCGATCGCGAGCGTCTGCCGGTGCCCGAGACGGTGGTCATGACCGAGGGAAGTCGCATCCTGTTCGCCCTGCCGTGGGGCAAGCGGGTCATCGTCGGCACCACCGACACCGATTACGACGGCCCTCCGGAAGCCGTGCGGACCGAGCCGGCCGACGTCGAGTACGTCCTCGGCGTGACCAACCATGCCTTCCCATCGGCCGGGCTCGGGGAAGCCGACGTCGTGAGCCACTGGGCGGGGCTGCGCCCGCTCATCGCCAGCAAACGGGGCGGACCGTCGGACATTTCCCGGGCGCATCAGATCCGCATGCCCGAGCCGGGCTGGATCGACGTGGCCGGCGGAAAGCTGACTACGTACCGGCTGATCGCCGAGCAGGTCGTCGACCGGCTGCTCCGCCATCAGGACCGCAAGGCGCCCCCCTGTCGCACGGCCATCGAGCCCCTGCTCGAAGCGGAGGATCCGCTCGGCCCCAGCGGCATCCTCCCGCCGGAAGTCCGGCCGGAGCTGGTGGAGCACTACTGCACAAGCGAGTGGGCCGTTCACCTCGACGACGTAATGCTCCGCCGCACAAGCTGGCACCACTACTATCCTGACAGGGACCGGATCGCCGAGCAGGTCGCCGGCTGGATGGCCGAGATCTTCGGGTGGGACGAAGCCCGGCGAGAGGAAGAAATGGGCCGATACGGCCGGCTTTCGACTTGACACTGCGAAAGGAGAGACGCCATGCCCGCGCAATCCTTCTTACCGGACGCGTGGAACGTGCCCCAGGTTTTTCGAGATCGCGTCCGCGGGAGCGTGGGGCGACAGCGTGCGATGTCTGCCGACGGCCATCTGCTCCTGGTGCTGCACGAACCGCCCCGGGACGGCGAGACGCGACGCAAGGCCCGCCTGTTCTGGCGCTCGCCCGAGGGCAGTTGGCAGTCCAACACGCTCGGGCCGGGTATCGGGGCCCTCCAGAAACACCTGAACGAATACCTCGACCTGATCGACCGGCTGGACAAGGCCGAGGACCGTGCCGAGCGGTCGGACGATTACTTCCGGCTTCTGCGGGAGATGGCCCCGCTCCACCGTGCCGCCGGCAACATGCACGACACGCTGCGAGAAGCCCGCGACCTGGTCCGCGAGGATCAGGAACTGATCGTCTGCCGCGACGAAGCGTACCACGTCTATCGCTCGGTCGAGCTGCTTCAAGGCGACGCCAAGATCGGGCTCGACTGCGCCATCGCCCGTCGGGCGGAAGAGGAGGCCGAAAGCGGCCGCCGGATGGCCGTAGCCGGCCACCGGTTGAACGTGCTGGTGGCAATCTTCTTCCCGATCGCCACGATTGCCACGATTTTCGGGATGAACCTCGACCATGGGCTGGGCCAAACGGAAGGGCCGTGGCTCTTCTGGGTGCTCGTGCTGGTCAGCGTCGTCTGCGGCTTCTTCTTGAGAGCGACCATCATGGAGCGGCCCGCCAGACCCGAGAAGGCGGACCGGAACAAGCGCCGGTAGCCGGGGCCGGGCTTGAACCGAATTCGGCCGGTGCCTTATACTATGACTGGCTGCCACGCGGCAAGCCAGCCGCGTGTGACCCGGTGGCCTGCACCCCCTCGGCTTGGACCCCCGTAGTGGCGGCTCATCGGCATTTCGCTTTCATCGCCCCGCGCCGCATTGATGGGCTTTGTCTCGGCGCACGCCTGCCAAGATGTCGAGTGACAAGATGCGCCGCCGGATCGCCTGGACGGCGGCCCGGCTGATGTACACCCGGGAGGAATCGGAGTACTTTCGGGCGAAGATGAAGGCCGCGCGGCGGATCTTCAGCGGCGACCCGAAGCCGAGAGATCTCCCCAGCAACCGCGAAATCCGCGATCAAATCGAGGCCATCGCCCGGTTGCACGAAGGCGAGCGCCGGACCGAAAAGCTCCGGGACATGCGCGTGGAAGCCCTGCGCATGATGCGCGTGCTCAAGACGTTTCGGCCGCGTCTGATCGGCAGCACGCTGACCGGCCACATCCGGCGAGGCTCCGACGTCGACTTGCACGTCTTCTCCGACAGCCTGGAGTCGGTCTGTGCCGCCTTGGAGGCCGAGGGGATCCCGTACGAAGTCGAGCGAAAGCGGGTCCGCAAACAGGGGGAGGAGCGCAACTACACGCACGTCCACGTCGCCGACCGCTACGAGTTCGAGCTCACCCTCTACCCCAGCAACATGGCCCACTACGTCTTCAAGAGCTCCATCACCGGCAAGGCGATCGAGCGGGCGAGCATCGCCGAATTGGAGCAACTGCTCGAAGCAGAGTATCCCGACCTGCCGCTCGACCAGGCCGTGCTGGAAGCGGAAAACAAGGTCGACCGATTCCAGATCTACGAGATGCTGCTTCTGCCGCTGGAACGGGTCAAGGAGAGCCGCAAGCACCACCCCGAAGGGGACGCGCTCTATCACAGCCTCCAGGTCTTCGAGCTGGCC
>Ga0307380_10002786_pt1 | contig 24470 bp, 18 predicted proteins | sample UN3MG_FD_202239 | JGI IMG/M metagenome (GOLD analysis project Ga0307380, IMG submission 202239) | Soil microbial communities from Risofladan, Vaasa, Finland - UN-3 | ecosystem: Environmental > Terrestrial > Soil > Coastal area > Acid sulfate soil | place: Finland: Risofladan, Vaasa | collected... | reverse complement strand
GGTTTTCGTCGCCATGTTCAAAATACGATCGACGCCCTCCACAGTATCTAGATCCTTGGGGCGCTTATCCGGATCGATATTGCAAAGAGCCAAGAACCAATCCTCCAGCGTTACCTCTCCTCCATCATATCTCGCCAAAACTATACTCTTTTCTTCCGGTACCAGTTCCTCTCGAATCTGCCTATTGAGAATCCAGCACTGCTCTCGGGGCTGCTTGGGATTTTGTAGAAGTCTTGCGTGTACTCGCACAACTGCTGGCATGTTGGCAGTCACTCGTACCATATGAAATCTGCGGCACAATTGCTCGTAATATTCGTCCAACAACGGCCCCACCTCTTCAGATTCTATGGCTTGCCCACCAACTGCTCGGGCATTGTCCTCAAGGTGTCTCTTGACCAACAGACGCGCAAGCCTATGGTCTTGCTGATACGAGTCCATCAATGGCTCGTTACTCTCAGTTCCAAGTCCTTGAACGATCTCCTCAGCATCATCAATCATGTACTTTTTCAGCAGGTTGACAACGGCATCATACTCTTTTGAGATGGATGATCTTTCCGGCGGACGTCCCTTCCTCAATATATCAAGTAACTCTCTGGTACTTTGGCCTCGCTGACCAAACTCCTTCTTCAACTTTTCACATAGAAGCCGCGAGTACTTGTTTTCGTCCCAACGTATGTCAACAAGTCTCGGCGGTCCTGTTTCAATAAAGCCTGTCGGCCTATAGTCAGAATCTAAGTCGATATCGCCAACAGGCTCATAAACCTCAATAGTGGCTTCTCTTGCAGCTTCATCTGCGATTTCACTAACAATAAAGATGATATCTGACACACTAAATGTGTCTACAACCTCACTCAGTTCAGGTTCAAGACGTAGCGCTTCCTGGTATGACCGTTCACACATCTCGGCGTCACCTGATAGATACGCCACATGTCCCCTTATAATCAGAGCCATGCCTTTCTGATGATTAGCCGCTGATGGCTCTTTCATGATGTCATTGCAGCAATCTAGAGCACTTTGAGGGCGTCCACTGCTTAAGTGCCGAAACGCTAATTCCAACATAAGGTCGCAGCATTTAGGGTTGCACTCCAAACCGCGTTTTAGTAACTCTATTGCCTTAGTATTGGTATCCTGAGCTTTGGCGGCAAGCATCCACAAAGCAGGTATATTCTTGTAGTCTTCTGTACCTCTTTCGAACACAAATGAGCACAAATGACGAAGGGATTGATCAGAGCCAATGATGCCATTCAAGACAGTAAATCCTTTATCAGGCGATTTAAAACCCTGAACACAAATAGTGTGCAGCGATTCCAGCACCTTGCTCCGCATATCGGAACGACAAGACACACCATCGCTAAGGTCAGGTGGTAAAGTAATAGGGATCTCCACTTTTGCTGCGACACGGTGGAATAAATCATTTAAGGCGGACAACTCATTGATTTCCTTGATATTCTGTGCTGCTATTCCTGAGAAGTCACTGTGGGGGTGCTTAGAGAGAAAAACTTTGTACGCACTCACTGTATCCGCCATTTTCGCCTTCTCCCAATCGGTATGCACCATAGAACAACTACACAATAAAAGCACTGTTAAGCTGGCTCCAAGAATCCTGTTCATGCTGGCTCCTTTTCGCTGAGTTCTTCTCAGCCATAAACGAGATCGAAACGACAGCTCTCACGTCGGAAGCCTGATGTGGAAGCTTTCGTCGATAAATTCTCCCTAACGATGTATTTAAAGTATTGTACAAATTGCTGTGAAGTATAACAAAGAATATTTTATTTACGAAAATCTCAGAATATTCCACTTTTGGTTGATTAGCTCAGTGGCAATGGCATGATTACGACAAGCTGTGCATGGTTCAAAGCTTATGCGTTCTCTGAATCTTTCTTATAATTAACACTCGCCCACATAAACCATTGGTGAATCCTTAAAGGAACAAAGAAAAGTGCACCAAGACCACCTGCAAAAATTGCATGCAATCTTAATGAGCAAAATCTACATTTCTACACTGTTCATGAGGTTCTACCAAAAATCCAAATACAGCAGAACCTGATAAATGCCCTCAAACACAATCGCCAAAAGTGTAAATTGAAAGCTTAAAGCTACGATCATAAGACATCAGTATTCAATCGGACAAAAGATCAGCACCCAGGGAGAGACACCTACAGTGGACACGGACATATTTTCTATAACTGTTAAATCTTGCGGCCCTGGTACGAGCCGATATAATTACCTGTACTGGCCGACATCATCTTCTCTGCTTAAGTCTCAATGGAGCCAATAGGTTATGTTTCTTGTAATGATAGAAACGAGCAAGTTCCTTGCGGCGGTTTTTTCGCTGTGCAGACGGGGTATTATAAAGCGAGACCGATTATAATGAATATTATAACCCAAGTAGATCGGCCGCGATGCCATCATTTTCGCCAGAGTGGATAAACTGGACGGGAGCCAGGAAAAAAATTAATAAAACCTTGTTAGATAAAATTAAAAATGTTTGATTAGAAGGGCCTTGTTTGTTAGACTACCCTTATTACTCGTTGGAATTTTACTGTCATTATTATAGATTATTCTGGAGCTGAGCGATGTCGACAATCACAAAGAAAGAAATTATCGACCGAATTGCCAAAAATACTAATACCAGGCAGGTGGTAGTTAAGCCTGTGATTCAATCTTTTCTCGATGAGGTCATCGGTGAGCTTGCCAAGGACAATCGCCTGGAATTGCGCGATTTTGGTGTTTTTGAAACCAGGATACGTAAAGCCAGAAAAGCTCAAAATCCAAAAACGATGGAACAGGTCCGGGTCCCGGCCAAACGAACCGTGAAGTTCAAGATGGGTCGTATAATGAAGCAGAAGTTAAACATCCGAAAAGTAGAAACATAGTTATTACTCCAAAGACAAAGAACACAAGTTTTCCATGCCATACAACATACGAATTGTATGTACGTACCCACCACGAAAGTGCGGCGTCGGCACATTCTCGCGTGATTTAGCCAATGCGCTCGAAAACTTCACAAGTGAAGTTGGCCATATAAGAGTTGCGGCAATTGATAAAAACAAGCTGCCGTATAACATTCCGGTTGACCTCATCATTCATCAGTACAGTCCTGAATCCTGGCAAAAAGCGACCGATGATATAGTAGTCAGAGCAAATGAAAATACCAATCCTACCGTTGTCCTGCTGCAGCATGAGTATGGACTCGACCCGGATAAAGACGGCAACGACTCAAGGGGTATGAATTTTGTTGTTATGGCAAAAACACTCAACAAGCAGGGGCTTATGATCCTGGTCTATCTGCATACTGTCCTTGATAGCCCAAACGAACATCAAAGAAAGGTCCTGCAAGAACTCGCCGACAATAGTGACGGGCTCCTTGTCACAACAGACAACGCAGTTGACATACTAAAGTCAGCTACTTATGGAATCACTCGTTCAAAAATCAAGCATATAGATCACGGGATTCGAATGCAAAATCCTTCCCAATATGATCGATTGGCAATAAAACAGGAATATGGATTGCAAATTCAACTTCTAATCACAACGCTTGGCCTCCACTCACCGGGCAAAGGACTACAATACAGCATTCGAGCTTACGCCAGGTTTTTACAAGAGTCGTGTACGCAAGCTCAAAGAAAGAAGATAGTCTATTTGATTGCGGGAGCGTGCCATCCTGAATTTGTAAAAATAGAGGGCGGAAAGCCGTACAGAGAATATCAGGCTACACTGAATAAGGTCCTTGAGGATTCCAGGTTAAAGTGGTGTACAGCCAGGGATTTTGATAGTGTGGATTTTGGGCTGTACGATGTTGTGTTTCTTGATACATTTCTGGATGAGAGCACTCTGTTGAAGCTCTACAGCGCGACAAATGTCATGGTTTTACCTTATCTTAACATGCAGCAAATATCAAGCGGCATATTAGCAGATACCGTCGGTTCAGGCAGGATAGCTATCGCCACCAAGTTTAAGTATGCGGTCGAACTGATCAATCCGAATGTTCAAGATAAGAAAGGCGCCATTATTGCCTCTCGCGCCAGAGGTATTCTGGTCGATCCCGGCGAGCCTTCAGTCGAACAAACAGCTCAAGCACTCGATTATCTTGTCTTCAACAAAGATGAACGCCTGGAGATGGAAAGGCGTGCTCATGAAAGAGGCTATCAGATGAGGTGGCATAATTCGGCATGGGAACTGCTTCAGTACATCCAGTTCATCAAAGAAAAACAGGAGATAGTTACCGGCAGAGGAGAAGAATTCGAAAGAGAAAAACCATCGATCTTCGAAAAGAGAAATGGAGGACAGTAACGTGAGAACTGTAAAATGGACATTAAATATTTTTTCAGCATTAGTTTTATTGTTTGTTTTTATGACCGAAGAATGTATCAGTGCTTCCAAAGCGACAAAGGACAAGCCGTTGTCAAATTACGAAAAATTCAAACCTTATGAACCTGTTCCGATTGACCAGAGCAAGGTTTATGGGCCGGCAGAGGGAAAGAAAATCAAGCTTTTTATTCTGTCCGGCCAATCCAATATGGTCGGACAGGGTGCCAGCTATCAACTCGATGATGCGGCCAAGCGAGGTAACGAGCGAGTGTTGATGTTCGAAAACGGCAAATGGCAACCGCTTCGGCCGCTAAAGAAGAACTTCGGCCCTGAAATCGCATTCGGACGGGAGATGGCCAAAGCCTGGCCAAATGAAACAATCGGCATTGTCAAACAAGCCGTAGGAGGCACCGGCATTTTGGCCTGGCATCCCAATTGGACCAAAGAGCAGGCCAACCGGACTAATGATGCTCGCAAGGGGAACCTCTGGAAAGCATTGACGGACAAGGTTCAAAAGGCCTGTGCCGCCGCAGATTGCCAGATCGTGGGATTTGTCTGGTTACAGGGCGGCAAGGATATGCAGAAAGTGGATCTGGCCAGGGAATACCTGGACAACCTTAAGGCATTAGTGCAGGGAATACGCAAAAAATTTGATGTCCCGGATATGCCGTTTGTCCTGGGTTCTTACCGAATGAAAAGCCTGCCGGAGGATTTAAGCGGGATGGAGGGAAAAGTAAAAGCCTTTACTGCGAGACAAGGTGCGTACTATGTCTTACAGGCTCAGTATGAAGCGGAGAAAGCACTGCCGCCGGCTAATATGGTTCCCCTGATAGATATTGAAAGACATCCCAATGATGTCCATTTTAATACGAACGGGCAACTGAAGGCCGGAAAACTATTTGCCGAGGGGTACCTGGAGCTTGTAAGAAAGACCGGAATGAATACTGCCAAAGCACCCTGCTGCACACTTGCAAAGGACTGATCTATAGTAAGGTTAACATTACCTCGGCAGGAATCAGAACAAACATTTCGAATCGCCTGCATCAACTTGCAGAGACTGATTCCCCAAAAAACATAGAGTAATCCTCTAAATCCAAACAGAAAACAATAATATCCTGTCCGTTAGAAAATGACAAAATGTTTGATTGGAAAGGTCTTGTCTGTTAGAATACCGTGATTATATTCAGGAGCAATTGACTAAATGACAGACATACAGCCATTCCTGCTATCAGCAATCACTTGCGGCAGAGTTATATTCGACAAAGTCTCAGGGATGCCGAGTATTATCGATATTGTTCAGACTATCGATGCACAAAAGTATCCCGCAAGACATCCGCAAATTGTTTTCTTCTGCGAGCTAACGAATGGGCACGGCACAACGGAAGCGAAAATAAGACTCCTGGATGCCCAGGAAGAGGAGAAAATCATATTTGAGCGGGAAGGAAAAGTACGGTTTGAGAACGTCAAACAAATCGTCACTTTGGCGATGAACCTGCAGGGCATCGTCTTTCCCCGCCCTGGAGAATATCGTTTTCAGCTATTTGCCGGTGGATATTTACTCGGTGAAAGACGAATTACTTGTCGAAAGATACAACTTCCCCCCAAAGGCCAGCCTGATGAACGCAGGAAAGACTGAGATTTTCATTACAAAAAGCATTTTTCCCCTTCTATGACAAACAGGAAAACCGATGGATGCTGTTCTCTACATTATCGCCGGACCGCTTTTTCTAATATCCATAGCTGCGCACTTGTATGTAAAAGTTCGACTGCGTCCAAAAGAAAACTCGGATTTAGATGACTATTACTACGAGTTCGAAGACCAGCACCCGGACTTAGCCAGATATGTAAAATGGTCAAGACTCACATTTGCCGCCGCCACGGTCGGTGTATTACTGCTGTTTATTGCCTTCGTAATTTGACATCAACACGATTATGTCACGATACCTAAATCGTCCAACAACTGAGTAGACTGGAGCAAAGGAACAATTCGCAAAGAGCAGGACAAATCGCTCAGATATATGTTCTACTGCCGGTTATCAATTTGCACAGCCAATACAGGCTGGCTGCTCTCTGGCCTGCCAACGGCTGTTACCTTGAGGTATCAAAGGCCCGGGTACTCTGCGAGGCTTTTCCGTATCCAACTTTGAGGTTCTCTAAAGTATGAATTCCAACGGAAAAGACAACCGGATTTTTCAGTCTAATTACCTGCTGGTAACTTCAATCTTTGAAAGCATATTCTTAGCTGACGAAACACCTTCCAAGTCCGGAATGATACGGCTTACACCTTCCAGTTGGTCTGTCCTGCCTATGAGGCGGGGAACGCTCCGTTGTCCCGGCAGCGCTGTGATTTGGCCCTCGTAGATAATAGATGGTTGCCCGTTTCCGTTGGGGTCCTTTCTGCCATCTTTTAATACGGGCCGAAAGGCATCGTTGTAGTCTCCTGAGGCATTTATCTCAATATAGTAATCCCATGTGCTATTAACAGGAACCTGGATTTCGCAGGCGAGATTCTGTACCGGAGTTGCACCAGTGACGGCGACAACTGCCGGATTTTCAGGATTAGGGGAATCGCTGCTTTGGGTCTCTTTTTTCCAGCGACTTACCCAGTATGGCAACGATACGGGGCGGACAATCTTGCCGCCCCAGTTGCCGGTGCCGGTTTTTTCAGTTACCCAGACAGTTCGGATTTTCGCACCCGCCGCAGCCTCAAGCCAAATTGCTAATTGGGGGGGCTTTTTGTACTTCGTCTGCTTGTAAACAGCCGGGTCGAGGCTTAGTGAAAAATGCAATGTCACCAGCCCTGGTTTCTCCGCCGTTTCTGCTTCACCACCAGTTGGATTTCGGCAGCCAATAAAGCCACAGAAAGCAAGGCACGCACAGGCACACAATAACAGGAAATATCTACAACAACAATTCGATTTCATTCTGTAAGAGCCCTTTCAATCAGATTGCGCAGTTTTTTTCATCACCGGCGATCGATAGATTCCGGATGCAAAATCCGGACAGTGACGGGGCGTAGACTGCCACTACTGAAACAGTGAAATAATCAACAGCCCGCCCTATATGAGCTTCATCTTTCGAAGGTTTTTAAGACAGCGTTCTACGCACTCAAGAGGCGGGTAGGCATAGCTCTCTTGTTCGACAATGTACCACTCGGTCTCACCGACCGCTTTGCAAAGGGCAAAAAAGGCCTTCCAGTTGACATCGCCCTCCCCAACGAGGGCCTTATCGTTCTTCTTGCTGAATTCCTTTATGTGAACTGTGATCGCCCGCTCCGGATACTGGTAGAGGTAAGGAAGCGGGTCCACACCGCCACGAATTGCATTTCCCACATCAAGCTGCATGATCACATCCTTGCGCGTGTTACCATAGAAGGTGTCCCAGGGAAGCTCGCCGTTCATCGCTGTGAATTCGACACTGTGATTATGGTAGCCGACGAGCATACCTTGTGGCTTGACTTTCTCCGCCAGCTCATTGAAGAGCTTTGCCGTATCGAGCCAAGCCTGGTGAGAATTCCTGTACTTCTCGGGCAAGCCCGGCACAACGAGGTACTTGTTGCCTATCGTACGATTGAACTCGATAGTCTTTGCCAGATTGTCCCCAAGCAGGGTATCTAATTGTGTGTGCGTACCACAGCACACAAGGCCATTGTCATCGAGCATCTTGCGGAGTTGCTCAGCGGTGCGGTCGTAGTAACCGGCGAACTCAACGCCGTTGTAGCCCATCTTTGCCACGGCGGCTATCGTGCCCGGCAGGTCACGCTTGCATTCCTGACGCACCGAGTAAAGCTGAAGCCCGATCGGGGCCCGACGTCCTTTCGATTTATTTGCCGGCTTTCTTTTCTTCTGGTCCTTCGGTGCTCCATTCGCACTCGATGCCAGCACAGCCGCCGCGCCAACGGTTTTTGCGATAAAGCCACGTCTCGAAACCAACCCTCTATCGTGTGATAACATTCGATTCTCCTTCTGTGTTTGTCCGACATTAATACGCCGGCATTTTATATTTGAACATCCTCAGCTACATTCTGAGGTACTTCTCCTTCAGATTATAATGAATTCGGCACAATAGTCTAATAAATCTTTGCTACTTTGGTTGTTTCGTTCACCGCTATTTCTCTTTAATGACGGCCGTTCCATATCACTGTAATGAAATAACAAAAACGGGCATGAAGCTGTTTTATTTTTTCCTTCCCAAGGCAGGCAAAATTGCTATTCTAATAATACTAAAAAAGCTGGCTTTGATTTTGAGCCTTGCTTGTAAGAAGTCTCAGTTCAAATCAGTGGGTATTGACCCGGTTATGTTGTGTTTTGCCAAAGAACAGATTATTGGGTGAGAAAACATGAACTCTATTCCAAAGAATCCGGTCAGTTTATTGATAATCTTTCTGGTAAGTGTCATCTCCGCCGGTTCCGGTACTACACTCGAACGAATAAAGTACAACAATCCCGGCCTGATTGTGGATTTGGGTGTGGGGCTCTGGGCCTGGCCGCTGCCCATTGATTATGATAATGACGGTGACTATGACATGGTTGTTTCCTGTTCAGACAAGCCATACAACGGGACGTATTTTTTTGAAAATACCGGAGGTAATATAAAAATGCCGTTATTTAAGGCGGCTGTTCAAGTAGGTAAAGGACACAAAAATATTCGGCCGAGTTACGTTAATGGCAGGGTACATCTGCTGCTGCCGGGTCGGGAAATCATGGATTTCTTTGAAAAGGAGAATCAATTCAAAAAAAACCGAACAATTTATCCTACGACTGACGTGCATACCACAGAAGGACGTGTCCGCGCAAATCAATGGCAATATTGTGATTATGACGGGAACGGAGTCATGGATCTGATTGTCGGCGTTGGTGATTGGAGTGACTATGGATGGGACAATGCCTTCGACAGCGAGGGTCGCTGGACACACGGCCCTCTGCATGGTTATGTGTATCTGATCCACAATGCCGGAACTGATGAAAATCCCCGGTATGATAAGGCTGAAAAAATATCAGCCGGCGATAAACCGGTGGATGTCTACGGTATGCCCTCTCCAAACTTCGCGGATTTTGATGGCGACGGCGACCTTGATCTGATATGCGGAGAGTTTGTCGACAAATTCACCTGGTTTGAAAACATCGGCTCACGTACGCTTCCCAGGTATGCCGCAGGCCGGCACCTGACTTACATGGGTAAACCGCTCAGGATGGAACTGTGTATGATTGTACCGGTGGCGCTGGACTGGGATAAGGACGGAGACATTGATCTGGTCGCAGGCCAGGAAGACGGCCGCGTGGCCCTGGTGGAAAATACAGGCAAAGTAATGAATGGTCAGCCCCAGTTTCTGGCACCACAGTTTTTTCAACAGCGAGCGGATGAGGTTAAATTTGGCGTGCTTGTTACGCCATATAGTTTCGACTGGGACAATGATGGAGACGAAGACCTGATTTGCGGCAACAGCGCTGGCTACGTTGGTTTTATCGAGAACCTCGACGGCAACAATCCGCCGAAATGGGCGGCACCGGTATATCTCAAGGCCAATGGCAAAATCATCCGAATTATGGCCGGACCCAACGGTTCAATCCAGGGACCCTGCGAAGCAAAGTGGGGCTATACGACATTGAATGTGGCGGATTGGAATCATGATGGTCTGCCGGATATTGTCATCAATTCGATTTGGGGAAAAGTTCTCTGGTACAAAAATATCGGGACTCGGCAGAATCCCATACTCGCAGAAGCAAAAGCCATTGAAGTCGAGTGGCCCGGCAAGCCCCCTAAACCCACATGGAATTGGTGGGACCCAAAAGGCAAAACACTCGCCACCCAATGGCGAACCACACCCGTGGTCATTGACTATGATTCAGATGGATTGAACGACTTAATTATGCTGGACCATGAAGGATATCTGGCTTTTTTCCAGCGAGTGAAAAGAAATCAAGAATTAATCCTGTTGCCGGGTCGGCGCATATTTGTCAGTGAACATGTCTCGGTATTTGATTCGGCAAACGGCACCAGGAACAAAACCAGCGGCCCGCTAAGAATGAATGATGGTATTGCAGGTAAAAGCGGCAGGCGCAAGTTTTGTTTTGCAGACTGGGACCTTGACGGACGATTGGACCTGTTGGTTAACAGTCGAAACGTCGATTTCCTTCGGAACGTCTCCACAGATCACAAAAAACATCTCTTCAGTAATATGGGACTTGTCGAAAGTCGTATCCTGGCCGGCCATACAACCAGCCCTGCCATTGTGGACTGGAATAAGGACGGCATTCCTGACCTCCTGGTCGGAGCAGAAGATGGATTCCTTTATTATATGAAGAATCCACATCCCAGGACCAAACAGGTAAAGAACTAAAGACCAATGCCGAATCGGCAGCAGAATGCACATCCCCTGAATCCCACATAGAAAACGCGGAATGACCAATCCTTTGACTTTACAAAGGCCTTTCAATAATCCGGATATCTGTAAAAGTTTTTCAAACGGACGAATTCAGCATTTCTGCACAATCTCACCAAAAAGGCATTACCAACCCATAATCCCGAGTTTTTTCTTGACCGAAAGACGGCCAATATGGTATAAATATACTTAGTGGAATTTGCAGATTTTTGAGTCCCCGGGCAGACGAAATTTATACAGTTTATCTTGGATTTGAACTGTTTAATTATCGGCTCTTATTGGGCTTTTGAAGGAAGGAGATATTTTTCAGGTCGTATAAAAACCATGTTGCGTAAATGCACGTGTTTTATTTGGTCGTTCTATTAACTATCTTTATGTAAGGAGTATTGAAATGTGGAAATTATCAAGTATAGTCATAGCCATGTCAATCTTGCTTTTGAGCGGAATGACACACGCGGCTTTGTTTGATGTCACTGCCCCGGGGGATATCATCCAGGGTGTTCCAAACAATGGGAATTGGCCCGGTGCTGAAGGACCTCCACTGGCGATTGATGATAACGTTGAGACAAAGTATCTGCATTTCAACGGAGATTTTGATCCCGATGTAGGCCCTACTGGTTTCCAGGTTACACCATCAGTTGGCCAGAGTACTGTTACTGGGTTGACTTTCACAACTGCGAATGACAACGCACCTCGTGACCCAGTTGCATTTGAACTTTATGGTTCTAATGTGAGTATAGATGGGCCGTACACATTGATTGTTAGTGGCGATATTGTCGATTTCAGCCAGGGAGTGTGGCCGCGCCAAACAATGAACGAAACACCGATTTTGTTTGATAATGAGACAGCATACGACCACTATCAACTCTTATTCACGGACATTCGAGATCGGGCAGCTGCGAATAGCATGCAGATCGCCGAAGTTGAACTACTAATAATCATGCTAAAAGCCTACAACCCGGTTCCGGCCGATGGTGCACTGCATTCGGAGACATGGGCAAACCTTCAGTGGACAGCGGGAAATTTTGCAGTCTCACACGATCTGTATTTCGGCGATAATTTAGCCAATGTGGAGGCCGGGACAGCCGAGACGTTCCGGGGCAACCTATCCTCGACGTATCTTGTTGTCGGCTTCCCCGGATTTCCTTATCCGAACGGTCTTGTTCCAGGTACGACTTACTATTGGCGTATCGATGAGGTCAATGATCTCCATCCAGATAGTCCATGGAAAGGCAACATCTGGAGCTTTACTGTTCCCCCCAGGAAGGCCTATAATCCTAATCCGTCTGGTGGATTTGTGTACCCGGATGTGACCCTTAGCTGGACAGCAGGCATGCTGGCGAGATTGCACCATGTGTACTTCGGCGACAATTTTGACGATGTAAACGACGGCACTGGCGGCACGTACAAAGGACCAGTGGCAGGTCCTACCTATACTCCCGGAACCCTTGCAAAAGATATGATGTACTATTGGCGGGTCGATGAGTTCGATGGCGCCATCACTTATAGAGGCGATGTCTGGAGCTTTAGCACAATACCCACCATAGCCGTTACTGACCCGAATCTTGTCTGCTGGTGGAAGCTTGATGAAGGTTCTGGCACTATCACAGTTGATTATTCCGGCTATGAGCATCACGGTACGCTCCAAGGTGATCCGCAGTGGGCGGCTGGGTACGCCGGCGGTGCTCTGGATTTTGACGGCACTGGTGATTATGTTAACATAGACGGCTACAAGGGCATTCTCGGCTCTCATGCTCTTAGCGTGACTGCCTGGATCAAGGCCACTGCCCTCCAGGCCGGCACAATTGTGAGCTGGGGCCCGCAGACTAACGGTCAGATACTGGGCCTCTGGGTCAACGAGAGCAGGCTGTGGTGTCTGAATGGCGGCAACGCCATTAGTGTCCAGGGCAATTCCACTGTGACCGACGGTGAATGGCACCACGTTGCGGTGACCGTAAAAGAGAACGCCACGATCTCATATCCGGACGTGAAAATTTACGTGAACGGCCGGAATGACACGATAGCCACTACGGACTCGACTGCGTTCAACCTCGTTGCCGACACAGAAGATGTCAGTATTGGCAGACGTCCCGCAAGCAACCAAACCCTTAAAAGATTCTTCAATGGACTCATTGACGATGTGCGCATCTACGACACGGAACTGACGGTCGAAGAGATCAAACTGGCTATGCGAAGTGATACCACGCTTGCCTGGAATCCGAGCCCGGTTAATGGCTCAACGCCGTACATCAGAGATGCAATGCCCCTTAGCTGGTCGCCGGGAGATAAGGCATCACAGCATGATGTTTACTTCGGTACTGATCAAGGAACTGTATTCGATTCCGATTCGACCGATACTACAGGCATATATCGAGGCCTACAGAGTACTACTATCTACAATCCGCCTGAAGGTGTCGAATGGGGCGGTGGACCTTACTACTGGCGCGTCGATGAAAATAACACCGACGGGACAGTCAGCAAAGGCTCCGTATGGAGCTTTACGGTGGCCGACTTCCTTAAGATAGAGGACTTTGAGGACTACAACGACTTCGAGCCTGACAGGATATTTGACACATGGTCAGACGGATGGGGCGTCGCAACAAACGGGTCTGAGGTAGGTTATGCCGACCCGAATTTCACTCTTGGAGAGCACCACGTTGAGACTACAATCGTTCACGGCGGATTTCAGTCGTTGCCATATTTCTTCGACAACAATTTCAAGTACTCCGAGGCATCCCTGACTCTGGTCTCTGCACGTAACTGGACCGAGGAAGGCGTTGCAGTACTGTCGTTGTGGTTCTACGGCGACCCATCCAATGCCGCTGAGCAGATGTATGTGTCCATTTCCAATGCCAACGGCGCTACAGGAACAGTCTACCATGATAACCCCGCTGCAGCACAGATAGCCACGTGGACGCAGTGGACTATCGATCTGCAGAAGTTCGCAGACCAGGGCGTTAATTTGACCAATGTCGATAAGTTCTATATTGGCTTCGGTGATAAGGCTAATTTGCAGGCCGGTGGAACAGGCAAGATGTACTTTGATGATATTTGTCTGAAACGACCGACGGAATCCCTTGCGGGGCCGACTCCATAACGAGAGGCTGAAAAACAGACAATAGAGCGACGGATTTTACGCCATATAGGGGCCTATATTGTTCGATTTATTATAGGCCCCTTTTTATTTCGTTCCAACCAGGGAAAGTTATCTTTCGATGCGAATTTGGGGTGGAAAATAAACCTCAGTCTGGAGCTTGTAGGGGGGACGACGTTATAGATGAACAAAAAGCAGTTTTAACGGCGCCATTCGGCCTTGCGTACCATTAATGGCGGCATCTGTTGAGGACTAATCCTTCGACAACCTGGATTTACGCAGCTTCTGCTGCTTGGATACCAGTGAATAGTAAACAGCATCGGTTTCAAAGGCAATCTGTGTTTTTTCAATCTGGACAACATTATTAATAATACTCAGTGAGCAGTCATTAGTAATTATACCCTCCTCCTATCGGCGAATTCAGACAGCGACTTTCGGGAATTGTCTGAATCTGAAAAGACGGGAAGGTTAGAAAAGCAAAGGTATTTGATCTTTGTGTCCTGCTTATCTGATATGGCTCCAATTGGCTGGTTGTCGGTCGAGTTCGAGTACTTCGATGCGGCTGATAAGCCATCTATTGTCGGGTTGTTTTTGGAAGTACAGTTTTACTTTTACCTGGAGAAAGGATTTATAGTTCTGAGAGATGTAACTATTTTGAGCAAAAGTTGTCAGCATAAATAGAGTTGCAGTTGCCTTTGGTACCGATATATCTATAAGCAAACCGGTCTTTTTGTTTTTCTCGATTAAAAACCTCGGAAGTTCCCTCCTGCAGTGGGCCAGCAAATGATATTTTGTGCTATGGTACGAATCGCTATAGTTATTTGAAATAATTTTATCGATAGCCTCGCAATCTTCCTCTTGGACGGCTTTTACGCTTGTGTTTATTACGACGTTGATTTTCTCCAGGTCGGTCTGAACGAGCGAATCCAGGCCGAAAGCAGTCACAGCCAGGAGTACCGGCACCAGCAATTGCCACCAATGGCGTTTGTCCGGGAAAAAACTGCGGAACTGCAGCATGCCTAATAAAGTGAGAACTGCTACTACTGCCAATGTCCACGGCTGCTCGAAAAAATTTAGCATCTTGCCAATCCTTCTGAGAGTCTCTGAGTTAGCTTCATGAGAAGTAGTTGTCAGCTACCTTCGCGGGCTGGGGAGTATGGCATAGCCTTTGTGCATAAATTCGAGGTCTTCGCGTTCATCGGCAGGTGGAGTCATATTGAATACGCTCGTATCACCCCAGGCAGCACGCTCAGCCGAATCAACGGTGCTTTGATTGACCCATGTGTGCATTTCGGCACTACCGTCGGCCCAGCCCAGCGTTCCTCTGTTTTTGCTGTGCCAGATTGCCAGCGGGTCAATCCAATTTTTTCCCTCGCGATCCATCACCCAGGAACCCTTATTGTATCCCCTCGGATCGATTTCCTCTACAAAGACATATTTGGTGGCGGGCTGTTTTATTTCGTTATATTTTATAAGATGCCTTTTGCTCCTCTCTTTTTCTTCACCATTCATCCCGCCGGCCATAGAGAAGCTGCCAAAGGCCAGTCCCTTTGCTCGCTTTCTTCTTTCGTCAGAGGGGCACTCATAAAGATTTACGTTCTTGGCATAGGAAAAGAGCTTTCCCTGCCTTAAACCTTCCTTAGCTTTCTCGATGGGATCAGGATCATTGCCTCTTGGAGATACCATCCAGGCGTCCACTTCTCGGGCGGGCATGCCCCCAACCAGTTTATCATCATTATCATCTTTGTACAGCATCCATGCCATTGTCAGGCCCTTTACGTTGTTAATACAGTGTATCCTCCTGGCCTGGTCTCTGGCCATGTTCAAAGAGGGCAGTAAAATTCCCATCAACACTGCGATTATCGCAATTACCACCAGTAGCTCTATCAGTGTAAAAGCTCTTGTTTTCATTAATATCATCCCTTTCCAGTAAAACCTTCTAAGGAGCTCAGAAGTAACCGACGTAATTAATGCTCCTTGTATATTTTTTATCAAAATAGCAGGATGCGTAAAACAGCGTCGTGTCTGACCGGATCTATTTTTTAAGGCATTTTAAAACCTTCTTCTACATTATATAACTTTGGGCCGGAAATATCAACAATTATCGGCGTTTTTTTGTAGTGTCAAACGCGCCGGCACTTTTTGAGCGGATATAAGTTTGGAAATAAACAACGTTGTGTTTTACTGTGTGAGAGCAAATTTACTCAAGGGCTTTATATGCATAGCCCTTCAGCGCAAATTCGAAATCTTTCTGTTCATCACCTGGCTCAGGGGTCCTGTTGAAACTGAAGTTCTGTGGCGTATGCAAAGCCTGCATGTTCCACTCGATTAAGCCCTGGCTGTACCATCTTTGCATATCTGCGTGGCCGTCAGCCCAGCCCAGAGTGCTTCTGTCTTTGCTGTGCCAGATTGCAAATGGGTCAACCCACCGTCTTGACTTTGGCCGCATAACCCAGGATCCCATATTATATCCTCGGGGCTCGCACTCCGCTAAAAACACGTATTTGGTGGCGGGGCCTTTTATGTCTGAAAATGTCAAGCACGGCTTAATCTCCCAGGCGCTGCTTGGGCTTACTCCATTCATCCCGCCGGCGATCGAGTATGTGCGATAAGCGTTCTTATGGTACGTACTTCTGTCTCTGCGGTCGGAGGGACAGCGATAGGCCTCTACTTCCTTCACATAAGGCCACAGCAAACCTTCCATTAAATATTTTTTCTTTTGTTCGATTGTGGAGTCTCCTCCGTTCGGAGGAATAATCACCCAGCCGGGGTTATTGCTGCTCGGTCCCGGCGTATGGCCCGAAACCAGCTTAGAGTCATTCTCGTCCTTGTACAGTGACCACGCCATTGTCAGGGTTCTTATATTGCTGAGACAATGAATACTGCGGGCCTGCTCCCTGGCAAGACGTAGCGAAGGCATGAGAATCGACATAAGGACGGCGATAATTGCAATTACTACCAGCAGCTCGATTAGTGTAAAGGCCTTTTGTTTTATTGTTATCGTTTCCTTCCAGCAAAAATTCATTTGAGAACCTTTGAACAAAAGTAAGATATGTTTTATTTCGTCATATCAACAAATTGTGCAAAAACAGCATTGTGTCTTTAAGTTCTATTTTTTAGCGTTATAGACTCGCTATTTATATTATATTACATAGTAACAGGCACGTCAACGATTGTCGTCGGAACTCGATTGGTGAATCTGAAGCGTTTTAAGCTGCACGAGGTCTGTATCATTGCATGTATTTTTCGATGTGCCTATGAGTCCCGGCCAGGTAGTTTTAGTCACTTTCATAATCGGCGCTGAGAGCACATGTATCTTTGCTTTAGTGTGTTCGCCAGGTTATATCCGGAGTTCTCGTTTGACCTCGTCTATTTTTTCGATAGCGAAGTCCAGGTCGTTCCTGCTATGTGCGGCGGAAATTTGTGTGCGAATCCGTGCGGCTCCTTTGGGGACCACGGGATATGAAAATCCTATAACGTAAACACCTTTTGCAAGTAGTTTCTCCGCCATTTGCTGTGCCAAAGCAGCGTCGCCAAGCATAATTGGGACTATCGGATGTTCGCCGGGGATAACGTCTAATCCAAGCGTGGTAATCTGCTGCCTGAAATAGCGGGTATTTTCCGCAAGCTTGTCTCGCAGTTCCGTGGAATTGATGAGCATATCAAGTACTTTGAGCGAGGTGGTGACAATGGCCGGCGCGAGGGTATTTGAGAACAGATAAGGTCGCGAGCGCTGACGCAGGAACTCGATAATCTCTTTTCTCCCGCTGGTATAGCCTCCGCTGGCGCCGCCGAGAGCTTTACCGAGCGTTCCGGTCATAATATCTGTTCGCCCCATTACATCACAGTGCTCGTGGGTTCCGCGTCCGCGTTTGCCCAGCACACCGGTGGCGTGAGAGTCATCCACCATCACGAGTGCATCGTATTTTTCGGCAAGTTCACAGATTTGGCTGAGCTTGGCTATGGTTCCATCCATAGAGAAAACGCCGTCGGTTGCAACCATGCGAAATCTTGCCGATTGGGCCTGCTGCAATGTGTTTTCGAGGTCCTGCATGTCGGAGTTTTTGAATCGCAGGCGCTGGGCCTTGCAGAGGCGTATGCCGTCGATGATGCTGGCGTGGTTAAACTGGTCGCTGATAATGGCGTCTTCGTCTGTGAGTAAGGTCTCGAACAGGCCCGTATTTGCATCGAAGCAGCAGGAATACAGAATCGTGTCCTCGGTACCGAGAAATTCAGAGATTTTCTTTTCCAGTTGTTTGTGTATCTGCTGCGTGCCGCAGATGAAGCGGACCGAGGAGAGGCCGTATCCCCATTTTTTGTAACTATCCTTTGCGGCCTGGATGACATCAGGGTGGTCGGCAAGCCCAAGATAGTTGTTGGCGCACAGATTGAGGACCTTTTGGCCGGTTTGTATTGTAATCATAGCATCTTGAGGACTGGTGATTATACGCTCAGCCTTGTAGAGTCCGCTGTCGATGATTTGTTTGAGCTCTTCTGTTATATGAGATTTCATCTCTCCAAACATGTTTTATTCCTTGCTATAGTGATTTGAGCAGATTTTCTATTATTCCGTCCAATTCAGAATGATTTTTCCGGATTGGCCGGAGCGCATTATTTCAAAGGCCTTGAGATATTCCGTGTAGTCGAAGCGGTGAGTAATCAGCGGAGTCAGATCCATCCCACCCTGAATCATCATCGTGGCCTTATACCAGGTCTCGAACATTTCTCTGCCGTAGATGCCCTTGATTGTCAGGCCGTTAAAGACGACGTAATCCCAGTCGATAGAGGTTTCCGGCATAATTCCCAACAGCGCGATCTTGCCGCCATGGCACATATTTGCCAGCATGTCTTTGAATGCTTCAGGACTGCCAGACATTTCCAGACCGACGTCGAATCCTTCTTTCATATCGAGCTTCTTGACAGCGTCTTCGATTTTCTGACTTCTGACATCCAATGCCAGAGTTGGTCCCATTTTTTTTGCAAGTTCAAGGCGGTACGGATTGACGTCGGTTATCACCACGTATCGTGCTCCGGCGTATTTGGCGACGGCGACAGCCATGCAGCCGATAGGGCCGGCGCCGGTTATCAGGACGTCTTCCCCAATCAGGTCGTAAGAGAGGGTTGTATGCACTGCATTTCCAAAAGGATCAAAGCAGGCGAGTATATCTGTCGGTATGTTGGTATCGCAATGCCAGACATTAGAGACGGGTATAGACAGATATTCTGCGAATGCACCGTTCCGGTTTACGCCAATACACTTTGGGTCGGTGCAAAGATGCCTGCGTCCGGCTAAGCAATTCCTGCAACGTCCGCAGACAATATGACCTTCGCCGCTGACAAGTTCGCCAATTTCCACATCGTGCACATTGCTGCCTGTTCTTTCGATGGTGCCGACAAATTCGTGGCCTATGACCAAAGGGGTCTTTATTGTTTTTTGAGACCAGCGGTCCCAGTTAAAAATATGAATATCAGTGCCGCAAATCGCGGCCTTGTGAATTTTTATCAGGACATCATTTATGCCAATTTCAGGGACAGGGACATCTTCCATCCACAGTCCTTGTTCGGACTTCTTTTTTACTAATGCTTTCATTGATCAACTTTCCTTATTCCGTCTGGATGAAAAACGACGGCGTTGTTGTATGTTGTGGATTAAGGGCTGCTTACGATTACACATTAGGCGTATTAAAGGCAGCTCACCACTCTATTTTCTGCAATTCGCCGGTCTTGCGATGGTCCGTCATGTCGGGAATCAGTGACGTTATTGTGATAAAACCTTCCACCAGCGATGTTGTATCATTGGGGATTTCGTCGGCGAGGTGGGACCCACCGGCCAACTGAAATACGGTTTGTCCCTGTTCGTTTGTTTGCCGGATGTAATATTCGTCAAAAGCTTTGCCTGATTGGGGTACAACTCTTATACCTTTGGGCCGTCCTTTTGATAATTGTGGTATATTGATATTTATCACGTCGCCTATTCTAACCGGCATAAGCTTTTTGAGGATTTGCGTGCAGTGTTTTGCCGCCTTTTCGAAATCCATCTGCTGCTCTAAGGCAAGGCTCATCGCGACTGACGGGATTTTTAGGAACGCACCTTCCATCGCGGCGGCAACAGTCCCGGAGTAGTAAACGTTTATTCCCACATTTGCCCCATTGTTTATGCCGGCAACGAGCAGATCTATCGGGTCCTGGTGCAGTTGCATGACTGCAAGCTTAACGCAGTCGGCAGGGGAGCCCTGGACGCTAAAGCCTGTGAATTGGCCGTTAATGCCAACTTTATTGCACACTAACGGACTGGAGAATGTAATACTGTGGCTTGCGCCCGAGCGGCTGTCAGCCGGAGCGACCACTGTCACGTCCCCGATTTTGACCAGCTCTTTGTAAATTGCCGCTAAGCCCGGCGCGAATATACCATCATCATTTGTCAGTAATATTTTCATTTTTCGTATTGTTTTTTTCTAAAACCGGCAGTTAAACCACCGGCTAAATATTAACAACTTAACATTGTAATTACTTAACGAGCTTGTGTCAATTGACAGCCTGGCTTTGCAATGTATAATGTTCGGCTATGGAGAAGTATTCACCAAATGAAAAATGTGTAGTGATGACGAGAGACCAGGTCCGTGCTTTTGATGAACGGGCGATAAATACTCTTGGCATACCGGGTGTGGTTTTGATGGAAAACGCCGGGAGTAGCTGTGCCGAGCTGATTAAAGACAAGCTTAAGGATATTGCAAACCCGAAGGTCTGTATATTCTGCGGAACGGGAAACAACGGCGGCGATGGATATGTAATAGCCAGGCACCTTATCAATTATGGCTTTGAAGTTATGGTGGCGATATGTGGTGACCGCGAGAAGATTAGAGGCGACGCAAAGATAAACCTGGATATTTTAGAGCGTATGGGCCGGCCCATTGAACAGTTGAAACCGGTTGACGGTAATATCGCTGAAAAGGTGGAAAGTTTCACCGCCAGTGCTGATATGCTTGTTGACAGTTTGTTCGGCACGGGACTTAGGGGACAATTGAGCGATGAGTATAAGCAATTGATAGAGAACATAAACGCACGGGATTGCCCCATTCTGGCAGTGGATATTCCGTCCGGGCTGGATTGCGATACGGGTGAGCCGCTTGGGGCGGTTATTAAAGCTGCCTGGACGGTAACTTTCGTTGCAGTCAAAAAGGGCTTTACGTCCGTCGACGCAGCCCGATATACGGGCGAGATTTTTGTTGCCTCGATAGGTATTGTGCCCGGTTAAAAAGCGCCGGCTCGACCTATTTGTGATTTATAGCCTATAAAATAAAGGAACCTTTCGTACGTGAATATAGGTATCCATAAGGCCTGTGCCTGACTCTTTACCTGGTTGTAGTAGTTAAGTTGTTGCAACGACGCTTCGTATTTGTCCATTGCTCTTGGGTCCACTTCTAATTCTTCAAAGGTCGGCTTTTGGATAACTTGCGGCTGCTGACCGAGGACGAGGAAGTCCGTATCGATAGAAATAACATCGTCAACCTTGCCGCCCCATTTTCCGATAAGGGTTTTTATTTTTTCGACGCCGTTATAATTGATCTGGTTATCGTTATCGAGGTCAAAGTCACCGGCAATGACAAACACATTTGCTTTGTCACTGTTCCAAATTAAATTTGCTATTATATCACCATTCAAAATAGGCCTTTTAAGTTGTGACTGTAAAATCCTTGCCGCCGAATAGGTTTCCGCTACGTCAAACACTTCGATTTCGGCCTTTCCCTTGCCGTCCTTCGGGACAGACGTACCTCTGTCATACACCGTAAATGTTAATCCGCGATAAACATGCTCATTACTGCCGATGTTCAGATGGACTACCTGGGCCTGGTCATCAATCAATATTATTTGCCCGTCGGGTTCGTACGCCAGCACCTCGCGATCGGGCCCAGGCTCAATCTTGGCGACCTCTTCCTGGGCGCGCTTCATCATATCTTGAGCCATATCCAGTTCTGCCTGTGTTTTCAGCAGTGTATCATTTAGTGTTTTTAAGTCTGTTCTTGCTTGATCTAACTGGTCCATGATGTTCTGAACCCGTTCATCTGTTGTTTGTTCCAGAAGTGTCTTAAGTTCATCATATCGTTGTGTAATATCGTTAACATCCTGCTGCAATTTGCCTTTCTCGGCTAACAATGTCTGTTCTTTTTCGAAATTGGCTTCGTCGGCTTTCTTAAATCTTTCTTGCAGATCAGTAAGCTGCTCTTGTGTGGCGAGTCTCGCCTTTTTGGTTTTGTCCAGTTCTGCTGTTAAATCTTTAATCGTTTGGACAAGGTTGACTTTATTGGGGTCGTTGGGATCTCCAATACCAATATGATCCTTAGCCAGATTCAGTGCGTTCATAACTTTTGTGTTGGTATTGTTGACTTTGACTTCGGCCGAGGTTGGTTCAGGTACCCCGCCTACAACCACAGATACTGTCCCGTCAAGATAAGCTATCATTGTACCCAGCCAGGTCTTACCGCTCGGTTTTGTCCCGACTATTGAACCGATTGCCTGTCGTTCTCTGTCGGTGGCCAGATCGTTTATTTGTCGTTGTGTATCTTCTAATCCGGTCCTGTGTTCCTCGGCCTTGACATAGTAGATGACGGCAATTGTAGTAGCGGCAATAAAAAGTCCAACAAATGTTATTAGAGTGTAGAGCATAGCGTTGCTCTGCTTTCTCCTATGTGCTGGCATAATAACAACTCCTAAGAAATACCGTAAAATCACCCTTTAATGCTTGTTTTCTAAAATCATTATAGCTCCCAATGGCCTTTAAGTCAACAAAAAAAGACGATAGAAGCGTTTTTAGTGAATAATGGCTTTTTGGGCAATTTTCAGCGTGTATTTGGGGTGATATGCACACTAAAATTCAAAGTCTCAGAGTTCCTCCAAAAGGGCTGGTAATTGGCTGATTTGGCGTATTATGTACCGTGCGGCCGCACCGGATTCGGTTGATATTGAAGTGTGTATGCGAGCTGAGCGGGTTAGCTGAACGGTTAAAAATCCCAATTTATTCGGCGCGATAAAATCCTTTTTTTCATTGTCAGCGACATAAACCGTATTTTCCGGCCTTGCGTTTAGGCTCTGCATTATTTTTTCAAAGCCGGCCGGGGATGGTTTCCAGTGCCCTCTGCCAAGTTGTTCGGTATAGACTATGCACTTAAAATATTTTTCGATTCCCAATGCCTGCACTTTTAATTGTTGGGCCGGCAGAAAACCATCAGTCAGCAAGGCCAGCGTATATTTTGTACTGAGTTCGTAAATTACATCCCGGCTGTCCTGAGGCAGTGTTATTTTCGGGATATGGTTGCGATAAATATTTACGAGCTCGCCGATAAGCTTATCGTCATAACTTATATCAAGCTCATCGAGAGCCGCATTAAAAGTTCTTGTATGATTGCCGGAAATGAACTGACCCCGGAAAGCGCCAAAAATACACTCGGAAGCAGGCATTCCAGGCGAGTTGGCGAGAAATCCGGCTACCGCTGTAAAGCCGCTTTTGCAATACTCGATTTCATCGTAAAGTGTGTCGTCCAAATCAAAAACAACAGTTGTTATCATATTTTGTGCCTCGGGACTCGTTTTCTGTATTACATCAAAAATACACGATAAGCTATGCATAACGCGCTTATTACAATATAATTTTACGCATTATCTGCTTAAATGTCGATATTTTCAATAAGTCTATAGTGTTTGGTAAATGGATTGCTCCCGCTGACTTTGCAGAGGCGATAGCCTTTTACAGGAATGACATGCCAAGCCCTGACGAGTAAATATTTAGAAAGGTAGAGGAATGAAATTTTTGCAGATAATGCGTCCGCGACACTGGACTAAGAATGTGTTCGTGTTTGCAGCTCTGATATTTGGACAAAAACTCACTGATCCTTCGGCAGTTGGCAGGGCGATTGGTGCCTTTATTTGTTTTTCTTTTGCTGCTTCCGCTATCTATATCTTTAATGACATAATTGACCGTAAGATGGACAGTCTTCATCCTGAAAAATGCAAAAAACCGATCACGTCGGGCAGTGTCACAATTCGCTCAGCCGGTGCAATTTCCGCGCTATGTGCTGCGGTAGCGATTATTGGTAGTTTCATGCTTGCACAGAGCTTTGCGGTTATCATCCTAATTTATATTGTGCTGATGATTCTCTATTCACTTTTTTTCAAAAAAGTGATGATTCTTGACTGCATAGTAATATCAATCGGTTTTTGCCTGCGTGCCATTGCCGGTGCTGTCGTGGTGGGCGTATTTATTTCACCCTGGCTGGTTATCTGCACCTTCGCTTTATGCCTGTTTTTGGCCTTCGGGAAACGTCGCAGTGAAGTAGCTATGCTTCGGGGAGACAGCGAGTCATTCCGCAAAACGTTAGCTAACTACACGCCCGAACTGCTGGCCCACATGCTAAATGTAACCAGCGGTCTGGCAATTGTATGTTTTCTGCTTTATGCTATAAATGTAGGGACAGTTGAGCGTTTTGGCACTGAGAACCTTTTTTATACCACACCCTTTGTTTTATACTGTATTTTCCGCTTCAGTGCGTTAATACAAGAAGGTAAATTCCTGGGGCCGGTAGAGCTTATTCTCGCTGATTTGCCGTTTCAAATAGGTATTGTGCTCTGGGTTTTAGCGTGTATAGTAATTATTTACGCCGATAAGTTTGGTTTGAGTTTCGTTATTTA